>Ga0181528_10000243_pt1 | contig 47446 bp, 39 predicted proteins | sample PEATcosm2014_Bin_47_FD_119742 | JGI IMG/M metagenome (GOLD analysis project Ga0181528, IMG submission 119742) | Peatland microbial communities from MTU Mesocosm Facility, Houghton, MI, USA - PEATcosm2014_Bin10_10_metaG | ecosystem: Environmental > Terrestrial > Soil > Wetlands > Peat | place...
GCGGCGGATTTCTGAACACCGAGCTCTGGTCCGAGCTTCCCAAGGAGCGGTGGATCGAGACGGAATACGCGATGGCGAAAGCCACCGGACTGCCCGTGATTGTGGGACTTGGATATACCGCCGATCAGATCCGGGAACTGGCTCCCTTGGTGAAGCCTTATGCCGATGCTCTTGAGCTTTCAACGCACTACGTCGGCAACGATATTTCTCCCATCATTGATGCGCTTCGCGCCGCTAAGAAAGCAGTGGATGTGCCGGTGTTTATGAAGATGAGCCCGCACCCCAATATTCAGGAGATTGCAAAAGCCGTAGAGCAGGCGGGAGCCGATGCCTTGGTGATGATCAACTCCTTCGGTCCTTGTCTTGGAATTGACCTGGAGACCGGGTTGCCGCTGATGGGGAGCAAGGAGGGTTTCGGCTGGCTTTCAGGTGTGGCGATCAAGCCCCTCGCGTTGCGCTGCGTTTATGACGCTGCAAGGGTGGTGAAAATTCCCATCTTCGGAGTGGGTGGCGTCACCAATGGTCGCGATGTTGCAGAAATGTTCATGGCTGGCGCTTCGGCGGTACAGGTTTGCACGGAGGCGATTCTGCGCGGCCCGACGGTCTATGGAAAAATTGTCAAGGGGCTCAACGCATTCCTTGACAGCCACGGCTACAAGTCGGTGGATGAGATCAAGGGCCTGACCATTCGCAAGATGGCGGAAAGAAGCGCCGCGATTGTCGCCGGTCCGCCTGAGGTGGACATGGAGCGTTGCGTCCTGTGCGGCGTATGTGAAGTGAGCTGCCCATACAGCGCCATCTCGGTAAGTGAAGTTCTGAAAATCGACAAAGAGAAATGCTTTGCCTGCGGCCTGTGCGTAAGCCGATGCAAAAAGCTGGCTCTCATGATGGCGCAGTAGAATTGCACAGCACAAACTCGTGGGAGTTTTAGGGTTGGGAGTAGATGACTTATTTCACCGGGCTTAAGTGCGTCCATTGCGGACGTACATACAACACAAATGAGGTCGATTATTACTGCAAGGCATGCGGATACCACGACGGCATTCTGGATGTGGTTTACGACTACGAGCGAATGCGGACGGTACTCAATCCCGAGTCGCTTAGCCGGGATCGCAATCTCTCGATGTGGCGCTACCTCCCTCTGCTGCCGGTAGCCGATCCGTCGCTGATTCCACACTTGCAGGTGGGATGGACCCCTCTGTATGCGGCTCCGCGACTCGCCAGCGACTTGGGCGTTGCCCGGTGCTGGGTGAAAGACGAGGGCCGCAATCCTACCGCGTCATTTAAGGACCGCGCCAGTTCCATGGGCGTCGTGAAGGCCTTGGAGAAGAAAGCCACTCAGATCACATGCGCCTCGACTGGCAATGCCGCATCTTCGTTGGCCGGATTCTCGGCGGCGGCAGGACTGGCGGCGACCATCTTTGTTCCGGCGCGCGCGCCAGAGGCGAAGGTGGCCCAGTTGCTTGTCTATGGAGCGCAGGTGTTCTCGGTTCAGGGAACTTACGATGAAGCGTGGGAATTGTGCGTGCAAGCCTCTGCCGAGTTTGGCTGGTACAACCGCAACTGCGCCATCAATCCATACCTGATCGAAGGCAAGAAGACGGTTTCACTGGAACTCGCCGAGCAATTCATGACGCTGACACCGGGAAGTTTCCCCGACTGGGTCGTAGTCTCGGTGGGCGATGGTTGCACGATTGGCGGCGTTTGGAAGGGGCTGCGGGAGATGCATACACTGGGCTTTATTCCGCGCTTGCCCAGGATACTTGGAGTTCAGGCAGATGGTTGCAAGCCATTCCTTACGGCGTGGCGGAATCATAGCGGCCTCGTTCCCTGCGAATCCAACACCGTGGCCGACTCGATCGCCGTCGGGCATCCGCGAAACTTCGTCAAGGGAATGAGAGCTGTAACCGAGTCCGCCGGCGCATTCGTATCGGTCTCGGACGATGAGATTCTGCAGTCCATTCCGTTGCTGGCGCGCAAGGCTGGCGTGTTTGGCGAGCCTGCGGGCGTTGCCGGTGCTGCGGGAGTGAGGCGGGCGGTAGAATCAGGCATAATGAGTCCATCGGAAAGCGTTGCAATCATAGTCACGGGGAATGGGCTGAAAGACATTCAAAGCGCTATTCGCGCCGCGGGCCGTCCGATTTCCGTGAAGCCCGATATTGCGGAGATTCGCAAAGCGGTAGAAGCCGCCGTCACGGTTACACGCTAAGAACGAGAGCAAGAACCGATATCGTCACCTACTGGAGAAGCGGTTTCAATGGGGTCGCTTCAACATGGTCAAAGCCCCGCATCGCTAACTGCGGCAGATATCGGGCACCAAGAGAATTATGGGAGAGAAGTTCAAGATGCCAAAAATTCCGTTCGGTCCTAATTACGATGAGATGCTCGATCCGGGGCTTGTCGATAAGAATGTGCGAGCCAAAGCCCTGGTCGCTTTGAAGCAGGATGAGCTCGATCCCGTCAATCTGTTCAATATCACCTGGAAAGATGCGACGAACAAGGTTCGCAAGGTTGTGTTGCCGACGGCGTTGACGGGAATCGATGCAAACGTCGTGGTCATGTTGGGATGCGGCTTTCCTTCGGGATCGCATAAAGTCGGTCCGGCGTACAGTACGTTGATCGAGGGCCTGGTCGACGGAGAGATAATTCCCGGCGAGCACACCATTCTTGGACCTTCGACGGGTAACTTCGGAATCGGAACGGCTTACGTTTCGAAGCTGCTCGGTTTCCGCGCCATCGTCATCATGCCGGATAACATGAGCAAGGAGCGGTACGCGCGAATCAAGAAGTATGGCGGCGAACTGGAGCTGACTCCAGGATCTGAGTCGGACGTGATCCTGACCCTGGAGAAGACTCGCGAGTTGATGAAGAATCCCAAGAACAAGGCCTTGGCCCAGTTCGAACTCTTTCCCAACTATCGCTTCCATCGCCATGTAACCGGCAATAGCGCCATTGAAGCCGTCAAGGGCGTGGGCAATGGACGCATCGCAGGTTTCACGTCGGCGCCGGGTTCGGCGGGCACTCTGGCGGCGGGCGATCAGATCAAGGTGGCGTTCCCCGAAGCTAAGATCGCGGCGCTGGAACCGTACGAATGTTCGACGCTTGCCAACGGTGGACGCGGCCAGCATCGCATCGAGGGAATCGGCGACAAGATGTGTACGCTGATTCACAACGTACTGGCCACCGATTTCGTCATTCTCATCAAGGATGAAGAGACGGTGCAGGGCGTGAAGATCTTCCACGACGGAGTCGAGTCGCTGGTAAGGCTAGGCGTGGACCGTGATCTTGCCTTGGGTTTGCGGGATGCGTTTGGGCCATCCGGCATTTGTAACGTGCTGGGCGCGATCAAGATGGCGAAGTTCCTGCGATTGGGTCCGGGAGACAACGTAGTAACCGTGGCGACCGATGGCTTCGATCGCTATAACTCGGTGCTGGATGAAATGAACAGCCGCTATCTCGAATTGGCTCCCGTGGTATTGGATCGCTGGACGCATGACATCTTTCTGGGTGCCACCGAGGAGCATGTCTTCGACTTCCGCAAGCCTTCGGTGAAGGAGCGTTTGTACCTGCAGAAAGAGAACGACTGGGTGAAGTTTGGCTACACCAAGCAGTTCCTTGACTCCATGCGTAGCCAGGATTTCTGGGACGCACAGTACGCGAAGGTGGCGGACTACAACTTGAAGATCGCCTCATCGCGGTAGCTTGATTCAAAGGAGCATCTGCCATTGGCAACTGTGCTGACAGGCGCGACCGTGGTAAACGCGAGCGGAAGTTCGCTGGCAGACGTGCGCATCGAGGGCGAGAAAGTTACGTCGGTTGGCATGAATCTACACCAACCGGCGGACAACCTGATCGACGCGTCAGGCTGTTACTTGTTTCCTGGAGGAATCGATCCTCATACTCACTTCGACCTAAACGTCGGCGAGACGGTTACGGCGGATGACTTCTCAAGCGGTACTTGTGCCGCGGCTGTGGGCGGCACGACCACGGTCATCGATTTTGCCACGCAGAACAAGGGTGAAACTCTGGTCCAGGCTGTGGCAAATTGGCACGCCAAGGCCGATGGGCGATGCTTTGTGGATTACGGGTTTCACCTCGCCATTAGCGACCTGAATGACGACGTGCTGCGCGAGCTGGTTTCAATCGTCGAGCAGGCCGGCATCAGCTCCGTCAAGCTGTACATGGCCTACAAGCGAACCATGCAGGTCGATGACGGAGCGTTGCTCCAGACATTGCAGGCTGCAGCTCGGCTCGGGATACTGGTTGGCGTACATTGCGAAAATGGCGACGTGATCGATGTGCTGGTCAGGGAAGCCAAGGCGCAGGGGTATCGGTCGCCAAAGTATCACGCGCTCACCCGGCCTGTAGTTGCGGAACGCGAGGCGGTCAACCGCGCGGTGTGTTTGGCGGAGATTGCCGGCGCCAGATTGTATGTTGTACACGTCAGCTCGGGCGATGGGTTGCGAGTGATTCGCGAAGCGCAAGCTAGAGGGCTGGAGATTTACGCGGAGACTTGTCCGCAGTATCTTCTGTTGGATGAATCGCGTTGCGAGGTGGATGATTTCAGCGCGGCTAAGTATGTAATGTCGCCTCCCCTGCGAGCTGCGGGAAATCAGGAACGCCTGTGGGCGGGGTTGCGCGATGGAAGCGTTGCCACCGTGGGCTCGGACCATTGCTCGTTCAATTTTGCCGGACAGAAAGAGCTGGGGCGCGATGACTTCTCCAGGATTCCCAACGGTGGGCCGGGTGTCGAAAACCGTTTTGGGCTCTTGTACACGAATGGTGTGGCCGCAGGAAAGATTGACGTTCATCAATTTGTGGCAGTCACGTCCACTAACGCCGCGAAGCTGTTCGGACTCTATCCCCGGAAGGGCGTGATTGCCGTAGGCAGTGATGCCGACATTGTGGTGTGGGATCCCGCGGTGCAGAGCGTTATCTCTGCAGGCACGCAGAAGCAGAGGGTTGACCACAACTTATACGAGGGCTTTCAGCAGTTGGGTAGAGCCCGGCACGTCTTTCTGCGTGGCCGGCAGATTGTAAAGGATGGCGCTGTTGAGCAAGGGCCTTCCGGGTGCTATCTCTCGCGTCAGGCTTGGATTGCTGGCGTGAAGAAACTCCAGGGTGCCTCGTTCTAGCCCTCTTTTGGCTAGGGCGTGGTTTTTGACTTTGCCTCAGCTTTTGCCCTTTGTCATTTCACGCTACGCCAGGTTGATTCGCGCTAATAGGGAGTTAGAAAAGTGTTCCAGTTCACGCTAAACCAAAATACCGTTACGGTTGCAAGAAACAAAAGCTTGCTGGAATATCTGCGCGAGGACGCTCGCCTGACCTCGGTGAAGAACAGTTGCGGCGAGGGAACCTGCGGCTCTTGCGCCGTATTGGTGGATGGAAAGGCGGAGCCAGCTTGTAAGTTAACCGTTGCCAAAGTGCACGGTAAGACGGTGACCACGGTGGAAGGTCTCTCGGATCGCGAGAAGGAAGTTTATGCCTGGGCCTTCGGTGAAGTCGGAGCGGTGCAATGCGGATTCTGTATTCCGGGAATGGTGATCAGCGCGAAATCACTGCTGGACCAAAATCCAACGCCCACGAGTTCCGAAATCAAGGCGGCGATCGAGCGCAATCTCTGCCGCTGCACCGGGTATCTGAAGATCGAACAGGCGATTCTGCTGGCCTCCAAGTCGTTTTGTAACGGGGAGACTCATGAGGCTGAGCAAAGCGTCAGGATCGGAGCGCGGGCCGTTCGTCCGGATTCCGAGGGAAAGGTGCTTGGAACCGGCGAGTTTGTGGATGACCTGAAGGTTCCTGGAATGTTGTATGCCGCCGTGCTCAGGGCACGGTATCCGCGGGCGCTAGTGAAGAAGATTCACATCTCGGCTGCGCAGAGTCTCGCCGGAGTTGAAGTTGTTCTTACCGCGAAGGACGTGCCGGGTGAGCGCCTGCTGGGGCACATCGTTCACGACTGGCCGGTGATGATTGCCGAGGGCGAAGAGACTCGTTACGTAGGAGACGCCTTGGCGGTGCTGGCCGCGACCACGAAGAAAGTGGCGCGACAGGCTCTGAAGTTGATTCGCGTCGAGTACGAGGAACGTACTCCGCTGTTAACGCCACAGGCGGCAATGGCCAAGGGTGCGCCGCAACTTCATCCCAAGGGGAATCTACTGTCGGAAACGATTGTGATACGCGGCGATGTCGATAAGGCATTTGCTGAAGCGAAGTACGTGGTCAGCGAGCGATACTACGCGCCGCGCCAGGAACACGCCTTTATGGAGCCTGAGAGCGCACTGGCGGTTCCATCGGAGTGCGGCACGTTGACGGTTTATACCGGGGGCCAGGGAGTTTACGACGATCATCGGGGCATTGTAGCGATGCTCGGAGTTTCGGGCGATAAAGTTCGGATCATCAGCAAGTATGTTGGCGGCGGTTTCGGCGGCAAAGAGGATCTCTCGGTGCAGCATCATGCGGCGTTGTTAGCCTGGCACAGCGGGCGGCCAGTGAAGCTGACGTTGAGTCGCGAGGAAAGTTTTTTTGTCCATCCCAAGCGCCACCCCATGGAGATGGATTTCACTACGGCCTGTGACGCCAACGGAAAGATCACGGCGCATCGGGCTCGCATCATTGCCGACACGGGTGCATATGCTTCGCTGGGCGGTCCGGTTCTGCAGCGTGCCTGCACTCACGCCGGAGGGCCATACCAGATCGACAATGTAGATATCCAGGGGCAGGCGATCTATACCAACAATCCTCCCTCGGGCGCATTTCGCGGCTTTGGCGTGATGCAAACCTGCTTCGCCATCGAGAGCAATCTGAACCTGCTCGCGGCGAAAGTTGGAATCTCTCCATGGGAGATACGCTTCCGCAACGCCATTGAGCCTGGCGGGGTGTTGTCGAACGGACAGATTGCCGATGCAGGAACGGCGCTCAAAGAGACGCTGCTTGCGGTAAAGGATGTCGTTGAGTCCCATCCGAAGGCTGGTATTGCCTGCGCATTCAAGAACAGCGGGATAGGTGTGGGACTACCCGACATTGGACGCGTGAAACTGAAGATACAGGATGGACGCGTCGTGATCTGCACCAGCGCAGCCTGCATGGGGCAGGGAATCGCGACCGTGTGTTTGCAGATTGTTGCTGAAACTACGGGGCTCCCAAGGTCAGTGATCCGTGTGCATGAGCCGGATACGATGGTGACTCCCGACAGCGGTACTACCACGGCATCGCGTCAGACTCTTATTACCGGCGAAGCCTCTCGCAAGGCCGCCGAAGTCCTGAGCCAGGATTTGAAAGAACATTCATTGGCCGAGTTGGAAGGCCGCGAGTACTACCGGGAATTCGCAGCCGTGACCGATCCCATGGACTCCGACAAGCCGAACCGGGTGAGCCACATTGCCTATGGCTACGCAACCCAGGTTGTGATTCTCGACGCAGAAGGAAGGGTCGAAAAGGTTGTTGCCGCTCATGATGTGGGCCGGGTTATCAACCGGAATGGCGCGGAAGGGCAGGTTGAGGGCGGTGTCGTCATGGGCTTGGGATACGCGTTAACCGAAGATTTTCCGCTTGAGAATGGCGTGCCGACTGCTCGTCTATCCACCCTCGGGTTGTTCCGATCCACGCAAGTGCCGGAGATCGAGTGCATTCTCATCGAGAAGAATCCGTCGGAGCTGGCCTACGGGGCAAAAGGCATGGGAGAGATCGTGTGTGTCACGACACCGCCAGCCACGGCTGGCGCATATTTGCTTCGTGACGGGAAGTTGCGCACCAGCCTCCCTCTTCAGGAGACTTCCTACAGCAAACAGTAGCCGAAGCGCGCGTTAGCCAATGATGTGAGTTCCGGTTTTTCCGGCTACCGCGTCTTCCAGCAAGTCTGGACTGGTGATGATGGCCTTTTTCCCACCGCGCTCCAAAAATTCAATCACGGCCTGAATCTTGGGTAACATGCTGCCCGGCGAAAATTGATTCTGTAGCATATATTGCTTCAACTCGGACACATGTACCTCATCCAAGTCCCGTTGATCGGGCTGCCCGTAGTTGAGAGACACTTTCGATACCGTAGTCGAAATAACCAGGGTATCGGCGTTGATCTGGGAGCCCAACAGACTAGAGGCCAGGTCCTTGTCAATGACCGCATCGACGCCTCGAAAAGTCCCATCTGGCTGCTCTAAAACTGGGATACCGCCGCCGCCCACGGCAATGACGCAATAACCATCTGAGGCCAGTTTCCGGATAATGTTCCTTTCGATGATCCTCGATGGTCGGGGCGATGCGACCATGCGGCGGTACCCTCTGTTGGCATCGCTCTTGAAAACCCAGCTCGTATTTTCCCGTCTCAAAACGGCAACCTGCTCTTCGGTGTAGAACGAGCCGATTGGCTTGGAAGGATTCAGAAATGCGGGATCGTCAGCCGCGACCACCACCTGGGTGATGATCGTGACTGCCGATTTTTTTACTTTCCGGCGCTTGAACTCATTGTCCAATGCCTGTTGGATCTGGTACCCGATTGCTCCCTGCGTATCGGCTCCGCAGATGACTAGCGGAACGCGGTGCATATGGGCGGTTTCGTACGCGATCTCCGACCGGCGCAGTATGAATCCCACCTGCGGACCGTTGCCATGCGTGATCACCACGTCATATCCCTGCTCGATGATGCCCGCGACGTGCTTGGCAGTTCTGCAGACGGCGTCGTACTGGTCTTCCACGGTCTTATGGGCCTCATCGCGAATAAGCGAGTTTCCACCGATCGCGATAATTACCAGTTTTCGCAAAATTACCTGCCCCCCATCAACAGAGTCATGACGGCCTTGGCGGTATGAAGACGGTTTTCCGCTTCGTCGTACACAATCGAATGAGGTCCGTCGATTACCGAGTCTTCCACTTCGTTATTGCGATCGGCCGGCAACGCATGCATGTACATCACATCCTTATCGGCGGTTGCAATCTTCTCCTCGGTACACTTCCAGCCCTTCTGCGCTTTGAGCTTGTCATCTACAACGCGGCTGGAGCCAGTGGTGGTTAAGCCGGTCTGGTCGGTTACCCAATTGCCCCAGTTCTTCGGGATCACGAAATTCGCTCCTTCATAGGCTTCCGCTTCGTCGTTCGTGACGGTGACGGTGCCGCCGTATTTCTCCGCGCTCGCCTTGGCTTTTGCGATGACCCAGTCCGGCAATTCCCAGCCTTTCGGATGTGCCAGTACCACATCCATCCCAAAGCGGGGAAATACGAGTATCTGCGAAACCGGCACCGAAATCGGCTTCTTATGGCTTTCCGCGTAGGCCCAGATGATGGACACTTTCGTGCGCTTCAAGCTGCCAACCTTTTCTTGCATGGTCATCAGGTCAGCCAGCGCCTGGAAGGGATGATACAGGTCGCACTGCAGGTTCATGACGGGAACCGTCGCCCACTTCGCCATCTCGTTCAGAAACTTGTTGCCGATTCCCCAGTTGCAGTAGCGGCAGGCGATGGCATGGCCAAAGCGCGACAGAATGATGGCCGTGTCCTTGGCGGTTTCGCCGTGCGCGACCTGCATGTTCTGCGCTGCATCCAGGAAGTTTGCATGGCCGCCCAACTGGGCAAGGCCCGCTTCCATCGAATTTCGCGTGCGGGTGGATTGCTCAAAAAACATCAGAAATGCCGTTTTCTCCTTGAGGTAGGAAGTAGGTATTCCCATGGCAAATTTCTTCTTGAGATCGAGAGAAACCTCAACCATCGTCTCTACTTCTTCTTTGGTGAAGTCTTCCAAATCGATAAAGTGCCGCCCGCGAAAAATTGACTGCATCGATGTAAATTCCTCCTGGATATCTCTTCGTTTCTTTTATTGTAGACAACAAAGCGCGACGGACTCGACAGTCTAGCCAACGAGGTTCTTCGTCGCTTCCGGCATTGCAGCCGCGTACTGCTTTACGTAAGTGATCGGGATCATGGAGTACAATGCCGCGGCGTTTACTAATTCACTCTTCCATGTCCGCTCATTGGGAGCATGAGCCTGGTCCTCATGACCGGGGCCAAAGCCGATGCAGGGAATTCCATGGCGACCCATGATGGAAACGCCGTTGGTGGAAAACGTCCATTTATCCACGCCGGGCTTCTTGTTGAACAACCCTTCGTAGGCGTCCACCAGCGTGTGACAAATCGGATGCTCTTCTTCAATCACCCACGTCGGGAAATAGGCATCGGTGGGGTAAACCAGTCCGGTATAGGACGGACGCTCATAGGTGTACATCTCAACGATGGCGTTGGCGGCCTTGACTGCGGGCAGGTTTCGAATCTGCTGCAATGCCAGTTCACCGTCTTCGCCCACGGTCAGCCGGCGGTCCACCGAAATCCAGCAACTGTCGGCTACCGCGCAGCGCGATGGGGATGTGTGGAAAATTTCAGAAACCGTCAAGGTGCCTTTTCCGAGGAACGGATCGCCCTTTAGGTTCTCGTGCAAGGCCCGCAGTTCCATGAGAATCGGAGCCATCTTGTAGATCGCATTGTCGCCGCGCTCGGGGGCTGACCCGTGGCAGCTTATGCCCTTGGTCGTAACCTTAATTTCCATGCGGCCACGGTGACCACGATAAATCTTTCCGTCCGTCGGCTCGGTGATAACGACGAACTCGGGGCGAATTTTATCTTCATTAATGATGTACTGCCAGCACAGACCGTCGCAGTCCTCTTCCTGCACGGAACCGACCACTAACAAGGTGTAATCGTCTTCAAGACCGAGATCCTTGATGATCTTGCCCGCATAGACCATTGAGACCATGCCGCCGGTCTGATCGCTGGCGCCGCGACCGATGATGATGTCGCTGTCCTCGAAACCCTTGTATGGGTCGTGCTTCCAATTTTCGATACTGCCGATGCCAACCGTATCGATGTGGGCGTCCATGGCAATCAAGTGCTTTCCGTGGCCGATGTAGCCCATGATGTTGCCCATGGGATCGATCACGATCTTGTCAAAGCCGACCTTCTCCATCTCCTCTTTGATCCGCAGTATTACCTTCTTCTCGTCGGCGCTTTCGCTTGGAATAGCGATCAGGTCGCGCAGGAAACTGCTCATTTGCGGCTCATATCGTTTGGCCAGCTCTACTGCGCTTGAAAACGTCTGCTTCGACATGCCAACTCCTATGTGTAGCGTTTTGACGTGTAGCGTTCTGAATCGTGCCTGAATACTGCGCCTGTGCGGGCGCTGACGCAGATGTCATTGCCGTGAAGTATGATCTATGGCTCACCGCTCGTTGCAAGGGAAATGTAGATGGTTGATACCGCAAGTATATCCGTCCATGCGCGTCCTGATCAACACAGATGCGGCGCGAAACGAAGTGCGCCTTCAGCGAACGGCCACGGGGATCGATTGCGTCAGTTCCATTGCCAGCAGCAACGTTTCACCGGTCGCAGGCAGCGAAAGCCTGCTTGCGGCGTCGGGACTGACAGACGAGAGAGCCTGCTTAGCTGCCGTCCAAACCGAAATCGCCAGCAACAGCGGAGGCTCGCCCAGCGCTTTGCTGTGTAGCAGGTTGACGCTGTTTTCGGAGTTGTGAAGAAACTCGAGGTTGAAAACTTCGGGTAGATCGCCAATGTTCGGAATCTTGTAGGTCGTCGGCGAGTGAGAGAGTAACTCACCAAGGCTTGAATACTTAAGCTCCTCGGTCGTAACCCATCCCATACCCTGTATGAATCCGCCGGAAAGCTGGCCGCGATCGATGCCAGGATTGATGCACCGGCCTGCGTCGATCAATACATCGACGCGACTGACTTTGAGTTCTCCCGTAAATCGATCAATCTCGACTTCAGAGGCAGCTACCCCGTTTGTGAAGTAATAGAATGGCGTTCCTTTACCAGTATCGCGGTTGAAGTCAATTCCCGGCGTGGCATGGAAGCCGCGCTCGCCCAGATTGATTCGCTCTTGATAGGCTCGAAGAACAAGGCTTCGGAATGGCATCTGCCGCTCGGGCCGACGTGAGTCGTAGACGAGACCCTCCGCGAAGCGAATGTTTCCCGCCGAAGGCATCAGGCCGCTTTGTGGATCGGCCAATAGCGGCGCCGCAAATTCGGCGAGGCGTTCGCGCAGTTTACGGCAGGCATTCACCGCAGCGGCACCGTTGAGGTCGGTTCCGCTGGAAGCCGCGGTTGGCGACGTATTGTTGTTCTTGTCGGTGCTGGTTGGGGCAACCATCACATCGCCGAATTCCACGCCGAGCTCGTCGGCCACAATCTGCCGTATGCGTGTGTTGAGGCCCTGACCCATCTCCGTGCCGCCGGTTGAGACCATTACGCTTCCGTCGGTGTAGATGCTGACCAGTGCGTTGGCCTGGTTGAGCGTTTTATTCGTGAACGAGATTCCAAACTTCACGGCGGTCATCGACAGTCCGCGAACATGAGTGGGGCTTGCCTGGTTGAACTCCGCGATCTCCCGCTGGCGCTGATCGTATCCGCTGGATTGCCGCAGTTGTACGAACAGCGCGGGTAGCGTACTGTTCTCAATCCGCTGGCCGTACGGAGTTATGTTCCGTTCGTGGATGCCATAGCAGTTGAGCTGCCGCACATCGAGCGCGTCCTTGCCCACGTGCAAGGCAATCTCCTCGATGATGTTCTCAATGTTTACAACGCCCTGCGGTCCACCAAAGCCGCGAAAGGCCGTGTTGCTCGGCAGATTCGTTTTGCATAGGCGGCCAGTTACGTAGAAGTTCGGGATAAAGTACGCGTTATCGGCATGGAGCATTGCTCGCTCCAGAATTGCCGGAGAGACGTCGCATGAACATCCTGCATTGGAGTAAAGGTCCATCGCCAGCGCAGAGATCCTCCCCGAAGAGTCAAACCCAACCGTCCAGCGGCTCTGGAATGGATGACGCTTGCCCGTGCAGCGCATGTCATCGTCTTTGCCCAATGCGATTCTGCAAGGCCGGCGGGTTTTCACTGCGGCAAGAGCGGCCATGGCCGCCGGCGCGGCGGCTTGCGTCTCCTTACCGCCGAACGCTCCGCCCATGCGCTTGGATATTACGACGACATGGTTGAACCGAACGCCGAGTATCTCCGCGACCGCTTCCTGCACCTCGGTTGGATGTTGGGTCGAGGAGTGTACAGTCATCCGCCCATACTCGCCCGGCTCGGCAATGGCGGTCTGCGATTCGAAGTAGAAGTGTTCCTGCCCACCGGTAACAAGCGAGCCTTGCAATCGATGCTCGGCCACGGCCAGGGCCGCTGCTGCGTCGCCCCGCTCGATGACCCGGCGCGGCCCGATGAAGCTCTCCGCTGCAATCGCGTCGTCGATGCAAAAGATCGGCGCCAGTTCCTCGATATCCAGCAGCACGGACTTTTTGGCGGCCTCGATCGCGCTTCGCGTCTCGGCGGCAATCAGCACGATTGGATCGCCGACGTACTCAACGATCTCGTCGGCAAGCAGATGTTCGTCTTTCACGATGGAGCCGAGGCGATTGTGCCCGGGAATATCCTGATGGGTCAGCAGCGCAACAACGCCGGGAACTTTGGCAGCCACCGACAGATCGACAGACCTGATCCGGCCATGCGCCACCGGACTGCCGATAAAGTCCACCAGCAACTCGCTTCGCGCAGGCAAAACATCGTTCAGGAAAACCGATTGACCGCTCAGATGTCCGGCGGCCGAATCATTCGGGATGTTCTTGCCGGCTGATGACATTTTCCGCTCCTGACGAAATCAATGGCCGCAGGTGAGTGCCGAAGCCCCAACCCGCCCATACACATGCTCAGTTTAGCATTGCCGAGCCGCGAATTTTCCGCGCGAAGTCCTTCGAAGAAAGTGTTACTAAGCCAGCCGACTGCATTGAAACGAGCCTATCGGCTTACCCCTAATGCTTATACCCGGCATAAGAGTATTTAATCGGGATCATAAGAAGATTGGTCTAGGCCGGAGTAGCCGGATTCTGCTACTCTCCAGTCACTCAATTCAGTAATGCCGAAGAAGCGTCAGAAGAAGGCAGAACACTGTTTGGTTGCGGCTGAAAGGCAAGCATTTGGCGAACAGGTCTAGCTTGTCAGTGATTACTATGACTACTATTTTGTGCGCTAGCCGGTGCCCCCGGCATGGAGGTTTCATGGTTAAGAAGATCTTGGCGTCGTTGGTTCTGCTGGGCTCGACGTTCTGTACCTCATCCGCTTTCGCTCAATTTCAGGATAACTCTTTCACTTACTGGTACAGCCCATCTTTCCGGGAACCCGATACGAACAACGGCAACAACATCATGAAGAACGTCATCGAGTTCACCCACGTCGATGGCGGCAACAAGTTCGGCAATAACTTCCTGAACATTGACATGTATCACTCGAACGCTGGCGACCCGACTGCGACAGCCACACCAACAAATCCTAACCCTACCACCGTCGGCGCGACCGAAGTCTATGCCGTTTATCGTCACGACATCAGCCTCAGCAAGCTCACGGGCAAGAAACTTGCATTTGGCCCTGTAAAGGATGTTCTGGCGACGATCGGTATCGACCTCAGCACTAAGAACACCACCTTCGCTCCAGGAAAGAAACTGCCTGTGGCGGGCGTGACCTTCGCCGTCAAGGTTCCCAAGGGCTTCTGGGACATCTCGCTGCTCTGGGATAAGGAATGGGATCACAACGGGTATGGTGGTTTCAATAACCCCAAGATCTATGACGCAAATGGCGGCGTGGTCTTCCAAAGCGCTATGATGATTTCCACCGCTTGGAATATTCCGTTCAAGGTCGCCAAGGTGCCGCTCTCCTTCGAAGGCTTTGGCCTCCTCAATACCTCAAAGGGTCCCGACGGCGCAGGTAATCCCACCAAGCCTGAGACTCTGCTCCACCCGAAGCTGATGTACAACTTCGGCAAGCTGATCGGCGAAAAACACAACTGGCAGATCGGCGTCGGCTACGAGTACTGGGAGCACAAATACGGTGAGGACACCAAGCACAATAGCGGTTCGATTCAGAACGCTCCATTCGCAGCGCTCACCATCCACCTATAAAAAGTCTCGCTCCAATGACGTGTTGTTTACTCGGGTGGCCCTGCCAAGGGCCACCCGAATTTCTTGTAGAAGGCCGTGGTCTTCTATTGCGCGACGGGAATGTTGGATCGCCTTAGAATGCTCTGCGTTTACCAGTGATCCGGGCGGCGATGCTCCGATGGCGCGAGAGCCAGGGCGTCATCTCAAGGGTAGTCAATTTGTGCTCGTCCACCACGACCCGCCCTTCCACTACAAGAAAACGGACAGTGGTCGGCGCGCACAGCAGCAGCGCAGCGACGGGGTCATCGGCTCCGGAGTACGCCGGATCGCGCAGGTCAAAGATAGCGATATCGGCGCGCTTTCCCGGTTCAATGCTGCCAATATCGGTGCGGCCGAGGCACTGTGCGCCGCCAATGGTTGCCATGCGCAATGCCTGCTGAACTGAAATCGCCGCAGCGCCATGGCCGAGCCGCTGCAACAAAAGCGCCTGCCGGGCTTCGGCGATCATGTTTGAACTGTCGTTGGAGGCGCTGCCGTCAACGCCAAGACCTACCGGCGAGCCAGCGCGCTGCAATGCCAGCGCAGGGCAAAGACCGGAACCAAGCCGCATGTTCGACGATGGACAGTGGGTAATTCCAACCCCGGCGCGGCCCAGTCGCTTTACTTCCTTCGCATTAAAGTGGATGCCGTGCGCAACCCAGGTTCGGTTGGTCAGCCAGCCCACGCTATCCAGAAAATCAAGTGGACGCATGCCGAAGTGTTCATCGCAATAAACTGTTTCGTCCTTGGTCTCGGCAAGGTGCGTGTGCATTCTCACGTTCTCGCGCTCGGCCATGTCCGCGGTGTCGCGCATCAGCTTCGGAGATACGGAGAATGGAGAGCACGGGGCAAGCGCCACCTGAAGCATAGAGCCGGGTTTCGGATCGTGATATTTGCGAATCACTCGCTCGCAATCGGCAAGGATTGTCTCTTCGTCTTGTACCACGGTATCGGGCGGCAACCCGCCCTCACTCTCGCCCACGCTCATGGAGCCGCGAGTAGCCGTGAAGCGTATTCCGATCTTCCGCGCCGCGGCAATTTCGGCGTCGATCAGTTTTGTCTGGCCCTGCGGAAAGAGATAATGATGGTCGCTCGTGGTGGTGCAGCCGGAGAGCATAAGTTCGGCCATGCCAACCAGTGCCCCAACCTGTACTGCTTCTGTGTCGATATTTGCCCAAACCGGGTACAAGGTTCGCAGCCAGTCGAACAGTTCGGCATTCGCGGCCGCTGCCAATGCGCGCGTCAATGTCTGGCAAAAATGGTGATGGGAATTCACCAGGCCGGGAACCGCAACACATCCTGAGGCATCGATCGTCCGCGTAGCTTGCAACCCGCGTGGCACGCGCTCGCCAACCAGTTTGATCTCGCCGCCCTCCGCATAAATGAATCCGCCATTGAACTGGCGGCTGTCGGAATCCATGGTAACCAGCGCGTGAATGTTGCGGATTAGCAGTGAGTCGGGTGTGGCGCTCTTGCGTGTTTCGCTCATGGGATTAGTGTCTCTTAGAACCACTTGTCTAATCAATCCCATAAAACTTCCAGGCGTTCAGTTGGCGGGATGCGAATCCAAGAAGCCACCCTTCCCCGACCACGGGCGAAAGGGTAGGGTCCCCGTCTCAGATTGGGGGACACGCGTCCTAAACTCCGGCTTAGACCGAAATAGGTTGTTCGGGATCGTCTGCCAGATGTAGCAATGGCATGCGGTCTTTAGCGTGCTGCATGGCTTCCTCGAACGGGATGCCGGCCATCATCAGGCCGATCTCCTCGACGGTCGCCTGATCGCGCTTGACGACGCCTATGATCCGTCCTTCATACATTACCGCGATCCTGTCGGAGAGCCAGCGGACCTCGTCGAGATCCTCGGAGATCAGCAGAATCGCCTTGCCTTCGCCTCGCTGCTCAAGCAGGCGCTGGTGGATGAATTCAGTCGCTCCGATATCGACGCCACGCGTAGGCTGAGCCGCGATGAGCATCTTCGGGTCGCGGGACAACTCGCGGGCCATAATCAACTTCTGGATGTTGCCGCCCGAGAGGTTCTTGATTGGCGTATCCAACTGCGGCGTTTTTACGTTGAACTCGGCTACCAGTTCACGAGCCCGGGATGCCATCTTGGCAACGCGGAGAAAGATGCCAAAGCTGAAATCGCATGATGAGTGATCGCGAAGGAACAGGTTGTCCTGGACGGAAAAATCTTTGATTGCGCCATCACGGATTCGTTCTTCGGGGATGTACGCCGCGATCTCCATTCGCTTGCGAAGGGAAGTGTGAGTGACGTCCTCACCGTCAATTGAGATCTTGCCCGAAGTTACCTTGCGCAGTCCGGCGAGGCACTGGGCCAGTTCCTGTTGTCCGTTACCGGAGACGCCGGCAATCCCCAGGATCTCGCCCGTGCGAATTTCCAGGCTGATTCCCTTGAGTGCCTCCGTGCCCCGGTCTCCCGTCGCGCAAACCCCTTCGACACTGAGGCGTACCGGCCCGGCCTTTAGAGGTTGCGGAACCAGGGGTTTCACCTCGCGTCCCACCATCATGTTGACCAGTTCGCTGCGCGTAACGCCCTTGGCCGGGCGTGTGCCGATCATTCGCCCATCGCGCAATGCCGAGACGCGATCGCTGATGGCAAGAACTTCGTTGAGTTTGTGCGAAATAAAGACGAGTCCATGACCTTCATCCACCATATGCTTCAGCGTCGTGAATAGGTCGTTGACTTCTTGTGGCGTGAGTACCGCGGTTGGCTCATCGAGAATGATGAGGCTCGCGTCGCGGTAGAGCGCTTTGAGAATTTCTACGCGTTGCTGCTCACCCACCGAGAGGTGTGCAACGCTGGCCGATGGGTCAATCCTCAAACCATAGGCTTGAGACAATTCGTGCAAGCGCCGCGAAACTACTTTAAGGTCAAGCATTGGCTCGCGTGACGACTTCAATCCCAACGCCACGTTTTCTGCAACGGTCAACTTGGGTACCAGCATAAAGTGCTGATGAATCATGCCGATTCCGGCGGCGATTGCATCGGCCGGAGAGCGAAATACCTGCGGCTTTCCGTTAATAAAAATCTCGCCCTCATCAGGCAGATACAGGCCGTACAACATCCGCATCAACGTACTCTTGCCCGCGCCATTCTCTCCGAGCAAGGCATGGACCTCGCCGGCATTCACGTCAAATGAGACGTTGTCGTTCGCCAATACTCCCGGAAAGCGCTTCGTGATTCCGCGCATTTCTACCCGTTCAATATGGCGTTTCGGCTTGGGTGATGCAGATGCCATTTCTGTACGTACCTCCGAATCGGTGAAGCCGTATCTTCAGCGGGACCGCTCTCCGCCCCCATAGGAAGCGGAGAGCCAGTCCGTAATTGCCGGCTAGGGAGCGACTTTAATCGTGCCTTTTGCGATGCCCTGGATAGCTTTGTCACCCGCCGCTTTTACGGCAGCCGACAATTTGAATGCGGGATTATATACGATCTTCAATCCGCCATTGTTAAGCTGAAGCACAAACTTCTCGCCGCCCAACTTCCCGGTTTTACGGTCAGAGATCATCTTTCTGAGGATGCCGGTCCAGTCGTATTGTTGCGAGGCAACTACGATCGCGGGGGCCAGCGGAGCTTCATCCTGCTGGGTGCCGAACCATAGAACCTTGCCCTTGGCTTTTGCCGCGCCGATGGAACCGATTACGGCTTGGGAGGAGCCCGTAAGAACGTCCGCGCCCGCAGCGATGTGAGTCTTGGCGGCCTCGGCCATCATTGCCACGTCGGAGAACGACCCGGTCCATGTTTCGGAGACCCTGATTGACGGATCAACCGACTTTACACCTTGCGTAAAGCCGGAGATGTAGGTCTTGGCATCGCCAATCTTGACCGGACCGGTTACGCCGATCACCTTCGACTTCGTTAGCTTGGCGGCAAGCACGCCGTTGACGTATCCGCCCTCTTCGGCGGCTGCGGTGTAGGCGTAAACATTCTTAAGCCCAAAAGTGTTGACGTCGGTACCCCAGGCAAACGTGGTCTTGGGGAACTCCCTGGCGATATCGTCAACGGACGATCCGTACTGCGAGCCGTGAGCAATCACGATGTCATAGCCCTGGCTGGCGTAGTCGCGAATGGCGGCTGCGGCATCCGGCACCTTGTACATGTTTTCCGAGAACGAAAGCTTCAACGCCGATTCCCCGCCCATCTGTTTTTGGATGGTCTTCAGCGCCGTGAACATGGACTGGCTAAATGCCATGTCGGTCGAGGCGCTCGGCATGACAACGGCAATGCGGAATGGCTTGGCCTGGGCTTGGGCCGCTGAACCGCTGAATGTGGTAACCGCCAACGCCAACGCAATTGTGAAAATCTTCAAGCTGCGAATATTCATTCACTTTTCTCCTGATTCAAGGTTCATGGGCTCCGCCCAACGATCAAAACGGAGTTTGATAGATAAGTCTGCATGTCGCGTTTGCCTGCGGCACGGCGGAAAATCACGAACGGGGGACTAGTGTTCGCCCCTTTCAAACGGCTTGTTCAGTGCAGTCGGCTGACGGGCCAATTGCGGGGCCAGTGCCAGCGCAACAATTGTCAACACATAAGGCAGCATGACGGCAAGATCTGACGGAATCTTGACATTCAATACCTGCATCCACAACTGGAAGGCGTTCACCGTGCTGAACAGAAGCGCGCCGCACATGATGGTCACCGGCCGCCATCCGCCGAAGTACACCAGCGCAACCGCGATAAAGCCCATGCCTGCCGTGAGGTTTTCCTGGAACAGATTGACTAGCGCGAGGGAGAGCGACGCTCCGGCGAGACCTGCAAGGATCGAACCGATGCAGACGCTGACGTAACGCACAAGGTTCACGTTGACGCCCAGCGAATCCGCCGCAGCGGGATTGTGCCCGACCGCCTTGATCTTCAGCCCCCAGGTCGTCTTATCCAGAAGGAACCAAGCCAGTGGAACAGTAAGGAACGCTGCATATACCGGCAAACTGTGCTGAAAGAAAATTTCTCCGAGGATAGGAATATTGCCCAGAACCGGAATCTTGATGGGCTGGAATCCGACCACCGTTTTTACGGTTCCGACCATGACCTTGAACAGCAGAGACGACAGGCCAAGTCCGAACATGTACAAACCAATACCGCTGATGCCCTGTTCTGCCTTTAGGGTGACGCTGATCAGGGACATCAGGAGACCCATCAGCAGGCCTACGAACATGGCCGCCAGCACGCCTAGCCAAAGGCTGCCAGTGGTCAGCACAACGTAGAAGGAGGCAAAAGCTCCAAGCAGCATGACGCCATCGACGCCCAGGTTGAGCACTCCCGAACTCTGGCTAATCGCTTCGCCGATCGCCGCAAACAAATAAGGCGTGGCCATCCGGATGGCTGCGGACAGGATTCCAACCACGACTGAAAGCCTGAAGATCGAGGTTCCCGCGGAGGCTTCCATCATGCTAGTCCCCCTCCGTCTTTGCCGCTGCGATCGCTCGCCGCGCGGACCATCTGCGAGACAGCAGGTTGGAACCGACCACGAACATGACGATCAATCCGAGTACGGTATCAATGAGCGCCGAGGGTACCTGCACCGCGCGCTGCATCTTGTCGCCGCCCACCAGCAGGCTGCCAAATAGCCACGACGCCGGAATCACGCCCAGCGGATGCAATCCGCCGAACAGCGCCGCCACGATGCCGGAGAAGCCGTAGCCGCTGGTTATGCCATCGATCAACCGGTGCTGTACTCCGATGACCTCAAAAACTCCGGCCAGCCCTGCGAATCCGCCCGCCAGCGTCAATGAAAGCGCCTGGTAGACAGGCACGTTGATGCCCGCATGGCGTGAGGCTTCCTCATTCAAGCCAACTGCCCGGATGCGATAACCGATCGTAGTGCGCCACAGAAAGATGTACACGGCCACTGCAAGCACCACGGCGATAATCGCCCCGGCGTGCAGCAGGGTCTGCGGAACCAGTCGAGGTAGCCACACCTGATGGGGAAGCCGTTCTGACTGGGGAAGAAATGTGCCTTGGCTGACCCCTTCCGGATCCATCAGCGGGCCGCGCAGCAGATAGTTCATCAACTGAATCGCAATCGCGTTCATCATCACCGTGCTAAGGATTTCGTTGACGCTGAAGCGAACCTTGAGAATGCCCGGAATGAAACCCCACGCTGCGCCGGCAAGGAAGCCCATAATCATCGTCATCGGAAGCAGCAGGTATCCTGGCCAACTCCGGTAAGCCAGCGAAAACCACGTTGCCATCAACGCACCGGCAATGATCTGTCCCTCGCCGCCAATGTTGATCACGCTGGCGCGAAACGCGATGCAGATGCCCAATCCCACCAGGAGCAGGGGCGTGGCTTTGGCGAGAGACTGCGTGAATCCGTAGAGATTGCCGAACACACCATCGAACATCGCGCCATAGGCCGTAACGGGATTGACCTTGAGAAGCAGCAACATCAGGGCGCCAATGAGCAGAGCGAAAAGCATTGCGAGAATTGGAAGCGCCAGGCGATAGCCAACGTCTTTCCAATCGTATGCGTGCCTACGAGTAGGAGTTTTTGTCTCTGCGGTTATGTCTGACAACATCGGCAAACCTTACCCGGCTTTGGAGAGCGGAGTATCAACTTAAGAATTTAAGAAGGAAGCTACTCAGTTTAATAGCATCAACCGGTTTTGGACGCAATAAGGTTAACCACATGGGGCCTATCAAAGTTTTCTATTGCCCTCGCTAAGCGTCGCGGTGCGTACCGGGACAGCACATGAAGCGACGGTCGATAAATCCCCTTCTTTAAGTAAGTTGCTGGTTGCGCTACTCGTCGCGCAGAAGGAAAGCCCCACGCAAACGTGGGGCTTTCCTTCTGCGTCGATCGGGGCGAAAAGAGCCTTTTATTTAGCCTCGGGCTCGGGCGCGGTTTCCGGAGTGGGAGGTACTCCAGGTTGCGGATGTCCGTTGCCCATTCCCTTCATCCCGTTCATTCCCTTCATACCCTCATGGAATTTGCGCGGCTCGGGGAAGTGGTTCCTGGCGGGGCGAAGGTCGCGCAGCTTCTTCCACTGCTCGGGAGTGAGAACGCGGCGGATGGCGAAGGCCATATGGGCGTTGGCCTTTTCAAGGCTGGTGCGGGCAGCGGCGATGCGGTCAATGGCCCCGAGTACCGCGCTTTCGTCCGGATTCTCGGCTTCGAGCAAGGGCTCGAGTTTGATCTCTTCTTTTTGCAGGTTGGCGTGGATATCGACGAGTTTCATTCGGCTATCCTGAAAGATCGTCTCAATCTTCTGGACTTGTCCGTCGCTGAGCCCGATGGTCTTGACTATCCCCGCGTTTTTCCACCAACGGCCCGGTGGTACAAGGCCACGCAACTCCCCACCACGTTTCACGCCCCGTGGACCGAATTCCCCACGAGGTTCGCCCATACCGGGCCCTCCCATGCCCGGGAGGCCTTGGGGAGGCTGCGCCAACGCAACTGTGCACAAAAGCAAGGCTGCAATAAGAACTCTGCGAATCATTTGTTTCTCCTTTTAATGCGTTATCTACTGGACTGGTTACTGCCACTGGCCTTGGCCGCGACCTGGTTGCGTGCGACTGTGATTGCTTCGACCGGAGCCAGCGCCAGGGGTACGTCGCGGTTAAGATCATTGTTGACGGCTTCGAGCAACTCGTCGTCGCTCATCTGGTTGCCGGATTGTGAGCCGGGTTGCGTGTTGAGCTGCGTATGGGCCTGCGAATTGGCAACCGGTCGAGTTGTTTGCGTATGCGGCTTCATCATCCATGCCGTCTGCGCCGCCAGCAACAGGGCCAGCACCGTGGCGCCTGCCCAACGTAAACGGTGACGCGCAATAGCCTTGCCGGGAGCGAAGTTCCCCGTCATCTGTGCATTCTGAGCGCTCGACGACTGCCGACGCAGGGCCACCGAGTACTGTGCCACGTCGTCACGCAGTTTGATGGCTTCCGCGTTACAGCTTGCACAGCAACGCAGGTGCGCACGCGTCTCGTCACTACTTTCCCCGGTCAGCCATTCCGCCATTTGTTCATCCGTCAGATGCTTCATAGGTTGTCCCTTTGCTTTCTGAGCGCGTTGACTGCGCGCGACAGATGCGACTTCACCGTTCCAATCTCGATACCCATTGCCTCCGCGATATCTTCGAGCGCCAGCTCTTCGAGAAAGCGCAGGTGAAATACCGTTTGCTGCTGTGGCGAGAGGCTCTTGACGGCCTCCATCGTCCGCTGCAGTTGCTCGCGGGCGAGCAGAGCGCGATCGGCGCGCGGCGCGGCGTCTTCGGCCATTTCGGTAGCCAACTCCGCTTCCCTGGGGTCGCCGCCCAGCAGGCGTCTCCAAAAACCATGGCGGCGGCTGCGCTGGTGATCGTGGGCAAGATTCAGGGCGATTCGCACCAGCCATGTATGTACGCTGGATTCGCAGCGAAATTCAGCACGGGCTCGATAAGCCTTCAAAAAACAATCCTGGGTCAAGGTCGCGGCGGCCTCGTCGTCACGCAGTTCGCACCAGAGTATGCGGTAGATTCTCGCCTGGTGTTCCCGGACGAGATCGTCGAACTCCGCAGCAGACCATCCCGCATTGCTCATTGCCGGTACTGTCAAGGTCTCTTCCATAGCCGCTCACACCATTGGACGCAACCAGGTGAGCTGGGTTTACGTGAGCATATCTCGAAACCCGCAAAATCCGGCTATTGCCTACGCCGGAAAAACACCGGGAGAGTTCGATGTGGCACATAGATGGACTCTACAACGCGGAAAAGCCATTTATGATTCAAACAGGGAATGACTCGGCTCTATTGTCTGGCATTGCCGCAAGAAATCCTACGAGCGATGTACGTCTCCACAAATGTCAATTCCGATTGATACTCGCACTTTGCTCCTTGCTGCCGCGCTCATCAGCGGAGCGATGATTCCGCTCATGTACATGAATAATTGGGCGCGCGGGGGAATTCCAGGGTGGCGAGTCTGGACGGTCTCGGCGGCGCTGTTTTCCTCTTCCTATTTTCTGATGGCAACCGGTGCAAATTCTTCCGGTTTGCCTTCCCCGCTAAGCAGCTTACTGTCTGCGCTCGCGGTGCTAACTTCTTCGGCGGGAGTTCGCCAATGCTGCGGCCATGCGGGACGCGCCCCCAGGCTTGAAGCTTCCGCGGCCGCGTTGTTCTGTCTCCAGATGTATTGCTTTTTTGTGAAGAACAATCCAGTCTCCGCATTTCTGGTCCATTCCGCGCTTCTGATCCTGATTGGAATCTACACCGCCGTGCCGCTGCTGCGGGAGGCTCAAGAGTGCAGCGCATTCGCATACCGGTACACGGCAGCAGTGTTCTTGCTTGGCTTTGGCCTTCCGGAACTGATCTTTGGATTAGCCGCGCGCCTTCATCCAGCGGCCTCATATGGACTGTTCGCCAACGCGATCGCAAGTCTCATGTTTTGTTTCAGTACTCTACTTTCCCTTGTCGGACTTGCATTCGGTTACTTTCTGCTCACCAATGAGCGGCTCTTGGGTGAGTTGCGCACCGCAAACGAGTCGCTCCGAGAAGAGACCGAAAAACGCTTGCTGGTGCAGAGTCGACTCGCGCGGTCTGAGAGGTTAGAGGCAATCGGACGGTTGGCCAATGGCATCTCGCACATTTTCAATAATCAGATGTGCATCATCCAGCTCTATTGCGAACAATTGCTCGATACTCCGGAACTCTCGGATGCAGCCCGTTCGTCGGTAAAGAGAATCTCGGATGCGGGAGACCGATCCGCGGAGATAACCGCCCGGTTGCTGCAATTTGCGCGCTCCAATCCGCTAAAGAATGCGAACTTCGATTTCGCGCTGTGGCTGTTCGCGCTCAGCGGCGATTTGAAGAGGGTGCTGGGTGAATCGATTGAAATGCAGATTACGAGTTCGATTCCGGAGTCCAACGTATTCGCCGATGCCGACCAGTTGGCTGGGGTAATGTTGGCTTTGGCCGCAAATGCCCGTCACGCGATGCCCTCTGGCGGGAAATGGACGCTGTCGGTGGAGCAACTTCACCTGACGGAAGCGGGCGAAGCAACGGAGCTGGCGCTGCCGCGTGGGCATTACGTCACCTTGTCTGCAACGGATGCGGGATGCGGCATGGACGAGGAGACCGTAAAGAGGATTTTCGAGCCGTTCTACAGCACAAAAAGCCTGGCTGTGGCAGAAGGACTTGGTTTGGCCTCCGCCTTCGGATTGCTACAGCAGAGCGGGGGCGCAATGAGCGCTGAAAGCACATTAGGCGTAGGCACCACGATTCGTCTCTACCTCCCGAAGTCCGCGGCCATTTCAGACTAGATCCCGTTGATTCGAGTTTGGGGGGCCGCTGGTTGGTATATACTGGGTCATCGAAGCTGCGGACCGCAGAAGAAACAGGTCTTCCCCGGCAGCCGAGCTTCTTGGTGTTTTCCAAAGGAGGCCAGTCTTCAGCAGTAGCTGGGACAGCATACCGACCGGAAGACCGCAGCCTCCCCGAATATTCGGAGATGCGGTGAAAAGCCTTCTTGCGGCCTTATTTCCCTGCGACTGCCGATTCTGCCAAGCTTCTCTCTTCTCGGTTTCCCGGCTTCCAGTTTGCTCCTCGTGCATTGAATCCATAAAGCCCATTGAGTTTGCCCGTTGCAACGTGTGCGGAGACCGGCTGTCTGCGGCCAACGCGGCATTTGGCGATGCGTGCTGCCCGGAATGCGCAAGCGAGGGCCCGGCATTTGAGCGCGCCGTCAACTATGGACCCTACTCTGGCACTCTCAAGCAACTTATCCACCTGCTCAAATATGACCGGGTACGCGCGGCGGCAAGTCTGCTGGGGCGCTTTGCAGCCGAAGCCTGCCTGCAACTTGAGGGAGACATCGACGTACCGGAGTTGTTGCTGATCCCCGTGCCGGTACACAAGTTGCGGATGCGATCACGCGGCTTCAATCAGGCCGAGTTGATCGCGCGTGCCGCGCACCGCGGAATCGAACAATCGATTGGACGCCATCTGACCTTGGATCTGACTACGTTGCTGCGTGTGCGTTTCGCCGAATCGCAGGTGGCTCTGAATGCCGAGGAGCGCCGTAAACAAATTCGCGGATCGTTCAAGGTGACGTCGCGCGAGCGCGTGAAAGGCCGCGAAGTTCTGCTGGTGGACGATGTGCTCACAACTGGGGCAACGGCCTCCGAGTGTGCCCGCGAACTGCGTCTGGCAGGAGCCACCCGGGTGTGGGTCGTAACCCCGGCGCGCGCCCTGGCACGCGTTACGGCTGGTCTTGCTGAAGACTCCGAACGGAGCGCGTTGGAGTTCGCATCAACTTCACCGCGTAATGAGCTGTTGATATCGCCTGATCCACTATCGTCGGGCGCGGCGCAGGGAACCCTCCTCCAGCGCCGCGGCATTTCATCGACATACGGAGAGCAACGAGTTGACGGGTACGAACGCGGTACCTGCCTGCCCTGAGGATTACGCCAATGGAGAGTCACAGAGCATTCCGGACGCATAACGATCACGCCGAGCGCGGTTACTCGGCAATGCACGCTCCCGTGCTGGTTCTCAACGCTTCCTATGAGCCCATTAATATCTGTGCCGCGCGGCGCGCTATTGTCCTGGTACTGAAAGGCGTCGCGGCAACCGAGGAAATCAACGGCCATTTCTTGCACTCATCGCGGGTTGCGATCCGCGTTCCTTCGGTGATTCGATTGTTAGAGTATCGCCGCATCCCGCACCAGACCCGTGCCCTGTCGCGCAAGAACATTCTGCTGCGCGACCGCAACACTTGCCAGTATTGCGGAGTCGTGCTTCCGGCCAGCGAACTGACCCTCGACCACGTGATGCCGCGTTCGCGCGGGGGACTTTCGACCTGGGAAAACCTGGTAGCTTGCTGCCATGAATGCAATCGCCGCAAAGGAAACGCCTTGCCGCATGAGTGTGGAATGCGTCCCATGCGAGAGCCCAGGCCCTTCTCGTTGCATACCAGCCGGCACCTGATGCGTATGATGGGGCGCAGCGATGCTAAGTGGCGCAAGTATCTGTTTTATTGATTGCGCCTGTTCTGTGATTCAGTTCGCGCTATTAAACCTTAGTACCTTCAGGTCTGCGCAGCCGTTCGCATCTAAATCTCCAGTGCTAGTTCGAGATTTCTCGAACGCCGTAAGCTCAGGGCCTTGGAGTTCGGATGCCAGACAATGTAATGGATCAGATTGCCGGAGAATTACGGAGCTGCGGCTCGCAGTGGTTTCCCGAGCTAGGCGACCCGCGTGCGGTTCGCATCGTGGGTCACACACCAAAGCCGGATCATTTCATCTACGAGGTTGTCGCCGACTTTGCGGCAGGCAGTCAACGGCTCTCCGCAAAAATCTACCGCGCCAACAAGTGTGGACAGGCAGGCGCGCGCAACATGGCCTCGGTCGAGACCGGGCATCTTCACTCAATATGGAGTATCTCGACAGCGAAGAGTCTAGCGGGTATTCCACGGCCCATTGGAGACTTCAGCGCGCTCGGCGCGGTAGTGAGCGAAAAGCTCGTGGGTATTCCGCTGCAGTCGATCATCATGAAAGCCGCGCTACTGCCAGGCTACGCGGGTCTTGGGTTGCTGCAGAATGCGGCCAAGGCGAGCGGTCTTTGGCTGCGTTCATTCCAGCGAGTTACGGCGCAAACGCCCAAGCCGCTGGACGGTGATGCCTTGCAGATTGAACTCGAAAAGCTCTGCCGCAGTTGCAAGAAGAAGGGACTGGATGATGCGTCCATCATCAAGATTCTCTCTGGAACGCGAGCAATTCTCGACCGTGCGCGTAAACCCTTGACCAACTCGGCGGTGCTCAACGAATTTAATCCGCTCAACGTTGTGGTACTGGAACAAGGCGGAGTTGGCTTCAGTGATTTCGCCCGCATAGAAGTTAGCGGCAGCAGCTACACGGACCCTGCGACTTTTCTGGCGAACGTCGAGGCGCTGGAGAAATACCCGTTCTGCAACCGGGCGATTACCACCGAGGTGCAGGAAAACTTTCTCGACGCCTACGGAGCCACGCGCGAGGAGCGTGAGATTTTGCGCGTGATCAAGATGAAGGTTCTGCTTTCGATGTTTGCCGCCGGACGTACCGTAAAAGAGAGCGCGGTTCGCAAGAAAGTCATGTGGGCAAACGTGATGAAGAAGTTCATTCAGGCTGCCGCGGAGCGTTCGCTGCCAAGAGCTGCGTAGAAGACAAGAGCTGCGTAGGAACTTGGGGCCAACGAGTATTACTTGGATCCCTTATCGCCGTTCTTCTGGTCCTCTGCGCCTTTGATCTCCTGCCCCTCGTAGATGATTCTCGTCTTCGATCCGAAGCGGCGATAGTTTTCATACTTCACCACCTGCCGAACGTGGATGTCACCCATCGTGTAATGCAGGTTGTCATCGACCTTGGTGTAGGTGGGGAACCAGTACTTTCCGTCGATCTGTTCGCGCCATGTAGTGAAGCGCGGAAAGAGATTCTCTTCGCCTTTTTTGGCTTTGACTAGGTCGGGAACGTTCTTGCCGTAGGTCTTCACGATCTGAAAGTCGTGATCGTCCACCCAGATGCGCCCTTCGAAATACCGCTGGCCTTTGTCAATCTTCTTGGGACTGAGATCGAAGACATAACAGTTTAGTTCGTCCTCCTGCTGCTGTCCCAGGTACTTGACGTTGTAGAGCGGAAGATCGTCAGTGGTCATGGTGAAGGGCATGCGCTTCTCGATGTCATCGAGATCCTGTTGCGACATTTCGATGCGGGAGAGGGTGTTTTGCGGAGCAAACTTGATCAACTCAATACGCTTGCCCTTGTCGTCGAAGAGCACGTCAAAGACCTGCAGATATTCGCCGTCCACGGAATTGCCTTCAAGCGTTTGTACCTTCACGCTCTGGGTCCAGGTGTATTCCTCGCGCGCCAGTTTGAACTCTTTTTCCTTGGAGGCGAAGCGCTGGATCAGTTCATCGACAGCGATGCCCGTGGGCGGAATGTTCTTGAGAGCGCCTTCACCCTCCTGGGCGCAGGCGGGCAAGGTCAATAGGCAGAGCATTAGTGCGCCAAGCGCACGAATCAGAAATGTTCGCGTCATGATTACCGGCAACCCCCGCATCAGCAGGGTTCCATTGTGCCATGCGTCGGAGTTACGCAACGGAGTGTCAAGCCAAACTGGCAAGATTCAGATCGTGGATTTTCCCCAACCGGAGTTGCTCCCGCATCCAGCTAGGCACCTCCCGGCACGGTACACCAGGCTGTCCCTTCGGCGCGCTGCATTACAATCTTGGAACCATGTCCATTGCCTCAAACCTTGCAGAAATTCGTGAACGCATCGAGCGGGCAGCGCGGCATGCGGGCCGCGATCCGCGTGACATCGCACTCATGGCAGTCTCAAAGACTCATCCCGCCTCGGCGATTCTGGAGGCAATTTCCGCTGGACAGGCCCTGTTCGGAGAAAACAAGGTACAGGAGTTTGCCGGCAAGCGCGATGCGGTATTGGCTGCCTCCAAGGCAGGGACTTTCCATCTGATTGGCCACTTGCAATCGAACAAAGCCGCACGGGCCGTAGAGTTGTTCGACGCCGTTGACAGCGTGGACTCGCTGCGCTTGGCCGAGCGGCTGAACGAAGCGGCAGCGCACCTGCATCGCAAGCCGGACGTGCTGATTGAGATCAACGTCGGCGGTGAGGAGGCGAAGTCCGGGCTCGATCCCAAGTCCGACGAGTTACTGGCTTTGCTCGACGCACAGGCCAGGCTTGCGAATCTCGTGATTCGCGGATTCATGACAGTGCCGCCCTTTACCGAAGATCCACAGGGCGCGCGAGGCTGCTTTGCTCAATTGCGTGAGTTGCGCGACCGGATGAGCGCTCGCAGCGGACTGGCACTTGGCGAGCTTTCGATGGGAATGTCCCACGATTTTGAAGTTGCGATAGAGGAGGGTTCCACCTGCGTAAGGGTGGGAACGGCCATCTTCGGAGCACGATCCTATCCTGCGCAGGAGGTGAAGCTGTGAGGGCACAGGTTGTCGAGCTTGTGAAAATGGGAAAATTCCCCGAGTGCATGTCCGCCTCACTCGAACTAGTAAACAAGTATGAGGAACTGTTGCGATCCATCAAAGGACCGGTCACCGACGACGAGGCAAGAGCTCTGATCGGGCTTTTCGGCGAGGACGATTTTTTTGGAGGGGCTTGGGCTGTTCTGACTTTGATAGAGACGGCACCTGGGTGGCCTTTGCCAGACTGCTTACAAACAGTCGATAACGAATGGGTCTCTTTCTTGAGAGACAGGGCTATTCGTGGTGGAAGACTCAAGGAGTCTGCTCAATGAAATGGATAGACGCATTGTGTGCGTGGCTGCTGGTGATACTGGGCTCGGCGCACTTTCTGGCCGCGTACGTTCCGAAGTTGAGCTTGCTGCGATGTCCATGGATGGGAGGCACGGCCATTGCCATCATCTCGATCGGCCTGATGAACGCCGTGCGCTCGCAGCGCAAGAGCGACCGCTTCCTGCGCTGGAACACCGCTGCCGCAACTGCGCTTACCACGGCTCTGTGCATGAAAGTGCTCTACCAGTTTCCGGGCAACGTACTGCATCAACCGGCGGCCTTGGCGACGGCTGTGCTCGCTGTGATTGAGCTGGTCTTTACCGTGGCAGGATAGCCGTGGCATTCACGGTTCGCGACACCGCCAACGGAGCGCAATTCGCATTGCGGGTGCAGCCGCGTGCTAGCCGCAACGCAATTGTGGGAACCATGGGCGATGCCGTCAAACTAGCCATCACTGCGCCTCCCGTGGATGGAAAAGCCAATGGGGCGGTAATCGAGTATCTCGCGGAGTTGTTCCGCGTACCGAAGTCGAGCGTTGTGATCGTCTCGGGCGATACGGGGCGGAATAAGCTGATAGCAATTCGCGGGATGCGTGCGGAGCAGGTGTTGACGGCACTGAATCTGTGACGGGAAGGAAGTAAAGCAAATGGCGGAGTTTGTCCTCGAATCGGTATTGACTTGTCCGCACTGCGGGCACTCGGCGCGCGAAATTATGCCCACGGATGCGTGCCAGTTCTTCTATGAATGCAGCGCGTGTAAAACCGTGCTGCGCCCGAAGCCAGGAGATTGTTGCGTCTTCTGCTCCTATGCCACGGTGAAGTGTCCGCCGATGCAGTCACACGGATGTTGCGGTTGACCGTGCGCCCGTCTGTGCAATCCCTGTAAACTGATCCTTCACCCAACTCTGATCTCCGGGAGTACTGATGTTGAATCTTTATGCCGTGGTGCTCACGGTCATTGTGGCCGCGCTTCTTACCGTAAGCATCTGGCAGATGCGCAAGGTGAAGACCAAGGCCGACTACCTGGTCGCCGGACGTTCGCTGCCAGCCTATGTGCTGGTGTTTACCCTGCTCTCTTCCTGGATCGGTGCCGGGTCGCTATTCGCTGGCGCGGAGAACGCCTTCCACAACGGCTTTGCCGCCCTGTGGCAGCCTGCGGGCGGTTGGTTGGGACTCCTGATCATTTACTTTGTTGCCCCGCGCGCCCGTAAGTTTGCGCAGTTCACCATTCCCGACCTGCTGGAAGCGCGTTACAACACGACGGCGCGAATCCTGGGAACCATCGCCATTCTGTTTGCCTACACGGCCATCACCAGCTACCAGTTCCGCGCCGGCGGAGACATCATGCACCTGATCTTTCCGGCCATCGCCCAGACCCAGGGGACGGTCATCATCGCGATCTTCGTGATTGTCTTCACGGCGCTGGCGGGCATGGCCTCTGTGGCCTACATGGACGTGGTGATCGGGATGCTGATCTCGGTCATCGGCTTCATCGCACTGCCGGTTTTGTTCGGACACATTGGAGGCTGGGCGGGACTGCACCAGGCGCTGCCTGCGACCCACTTCACGCTGTTCGGCGAATGGGGACTGACCCCCGGCGGCAGCAGCATTCGCAACGGCAAAGAAGCGCTGATTCGCGCACTGGAATATTTCTTCCCAACCTTCCTGCTGATGATCGGCAACCAGTCGATGTACCAGAAGTTTTTCTCGGCCAAGACCGAAAAGGACGCAAGCGTTGCCGTGGTGGGATGGGTCTTTGGGACCGTGGTGCTGGAGACTCTGATCGTCAGCCTGGCGGTCATAGGATCGGGCTTGTTTGCGCTCTCCATCGTGCCTGCGCCCGACTTTGCTCCGCGTGAAATCATTCCCTTTACGGCGCGTCACTTCCTGGCGCCGCTGGTGGGAGCCTTGCTGATGGGGTCGGTCTTCGCCAAAGTGATTTCTACGGCGAATAACTATCTCTTCTCCCCGGCCACCAACCTGATTAACGACGTGTACACGCGCTTCATCCGTCCGGACGCGAGCCAGAAGAACGTGTTGCTGGTCTCGCGCTTCCTCGTTGTGGGCCTCGGAATCTGGGCACTGGTGCAGGCCATCAGCCTGACCTCGGTGCTAGCCAAGGCGATGTACGCCTACACGATTTATTCGGCGGCGATAACGCCGGTGGTGATGGCCGCATTCTTCTGGCGGCGTGCATCGCGCGAGGGAGCGGTAGCCTGCCTGCTCTCCGGAACGGTGATCACCGTGGCGTGGGACACGGTCAAGACACATCTGCCGCCCGTAATAGGACAGCGCGATGCGATCTTTCCGGCGCTGATTGTCAGCGTCGTCGCGCTGGTAGTCGTCAGTCTAGTAACTCCGAAACCGAGCCGGGAGCAGATCGTCACGTTTTACGAATAGGGCGCGGGCTAATGGTGGACTGTGAAATCGGCTGCCCGGAAAGGCAGCCGATTTTCTAAGCGCAGAACCGGCAATGGGTCAATTTCCGCATTGTCGACGATCCGTGGATTCCTATGTCGGCGTCACGCGAACCAAACCGAAGCCGATTAACTCCTTTAGCAGGTCGGCTGTCCTAGCTTGAATGTCATCGCTTTCAAATTCGATATAGCCAATGTTCTGAAAGTTGGTTGGGAAGTGAATGCCCTTTTCTTTAAAGATGACGATGCGGTCACCGTATAGATATGACGTCGCGCCTAACTCGTAGATTACGTTCTCACTAGGGCGCCAGATTTCAGCCCCGTTCTTGTCAACAAACTGCTCATCGCGCGTGAAAATCAAAATGGCCGATCCGCATTCCTGCAGCGTGTCGCGCACTTTCTGTGAGATTGGGCGACCAAGATTGGCTTCGTCTATCACGACCTTATGCGGGATCTGAAAGGATGTCAGAAGAGCCTGAAGTTGCTGGAGCGGTGCTTTGTTTTTACCGTGAGCAACGAAGATGGGCTTGTGGGTTCGGGACGCTGGAGCATTTGTCGCAACATCGGTGGGCGACTGCTCTGCCGAACGGATGATTGCAGAGGTTTCGCCTAAGTTGCTGTCGCTTGCATTTTCATCTTCGTTTCCAGCGGTGGCCTCCAGATCTTCTTTGTCGATCTTCGAGAATTCTGTATCGAATAGGATATGCGGAGAACCTCCAATCTCTCGGATGATCTCGACGAATCGACCATTTGCCAGCACGAGGGAAGCACATTCCGAGGTGAGGTCCTTTGGAACCGAATAACTCACGTTAAGCAATTTAGGGAGCATCTCCGCCGAAGGTACTTTCTTGTTGCCATAGTCGCGGAAGAACTGGCCGAACACAGGCGACCGAAGCGCAGCGGTCCGCAACGCAGTCAGGCGTTTCATTGTTTCTTTACTCGTGGCGGATATGCCGATGGCCGACAGCGATACTTGATCTGCTTTCTCAGTACCTTCCGTAAGTCCGTATTTGAATGACGAACTGAGTATCTCGCGGAAGTTCGAACTGCTTGGGGACAGCCCAAGCGATTCAGCTAAAAGAAGCCGGTTCATGGGCTTTCCACCCATCTCGTCCTGAATCTTCTGTGCCACGACCAGTGACGCTTCGAGGCTGTGCTTCGGGAAGTTTCTCCGCTTACCAGTTGGCTCTGGTTCCTCTCTAGGGGGCCTCGACTCCACGACTTTCTTCAACGGCACAACTTTCTTTGCCATAGTGCCAATCAGCATTTCACGAAACTAAGGTCATGTAAATATAAATTCAGCTATTTCAAGCACTTGTCTGGCGGGCGGGCAGCACAGAGTTGGCGCAGTTCCAACTCCTGGGTGGCCGCCTTGCGCTGGGCTTAGGCCCGGCGTTTTTTGCGTACTACGCCCTGCAGGGCTTCGTCGATGCGGGTCTGCCAGCCGTCGCCGGTGGCGCGGAAATGCTCGACCACATCGCGCGAGAGACGCAGGGTGATGCGCTCCTTGGTAGGAGCCTTCTGCGGCCCGCGCTCCCCTGGACGGCGGATTATAGCTTGTGAGAGATACTTTTCCGTCGCCTTCTCATCGTTCGGATCATAAGGGCCATCGCCGCGCTTGTGCGTTATGGGTGCGTCCTTCGCGCTCTCGCGCCGCACCCGGTTCCAATCGGTCTTGCTAACTTGCTGCCTGCTCATAAAACCTCCGTTCGGCGCGGGATGCGCGGCAGAATGAGATCACCCGTATATCGTCCCCGCGTATGGTGTAAACCAGCACAAGAACGGTTTCCGCCAGCTTGACCATCGCCATATCCATCATGCGGTCTTCGTCGCGCTGCCGGGATTCGACGGTGATCTTTACCGGTGAATCGTAGACGAGCGAAGCATCAACAAGATCGAGGCCGTGCTTTTCGAGGTTGCTGAGCCGCTTCTTTTCGTCCCAAACGAACATGAGTTAATTGTATGTACAAAAAACGAAAGAGTCAAAAGATACTTGGCGGGCGCCACGCTCAACGTTCCTTTCGGTGAGCGTGGTTTTTGACTTTTGCTGTTTCCTCGGAACCCCAGCACTGTTCTATTCCGCGTCCCTGTGTTTCAATGTTTCCCATGTCCAAGCCCGTCCCCTACATTGCAGACCATCTTCGTCGCGTTTTAATCAATGGCGCGAGCGCTCCACACACGGCGGAAGTGCAGCACTTTTTCAGGGAGGAAGTACAGTCGCGGGGATGGTACACGGATGAACTTCGCAAGCTGGCACGTCGATTTACCCGCGTAATTCGCGGAGAAGAGAGCCTTGACTACCTTGTGCAGGTTGCCGACAACCTCTTCAACGGAGACATGCTGGAAGAGAAAGTTCTCGCTGTGCTGCTGCTGGAGCCGTGCGTCGATGAGTTTAATTCCGCGCATTTCAAACTCTTCGAGCAGTGGCTTGACAGGGTGAGCACGTGGGCAGACCACGATGCGCTCATGCAATACATCATTGGATACATGATCGTTGCCGATCCGCGAAGGGTGCGGCGGGTGTTTGTGTGGTCGCGCTCGAAGAACCGCTGGCGGCGGCGCGCCTCAGCCGTGGCCCTGCTGCGCGGAACCAATCAGGGATTGTTCTGGGACGAGGTTCAGCAGATTACCGAGACGCTGCTTGAGGACGAGGACGACATGGTACAGAAGGGATTGGCATGGCTGCTGCGCGAAACCGCCCGCTATGACGGCGCGCGCACCATACCGCTTCTGATGTCGATTCGCACGAGGGCTCCACGGCTCGTATTGCGTACGGCTTGCGAGCGGCTATCGGCCGAGGATCGCGCCCGCATTCTAGCCGGTTGAATCAAACCGGTCCGGAAGCGAGAGAGGAAGCAACTCAATCGTGTCAAGCGAAAATTTTCGCGAATTCCTCTCAACTATCTGATTCCATGCATCATTTAGTTTTCCCCAAAGTGAGGGAATGCCTGCTCGAATTTGTTATCCTGAAAGTAGAGCCAAACGGGGGATTTTCGCCCACCGCCCCCCCCAGCCCCCAAGTAACCCTTTTATTTTCAAATTTTTACCGGGCAATATAGGGGGGTAGGTCCCCATGCCTTAGTTGGCTCCGACGGCCTTTTGCTTATCCTGGGCTTTGGCTATCCAAACGGCCCCTCGCCACCCTAACAGTGCGATGAGCACAGCGAGGTACAGCAGAGGCTCCTGTTTGTCGCGTTTTACCAGCCAGTAGAAGTGGATTGCTCCTGCCGCGGCCGCAAAGTAAACGAGGCGGTGAAGCCGAACCCAGTTCTTACCGAGTGAGCGAATCGCCCGCTGAGTCGAAGTCAGAGCCAAAGGCAGCAGAAGGAGCCAAGCCAGGGTTCCCATGGTGATGAATGGGCGCTTGACGACATCGTGAGCCATCGCCGGGATGCTGAAATTCTGGTCAAGCCAAAGATAGGTAAGCAGGTGCAGCGTTCCGTAAAAGAACGCGAACAGACCAACCAGCCGCCGGTACTGAATGAGCCAGTACATCTCCGTCCACTTCCGCAGCGGAGTGATGGCAAGACCGGCAAGGAGCAAAATCAGCGTGGCTGATCCGGTCCGGTGAGTAATACGTTCGACGGGGTTCGCGCCCAGGGTTCCCATGAAGGCGCCAACAATGAGACGGCTCAGCGGAATCAGGCAGGCGATCCAGACCAGCGGCTTGAGAACTTGGTTCCTTGTCATCACAATCATTGTATCGTCTCAAAATGATGTGTAGCGCGTTCTATGGATGGGACAACTCAAAGGCCGGGCGTGAAAAACACAATTAGGAAAGTCGAATCTGTCCTGCAAAGAATTCACGATTTTCTAATTCCTTTGATCTCAAACCCGTAGCCGCCTTTTCCACATCGTACACGGTTTTGGGAATTGACCTGGCAGGGGAGGCGTTCTACTCTCGCATCTGCCAGCCGACATCCTGGCGCGCATGGAAGGGTGTGGGAGAGTTCCCAGCCGGTCTACTCCCCGATTTAGAACCATAAACAGGGAAATGCTTTGAAAGCTGTCGTTTAGCCGGAATCGCCGCTTAGGACATTTTTCAGCGATTCGGAATAATCTTCAGCAAGGACTCGTATCGACATTGAAATTGAATTAAAATACAACATATTGCGGTGTCCGCTTGACGAGCACAACATAAAGAGCTATCTTCGCATCCCAAGTGTTTGGTGAAGTACTCGATCTTTTCAGGCTTTGGCATTGCAGGTCGGAACAAAAGTTCAGCAGTTAATAGTCCGGTGTTTTGTCAGGGCCGGTGATTGAAGTACCAGGTTCCCGTCGTTGCGAATGACGTGTGCCGGAAGTTCTATCTCTCTAAGCAGGTTCCGAAGCATTCTTCCACGTGGGTGGCAGGTTCGCTTACGGAGTTCAAGACCGCCGGTGCGGTAAGGTGGGTGGCCAGCCATTGGCGGTCCGCCGTGGCATCCCCGTCCCTATTTCCCGGCAGGCCGAAGGGCCGCAAGAGGACAACTCTGATTGCGGTTTGCAAAGCAGTTAGTTTGAAGGAGCATTACGATGGCCGAAGTAACCGAAAAAACCTCCGCAGCCAACCCGGCCTCAGCGTCCTTCCCCGACGCAGCCAGTTCGCGCACGGCCGCCACGCAACATTCAGAGCGTCAGGTTCCAGGTTTGACTTTCACCCGTCATTTTACCCAGCCGGGCGTTTCTCCGTATGACAGGCTTACCTGGGAGCACCGCACTGCGTCGATTATCGATAGCAAGGGAAACGTGATCTTCGAGCAGAAGGACGTTGAAGTTCCAAAGGACTGGTCGATGACGGCGACCAACATTGTCGCCAGTAAGTATCTGCATGGGCAACTTGGCACGGCAGAGCGCGAAAGCGGAGTGCGCCAATTAATTTCGCGGGTCGCGGAGACAATTCGCGACTGGGGTTTCAAGGACGGCTACTTCCGTAGCAAAGCGGACGCCGACATTTTCCACGATGAGTTGGTTCACCTTCTGCTGAACCAGTATGCGGCGTTTAATTCGCCGGTTTGGTTTAACGTGGGTTGCGACCGCAGCGAGCCCAACTCAGACGCACAGAACTGGCACTGGAGTCCGGATGGCAAGCGGATTGAATTCGGCGTGACTGGATACAGCTACCCGCAGTGCTCGGCGTGCTTCATCAACAGCGTGCATGACACGCTGGACTCGATTCTAACCTTGGCTAAGACCGAGGGCATGTTGTTCAAGTGGGGCTCGGGTACCGGTACCAATCTGTCTCCGCTGCGCGGATCCATGGAAATTCTTTCCGGCGGTGGGCAGGCTTCAGGCCCCTTGAGCTTCATGAAAGGTTTTGATGCCTTTGCCGGTGTCATCAAGTCAGGCGGCAAGACGCGCCGCGCCGCCAAGATGGTGATCTTGAACATCGACCATCCGGATATCGTGGAGTTCATCGAGTGCAAGCAAAAGGAAGAAGCCAAGGCCTTTGCGCTGGCCAGGGAGGGATACGACGCGAGTGGGCCCGATTCCGCTGCGTACAGTTCGATTTTCTTCCAGAACGCCAACAACTCGATCCGCGTCACCGATGAATTTATGCAGGCCGTGGTGGAAGACAGAGAGTTCTCGACGCGCACTGTACGCGACCGCACTCCGGTGCAGACCTTCAAGGCGCGCGATCTGCTGAGTAAGATTGCCAAAGCTACATGGGAATGCGGCGATCCGGGAATGCAATATGACACCACAATCAACCGTTGGCACACTTCGAAGAATTCAGCGCGCATTAATGCGTCGAATCCATGCTCGGAGTACATGTTCCTGGATGACTCGGCGTGCAATCTTTCGTCGCTGAACTTGGTGAAGTTCGCTCCCGCCGGCGTCTTCGACGTGGAATCCTACAAGTGCGCCATCGAGATACTGATTACGGCGCAGGAAATTCTGGTGGATCACTCTGGGTATCCCACCGAAGCGATTGCACGGAATTCGCATGACTATCGCCCGCTGGGACTCGGCTACGCCAACCTTGGTGCGCTGTTGCTGGCCTCCGGACTTCCGTACGACTCGGATGCTGGCCGTGATTACGCAGCCTGCCTGACTGCGATCATGTGCGGTCAGGCGTATGTGCAGTCCTCGCGGATTGCCGAACTTTGCCCGACTCTGCATTCGGCTACCGAACTAACGGCGCGGGTGGAACACACGGATGGTGCATGTCCCGGATACTTCATCAACCGCGAACCGTTCCTGGAAGTCATCGCCATGCATCGCGCAGCGGTCGCCAAAATTAGCCGGAGCAACGTTCCGGCATCGCTGCTGGAAGCTTCTCAGAAGGCTTGGGACGAAGCGCTTCAACACGGCGAAGAATTCGGATATCGCAACGCGCAAGTAACCGTACTGGCTCCGACCGGCACCATTGGCTTCATGATGGACTGCGACACCACGGGCGTGGAGCCCGACCTGGCGTTGGTGAAGTTCAAGAAGCTGGTTGGCGGCGGCATGATGAAGATCGTCAACAACACGGTTCCAGAAGCGCTATTCAAGCTCGGCTATACGCCGGAGCAGGCAGATGCGATTGTCAGCTACATCGACAAGCAAGGGACCATCGAGGGCGCGCCGCAATTGAAACCGGAGCACTTGGAGGTCTTCGATTGCGCATTCAAGCCAGCCAAGGGTAGCCGCAGCATTCATCCCATGGGGCACCTGAAGATGATGGCGGCGGTGCAGCCGTTCATCTCAGGCGCCATCAGCAAGACGATCAATATGCCAACCGAGGCGACGGTCGAGGAAATCGCCGACGCGTATGTAGAAGCCTGGAAGCAGGGAATCAAGGCAGTGGCAATTTATCGCGACGGTTCCAAGCAGAACCAGGTTCTTACCACGAAGCGGGATGACGTGAAAAAGATTACCGCCTCGGTTGACTCTGAAGAGGGTGAGGACTCAGATGGGCCTCCTCGCGCGCGCCGCAACAAGCTGCCGGACGAGCGCTTCTCGGTGACGCACAAGTTCAAGGTGGGGTCACACGAGGGCTACATTACGGTGGGTCTCTATCCGAACGGGCAACCTGGTGAGTTGTTCATCACCATGGCCAAGGAAGGCTCGACCGTCAGCGGGTTGATGGATAGTTTTGCTTGCGCCGTTTCCATCGCCTTCCAGCATGGAGTTCCACTGCGTCTGCTGATCAACAAGTTTGCCCATACCCGCTTTGAACCGAGCGGCTGGACGCAAAACCCCGAGATCGGCTACGCCAACTCGATCATGGATTACATCTTCCGCTGGCTGGACCTGCGCTTCCTGACCGGAGAGCAGCAGAGCCTGTTCGACGACTTGCGTCCGCGCGCGCACGCGCATCCACATGCGGCGATTTCGCCAAGAATTGCAGCGATAAGTGAACAGCCTTCGCTGTATGAGTCAACCGCCCCGACGGGCAGCAAGACCGGACACGTCTCGGACGCTCTCAGCGAAGTGGTAAATCTGGGCGATGCTCCCAGTTGCCATGTGTGCGGAGCGATCATGACCCGAAATGGTTCGTGCTATCGCTGCCAGTCCTGCGGATCTACGAGCGGTTGCAGTTAGCAACCACTCCGCACTCTATCGACACGAGGAGCAGAAGATTTTGATCTGCTCCTTTTTCGTGTTTGCATCAAAGAGCAACGCTTAAAAACGCGCCCGTGAAGAGTGCGAGCGTCGTCAGATGACCTGGCTGATATGCATGGCCTTGAACTTGCCGCTGGCTTCCGCGGCGCGGGTCAACTGAACGAGGCATCCGGGGCATGCGGTAACGACGACTGCTGCACCGCTACGCTCGATGTTCTCCCTCTTGCGGTCAAGTATCTGGCTGGCGGCGTCGGGATGGTCCATGTGAAACGTGCCAGCGCCGCCGCAGCAAGTGTCGGACTCTTTCATCTCCAGGAACGTGCCAGCGGCTTTCAACAACTGGCGTGGCTGGGAGCGGATGCCTTGCCCCCGGACCAGATGGCAGGGATCGTGGAAGGTAAAGGTGGTGTCCCGCTTCTCCGCGGACTGGTAGCCGGCGCGCACCAGGTATTCTGTCAGATCCATGATCTTGGAACTGAATGCCTTGGCCCGGTCTCGCCATTCAGTGTCTCCCTCGAAGTGCTGGGCCAGATGCTTCAGGGAGCCACCGCAACTGGCACAATCCGTTACTACAATGTCAGCGTCTTCAAACAGCGTGATGTTCGCCTTGGCAAGTTCGAGGAATGTATCTCCCATGCCGTGGGCCAAGTGAGGAAGGCCGCAACAGAAGTTCTCCTTGACAGCTACGGGGGAAATCTTACCTAGCAGCTTCATTGTGCTCTGGGAAGCGTCAGGGAACATTAGCTTCATGCCGCACCCCTGGAAGTATGCTACCCGTGCGCCGGGCTTTAATGTCGTAGTGTTGGCCGGAGCAGGGTCGCCCAATGCCGCCGGACCCGCGAGGGCTTCGATGTAAGCGTTGCGGGGAAACTCCCGGGCCACTAACGACGTAGGCAGCAAACCAGCGAGCTTCAATTGCCGCATGATTCCAAGGGCGAAGGCACCGAACCCCACCAACACCCGGCTCCGCAGCACTCCGCCAATCACCGTATACTTTGCCGACGGGCCTCCTGCGGCGTCCGTAAAGAATTGCCGGACGCGCACCATGGCCTCATCAGTGGGTATGTGATTGGGACAGGAATCAACGCAAGCCCTGCAGAGCAGACAGAAATCCACTGCAGCTCGCACTTCGGGCAGCGGCTCCAGTCCGCCTTCGGCAAGAGCCCGCGCGATGGCGTTCTTGCCCCGGGCAGCGGCGCGTTCCACATCTTGCACCTTGAATAGTGGGCAGACTGTGAGGCAGTTGCCGCAGCGGTCGCAACCCGCCACCAGTTTACTGGCTTCCGTGAGCAGGCCCTGGGAAGGCAATGACGGATGGTCGTTCACCAGATTTTCCCCGGATTAAGGATGCCCTTGGGGTCAAGGCTCATCTTGATGGCCTTGAGAGTACTGACTCCCGATTCCCCAAGTGCTTTTGTCAGATAGGGGCGCTTGGTGATGCCGATGCCGTGCTCGCCTGTGAGGGTTCCGCCCAGTTCCAGCGCTGCCTCGAAAATCTCATCGACCGCGTGGTGAACTCGCTCGGCCTCTTCAGGATTATTCATGTCGCAGAGAACCGAGGGGTGGAGATTGCCGTCCCCGGCATGGCCAAAGACAGGGATCGAGAGATTGTACTTCTCGGCGATACGCCGCACCCGCCGCACCATCTCTGGGAACGCTCCGCGAGGTACAGAAATATCTTCCCCGAGCCGGTTCGGCGCAAGCGATGCCACAGCCGAACTCATACCTCTTCGCACAGCCCATAATTCATCGGCCTCAACCTTGGACTGGGCGACCCGGAAATTGAGACTGCCGCACGCGACGGCCACGGCTTCGATGCGCCGGGACTGGGATTCGAGCGAGGCAGCATCTTCGCCATCGACCTCGATGAGGACACAGGCCTTGGCATTCGGAGGTAGTTCCATTTTGCTTTGCTTGGCGACGGCTTGCAGGCTGACCTCGTCCATAATCTCGGCCACCGAAGGAACAATGTCTTCCTGCAACATGCGCTGCACAGTGGCGCAGCCATCTTCCATGGATGCGAACATGATGCGAATCACGCCCCTTGCCTTGGGCAGGGGAATGAGGCGTAGCAGCACCTGGGTGACGATTCCAAGAGTGCCTTCAGAGCCGGTAAAGAGGCTTGTAAGGTCGTAGCCGGTGACATTCTTGATGGCTTTGCCGCCGGTATTGAGGATCGAGCCATCGGCCAGCACTACCTTGAGCCCCATCACATAATCGCGGGTAACGCCGTACTTCACGGCTCTCATGCCCCCTGCGTTTTCAGCGACATTGCCGCCAATGGTGCAGTATTTCCAGCTACCGGGGTCAGGGGGATAGAAAAGTCCGCGCGCAGCGCAGGCGTCGTGGAGGTCCATGGTGCGAACTCCTGGCTCCACGGTCACCATCATGTTGCTCTCGTCTACTTCGAGGATGTCGGTGAAGCGATCCAGGGAGAGGGAAATTCCGCCTTTCAGGGGAACCGAACCCCCTGTGCGTCCGCTTGCAGCGCCCCTCGGAGTGACGGGGATGCCGTGAAGGTTGGCAAAGGCCATCACCTTGGAGACTTCCTCGGTAGTCCGTGGACGAACAACCAGATCCGGTTTATGGGCAGGTACCAGCGGCAGGAAGGAGGAATCGTAGGAGTAGCCAAAACGGTCTACTTCGGAGTCCAGGACATGTTCCGCCCCAACTATTTGACGCAGTTCATCGATAATTTCAGTTACAGGCATGATCGCCCCGGCCATTGATCCAATTTGTCAGCGAAGCTGAAACCAGTATAGATGATGTCGAAGCGATTCCGGGGCTATCTCATTCAGGGTTTCATCACCAACTTTCCGATCACTTTGCCGGATTCGAGGAGGTCGTGAGCCCGCGAAGCCTCGGCCAATGGCAACCGCTCGTAGACCACGGGATCAAGCTTGCCTTCGGCGAAATAATTAAGCAGAGTCTGCATCGTCTGTTTCCGTATGTCCGCGCGCTCGTCAAAGCTATGCATGGTAAAGAATCGCACCGCCGGACTCACCGCGAAGTTCGTTCGCATGGCCGCCAACATTTTGGTAGCGTCAGCCCAGCCCTCGCGGTAGCCGTAGGAAACAACCAGTCCCATTGGCGCAATGATCGAGAAGTTCCTGCCGAAATTCATGCCGCCGACCGAATCGAGAATAAGGTCTGCGCCCTGCCCTCCGGTTGCCTCGCGAACCCCAGGAATGAAGTCTCCCGAGTCATAGTTGAAGGCCTGTTGCACGCCTAAACGGATGGCTGCCGGTATTTGCTCGTCAGAGGCGACCGCGCCAATCACAGTCATGCCGACCAGCTTGGCAAGTTCCACGGCGGCGCTGCCCACACCGCCAGACGCTGCATAGATCACTACTGAGTGCGCTTCCACTCCGCGTGCGGCGGTGTGCAGGATATGGTATGCCACCTGGTAATTCGATAGGCAAGCCGAGGCCTCAAGCGAACAGCCCTCCGGCAGAATATGTACGGTCTCCGCGGGCACGGCGATGTACTCTGCGTAACACCCGGCGCGTATCGGTAGATCCCGGGCGCTAACGAACACGGCTTGGCCAATCGCAGGACTCTTAACATCGCGACCCCGCTCCACGACCGTGCCGCTCATCTCGATGCCGAGAATGAAGGGCAGAGTCGGTGTCCATTCGTAGGAGCCCTTGCGAGCCAGCACCTCAGGCATACCCACGCCAATCGTGTGGGCTTTGACTAGGACTTCATTGGCTTTTGGCTGCGGCGTAGGCACATCGGCATATTCCAGAGCGGATGAATCGCCGAGACGCCGAAGTAAGATGGCTTTCATAATTTACTCTCTCGCTTATTTTCGTTTGATGGGAGGACTGGTAATCGAGAGGTATTCGCAATCCATCCGGCCGGTTCCAGTCACGCTATGGGGCTCGTTTGGTTCGATCACAAGAACGTCGTGAGCCGGAACGATAAGCGTCTCCTTGCCATTGGTCACCTTGAGTTCGCCCCTGAGCACATAGAAGATGTGCTCAGACTCGGGGTGCGTGTGCATCTCCGCTCCGCCCGTGGCCAACATCACGCAGTGAGACATGGCCAGATTATGGCCGCCGGTTCGTGGCCCGAAAACTTCCCGGGCAAACACTTCGTGATGTTGTGGCCGCACTTCGGGGGTCAAGCTGCCTATTTGAACAACTTTCATTTCGCAATTTTCTCCAATAGGTTCTCGGCGTATACGGTCGCCGTCACAATTATGCCGGACGCTGAACGGTTTCGCCGCTTACAGCCTATGCCTCCCCTTGTTTCTTATCCACCGCTATTCGCATCGTCATAACCAGCACCACATTCACGGCCAACAGTACACACAGGAAGAAGAGCGCCGCATCTAAATTTCCGCCGCGCCATTTGATGAAATATCCGAGTAATGCTGGGCCGATAAATCCGCCGACCATGGCGATGGAGTTGATCGTAGCGAGCCCAACAGCGGCCGATTCCTCGGAAAGAAACTGCGAAGGTAGAGTCCAGAATGGGCCGTAAAAACAGTAGATGCCCACAAGAGCTATCGTCATGCCGACCATCCTGAGGCTGAGGTCGCCCAATGTTCCAAACAGAATCAGTCCGACGATTGCAACGAGTGGCCCCGTGGCCGCGTGGAATTTTCTCTCGCCGGTCTTATCGGAATGGCGCGACCAAAACAGCATCGCGACAGTGGCGCAGATATAGGGAATCATCGTCAGCAACCCGATATGTGTGTTCGACGAGGTCCGCGATATCCCTTTGAGGATTGTTGGCAGCCAAAGAGGAATGCTGATCTGGACCGATTGAAGTGTGAAATAGATCAGCGTAAGCCGCCACACTCTTGGGCTTAGAAAGGCCTGCAATTTGGAGTACTTCTTAACTTCTACTTTGGCCTGATGCTCGCTCTGTAGCCTTGCGGCCAGCCAATTTCGTTCATCTTCCGAGAGCCATTTTGCGTCCTGCGGCCTATCGGTTAGGAAGTAGTAGACAACCACGCCTAGCAGGATTGCCGGTATTCCCTCCACTACAAATACCCATCTCCATCCGGCCATTCCAGCCCAATGGCAATAATCCATGATCAAGACGGCGATCGGCGCGCCGATGAAGCCGGAGATCGGAATGCCCATCTGGAGTATGGCAATCGCCTGGCCGCGCAGTCTCTGTGGAAACCAGAAGGTAAAGTAGAGGAGAATCCCAGGGTAAAACCCGGCCTCGGCCATGCCGAGGATAAAGCGAAGCGAGTAGAGCTGAGGGACGCTCTTGATGAAAGCCGTTAGCACCACAACCGCACCCCAGGTGATCATGATGCGGCTTAGCCATCTTCTCGCACCAACCCGATGCATCATGATGTTGCTGGGAACTTCGAAGGGGCTATACCCCAGGAAGAAAATGCCCGAGAGCAGTCCAAAGGCGGTGCCCGTGATATGCAGCGCCTTGTTCATGTCGAGCGCTACATAGCCGATGTTGGCTCGATCTACGTAGCAGATGATAAAGAGAAACAGGATAAAGGGAAGCAGCCGCCACTTGATTTTTCGTAGCGTGCGTTCTTCCAGGGAGTTGCGGTCAATCGCTACTGCTGTCCCGGCAGACATGGGCGCCGCCCTTCTGAGGGGCTGAACCGACCGCGCCCTCAACACCAGAGTTTGACCTGAAGCGGACACCATTATGGGTACGGGCGCAATGGGAAGCACCTGCTAGTTCAATATGTGGACAAAGTCTTGAGGAAGCGCGGTCAGCCGCGTACAAACAAGTCATGGCCAAGGCGGCCAAGCGAGATTACTTAGAAGGACTTGCCAAAGCTGGCGGACGTAGCCAGTAGTTTGCCCTTAATTTGCCACGCGTATTGCGTTTGCGGAGCCTTTGCAGGCGCAGTATTCCCCCACATAGCCGTGCCCCGAGAGTAGCCTCGCGGGGCACGGCTATGCTTTGGCAGCGTGGGACTCCGTTCTGCTACTCAATCTGCACTGGCAAATTTATTTTGGCGCGGTACCTCCGGACGCCGACCGGGTGAACTTCTGCACGCGTTTGGCGTTGTCCACTTCACCCGTGTAAAGATTGCCTTGCGAGTCGGAAGCTATCTGATGGACCCAGTGGAACTGGCCAGCATTGCGTCCGCTATGACCGGTTGTGCCAGCGACGGAGCCGTCTTTGCGGCGCACTGTCCAGATCACGTTATTGCTTCCGTCAGCGATCAGAAGATACGTCTGATTCTTGTCGGTGGAGAAAGCCATGTCCCAATCCGAGCCACTGCCCAAAGTCTCAGGACGAAGATAAAACTCTTTGACGAAGTGTCCATCTTTTTGGAAGATCTGGACACGGTCGTTTGTGCGGTCGCAGGCGTACACTAAACCGTCGTTGCTGATGTGTACGCAGTGGGTCGGATTGCGGAACTGCTTATCGTGCGCATCGGAGGGCTTATACGCCGGCACGGGGTACGTGTTATCGACCTCGCTCAGTGACATGCCGTAACCGCCCCATCCTCGTTTGAATTTGCCGGTATCCGAGTCGTACACCACAATGCGCTTGTTGAGATAGCCGTCGGCGATGTAAATCTCGTGGGCTGCCTCGTCAAGTTCAATGCCTGCAGGACGGCCAAGCATGCTGGTGTCCTGGTTGTTTTCGGGCGCGGTCGAGGGATGGCCGATTTCCATCAGAAAGTGCCCATCGTTGGTGAACTTGAGGATTTGCCTATCATTTTCGCCGTTGCCTCCCAGCCAGACATTACCGGCACTATCGACACGAATGCCATGTTCGTTGCTGGGCCAGTCCTTCGCCGCCGAGGGGCCTCCCCAGGCTTGCAGAAGCTTGCCACTCTGGTCGAATTCCAGGACTGCGGGTGCTGGGGAGCAACACATGGAGCGTTGCGGCGTCTGCACGGCGCCCAGTTCATCTGGCGTGTTTGTGCGCGGCCGGTGCAGCACCCAGATGTTGTTGTGGCTGTCCACGGCAAGTCCGCCAACCTGCCCGATAATCCAATTGTTGGGGAGTTCCTTGGGCCAAGCAGGGTCAACTCGATACGTGGGCGGGTTCTGGCCCGTTGCGATAAGGGATGTCAAAATAACCGGCGCGAGACTACACGCGCATGTTTTGAGAAATAACTGGAAGTGGCCCGCGACGCTCTTCATAGTCAGAAACCTCGTAACGAAGCTGTTCAGACTCACCAGAAATCCAGCTTTTCAGCGCTGAATCACTTATGTCGAAGCATTGTAGCGCGGTACTTAGCGACTACAGATGGGATGAGAAGAGCCGGTCTCCAGCGGGATGCGTTAAGCTCCCAAGTTATCGACGTGCTCGAGGGCACAAGGAGGAGACCGACCGTGAAAAAGCTTACCACCAAGGGA
>Ga0181528_10000245_pt1 | contig 46762 bp, 44 predicted proteins | sample PEATcosm2014_Bin_47_FD_119742 | JGI IMG/M metagenome (GOLD analysis project Ga0181528, IMG submission 119742) | Peatland microbial communities from MTU Mesocosm Facility, Houghton, MI, USA - PEATcosm2014_Bin10_10_metaG | ecosystem: Environmental > Terrestrial > Soil > Wetlands > Peat | place...
ACATGTGGAAATCTTTGCGTCCCCGCTAGACCCCAGAAAGACCCACCATTCTGGCACCTTCTACGAGGCTCTTTTACTCGGCCTACTCTGTCAGAATCTACAATCTAATTCCTGTTGCTCTATCTAAGGTGAAATGACTTCCCGACCATGGCGCCCCGGGAGAACTACTTCTTTAGCTCCGCCGCGATCTGCACAAATTGGTCCAGCGCCGCCTGGAGATCTTCTGCGATCTCTGCCGTCATTACATCCGGGTCTGGCAAGTTCGCCGAATTCTCAAGGCTATCGTCTTTCAGCCAGAAAATATCCAGGCTCACCTTGTCGCGTTTGATTAGCTCATCGTAGGCGAAGACGTGGAAGCGTTCGCTCTCTTTGCGCTTGTGCCGGTTCTCGGGTTTGTAACAGGCGACGAAGTCGTCGAGGTCAGCGCGCTTCAATGAATTCGTCTTCAGCGTGAAGTGCCGATTCGTGCGGAAATCATAGATCCACAGCTTCGACGTCCATGGTTTCTCGCTCGCCGGTTTGCGATCAAAGAACAATACGTTGGCCTTCACGCCTTGTGCGTAGAAAATGCCGGTCGGCAGCCGCAGCAGCGTGTGAACATCGCACTCATGCAGCAGTTTCTTGCGGATCGTCTCGCCGGCGCTGCCTTCAAACAGCACGTTGTCCGGAACCACAATAGCCGAGCGGCCATGAATCTTCAGGCAGTTCTTTACATGCTGCAGAAAATTGAGCTGCTTGTTGCTGGTCGAAGCCCAGAAGTCATCCCGCACCATGATCAGGCTCTCTTTACTTTCCTCGCCCTCTTCGTTGATCACCGTGATGCTCGACTTCTTCCCGAACGGCGGATTCGTCAGCACCATGTCAAATGCCGTCGAAGGCTTCTGATTCAAACTGTCGGCCACCGTAATCGGGCATTCATCTCCGCCAGCCGCGCTGTCGCGTCTACAATTTCCGTGCCGCTCAGCGGCTCTTCCTTTGGCTGCTTTTTCTGCGCCTTGTCGAGCGGGTAGTTCTTCGGATCGCTCAGGTACGCGTGCGCCGCCAGCAGGAATCCGCCCGTGCCGCACGCCGGATCGTTGATCGTCTGTCCCGGCGCAGGACGCATCACGTCCACCATCGCCTGGATCAGCGCTCGCGGCGTAAAGTACTGTCCCGCGCCGCCCTTCACATCTTCGGCGTTCTTCTGCAGCAGCCCTTCGTAGGCGTCGCCCTTCACATCCGCCTCAATCGACATCCATTCTTCTTTGTCGATCAGGTCGGCGATCAGCCTCCGCAGCTTGGCTGGGTCCTGAATCTTGTTCTGCGCCTTGCGGAAGATGATGCCGAGCGTCCCCTTCTGCTTGCCCAACTCGGTCAGCACGTGGCGATACTGCGTCTCCAGCGCATCGCCATCCAGGCGAATCAGGCTGGCCCAGTCGAGGTCTTTCGGGATGATCGGCTTGCGGTTGAACGGCGGGCGCGTCTGCTCGTCCGCCATCTTCAGGAAGAGCAGATACGTCAACTGCTCGACGTAGTCTCCATAGCTGAGCCCATCGTCGCGCAGAACGTTGCAGTAGTTCCGAAGCTTCTGAACAATTCCGTTACTGGTCATCAATCCTCAGCTTCGGCCAACGCTAGTTCTTTTGCTCTTACGACATGCGGGAACGGGCGAATCTTCGGCTGCTTCACCTTCTGCGCCTGCCACAGATCGTATTGCATCTGCATCTTTAGCCAGAAGTCCGGCGAGGTGCCAAGCGCCTTCGAGAGCCGCAGAGACATCCCCGCCGACACTCCTGCCCGGCCGTTCAGAATTCGTGAGAGGTGCGCCCGCGTCACGCCCAATCGCTGCGCCGCCTCGGCAACCGTCATCTCGCACAGGAAGTCTCGCAAAATTCCTCCGGGATGTGCTGGATTGAAAATCATGGCCTCACCCTCCTAGTGATAATCCTGGTAATCCACCAGTACCGGGTCTTCGCCCTCGAACAAGAACGTCAGCCGCCAGTTACCGCTCACGCTCACCGACCAATGACCCGCAAGATTTCCCTTCAATGGATGCAGGTCATAGCCAGGCGCGTTTATATCTTCGGGCCGGATTGCCACATCCAGAGCGGTCAGCAGCCGTTTCATTCGCGGTGCATGTATGGGCTGGATGCCGGCGTTTGAACCGCGCTCCGCGAATTGCTTCAGTCCCTTGTGACGGAAGCTCTTGATCATGCGTATAGCGTATGCTCACACTATACGGAGCGTCAATGGAAATGGAGACGCCTACTAGGGTTTCCGGGGCGGCTTCGTCATTTCGATCCTCCTGTGCCCACACTCTCGGTGCCGCGCACTGGCGCGGCGCTTACACTGGCGCGATGGCCCAACCCAGCCCACAACGCGGGCGGTATATGTTTGCCCATGGCGTCAGCCACGGGGACCGGATGCACAAGCCTCATTCAGCCCGCAACGCGGGCGAAAGAATCATCGCCACAAATACCAGTCATCGAATTCAATTCCCTGTTTTTTCAGGAACCCAACCAGCTCTTCTTCAAACGTCGTCTTGCGATGATGTTCCTCTTGGCGGCGGATGTATTCCACCACTCTATCGCGGTTGGATTCGCTGACGCTGAACGCCCCATACCCGGTCTGCCACGCGAAATCCTTCCGCTCCGGCCATTTCAAATGAACCCAACGCGACGAATTCGTCTTCACCACCCGCATGCAATCGGCAATCGCCAAATCACAAGGCAGCTTCAACAGCATGTGGATATGATCCTCCACGCCACCCACCATCAGAGCCGACCCCCGCAACTCGCGCACAATCCCGCCAAGATACCCAATCACAACTCCGGCATACCACGCCGACTCTGACACTTGGTCTGTACTCCCAAGCGGTCAGTGCGGATCAGCAGAAGGCGCACGCAAAGGTCGTCCGCATGGTGCTGCCAAAGGTGCGGTTGAAGAAGAAGCTCAGAGCCAACAGTCAGACTTCTGGGCAGTAGAAAAGGCTGGGATTTTCATCCCAGCCCCTTATGGCGTCTTATGGCGTCTGAAGCTCATTCCTGATTTCGGCGTAAGTAGTTGAAACGAATGGTGAGCGCGCTGAGACTCGAACTCAGGACCCACGCCTTAAAAGGGCGTTGCTCTACCAACTGAGCTACGCGCCCACGCAGTTCTAGCGTACCACAAACTGCGATCACATTTACCTTAACGCCTCGGATCGTTCGCTATGAAAGTTTGGAAAGCCAATCCTCCGTGGCTCAAAGCAGGGGGCCTGAAAACTTCTGCCCGGAGTCGGCACTCGACGTCAGCATCCCGGTGAGAACTCTTATGAGATATGGGTCATATCCGTCTCCCCGTGCTACTTGTCTAAGCATGTGGTGGCGAAACAGAATTGCCGCACCGGAAGGGTATGGCGCGTCGCCGGCTCCATGCCGGATAGGAGGACATTCCCCCCTCATTAAACGATAGGCTCCTATCGAATCAGCTTCTGGACGGCATGGCCAGCACATTGCGGCCGCGTTCGGGTTCCGCCCAGATTGTAAGCAACAGCAGCTCGGCGTGAGTGAATTCGAGGACCGCCGGACGCGGATGTTCGGCATTGAAAATATGTTCGTCCAATAGATCGTGAAGCGCTTCCATGGAAATACACAAAGCGCGCGCGGCCTCGGCTTCGCTGTAATATTGCTTATTCGGTTTCTTCAGAGTCAGCATGATTGTCTGTTGTCCTTGCGTTTCTGGGGCAGATACCTTTGTACCTTGGCGCGGCAACAGTTCATATGAGGTAAATTCCTCATTCGCACGTTTTCCAGCTACTTACCTTGAAGGAAAATACTTCTCCAACCTTACTTACTCCCGCTGCGCGAGCAGGGTGGGCAGGTCCGCCACGGAAGCCAGCAGCGCGTCCTGCGGCTCGCATAACAGGCGCTCGCGCGGGAATTGGCCGCTGAGGACTCCGACATTCAAGGCCACTCCGGCGTTTGCCGCCGACTGTAGGTCGAGTGGAGTATCCCCGATGTTCACTACTTCATGGACGGAAAGGCATCGGCAACGCTCCATCGCGCGGTAAATCAGGTATGGCGCGGGCCTCCCGACCGCGACGGCCTCGCTTGAAACGGTGGCGGCAAACCACTCGTGCCAGCCCAACCGGCGCACCACAAACTCCAGCGTCGATTCGCCGAGACCGCTGGTCAAGGCCAGTTGCATGCCGCGTTTACGCAGCGACTCGAACGCTTCTTCGGCACCCTCGATTGGGGCGAGGTGTTCTTCATGGCGCTCGTGTACCAGGCGGACAAAGTCGGCATGAACTGCTTCCGCTGCCGCGTCGCTGAGCGGTTCGTCGCGCTTGCGCCAGCAAAAAAAGCGAATCACCTCACGCTTGGCCGCGCCCTTGAACTCGGCCACTTCCTCGCTGCCAACGCCGATGCCATGCGCTGCAAGGGCGTCCACCAAGGATGAGACCACCTCGCCGTGATCCTCGATTACGGTTCCCGATACATCAAAGATTGCCAATTTAAGTTCTTGCATGGTTAAGAGAAGAGCGAATCGAGCCGCATATACTCTCCTGAGCTTACCGCAAATCAACGCCGATTGAGGGGCGTCGGTGCGGCTTCGCCTCAGATGATTGGGATGGCTGCCAACTTCGGGTGGCGGAATCCTTAGGGTATGACCTTAGTACTCTTGACCATGACCTTACTCTTGAAATCAACTGGTCCTCATTCGCGCAAAAAGTAACTTGCTTGACCAGAGGCGATGTCAGGATGTCTGTCGGCCTCGAATGGCCCCTACAGGGGCGCAAAAAGGGGATTTCAATGAAGTTGCGGATACTGGTTGCTGCTTTTTTTCTTTTGTCTTCGGTAGGGTTCGCGGGTACGGTCACTTATGACAATTCTTCATTGGTGAACTCCAGCATATCTCCGTTCGGCTCCCCCGCAGACGAGAGCACGTCTACCTACGGGGAGACCTTCGCCGCGCCGGGCGGCACAAGCACCGTGCTGAATAACTTCAGCCTGTTCTTGGACCCTGGCCCGATAAGTGGCCAGTTGGAAGGCTATATTGGCACCTGGACTGGATCGCAGGCGGGTAGCCTTCTATATACCAGCGCACCGGTCACGGTGACTGGAAACTTTCAGCAGTTCACATTCAACACAGGCGGGCTTAGCCTGACCCCCGGAGCCGAGTACATTGCCTTCCTCAGTATCTCAGGTCCGGGCTATGCCGGGTTCCAGGGCAATACGTCCATGCCTACGGTATCGGGCGGCGGCACAATACCTGGGGGCACTATGGTTTGGTTTAATAACGGTGCGGACGCATCGCTTTTGACCAATACGACTTGGGACGGTTATAACGCCTTCGGAATGTCATTAGATGCTCAGTTCGTCGCCGATTTCAACACGTCGGGGGCGAGCGCTACCCCAGAGCCCGGCAGTTTGGTCCTCTTCGGCTCCGGAATTGTGGGCTTGATTGGTATGGCGCGACGGAAATTCAATTTGTAACGAACTTCCTTTGCGGGATTGCTGGGCGCGGTTCGCCGCCGTTTCAGCAGATAACCCTTTCCCGGATGATAAACACAGGCGCCCCGCTTTTCGAGCGGGGCCCTTGTGTTTTGCCCTGACGTCAGACGGCGTGAAAACCTCCCCGTTCCCTAGTGAACTTATGATCTTTGGGATACTCCAGTAGGATTCACCTCTGCAAAGGTTTGCGGTGCGTGTCTCGCAGTATGAAATGTTCACAATGAAATCAATGATTTACAGAGTCATAAAGTTGGCACCAAAAGTGCTTCTATCTCTTGCACGGGAAAGCGACCGTCTGTTCGGTGCCGCTGGCTGATCTCTTGCTTGACCAGTGGCGCATGGCTGTAAGGATATTTGTTGGACATCGAACGCCCTGCGGGGCGGACCATCCAAAGGGAGTATTTTATGAAGACTCGACTTGCCCGGAGCGCGGTAGCGATATCAGCTCTGTTCGTTCTATTTATTTTGTTGACCGTCACGCCGGCAGTTGCCGATTCCTACAGCAACGGGCCCATCAACGGCACAGTGGATGCATGGACCATAGCTAGTGGTAGTAACTATAGCGTTACCGATTCGTTCACGCTCGGCAACGCAACCACCGTTACATCCTTCTCTGCGGGATTGTGGCTCTTTCCTAGTGACAGCCCGACGAGCATTAGCTGGGCGATTACCACTTTGCCAGACTTCTCCGGCATCGGCGGGACCGCGGCAAACAGCGGGACCGGGACGATTGGAGCAGGCACCTTAAGCAATCTCTTCCTGTACACAAACGGATATGGCTATGACCTCTACACCTCCACGGTGACTGGACTGAACGTCTCTCTGGGTTCCGGAACCTACTATCTGGAACTGTTCAATGCTACGACGTCCTTAGGCCAGTATATTTATTGGGATGAGAACGACGGGCCATCAGCGGCATACGAAAATTCACTCGGCAGTATCGGGTCAGAAGCCTTCACGATCAACCCCTCGGCCACTACGCCGGAACCGGGCACGATGTTGATGTTCGGCACGGGCGCTCTAGGATTGTTGGGAGCTGTTCGCCGCCGGTTCAGCATATAGCCTTACGCATCTTCCAACCGCACAACATGAAGGCTCCGCTCAACGCGGGGCCTTTGTGTTGGAGCGCATACGAAAAAATGGGGTCGACTTTCGTTCGACCGCGACGCTACACTTTCAATCCACTTGCCATAGCATGTAGGACGTATCTTCAACAAAAGCTATCTGGAGGACCACATGTTCAAGAAATACGGCTGTCCAGGCCTGGGCCGACGCGCGTTTGTCTTGCTGGCGGGCACGCTGTTCATGGGCGCATTGTCTCCCGCCGCTGCACAAGCAACGGCACCGAAAGCCGGAAGCACGTCAACCGCCGCGTCTCAGGGCAGCCTTCCGTCGGCGGATTCGGATGAGAAACGCATCCAGGAGCTGGTAACGGGAAATCACATCATTGCCGATCAAGGCGTGGTGGATGGTTTCGGGCACATGAGCGTGCGCTCGCTCAAGAATCCATCTCACTTTTATCTTTCGCAATCGAAAGCGCCGGCCCTGGTGACCCGCGAAGACATCATGGAATTCGACGAAAACAGCGAGCCGGTTGATGCTCGGGGGCGTATTCCGTATGTGGAGCGCTATATTCACGGCGAAATTTACCGCGCCCGGCCAGACGTGCAGGCCATTGTGCATAGCCACAGTCCGGCGGTGATTCCTTTTGGCGCAACCAACGTACCACTGCGCCCGATCATGCACATGGCGGGATTCCTGCCGCAGGCCACGCCGATTTTCGAGATTCGCTCCGTCGCGGGCGACGACAACGGAATTCTCGTCTCGAACGGGCAGTTGGGAGTGGCTCTAGCCCAGGCGCTCGGGAAGTCGCCAGTGGTGCTTATGCGTGGACATGGAGCTGCCGTGGTGGGACCAACCATCAGAATTGCCATTTTTAGAGCTTTTTACACGCAGGTCAATGCTCAGATCGAGTCGGAGGCCCTGAAGCTGGGCCCGCCCGTGTTCCTGAATTCGATGGAGGCCGCAAACGTCGAGAAGACCCTCCGTGGCCTGGTAAACCGGGCTTGGGTGATATGGGCAGAGCATGCCAACGCCAGCGTCGTGAAGAGGTGACTTGTCATAGGGCAGCAGCTTGCTATCTCCATGCCAATGATGGCCATTCGTTGTAACATCTATTTATAAGGGAGCAACGATGGAGCAATTCGACGTACTCATTATTGGCGCGGGGCCAACCGGATTGGCCTGCGCGATTGAAGCACGGCGCGCAGGGTACTCTGCGATTGTGGTGGACAAGGGCTGCCTGTGCAATTCGCTTTATAACTACCCGACGAACATGACCTTCTTTACCACGCCGGAACTGTTGGAGATCGGCGACATTCCCTTTGTGACTGCGCAGCAGAAGCCCTCTCGCCAGGAGGCGCTGGAATATTACCGCAAGGTGGCCGAATTCTATCGCCTCGATGTGCGCCAATACCACACCGTAACCCGCACAGAGGGCGCGGACGGCGCCTTCCTCGTGCATTGTACGGATATGCTCTCGCGTCCCACCGAGTTTCTCGCGCGCAAGCTGGTGATTGCGACCGGCTACTATGATCTGCCCAACCGAATCGGCGTGCCGGGCGAGGATCTCCCCAAGGTCACGCATTACTATCGCGAGCCGCACCCGTTCTATAACTCGGATGTGGTGGTGGTCGGGGCAAAAAACTCCTCAGCCATAGCCGCGCTGGAATTGTGGCGTCACGGTGCCCGCGTCACGCTGGTGCATCGCGGGGCGGCAATTTCGCCGAACGTAAAATACTGGATCAAGCCAGACATCGAAAATCGGATCAAGAATCACGAGATTGCCTCGTTTTTCAACACTTCGATCATCGAGATCGCTCCGGAAACAATCCTTCTCCAGACCCCACAAGGCGAGTTGCGGATCAAAAATGATTTTGTGCTGGCAATGACCGGGTACCATCCCGATTTCTCATTCCTGCGCGCTTTGGGCGTCGAACTCTCGCAGGAACGGTCTTCCAAGCCAGTTGTGGACCTGCGAACGCTGGAGAGCAATGTCGCGGGAATTTACCTGGCAGGCGTGATTATAGCGGGAATGAACACGAACGAAATTTTTATCGAGAATGGCCGCTTCCACGGAAAGCAGATTGCCGACGACCTGTGCCGTAAATTGGGCGAGCCCACAACCCAACCGTTCGTTCCTGAGAACGCGAGCAAGGCCGCCGCGGGAGCAGTGGCTCCCGCGCATCTTAGAAACGCGGAATAGCCTGAGGGAAACACGAAATAGTCACGCCAATTCCACGGCGTTGCCTGTCTGCTCTGTCAGCAGGCGGGCAACCAGAGGGAGCAGCAGCTCTCCGCTCTGAGCTAGGACAAAGTCCGCGTAAGCCTCGCTCCAGTCAAGTTTGAAGCTCGTGGAAAGCGCGGAAATCCAGATCTGCCGCGCCGACGAATTTGGCGAGATGACGAACGTACCGGGCGGTTCGTCGAAGGTGAGGTGCAAGGCTCCGCCGCGCTCCTCAACATCAAAGCCCGCTGCTTCCTCCACTTTGTATAGGGCGCGAGTCAGTCGCTCCATGGCTGGTTCCACGTGTGTTTGGAAAAGCTCTTCGTTCATGCCTGTGATCATACTGCAGACATTCAGCTCTTGCATCCATGCGTGTGGTCCTTGTCTCCAAACCATCGCTGGTAGGCGGCCAGCCTCATGGCCGGCGACCCACGTCAAAGGTTCGACGTGTATATTGGATGTGCGGGGCGGCAGCGGCGCTTTACCACGCTCTGTCACCTTTGCTGAACGCGCTGCCCCCGAATAGTATTAGTTGGCGGGAAGCAGGGTTGTCGAGTTTCTGGATTTCTGCTTCGGCAATCGGGTTAAAGAGGACACACATGCCGGAAATCAAGTCAAAGCCTCGCGTGCTGGTGGTGGATGACGAGCACATCATTGCCGACACACTGGCAATCATTCTGAATCAAGCTGGCTTCGATGCTTCTGCAGCCTACAACGGGACCGATGCCGTCAATGCCGCCCGGATCGCAAAGCCGGAATTAATCATCACGGACGTGATCCTTGCGCCCAATGACCCGGCGGGCATGAACGGAATTGAAGCCGCAATCCACATTCGCGAATTTCTGCCTACATGCAAGATTCTGCTTTTCTCCGGCGTGGCGGCCACGGCAGATCTGCTGGACGAAGCCCGTTCTCGCGGGCATGAGTTTGAAATTCTGGCAAAGCCGGTTCATCCACAAGATCTACTCGCCAAACTCCGCGCATAGTCGCTTCACGAGAAAACTTCAAATCAAAGCCTGGACGAGCGGGGCTTTGGTTTGGCGTGCGGGCGATTCTACATCTCGCGGCGGCCCTCCAGGGCTCTTTGCAGCGTGACTTCGTCGGCGTATTCAATGTCGCTGCCCGCGGGAATGCCGGTTGCAATTCGGGTAACGCGTACTCCGGTGGACTTCAGTTGTCCCGCCAGGTACACCGCCGTCGCTTCGCCCTCCACCGTGGGATTGGTGGCGAGGATCACCTCGTCCACGGAGCCGCTTTCGGCTCGGCGTATCAGGTTCGTAATCCGCAGGTGTTCCGGACCGACCCCGTGTATTGGAGATAGCGTCCCGTGCAGCACATGGTACGCGCCGTTGTAGGTATGTCCCTTTTCCACGGCGGCAATATTCGTAGGCTCTTCCACCACGCAAATCACGCGCTGGTTGCGGGTCGCGCTGGCGCAATACACGCAAGGGTCAACGTCCGTGATGTTATTGCACACCGAGCATAGCCTCAGGGCTGCCTTGATCTCTCGAATTGCATCGGCCAATTGTTCGGCATCTTCGTCCGAGCCGCGAAGAATGTAGAAGGCATAGCGCTGTGCGCTCTTGCTGCCGACTCCCGGCAGCTTCTTCAACTCGTCGATCAGTCGAGCCATGGGCTCGGCAAACTTGGACATGGCTTACTTCATTCTCCACGCATTTCAGCGAAGGGTGCTTTGAATGGGTCTCTTGGCCTGCGCTGTTCCAAGTGCCAGTAGTTAGAACAGCCCCGGCGGCAGTCCCATTCCGCCCAGCAGTCCACCGAGCTGCGACTGCACGGACGCGTCCACTTTACGGACAGCCTCGTTCATGGCCGCCATCACCAGATCCTGCAGCATTTCCACGTCGTCGCAGGCATCTTTTTCGATCCTGATCGAGAGCACCTGCTTTTCGCCGTTCATGCGCACCACAACCGCGCCGCCGCCAGCTGAGGCTTCAACCTGGGTCTCGCGCATCTTCTGCTGCATCTGGTGCTGCATTTCCTGCGCGCGCGTCATCATTTCCTGCATCTGTTTCGGGTCCATCTGCGTCACCTCTCCGTGCGGTCCATTACAATGCGAATCTCTGCGCCGAACTTTTCCATCATCCGTTTTACCACGGGCTCATCCGCAGCCTTTGTCTTGATGCTCTCGGCGCCTGCAGTGTTCGTGATGCGGGCTGGCCTGGGCTTTCCTCCCGGACCGCTGGCGGCTCCGCTCACCAGCCTCACCTTTACCGCGCGTCCTGCCACCTCGGTTGCGGCCTTGGTTGAGAGCTTCTCCTGCTCCCGCGTGTAACTCAACTCGATCATTGCATCCGACATTCCGACCTGGATTGATACCTGGCTGTTCTCTGCTGTCCACTGTCCTTCATCCAACGCATGAACCAGCATCTGAGATCCGCCTGTTTCCATGGCCTGCAACACGGCTTCGCGGATCGCGTCCAAGTCGAGAACTGCACTGGAACTCTCCATGCGAGGCTCAACTGCCAGCGCACTTCCGTTATCAAACGCCATAACGCCCGGTGCTGGAACCGGCTGCATCCCCATCGCCTGAATGCCTGGCCCGAACGCCCCGGGCATCGGTCGACCGTTGATACCCAATGGGCCGCTGGACGGCACAACGCCCGGCGGCGCTGGATCCGGTACGGCTGACATCTTCTCGCGATCCTTACGAGCTTTGTCGGCTTCGAACGGAGAAGGCTTTGAAACAGGTTGTCCAAACGGCGAAACGCCTCCGCCAATTGGCGGAACTCCGGGTGGGCGCTGCGTAAACGCCGGCGGCGGAGCTGGTCGTGCCGCAGGAGCAGCGGGTCTTGCCGCCGGAGGGCTTGGCCGGACAGCAGAACTTGCCGCCGTTGCCGCATCGGTGAGACGAACGCTGCTTAGCAGTTGTTCCAATGGAAGTAACCGCTGTGCATGGACCATCTTCAGCAGTCCAAGCTCGAGGTGGAAGCGCTGCTCCTGCTTGTAACTCACGTCACCGTGGGTGCGCAGCATGATCTGCAGGAAGCGCGTCAGTTCCTCTTCTCCAAACTGTTCGGCGACGTTAGAGACACGTCTCTTTTCATCGGTGCTGATTTGCAGAATCGGACTCTCGATTCCTGCGACCTTTGCTACCAGTGCATTGCGCAGAAAACGAACCGTCTGCTTCGCAAAATGTGTGGCGCTCTGGCCCTCCACCATCAGCCTATCGACAATCCGCAGCACCTCGTCGCTGGAGTTTTCATGCACCGCGTTCATCACGCGCTCCAGAACTTCGGTGGAGACGCTGCCAACCAGGCTGCGCACCACCTCGGCGGTGAGGGTGTCGGTGCAGCAGGAGATTGCCTGGTCCATGATGCTGAGCGCGTCGCGCATGGAGCCATCGCCCGCCTCGGCCAGCAGCGCCAGCGCATCCTCATCCACGGTTAGTTTCTCCGCCTTACTGATCTCGCGCAGATGGTTGACGATCTCTTCAAAGCGCACTGCATGAAAGCTGAAGTGCTGGCAGCGGGAGCGAATAGTTTGCGGAATGTCCTCCGGTTGCGTCGTCGCCATCATGAAGACCACCCACGGCGGCGGCTCTTCCAGGGTCTTCAACAGCGCGTTAAAAGCCGCGTCGGTCACCTGGTGGGCTTCGTCGAGGATGAAGATACGATAGCGGTCGCGGGCCGGTTCAGCCGTTGCAGTGGCGATCAGGCCGCGAACCTCTTCGATGCCGCGATTGGTGGCCGCATCGATTTCGATCACATCCATTGCGCCTACGGAACCATCGCGAATTTCGCGGCAGGAGTCGCATACTCCGCAAGGCTCGGAGACCGGGCTGTCACTGGACTGGCAATTCAAGGCCATTGCCAGGATGCGGGCGATCGTCGTTTTTCCAATGCCGCGATGTCCGCTGAAAATGTACCCGTGAGCGATGCGCTTTTGCTCCAGCGCATTCTGCAGAGTACGAACTACGTGATCCTGTCCGATCACGTCGGAAAACTTTTGGGGACGGTATTTGCGCGCCAGAACTGTGTAGCTCATGGGAGAATCTCATTATAACCGCCAGCGCCCGGTTGACTCGCACTTGTCGCCGGACCGGGACGGCGATATCGAGTTCATTACAGGGGTAGCGATGGAAACTCTGCGCTCACGCGTCGTGTATCGGAACCGATGGATGACCGTTCGGGAGGACAATATCCGGCGGACGGACGGCTCCGATGGTGTTTTTGGAGTGGTAGAGAAGCCCGATGCCGCAATGGTCATTCCCGTCGAGAATGGCAGGGTCCACATGGTTCAGCAATTTAAGTATGCCGTGGGTAGCCGTTTCTGGGAGTTTCCCCAAGGAACCTGGGAGCAGGCAAGGAACTATACCGTCGAGAACCTTGCGCGCGGGGAACTGCGCGAAGAGACCGGCCTTATAGCCGATGGGTTGGAACTCCTTGCCCGAATCTATATCGCTTATGGCTTCCTTACTCAACCCATGCACGTCTTTGTTGCAACCGGCCTTACCCAAATGGATGCGCAGCCGGAGCAGGAGGAGCAGGATATTGTCCGCGGGTGCTTTACCTGGGGTGAGTTCCACAAGATGGTGCGCGAGGGCCAGATAACCGATGCGCAGACACTGGCCGGGTATGCTCTACTTCGCCTCCGGCACCCAGAACTTGCAAGGTAGGGATCTACCCGGCTCTTGTGCCTTGTCCATGTTTTGTTACCCAATAACTCGGTCAGGCGGATAAAGTAACCTCTGCCTAAGTCATTTTTGTTACACTATCTCATATGGCAAACCAAGCGATAAGTGCAGCAGTAAGTCAACTGAAGCAGGAACACATCCGGCTTTGCAAGGAATTATCCCGCGTCGATGAAGCGCTGTCCGTTCTAGGAAGTCTGGATGGCATAACAGGTGTCCCGGCCAAGAGCGCCAAGACCGTCAAATCCGTAACGGCACCGGCCAAACGGAAGATCTCCGCTGCGGCGCGCAAGAAGATGTCAGACGCCGCTCGCGCCCGCTGGGCTGCCCGCAAAAAGGAAAAGGCTCCAACAAAGTAACCGGAAGTCCTGCCCTCATAACCATGCACATTTTTCCAGTGCCGCGTCCCAGCGCTGGAGAAATGTGCATTTGTGTGTCCGCGCGCTTCATCTCTCAGCCAACGTGTGGTCGCTGGAGTGTTTGCAAAACTGCGGCGCGGAAGCTTGTGGATTGATTGAGCCGCTCCAAGTACCCGATTGCGAGTCCAGGGCAGGTACCATCTTTTTGAATTAGTCACACACCTCTGTGCCGTGCGTCACAGCGAGCGCGCTCAAACGTGCAGTATCTATCTACCACTCGGAACCGCGCTAGGGGATGGCCAGCGGATCTGTGCGGGGTGAAATTGAAAAATTTCAAAGACGCCGAACATCTCGTCCGGCTTGCAGGGGCGTTTGCGGTCGTGCTCGTGGTGTTTCTGCTGGTGCGGGCGCAGTTCGTTCCCAAGAGCTTTGGACAATATGGGCACTATCGGGGAGATGCGCTGAACGAGCTTGCCTCGAAGCCGATCTTCTTTGCCGGTCACCAGACTTGCGAGCAGTGCCACTCCGACGTGCTCGAGGTCAAGAAGTCCGGTAAACACGCGGGCGTAAACTGCGAAGCCTGCCATGGCCCGCTCGCGAAACATGCCGAGGATCCTGGTTCCGTGGTGCCGCAACTGCCGGATACCGCAGTTCTCTGCGCGCGCTGCCATGAAGAGAACATCGCCAAACCGAAAGCGTTCCCGCAGGTTGTGAGTGCCGAGCACTCGGGCGGAGTGGTCTGCAAGACCTGTCATCAGCCGCACAGCCCGCTGTTGCAGCCCGGAGACAAGAAATCATGATCACGCGACGCAAACTTCTCATGCTTCTGCCTGCCGCAGCCATTGCCTGGGAATATGTGGTAGCCGGGACGCCGGAAATCTCGCCCAACTACAGCCGCCCCGAACACTGGTGGGGCATGCTGGTGGATATTGACAAGTGCATTGGCTGCGGAAACTGCGTGCGCGCCTGCGCCGCGGAGAACGGCGTTCCCGAAGGTTATTTCCGCACCTGGGTGGAGCGCTATCATGTCGCTGGCTGGCAACAGGAGACGCCGCAGGTGGATTCTCCGAACGGCGGCAAAAATGGGTTTCCTCCCAGCAAGGCCGCCGGAGGCAAGAATTTCTTCGTCCCCAAAATGTGCAACCACTGCGAGGACTCGCCATGCACGCAAGTTTGCCCAGTGGGTGCCACGTTTCGATCCGTCGATGGCGTGGTGCTGGTCGATGAGAAATACTGCCTTGGCTGCCGCTATTGCATACAGGCTTGTCCCTATGGCTGCCGCTTCCTGCATCCGGTGAAACACACGGCTGAGAAGTGTTCGCTTTGCTACCATCGCATCACCAAGGGCCTGACCACCGCGTGTTGCGAGAGTTGCCCCACGGGAGCCCGGCAATTGGCGGACCTGAAGAATCCCAAGGATCCCATACACGAATACTTGAAGACCCACAGCGTACAGGTGCTGAAGCCGCATTTGGCCACCGGCGCCAAGGTTTACTACCACGATCTCGACGGTTCGGTGCGCTAAGGAGATTGCGATATGCCAGTTGATGGGTTCATGTACCCGAACGAGATCGAACTGCAGTGGAGCGTCTTGATCGTTGTCTACCCCTTTGTAACGGGCTTGGTGGCTGGCGCCTTCATTCTTGCATCCCTGGAGCGCATCTTCCACGTGGAAGCCGTGAAGCCGACGTACAGGCTCGCGCTGCTGACGGCGCTGTCATTCCTCCTGGTTGCGCCGCTGCCATTGCAACTGCACCTGGGCCACCCCGAGCGCTCGCTGGAAATGTATCTCACGCCGCACAAGACTTCGGCGATGGCCATGTTTGGCTTCGTCTACCTTTGGTATCTGATGGCGGTAATGCTGCTGGAAATCTGGCTGGATTACCGGCATGAGATTGTGCTGTTCTCGCAGAGCACAACGGGCTGGAAGCGATTGCTCTATCGCACGCTCACCCTGGGCTCCAGCAACATCAGCAAAGGCTCATTGCGGGTAGACGACCGTGTGGGATGGGTGGTCACGCTAATCGGCATTCCATCGGCCTTTCTGTTGCATGGCTATGTCGGATTCATCTTTGGCTCGGTGAAAGCCAATCCCTGGTGGTCGTCGCCGCTAATGCCGGTGGTCTTTATTTTCTCGGCCATGGTGAGCGGAATTTCGATTGTGATGTTGATCTATATGGCTGCGATGAAGCTCCGCCGCCAGCCCATCGATATGCGCTGCGTCGATACCATCGCGCAGTACCTGCTATACACATTCATCATTGACTTTGCCCTGGAGATGCTCGACCTTATCCACCGTATCTACGAGGCCGATGAATCGTTCCGCTCCCTGGACTTCATGCTTCATACGCAGTTGTTCTTCTCACAAGTCGTCTTACAGATCGTGCTGGGAACGGTGATACCGATCCTGACGATTGGCTTCATCCAGATCTTCGACGTACCGGAGAAACTACGTCGGATAGCCTATGTAGTTTGCGGATGTCTGACCATTGTGGGCATTTTTGCGATGCGCTGGAATGTCGTCATCGGGGGACAGCTCTTCTCGAAGAGTTTTCTCGGCTACACCACATATAAGTTGGACTTGATCTCACGCGAAGGCGAACTTGTCGCCGCCGCGCTCCTCATACTTCCTTTCATCATTTTGGCAGTACTTGTGAAGATTCTGCCGCCATGGACTGAAAGCCAGGCCGGGTTTGTCCCCGAACCCTCGGTATGTGAGTTAGGTAAAGAGGCGTGATCGGCGATAGACCATACCTCTTAATCCCTCCAGATTGCAGCTTTGTTACTCCACGCAAACGTCAGGCTTACTTGAAGCCCAGGACGTGATGCGCCTCGTATGGCTCCTCTAAGAAGCTAACCTCTTCCGGCGCGAGGCGCAGCGAGAGAGCCGCTTCGGCGTCCTGGAGATGGATTAACTTGGAGGCCCCAACAATCGGCGCGGTAACTCCAGGCTTCCCGAACAGCCAGGCAAGCGCAATTTGGGCTTGCGTAACGCCACGCTGCGCGGCAATCTGGGCGACCCGCTCGACAACTTTCCTGTCAGCCTCTTCGGATGGTGCATACATCTTCTTGGCCAGTTGGTCGGTCTCGCGGCGCCTGGTATTTTCGCCTTGCCACGGGCGGGCCAGAAAGCCCCGTGCCAGCGGACTCCAGGGAATGATGCCGATACCCTGGTCCTGGCAGAGCGGAATCATCTCGCGCTCCTCTTCGCGATAGAGCAGGTTGTAATGATTCTGCATGGAAACAAAACGGGTCCAGCCATGAAGATCGGCGAGATAAAGAGCCTTGGTGAATTGCCATGCGAACATCGACGATGCGCCGATATAGCGCACCTTACCGGCTTTCACCACGTCGTGCAGCGCCTCCAAAGTTTCTTCGATGGGTGTTTCGTAATCCCAACGGTGAATCTGGTAGAGGTCCACATAGTCGGTTTGCAGGCGGCGGAGGCTCTGGTCGAGTTCGAAAAAAATCTCTTTGCGAGAGAGGCCCTTGGCGTTTGGCTCGTCGCGCATGGGGCCGTTAAGCTTGGTGGCTATGACGACCGCTTCGCGCCTGACGTTCGCCTTGAAGAACCGGCCGAGTACTTCCTCGCTGGCCCCCTTGGAGTAGACGTTCGCGGTGTCAAAAAAGTTGATCCCAAGATCGAGCGCCTGGTGGAGAAAGGGTCTGCTTTCCTCATCGTTAAGAACCCATGGTCTCTTATAATTGTCTGCTGCCGGGTCGCCGTAAGTCATGCAGCCGAGGCCAAATCGGGATATCTTGAGGCCAGTCTTGCCAAGGTTAATGTAGTCCATGATTCCTCCTGTGCGGCCAGCGTAGGTAAGCCCATGATAGACCGCAGAAAAACCTATTCACAACTAAGAGCATATCGCGTGGGAATGATTCAATGCTTGCCAACGCATAACTGTGGATGCCAACGTCAGCCCGCATCTGCGGCAAAGGGCCACGAATCTTTGCCAGTTCGGCTAGGGTTCTCAACTGGTCTGCCTTTTCCTGAATCACGGGCACGCGGGATACGCAGCATCCTAAATTCCGTTCACCGGCCATTCCCCTGGCACAGTTGAAAAATTTTCACAAAGCCTTGAGAAATCAAGGAGTCGTTATTTGCTTTTTGCAAGACAGTGCCCCTTTTTTCTAGCAGAGAACTTAGTAATACCGCGATAATAATTAGGACGGACGGATAAACAGATTATTCACTGAGAGCTTCTTTCGGAGATCAGCTTGCGAGGTGTCCGCACGGGAAGGTCTCAGGACCTGTCAGGTAGATCTGCACGGGAGCTTGTTCTACCACACAGCATCGATGGTGGTAAGGCCGGTCGAAATAGCCATGCTGTGTGAGTTGATACAAGTGCTAAACACTCAGGATCGCAATCACACCGCCGTAGGGCCCTCAGGAATCTAAATTACACGAAGCCTTATCGGGTATCGCGCGACTTCAATCGCTATCAGGAACACAGATCTAGTTCAAGAGAGTGGGCTTAATAGCCAATATCATGCACGATGTGAAAGAGAGGTAATTGAATGGATTTTGCACTGACTGAAGAGCAGGAATTATTACTGGAAAGCATCCGGGAACTGCTGAAGAACTTTCCTGAGGAATATTTCAAGGAGGGCGACAAGAATCATCGTTATCCGTATGAGTTCATGAAGGCACTCGCCGACAGCGGTATTTCTCTTCTTGGAGTTCCGGAGGAGTTTGGCGGTACTCCCGTCGATCAAGTTACCCAAACCCTCGCGTTGTGGGAGATCGCGCGATGCGGCGCTCCCGCCAATCTTGTAACAAACGGGCAGTGCATTCACTCGATGCTGCGTTTCGGCTCGAAGGAACAGCTTCGAAAGACGGCGGAAGCTACAAAAGAGACTGGCGTTCCGGGATATGCATTAGCGCTGACTGAGCCAGGTGCCGGGTCCGATTCCAACAGTGCGACCTGTAGCTATACGCGGCGTGATGACAAAGTCTACCTGAATGGGCAGAAAACATTTATCACCGGAGCTCTGGAATACCCTTACATGGTTGTGCTTGCCAGGGATCCAAACATCGCCGATACCAAGAAGTGCTTTACGCTTTGGTGGATCGATTCCAAGCAGAAGGGGCTCACGGTAAAGCCTCTAAACAAGGTTGGCAGCGGTCTTCTTAGCACCTGCGAAGTCTTTCTGGACGATGTCGAAGTGGAAGAAAGCGACATGGTGGGAAAAGAGGGCGAAGGCTTCGTGAATGTTATGCAGAACTTCGAGATCGAGCGCCTGGTGAATGCGACTCGCGCCGGAGGCACGGCGCAGTGTGCATTCGAGGAGTCCGCTCGTTATGCAAATCAACGCATTCAGTTCGGCAAGCCGATCGGCTTTAATCAACTGATCCAGGAAAAGCTTGCCATGATGGCCATCAAGGTCGGCAACATGCGGAATATGGTATTGCGAGCCGCTTGGGACGAGGATCAGGGAATATCTCTGCGCACCAGCGCGGCACTGTGCAAGTTGTATTGCGCCAAAGCTGCTTTTGAGGTAATCGACGATGCCATGCAGATCCAAGGCGGACTCGGATACACGGAAGCTCGCGTCGGACGGTTCTGGCGGGAAGTCCGGCAGGAACAGATTGGCGGCGGAACCAGCGAGATTATGATCTACGTCGCCGGCCGCCAAATCCTGAAGGAATTCAAGGATTAGCTTCTTGTAGAGCTTAGCTCGACGGTACATCCGGCGGGGTCAAACTGCTGACAGGGTTCTCGATTTTTCGGGAACCCTGTTGCATTTAGAGTTCGCAGGTGGCAGGTGGCCCATATTCGCCTTCTTTTGGCGAATGTGGGAATGCAGGGACGATCACACCCAAGGCTCTTGACCCTGCCCTCAGTCTTCCCGAACGCCCTATTCTGGGATAGTTGAATACTTGCCCTGCTTGCGACAGCAATTTCCTTAGCCGCTGATTCAATGTATTGTGTTGGCATGCAAGCGACAGTCCCAAGCCGTGCCGATGCTCTCACATTGGTGCTCATGGCGGTGTGTTTCCTCACGTTTGGGATCTTCACAATCCTGCATCCTGAGAAAGTCAGAGCGGCGATGGACAATTTCGCTGATGCTTATAAGAAAGGCAGTTGGCACCCATACCGGATGCCTTTGCCCGCCCTGCGTTTAGTCGTGGGAAGTATTGGGATTGCTGGTGGCTGCTTATTCCTCTACATGTTGTACGTTGCGCTTACCCGATAGCTGACGATATATAGCCAAGTTTCTCCCAACGCCAAACTGCCCCGCCATTGACGTCAGCCGAAACACCGTGTTTCGATGAGACGTGGTGAACCGCGGACCTGTTCTGCCGGTGGACGCAATTCTGCCGGAGATTATCGACTCCTTACATCGGCATCCGAACCTTGTGGTGGAAGCCCCGCCGGGCGCGGGGAAGACCACACGGGTGCCGCCTGCGCTGCTTGGGATAACGGGCGGCGAAGTGGTTGTGCTCGAACCACGCCGGATTGCCGCGCGGCTGGCGGCGCGTCGAGTAGCATGGGAGCTCGGCGAGCAGGTTGGCGAGACGGTCGGATACCAGGTCCGATTTGAAGAAGCCGTTAGTGCGCGCACTCGGCTGCGCTTTGTCACCGAGGGAATACTGACCCGGCGCCTGTTCTCAGATCCCACTCTGAAGGGCGTGACGACCGTCGTTCTGGATGAGTTCCATGAGCGCCACCTTGAAAGCGATCTCGCGCTGGCCTTTTTGAAGCGCTTGCAACGCACGCGCTCCGACCTGCGAATTGTGGTGATGTCGGCTACCCTCGATGCTGCGCCCATAGCGCAATTTCTTAGCGAATGCCCCACTGTGCGCTCCGAGGGGAAACTGTTCGAACTTGCGATTGCTCATCTGCCGTACACCCCAAAGCCGCTTGAAGCGCAGGTGAGGGAAGCGCTGGAACTGCTGATCGACCAGCAACACGCCGGGGACATTTTGGTTTTCCTGCCTGGTGCCGCGGAGATTCGACGGGCGATGCGCGAGTGCGGGGAAGTGGCGCGCCGGGCCGGATTGCTTATGTTGCCTCTGCACGGCAGCCTGTCTCCCAAGGAGCAGGACCGCGCGATCTCTCCTGCCGTGCAACGAAAGCTCATCCTCGCCACGAATGTCGCGGAAAGCTCAGTGACGGTTGAGGGAGTGACCGCCGTCATCGACAGCGGATTGGCGCGTGTTGCAACCTATTCCCCTTGGAGCGGGTTGCCGACCTTGCACGTAGGGCGAGTGAGCAAGGCTTCGGCGAAGCAAAGAGCTGGGCGGGCAGGGCGCACCGCACCCGGACGCGTCTTGCGCCTCTATACAGAAGAGGATTACCTGCGGCGTCCGGAGCAGGACTCGCCGGAGATTGTGCGCAGTGACCTATCCCAGCTTTGCCTTGACTTGCGAGCCATGAGTATTGCGAATCCCGGTGAAATGGATTGGCTGGACGCGCCGCCCGAGGCAGCCGTTGAAAGGGCCGAGTTACTCCTGGATCGGCTAGGCGTAACAGACGGCATGGCGCAGCGGTTGGCGCGGTTTCCGCTACCGCCCCGGCTGTCGCGAATTCTAGTGGAAGCCATGGAGCGTGGCGTGGGCGACGACGGCTGTATGGTTGCGGCACTGCTTGGGTCGGGCGCGCAGGCGGCTAAGAACGACCTGCTTGCCGCCATCGAGGCGGAGCAGGACTATCGCACGCTGCAGCATGTTGAGCAGCTTCGCAGAATTGTGCGTCCACAACGTCCGGTGCGCCATGACGACGACGCTCTGCTCAAGTCCGTACTGGCCGGCTTCCCGGACCGCGTTGCGCGATTGCGTGCTGGTAACCAGGTGCTGCTGTCAACGGGTGCGTCGGCAGAGGTGGAGGGCGAACTTCCCCGCTATGAGTTCATGGTCGCGGTCGATGCCGAGGACCGGAAAGACAAGCCGTTGCCATTGGTCCGTATGACTGCGCGAATTGAGCCGGAGTGGCTGATTGAATTGTTTCCGGATCGCGTGCGGGAACAATCCGGTGTGATGTGGAATCGCGTAGCCGAGCGTGTAGATGCCGTAAGCGCGTTGTTCTATGACGAACTGGTGATTCAGGAAACGCGAGGAGCAGTGCCGGACGCGGAAGCCTCAGCCGAACTGCTGGCGCAGAAGGCGATCGAAGCTGGGATTGCGCGATTCGTCGATGTGGAAGCTCTTGACGACCTCACGGTACGCGCGGAGTTCGCTGGCTTCGAACCGCCGGATGTTTTGCAGACGCTACGGGACTTATGTTCGGGTCTGCGAGGCTTTGCCGAGTTGAAATCCGCAGCGGCAGATTTCGTTCCCGTGCTCGAACAGAAGATGGGCGCGCGACGGCTCAATGAGATTGCTCCCGCGCGTATCCGTCTGCAGAATGGGCGGCAGACAAAAGTCCACTATGAGCGAGGCAAGCCGCCTTGGATCGCATCCCGGCTGCAGGATTTTTTCGGCATGCACGAGACACCACGAATTGGGCCTGGGCGCACGCCCGTGGTGGTCCACCTGCTTGCTCCGAATCAGCGGGCGGTGCAGACCACGACGGATCTCGCTGGATTCTGGGAGCGGCTCTATCCCCAGGTACGCCGCGAATTGATGCGGCGCTACCCGAAGCATCTCTGGCCGGAGCGTCCCTGAATCTATCCCTCAGCGATCGAGTATCTTGGCAATATTCAGCTTGTGCAGTTCGTTAGAGAACTCCTCCAGCGCGGAGAATGCGCGGCCTGCGTCACTGTCTGGATTCGGCAGCGTGCCATTGCGCTCTTTGTATCCTTTTACGGTTTCGCACAGCCGCTCGAGTTCGTCGAGAGCTGCCTGAAGCTTCATATGGGTCATCTTTACTGTTCCTTCAGCTTCAGCTTGCTCTTGTTCTCTTCGAGAAACTCGCGCAGTTCCTGCGATTTCTCCAAGAGCCGGACCCACTGTTCGTAGTACAGTGTGACGGGGAAGCGGCCAAGTCCATAGACGCTGACGCCACCCTTATCACTGACCTTGAAACTCATGGTAGTGGTTCGTTGCAGTTTGGACTCCAGCTCCGCAAGTCTTGCTTTCAGTTCCTCAACACTTGGTTCGGTCATGAAGTGCGCTCCCTCCGTTGCAGTATTGTAGACCACTGTGAGCAGGTTTGCCCTTGCTCCAGTAAACCAAATAGTTACGTGAACAGCTTGTTGCACCGAAAGCAGACCGGAGCGTTATCTCCCAGCCGCGGGGTTTGCCATCCAGAGGCGGCCTAAACCGGCAGCCGAAAGAGAGTTTAGTCGCTCTCCCCGCTCGCAAGGTACAATACCTACTCTTAGGTTTCAGCTAACGGATTGTACGTGAAACGGGGAGTGTAATGTCTAAGTCTCTTGACTGGCCGCAGGCGCACCCGCTGCGACGCGGCCGGTATCTTGTATTGATCTTCGTCATTCTTGCCGCCATTATCGTCGTTGGCCGTGCGGTGTTGTCGTATTACGTGGACGTGCTCTGGTTCGGATCGCTCGGCTATGGAGACGTGTTCTGGAAGGCGCTGACCCTTAAGTGGGCGGTCTTCGCGGCGTTTTTCGTGGCGACGTTCGTAGTCGTGTACGGCGCGTTTCTGGCTTTGAAGCGGTCTTGCTCCACCGAATTGCCGCAAAGCCACACAATTTACGTCGGCGGACAGCCCGTGGCGTTGCCGGTCGATTCCGTGCTGCGCGTAATTGGGCCCGGAGGCTCGCTGGTCATCGCCGGGTTGACCGGCGTTGGCATGATGGAATCGTGGCCGACGCTTGCTCTCTATTGGAGCGCGCCCAAAGCCATGGGCAGCGTGGTGGACCCGATCTTTGGCCGGCCGCTGAATTTTTACCTGTTCGCGCTTCCTGCCTGGCAGCTTATCTCCGGCTGGCTGCTTTCGCTGGCTGTGATTGCCTGTGTGATCGCCGTCTTCTTTATCCTTATCACGGGCAGCACTCGCGCGCTCGCCGGCCAACGTGACAGCTATATACCATTGCCCTGGCGCGGATTTTCGATTGCGTTTGCCTTCCTGCTGCCGCTGCTTGCGGTGCGGCTGTACATCAGCCGATTTGAGAAATTGTTTGAAGACCATACAATCTTTGGCGGTGTGACCTACGTTGACGCGCACGTTGCGCTTAGCGGTCTTCTGGTTGTTTGCGCGGCGCTTCTTCTTGGTGCGGTTGTAGCGGCCGTCAATGCCATGTCGGTGCTGCCGCGCGGGCGTCAACTGGTCGTTGCGATTATGCCTGCGGTGGTCTGCTATCTTGCGCTTCAGGTCGTTGTCTGGTACGTCGGCAGCTTTATCGTGAAGCCGAATGAGTTGGTTCGAGAACAACCCTTCATCACCAACAACATCGCGATGACGCGGCAGGCCTATGGATTGGATGGGTTTGTCCAACGCGAATTTCCCGCCGAAACAACGGTCGAGGCGGCGGATGCGGCGAACAATCAGCCAACGCTTCAGAACATCAGGCTGTGGGACTGGCATGCGCTGCAGGATACGCTCCGCCAGATCCAGGAAATCCGCACCTACTATGACTTCCCTGACATCGACATTGACCGCTACGAAATTGATGGTACGGTTCGCCAAGTGATGCTCGCCACGCGCGAGCTGAACGTCGATAAACTGCCGGAGAGCAGCCGCAATTGGATCAATGAGAAGTTGATCTACACCCATGGGTACGGCATCACGATGAACCCCGTAAACGGGTTTACGTCGGAGGGATTGCCGACGCTGATCCTTAGCAACATGCCGGTTCAGAGTACGGTGCCCAGTCTCAAGGTAACGCGGCCGCAGATCTATTTCGGCGAACTGACCAACACTGACGTGTACGTGAAGACGAAGCAGAAGGAATTCGACTATCCGCAAGGACCGAGCAACAGCGTCACGTCCTACGAGGGCAGCGGCGGCATCGTTCTGGGAGGTTTTCTGCGCCGCATGATTCTCGCGTTCGACCGCGGCGACCTGGCAAAGCTTCCATTCAGCGACGATGTAAACAAGGACAGCCGGTTGCTGATGAAGCGAAATGTACGTGAGCGGGTAGCAACACTGGCACCGTTCCTCACCTTCGAAAAGGATCCATACATCGTGCTCGGCGACGATGGCCGATTGTCATGGATCATCGATGCGTTCACGGTTTCAGACAGCTATCCGTATGCGAGCCACTACCGTCTGCCCGACCACGGCATGATTAACTACATGCGGAACAGCGTGAAAGTGGTCATAGACGCCTATGACGGTACGACCACGTTTTACGTGTTCGATAAGAATGATCCGATCATTGCGACCTACCGAAGCATCTTTCCGAGTCTGTTCAAAGATGCGGCTGCGATGCCTCCCGGGCTGCGTAAACACGTGCGCTACCCTGAGATGCTGCTCAAACTTCAAGCGGAAGTCTATGGCCTCTATCACATGACAAACGAAGGGGCGTTCTACAACCGCGAGGACCTTTGGACCGTGGCTACGGAAGTCGGCATGGCCCAGGGAGGGCAGCAGACGACACAAACTATAGAGCCGAACTTCGTGCAGATGAAACTGCCGGGTGAGGCCGGAGTGGAGTTTGTAGAGATTTTGCCGTTCACGCCAGCCAACCGCAACAACTTGATTGGCTGGATCGCAGGACGCAGTGACGGCGAACATTACGGGGCCTCGGTGGTCTATAACTTCCCCAAAACCAGGTTGGTGGACGGACCGCTGCAGATCGAGGCGCGCATTGACCAGAACGCGCAGCTTTCAGGACAGTTATCGCTCTGGAATCAGCAAGGTTCCCATGTACGTCGTGGAACTCTGTTGGTGATCCCGATCGGAAAGGCCCTCCTGTATGCTGAACCGATTTATCTGCAGGCTGACCGCAGTCCAATGCCGGAGTTACGTTTGGTTGTGCTTGCCCTACAGGACCGGCTCGCCTACGGATCGACCTTCGAGTCGGCCTTGACGGGACTTTTCGGCGGAGCGATATCTTCTACAACTGCCGCTGTCACCTCTGCCGAACCGACACGGGCCGCTTCGGCATCCACAGGTTCGCCGCAACCCGCGGGAGATATCAACTCTCTCATCAAGGAAGCTTCGAAAAACTTTGCGGACTACCAGCGCCTGACGTCGGAAGGCAAACTAGGAGAGGCGGGCCAGAAACTCGAACAGTTGAAGCAGACAATCGAGAAGCTGAACTCGCGTCAACGATAGTCTTGCCAGTGGTGGTTTCCACTGTGGTTACATCGCCGCAAGGTTCCCGTGAAAAGGGGCCTTGCGGCGATTCTTTTGACCCAACAAACCCTCACATCCCAGATGGATCAAAGTGCGGCAACTCGCCGTTGCACCAGCAAAAAGTAAAGCGCAACAAGAATCAGCAGCAACCCGTTCATGCCCAGTACCACTGGTACGGTGAAAATTGGCACGAGCCATCCTGATAGCAGGTTTCCCAACGGCATGCCCCCGCGAAACGCACAGCTATATACGCTCATCACCCGTCCGCGCATTTCGTCGGTAACGATCAGTTGCACCAGCGAATTCACTGTGGCGAAGGCGGCCATCATGGAAGCTCCCACAATTGCCAGCATGACATAACTGAACGGCAACGATCTTGAAAGCGAAAACCCCGCGATCCCAGCGCCCAGGCAAAGCAGCATGATGAGGGCAACCCGTCCTTTGTTATGGATGTTGCCTCGTCCGGCGACAATCAGCGAACCGCATATAGAACCGATTCCCATCAGTGAAAGCAGGTTTCCGTAAACCTGCGGGCCGCGATGGAAAATGTCGTTGACGAACACCGGAATATACGTTCGCATGGGCATACTCAAGGCAGTCATCAAGAACGCCACGATGATCAGCGCTTCCATGGAATTCTGCTTGCGCACGAATTTGATGCCCTGCTTCATGCTGCTGAGCATCGACTCGCTGGTGATGCCCGGCAAATATCGGGCCCTGATGAAGCAAAGGGAGACGATCGGCGCCAGGAAGGAAAACGCATTCAGCCCAAAACACCACTTCTCGCCAAACTTCGCGAGCGCTTGTCCGGCAAGCGCGGGGCCTATGGTTACGGCAAGGTTGAACTGAATCGAATTCAACGCAATGGCGTTTGGCATGTCTTCCCGGTCAACCAAGGTTGGGATCAGCGCCTGGTACGCGGGGCTGCCGAAGGACTGGGCCAAGCCGGAGATGAACGAGAGACAGAGGATCTGCCACACATGAATCGATCCCGTCGCCACCAGAATGGTGAGCAGCGTCGCGTCTGCCATCTGTATGTACTGAGAAACCAGGAGTATCTTTCGCCGTTCGATGCGGTCGGCCACCACGCCGCCGATCAGCGAAAAAAGGAAGATCGGAATGCCACCGAGAAACTGATCCAGCGCAAGCAGGAAGGCCGAGTGGCTCAGCCGATAAATGAGCCATCCCTGCGCCACAATCTGCATCCAGGTGCCAACGCTCGACATACAGGCACCGAACCACATCAGGCGGAAATCGCGATATTGAAAGGCTTTGAATACCCGGCGAAACGTTGAACGATCCATGTGCTCCGAGTGTCTCTGTCGTCTTCAATCTATCTTCGCACGAACACGTACTTTCCGAGCAAGCGGCCTGGAAGCCATGTCATGGGCAACTCAGTCGTTGGGGACGGAGTCAGCATATATCACGCGTGCATGGCTACCTCGATTCGGAATTCGCGCCTGGGACGGCAAGGCTCCGCCCAGCAAATGGACGGCTGAAAGTACGGCTGGAACGTAATTGCGCGTTTCCTGCGACAGTTGGCGAGTGCTACTCATAGACTCAAAATCGCGCGCTCCGTGCTGCATCGCGCGCTGGACCGCACCCTCTCCGGTGTTATAGGCGGCGAACGCCAGGTTCCATTCGCCGAATTGCGCGTGTAAATCACGAAGATAGCGGGCGGCTGCGCGCGTGGACTTTACCACATCCGTGCGCTCGTCCAGGGCAGGCGTCACCACCAAGCCGTAGCGCCGCGCAGTCTCTGGCATGAACTGCCAAATGCCCAGCGCACCCTTAGGCGAAATGGCCTTGGGACGGCCACCACTCTCGACCAACACGAGCGCGGCGGCATCGACAGGCACGCCTGCCTCATGAAGAATCGGGTCCAGCGTCGGCCTGAGCAGCGCGACCCGCTCAACCGCGCGACGGACGTTATTCTGCTGTCCGCCCCAATAGCGCTCGGCAAACTGGTGCATCACGCTGTCATCAGGAATGTGCTCATTCATTGCAACTGCTTGCGGTTGTGATCCAGACGCAGGTTGAGCAGCGCTAGCCAGAAGGCTGTCCGCTGCGCAACTCAACGCCTGATGGTACGCCGAAAACGCGTCCTCCGCCGAAGCGGCAGATACCGAATAGCGCGCCGTCTGTGTCCACGCAGGCCCCGCCAACAGGAGCAAAAGCAGCAGCCCTCCGAATTGTAGCCTCCGATTACACATGCGCGTCTTCCGGCAGTAGTTGCGGTTGAGCCACTGCCTCTTTCTTCAACGCGGGCTTCACCTCATAGTTCCACTTCCAGATGGCGAAGACCGGAGGGTAGATAATCAGTTCCATCATGAACGAGGTCAGGATGCCCCCGATCATAGGAGCCGCAATTCGCTTCATCACATCTCCGCCGGCCCCGACCGACCACATGATGGGTAGCAAGCCAAAGAGCATGCAGGCCACCGTCATCACCTTCGGGCGGAGTCGTTTTACTGCGCCTACGACGATGGCTTCTCGAAGATCGTTCCAACTGCGCATCTGACCTTTGTTCACTGCATCGTGATAGGCAAGGTCCAGGTACAGCAGCATGAAAACAGCGGTTTCCGCATCCACGCCAAGCAACGCGATCAGGCCCACCCATACCGCAATGCTCATGTTGTAGCGCAGCAGGTAGAGGAACCAAATTGCGCCGATTGCGGAGAAGGGAACCGCCATCAGAATAATGAGCGTCTTCACCACCGACTTGGTGTTGAAATATAGCAGCAGGAAGACAATGAATAAAGTGATTGGCAGCACGATCTTCAGCTTCTCTTTTACGCGCTGAATTGATTCATATTGGCCGCTCCATTCGAGTTGATATCCCGCGGGAATGCTGACCTTATTGCGAACCGCCTTCTTTGCCGCCTCTACATAACTGCCAATATCGCGCCCACTGACATCGACGTACACGTAGCCGCTCAGCCGCCCATTTTCGTCGCGGATCATACCCGGACCGGTCTTCAGCGAGATCGTGGCAAGCTGGCCCAGTGGAATCTGCGGACCACCGGGCGTGGCGACAAGCACACGCTGAAGTTTGTCGATATCGCTGCGGTAATCGCGCAGGTAACGAACGTTCACGGAATATCGCTCGCGTCCCTCGACGGTTGTCGTAACCTCTTGCCCGCCGACGGCGGCCATGAGGACGTCGTTTGCGTCGTCGATGCTCAGACCATAGCGGGCAAGTTGGTCGCGTTTAAGGTCAAAGTCAAGGAAGTAGCCACCAGTGGTCCGCTCGGCGAAAACGCTGGTCGTACCGGGAATATCCTTGAGCGCCATCTCGACTTGCTCTCCGACCTTCTGAATCTCTCCAAGATCAGAACCGAGCACCTTTACTCCGAGCGGCGTGCGGACGCCGGTGGTGAGCATGTCGATGCGTCCCTTGATGGGCATTGTCCAGGCATTGGAGAGCCCAGGCATCGTCAGCGCTTCATTCAGTCCACCCGGACCGTAGATTAACTCCTGTGTCGACTTATGGTCGGGCCAGAAACGCCCAAGCGTACTCTGCACCCAGCCCGGCGCCACCTTGGAATACCAACGCTCCCGCTTCGGCCAGCTTGCTTGCGGCTTCAGAACGATGAGTGTTTCCATCATCGAAAAAGGCGCAGGATCGGTGGAACTCTCTACTCGTCCAGCCTTGCCAAACACACGCTCTACTTCCGGGAAGCTCTTGATGATCTTGTCTTGCACCTGAAGCATTCTGGATGCCTCGGTTACCGAAATGCCCGGCATGGTACTCGGCATGTATAACAGCGTGCCTTCATCTAACGGAGGCATGAACTCCGAACCGAGTTGGAAGAAAACCGGTACGGTCAGCGCCATTGCGATGAAGGCAGCGCAAATCGTCTTCCACTTATGCTCAAGGACGAACTCCACGACCGGATGGTAGAGCTTCATCATCGGGCGGCTGATGGGATGGTTGTCCTCGCTGTGGATCTTGCCAACCAGAATCGCGTTCACGATCCGAGCCAGCCAAACTGGCCGGATGTTGTATGGGTCCATTCGCGTAAACAGCAAACGCATGGCGGGGTCGAGAGTGATGGCCAGTACGGCTGCAATCGCCATGGCAAAGTTCTTGGTATACGCAAGTGGCTTGAACAGCCGTCCTTCCTGCGCTTCAAGCGTAAATATTGGGATGAAGGAGACCGCAATCACAAGCAGTGCGAAGAAGCTGGGACCGCCCACTTCCTTAACCGCCGAGATGACGACATTATGGTAATCGCCCGGACGGCCTTCGGCATTCCACTGCTCAAGTTTCTTGTGAGTCTGTTCGACAACCACTACCGCCGCATCCACCATGGCTCCGATAGCCACGGCCATCCCGCCCAATGACATGATATTGGCAGTCATGCCCGACAGTTGGATGGGAATGAACGCCAGAATAATTGTGATCGGGATCGTGATGATGGGGATGATGGCGCTGGGGAAGTGCATCAAGAAGATCAAAATGACGACGCTGACGATAACAAGTTCCTCGATCAGCGTGTGCTTCAGGTTGTCGACGGAGCGATCGATTAAATCTGAGCGGTCGTAGGTATTCACGATCTTGAGGCCCTTTGGTAAGGTGGGCTCAATGTCCTTGATCTTCTCCTTTACGCGCTCGATCACTTTCTGCGCGTTCTCTCCAAAACGCATGATCACCACGCCGCCTACGGTCTCGCCTTGCCCGTCCAGTTCGCCGACGCCGCGACGCATATCGGGGCCATAAGTGACCGTGGCAATATCGCGAATGAGTACAGGCGTTCCGCTCTGCGGGCTGTACATGACAACGATCTGGCCAATGTCTTCGAGCGTCTTGATGTAACCGCGACCGCGAACCATGTATTCGCGCCCAGTCATTTCCACCAGCCGTGCGCCAACGTCGTTGTTGCCTTTCTGGACTGCCTCGACCACTTTGTTGATCGGGATCTTGTAGCCGAGCAACAAAGTGGGGTCGACATTAATCTGGTACTGCCGAACGAATCCCCCTAGTGGCGCAACTTCCGCGACTCCTGGTATAGCCTGCAACGAATATCGCAGGTACCAGTCCTGATAACTCCGCATCTGATCCATGCTGTAATGCCCGGAGGTGTCGACCAGTGCATACTGGTATATCCAGCCAACGGCGGTGTCATCTTTTGCTAGCTCTACGTTCACGCCTTTTGGCAGTTTCGGAACTACCGAACTGAGATACTCCAAGGTGCGCGAACGCGCCCAGTAAAGGTCCGTACCTTCTTCGAAGATGATGTACACATACGAGTAACCGAAGTCGGAGAAGCCGCGAATGTCCTTTACTTTTGGCAGCCCAAGCAGAGCCGTGGTGATGGGATAAGTTACCTGATCCTCCATAATGTCGGGGCTGCGATCCCAACGCGAATAGACGATGACCTGGGTGTCCGACAGGTCTGGGATGGCATCCATTTTCGTGTTCTTCATCGAATGCACGCCGAACGCCACGGCGACGCCGACGAACAGGAACACCATGTACTTGTTTCTTGCACAGAGTTCAATCAGGCGATCAATCATTGCTGGGACTCCCATACCATCTGTGCCAGGTCATGAACCACGCCGCCATTCTCGGCGACGAATGCTTCCGCCACTTTGCGGTCGGCGAAGGCAAAGGTGCCCGGCGAGCAGCGGTCGAACGCCATCTGATCCGCATGTTTCATCTCACCCATGTTGGCCATGTCGTGCTCGCATGCGACCACGCGGCTTCCCTCCACATACCAGGCGTGCTGTGGGTCCAAGCTCTTGTGGGTTGGATAGTCGGTGACTTCGATAAACTTTACGGGCTTGTTCTCCTGCCGTCCTTCGGTCAAGGCGCAATGCGCGCAACACACGTCGCGGCGATGGCCTCCGATCTCGATAACCACGCGCGCTTCCGGCTTCATGTGACGCGAACAGATGCTGCAAAGTTCCGCGGAGCGCCGATGCATGAGCCAGTAACCGCCTGCGTAAAGTGCGCAAAACACCAGCAATGCAACGGCTCCATAGATGGAAGCTTTCTTGGCCATAATTCGCTCCTTAGTTTTTCATCCCGCCCATGGCACTCTTCAGTTGGCTCTCGGAGTCAACCAGGAAGTTACCTGAAGTTACAATCGTGTCACCTGGCTTCAAGCCGGAGAGAATAACGACTTTGCCGTCGAACTTCGCGCCCATCTGAATGTTGCGAGGTTCGAATACTCCGCCGTCGTGGACGAGAAACACATATTGCTTATCGCCCGAATCCATCACTGCTTCCTGCGGTACCAGAATCTGGGTCCCATAGTTGATTTTCAAATCCACGTTAGCCAACATCTGCGGCTTCAGCTCGTACTTAGGGTTCGCACACTCGATCCGAACCTTGACCGTGCGGGTTACTGGATCGACCGTGGGATTGATGTAAGCGACCTTGCCGGCATATGTTTTACCAGCGTAATAACTCAGATGCATCTCCACGTTCTGCCCAACCTTTACGTATGGCACTTCGTACTCATATACGTCGGCAATTACCCAGACCTTCGATAAGTCCGTGACTTGATAGAGATCCATGTCAGGAGTAATTGAGGTCTGGGGAAACGCCTTGCGCTCCGTTACAAAGCCCTCGACCGGCGAGTAAAAGGTAAGAGTGCGGCTGGCCTCGCCGCTTTCGTCCAGCTTCTTAACCTGTGCGTCGGTAATGTCCCAAAGTCTTAGACGTTCACGGGCGGAGCGCAGTAATGCCTGCCCACCTTGCGAAACTTCCTTGAACTCAGATGTGCCGAGACTTTTCTCGCCGCGTTTCGCGATGAGATATTCCTCTTCGGTTGCCACCAGTTCAGGGCTATATACGGTGAACAAGGGTTGCCCCTTCTTCACCAATTGGCCAATGTAGTCAACGTAGACTTTGTCGATGAAGCCACTGATTTTTACATGAACGTGCTCGACCTTGGTTTCATCGGCAATCACTTGGCCCGTGGTGCGAACCGAACGCATTAGAGGCTCGCGCGTTACGGTTGATGTCCGAACGCCTATCAGTTGCTGCCTGTCAGGCGCGATTTTCACCGTGCCCACGCTCATAGCGTTGGCGGCGGTGTCTTCGTCGGCATACTTCGGGACGAGTTGCATGCCGCAGTCGGGAGCGATGCCAGGCTTGTCCGCTTTGTATGCCGGATGCATCGGGTCATACCAGTAGAGGATTTTACGTTCGCTCGATGAAGCTGGTTTGCTCATCGCTACAGCAGCGGATTGTGCATCATCGTCTGCATACCTGGGCACCAGGTCCATTCCATCGGGCGCCTTTCCCGGCTTGTCGTAATGATGTGTCGCGTTCATTGCGTCACACCAGAAAATGACTTTCCGCTCTGCCGGTTTACCACCGGAGTTGGCTGAAGTCGAAGCGTCATCGTGATGCCGGAAGTGGCTGACGATCCTGCTGCCGTAGATGGCTCCAATTGCGACGACAACGATAATTGCGAGAATTTCTAAGCGATTGCGAAGCATTGTTTTGCTCTCCTCGGCACCGCGATGCCAATCACGCCGGCATTAAACTTACTGAATATTCGCTCCAGTGCTGCGATCGGGTTCATCAGGGCTCCTTCTGCGGAGCGGGCATATTATCCGGGGTCTGAATCTGCGATGTCAGCTCCTCCCCGACCATGCTTTCAATGCGCGCTAAGGATGTCTGGTAATTCGCCAGCTCGCGGTAGTACTCGATTTCGTAGTTCAGCACCATTGAAAAGTTTCCGATGACAGTGAGGAAATCCGCAGTGCCAACCTGGTATGAAGACATCGAGGATTCCAACGCGAGAGACGACTGTGGAACTATGCCCTGAGAGAAGAGGCGCAATAACTCGTCGGAAGCCTTGGCCGCCAGGTATTGTTGTTTCAACTCGAAGTTGAGTTCGTTCTGGCGATTGCGCTGGCTGTGTTCGGCGACGATCTGTTCCTCCGTGGCTTGTGCGACGGATTCACGTTGCTTGGTTTTGTAAAACACCGGAACGTTGATCGTGAATGTGAGGCCATGCATGTCAGGCATGTTGGGCCGCTGCTGGTACATGTAACCGACGCTTAGGTCAGGATAGTAATCCTTCCGTGCCAGGTCGATTGCAAGATGGCTGCGTTGAACCAGTTCCTTCTCACGCTGCAAGCCTGTGTCATTCTCGCGTGCCAGTCTGTATAGGTCCGACAGGGAGACGGTAAGAGCCGCCTGATGGAGGTTTGCGACCGGGGGCAGCGGCGCATCCGGATCACGCGCAAGCAAGGTATTCAGGCGAGCCTGAGAGGTCTTGCGCTGCTGCTCCAGCACCGTAAGGCGCTGCATCAACAGGGAGATCTCCACCTGCGATCGCAGAATGTCCTGCTGAATACCCTTGCCGACACGGTAACGCGACTCAGAGATTTGGGATAGCTTCTGCAGAAGCTCTCTGTTTTGCTGCGTGGTCTGGATGGCCTTATCGTAGAACCAATAGTCATAGTAGGCAGACTTCACGTCCGCTGTAACCCTTCGGCGCGCGGCTTCGTAATCCCAGTGCGCCGCGTCAGCTTCCTTGGTCGCAATCTCGCCGCGGAGCTTCAACTTTCCGGGATATAGCAACTGCTGGGTCGCGGCGACGCTGCGATAGCTTGATGGGTCGCCGCGCTGCACGCTGAAGGGCGTGATGTTGCCGGCCCATCCAATGCCGACCATCGGGTCAGGCAAAGCCTTCGTCTGGGGAACTCGCCGTCGCTGCGCTTCCACGGTATGCAGCATACTTTGAACGCCGGGATTCTTCTGGAGCGCCTCGCGCACCAGATCGTCCAAGGTGGAAACGCCGTGATCGCCTGGTGGTACCGACGGTTGCGGCGCTGTTTCCAGTGACGGGGTTAGAGAGAGTTGGGCGTTGGGGAGTTTGTCGGCCGCTGCATTCTGAGCCAGCATCTGCACGGATAACAACAAACCCACGAGGGTAATTGTGACTCTATTTGCGGTCATGTAAGTCTCTCTTTGATAGGCAAGGTGACAACCCTTAGATACTGCTAACTAAGGGACACACGTCGGCTGCGAGGACTGACCTAGATGAGAAATGTGCAGAGTACGGATCGAGGAGGGGAACTTCTAAAGGGGCGCGCTTCGCCAAGCGATTCCGTCCCGGGAATCAGGGGCATGGATGCGACCGGCTCTACCGCCTCGACGAGTCTCGAGGCGGGCGTGCGATTCACTGGTGCTTGCGCGGTAGTTGCGGGAGCCGCTTTTCCCGACGAAACATCGCAGCAAGTGCCGTCCTTGGTATTTGCCTGTAAACTCATGCCTTCGGAGCAGCGCGGACCACAACATTCATGCGTCTTTGCTGAGTTTCCGAGCCGGCAAGTCCCAAATGCCGACAAGCTGCCAGCCAGCAGAACGAACGCTAATACAGCGGCGACGAGTTTGAGTCTCTGGGGCATTTGTAAGTACAAAATATAACGATATCACGAGAGTATGGGAGCTCTGCGGTATTCGTCTGTGACCATCGTCACTATGACGTCATGGCGCGACATCGAGTATTGCCGTCAAGCCCTTCAGGTCTTTGACTACAATCTGCCGGGCATCCACTTCGAGCAGCCCTTCGGCCTGCAACCGGGTCAGGTTGCGAGAGATTAATTCGCGTACGGTCCCGAGTTGATTTGCTAATTCCTGGTGGCTGGCGGGTAACAGAAATTCCACTCCCCGTGCTGTTTTCTTGCCCTCGCTCTGGGCTAATCTCACCAGCGTGGAGACAAGCCTCTGGCGAATGGTTGTGAACGACAATTCCTCGATGATGCCAACCAATCGCCTGAGTCTTGCGCCCACAACGGCGAGCACTTTGAGCGAGACCTCGGGATGCTCCAGGCAATATGCCTGAAAATCTCGCCGCGAGATGAAGGCAACTTCGGTGTCTTCAACGGCTACTGCCGAGGCGGGGTAAGGGCCACCGTCAAAGACCGGAAGCTCTGCGACGGAGCCGCCCGGCTGCTCGATGGCCAGAACCTGTTCTCTTCCGTTCACCGAGGTTTTGAAGATGCGCACTCTTCCACGGGAGATGATGTTTAGTCCCTTACAAGGCTCCCCCTCGGAAAACAATAGCTCTTCGGCGCTGAACAGCTTTCTGGATGTGCGTTGTGCAAGCAGGAGTAACTCAGGTTGAGAGAGACCTGATAACAGGGGCGTGTTCTTTAGGACAGCCGCAAGGTTTGTGAGGTCAGTAGGCACGCAGCGAATTATAACAGCGCGAGACTTTGGTTAAGGCGTGCCCGGAGAAGGACCACTTCTCCGGGCGAAAACATCATGCAAGCATCGCGGCGAGATCCTCATCCGCAGTCTTAATGGCCATGAGGTTGAACTTCTCGTGGAGCAGATCGAGTACGGCTGGCGACAGGAACGCAGGGAGTGTCGGCCCAATCCGAATGTTGCGAACGCCAAGGTGCAGCAGCGTGAGCAGGACGGCGACCGCCTTTTGCTCGTACCAGGAAAGGACGAGTGAGAGGGGCAGATCGTTGACTCCGCATTCAAAGGCCTTGGCGAGAGCGAGGGCAATCTGCAGGGCCGAATAAGTATCGTTACACTGGCCGATGTCGAGCAGGCGCGGGAGCCCGCCGATCTCTCCGAAGTCCAGCTTGTTGAATCGGAACTTTCCGCAGGCGAGGGTTAGGATGAGGCAGTCGCTGGGAATCGATTCGGCGAGTTCGGTGTAATAGCTTCGTCCGGAGCGCGCTCCGTCGCAACCGCCAATCAGGAAGAAATGGCGAATGGCACCGGATTTCACCGCGTCGATGACCTTACCCGCGACGCTGAGCACGGCATTGTGACCGAAGCCGACGGTGATCTCCTCGTCAGAGCCGTCCTCGGAATAGCCGGGGGCGAGTAGAGCCGCTGCGATGACTGGAGCGAAGTCCTGGTCGCCGATATGGCGGACGCCCGGCCAGGCGACGGCTCCGGAGGTAAAGATGCGTCCCTCGTATGTGACTTTTGGTTTCTGTATGCAATTTGAGGTCATGAGAATCGCGCCGGGAAATTCGGCGAATTCGTCAGCTTGGTCAGTCCACGCCCCACCATAGTTTCCTGCGAGATGCTCATAGGCTTTGAGCTTGGGATAGCCATGCGCGGGCAGCATTTCGCCGTGAGTGTAAATCTGTATTCCAAGACCCTTGGTCTGCTCAAGCAGCGCATAGAGGTCGTGAAGATCATGACCCGAGACGAGGATTGCCTTGCCTTTGCGGGCGTTCAGCCTGACCTTTGCAGGCTGAGGATGGCCAAAGGTTTCCGTGTGCGCTTTGTCGAGAACTTCCATGACGCGATAGTTCAGTTCGCCTACCGCGAGTGCCATCGCGAGAAGGTCGCCGGAGGTAGGAGCGGGGTGGGTGAGAAAGTCGAGAACCTCATGGATCTTCGCGTAAGAGAGCGGATCGCCCGCGCCAAGGGCCAGCGCATGGGCAGCGTACGCTGCGACTCCCTTGATGCCATACAGGACCAGTTCCTGCAGGTTTGCGGTTTCTTTACCTTCGGAGAGAAAACGCGCAGGCAGCAGCGCTTGCTGGCCCTGAGCCAACAGACCATCCAATGTGGCGGCGGGAGTCCATGTGGCTGGGCCATCAAGTTTAGCTGGAATCGTGCCGGCCTTGGCGCAGGCTTTCTCGTATAAGGCGCGAGCGGCATCCCGCGTCGCAACGGCCTCTTGGATCAATGTAACCAGGCGTTCGGGATCAAAATTGACGTTGGTAAGAGTTGCGAAGATGGCGCGAATGGTGAAGCTGTCAATTTCCGGATCGGCCGCGCCCTGCTGCCGCGCCCGATGCGCGTACATTGAGATGCCCTTAACGGCCTGGATTAAGAGATCCTGAAGAGTTGCCGTTGTCTCGTCTTTTCCGCAGACGCCAAGCGTCTGGCAGCCTTCGCCCTTCGAAGTTTGTTCGCATTGGTAGCAAAACATTGAGTTTGGACCTTCCTGTCTGGATTAGTTTGTAGCCCGAGCATACGGACGAGCGGAAGCTCTCACAGCGACTTAAGTCACAGGCGCAGCGAATTACGTTTCTCCTTAACCGGAGTGACTAAAGTCGCTGTGATCGGCGCGGCGCTGATCTAAGTTGTGTTTCAAGGAGATCGTCATGACTGCTAAAGCACAGACCGTTCGCGAGATTGCACTGGAACAGCCATCCTCAATTCGGGTATTTGAACATTATGGAATTGACTACTGCTGCGGAGGCCGCAAGCCTCTCGCCGAGGCATGTGCCGCCGGAAAGCTCGAAGTTGACACGGTAATTGCGGCCCTTGAAGCTGCCGCGAAAACTGCCGCTCCCATCGTGCAGGACTGGACAGAGGCATCGCTTGAGAAGCTGAGCGGACATATCGTTGCCACTCATCATGCCTACGTTAAACGGGAACTACCGCGTCTGGCGGAACTAGCCCTCAAGGTTGTTGCGCGTCACGGTGTCACAAAGGCTGAGTTGCCGGTCATTCAGGCCAATCTGGCGCGGCTGGACGAAGAATTGACCCAGCATCTGGCAAAGGAAGAAGCCATCCTGTTCCCCTATATCGTAACCCTGGAGCGCGCTATCGCCGACGGAAGCGCAAAGCCTCATGGATGTTTTGGGACGGTTGCCAATCCCATCGCAATGATGACCCAGGAGCACGATGCGGCTGGAGTAGTCCTCGCGGAGATCCGCCGGTTAAGCCACAATTTCGTGAAGCCCGCGGATGCCTGCCCTACCTATCATGCGTTCTATGACGGGTTGCAGGATTTCGAGCAGGATTTACACCAGCACATACACCTGGAGAACAATATCCTCTTTCCTCGCGCCATCGACCTGGAGGCATCAGCCGTTTCGGTGAGTTAGCCGCGTTCGGAGAGGATATCCGCGCCTGCCTAAAGCCCGCTATCAAAAGATAGTCTGGAATTTGTGAAGCTTGTCACTGTTATTATGGATGGCGACGGGTAACGTCATTTACGTCCGTTATGGATGCGAGGACTATCCGCGCTTTGGAGGCTCTTAATGTTTGAGGGATTGCTGCAACCGATGCATTTGATCGTAATTCTGTTTATTGCCCTGCTCGTGTTTGGACCGAGCAAATTGTCGGAACTCGGCAAAGGCATGGGACAGGGAATCAAGAACTTCAAGGATGCCGTGAACGATAATTCCGGTAAACCTGCCGAGGCGAAGAAAGACAGCACGCCCGCGGCATAGAATTATTTCGAAGTCCGGCGAGCGTTATGGACGTGGGGTTCCGCACTCGTCAAATGTCATATTGAGAGCGGCGCTTCCGGTACGGTCTTTCCACCGGAAGAACAGCTCGGCATAGGACGCAGTGATGTAGTCGTGTTCGCTGAGGCCTAGGTGTTTTGCGACGCGGTCGATCCACTCGGGCGCGCCCTCGATTTCTCCGAGGTCGCCGGCCGGGGTGCGGTCAATCACGACCTCGCCTGCGCCGTCGGTCCATTCTGCGCGATATTTTTCGTAACGAAATGCTGGCAGAAACCCGAGCGCGGTCAGGATCGCGTGCATCTCGCCACCGTTGGCGACCGAGGTTTCGTGCTCGACACGAATCTTGTACTTGCCTGCAACGCCGCGCGATTTGTGTGTAATGTGCCAGTGATCGCCATAGACGCGGAGCCGCAGCACCTCGGAGGCGCGCCGGAGATCGCCTGAAGCCGTGTCATAAAGTGTGTTGGCCTCGAAGGTAGATGGCGTCTGCTCATGGAATCCTGCGCTCAGCAGGGAGCGCACCAGGGCGGCGGCATCGTGAACCACAAACTTGATTTCGACTTCGTTACTATCGTGTGCGCTCATTGGACCTGCCCTCTACCCACGGTGGACCTTCATGACCCGGTCGGCGGTAATGGCAAAAAGAATCAACATTGAGATGAATCCGTTGGTGGTAAAGAAGGCAGCGTTGAGCCTGCTCAGGTCGTTGGCTTTTACCAGGGAGTGCTCGTAGAGCAGAGCAATGCCGGTAATGGTCACTCCGGCAACGGCCAGATAGCCGAGGCCGAAGCTAAAAAGCATCCAGGCGAAAAAGCCGAAGGCGATGACGTGGAAGGCCCTGGCAATGCGGAGCGCTCCGGCGATTCCGAAGGCGCGCGGAATGGAGTGAAGGCCGCTGGCGACGTCGTACTGGTAGTCCTGGCAACTGTATAGAATGTCGAAGCCTCCGCCCCAGAACATCACCGCGGCGGTGACAATCAGCACGCGGACGTCGAATGTTCCACGTACTGCCACCCACGCGGCGGCCGGAGCGACGCCCATGGCTAGGCCAAGAAAGAGGTGCGCCCAGCGGGTGAATCTCTTGGTATAGGAGTAGGCGAAGATGATGATGAGCGCCACGGGCGAAAGATAGAAAGCCAGGGGATTCAGCATCCATGCGGCAAACAAGAGCAGGGCCGAAGCTGCAATGGTGAAACAGAGTACAAACTGGCGGCTGAGCAATCCGGCGGGCAGGGCCCGGATGGAAGTGCGGGGATTGAGCGCATCGATGTCGGCATCCACCAGGCGGTTGAAAGCCATGGCAGCCGAGCGCGCCGCGACCATGGCAACGCAAATCCAGCCCAGGGTGCGGGGCGTAGGAACTCCATTGGCGGCGATTACCGCCCCGGTCAGTCCAAAAGGGAGCGTAAGGAAGGAATGCTCCCACTTAATCATGTTGAGAGTCACGCCTATGTTCTGAAGAGTTTTCCGTAACATTTCGTAGGGACCAGGCACCTGTGTATTGTATCCGGTGCTCGCGTCCCATGTGGGTTGCGATATCATAAGGGAATGCCGGACGTTCAGTATCCCGTCACCGCCCCGCGCCACAGCTTCTTCAGCGAAGATGCGCGGCTCAACAGAATTCACGACAAAATTATGGCCGGTGAGCGTCTCGGCGAGAGTGACGCGCTGGCGCTCTATCGCACGCCAGACATGCTGGCCCTGGGCTGGCTGGCGAACCATGTGCGCGAGCGGATGCATGGCAATATCGCGTACTTTAACGTGAATCGCCACATCAACTACACCAACGTTTGCGTGGCTGCCTGCAGGTTGTGCGCATTCGGGCGCAAAAAGGGAAGCGAAGGCGCTTACACAATGGCGCTGGAGGAAGTATTCAAGTCTGCCGCGAGCGGTTACACGGAGGCGGTGACGGAGTTCCACATCGTCGGAGGATTGCATCCGGAGCTTCCGCTGAAATATTTCACGGACATGTTGAGCGGGCTGAAGGAACGCTTTCCGCAGGTGCATTTGAAGGGCTTCACCATGGTGGAGATCGCGTTTTTCGCCAAGCTAAACAAGTTGACGACGCGCGACGTTCTGGTGAAGCTGAAAGCTGCCGGACTGGATTCCATGCCGGGAGGCGGCGCTGAAATTTTCTCGGAGCGCGTGCGCGCAATCATCTGCGATCACAAGATCGATGGCAACGAGTGGCTGGACGTGGCACGGGAAGCGCACCTGCTCGGAATCAAGTCGAACGCAACCATGCTCTACGGACATATCGAGGGCAACGAGGACCGGGTCGATCATTTGTTGAAGTTACGCGCCTTGCAGGATGAAACCAAGGGCTTCCAAACGTTTATTGGACTTTCATTCCACCCTGATCACACCGTCCTGCAGCACCTGCCGTGGACGACCGGCGTGCTCGACTTGAAGCAGATTGCGGTGGCGCGGCTGATGCTTGATAATTTCCCTCACATCAAAGCTTACTGGCAAATGCTGACTCCGAAGATTGCGCAGATTGCGTTACGCTTTGGCGCCGACGATATTGACGGCACCGTGGTGGAGGAAAAAATTTACCACGACGCGGGGGCAACCACTCCGCAGGGACTGAGCCGCCAGGATCTGATTCGGTTGATCAAAGAGGCAGGCCGGGTTCCGGTTGAGCGCGACACCCTTTATCGTCCAGTGACGCGCACGGCGACTTCGGTGACAGTCTCCGTCTAGCGAGATGGAAATTCAATGGCCGCTGCCCGCCGGGCGGCGGCTTTGTTCTGGGCAAAAATCAATCAAATTCCCACAGTGGAGCATCGGAATTACCTTAGAGTGTGCAACCACGTTCTTTTTGCTTGCCTCTTTGTTAAAGAGTGATAAATTCCCTCAGTTCAGGACCGTACGAGTCGAAAGCATTGAATTTTGCGAGGCTCACAAATGAACGTCCATTTTACGTACAAGTTGGATAAATCTCCCGCCAATGAGCAGTATCTCCAATCACAAATAGAAAAATTAGGGCCGCGGTTGCAGGTATTCAACCCGGACATGATTTCCCTGCGGGGTTTGTTCGAGGAGGCGCCGAAATCAGGTTTTACGGTGGCGCTGAATTTGCGCTTGCCTGCGGGACAGATGTCGTCCCGGTCGAGCGCGGAGTCTCTTCACGCCGCCATCAGGGTTGCGTTCGAAGACCTTACCGAACAGTTGCGTAAACACAAGGAACATTTGCGCAGCCAGTACCGTTATCCACGGGTGAGGGGCGAGGAGCGTCAACGAATCGAGCCGCAGGTCGCATTTGAAAGCACGGTCGCGTCAGTGAAGCTGGAAAAAGTCTCCAGCGGTGACGTAACCGGATTTGTGAATGCGAATTTGGATCGCCTCCGCAGGTATGTGATGCGCGAGATGCGCTTCCGGCGTGATAGCGGGCAGCGCCGGTTAGAGGAAATAAGCGTCGAGGAGGTCATCGACGAAGCAATCGCAAATGCGCTGGACGAGCATCGCCCGCGCCCGGAAAAAATTGCGCTGGAGCCATGGCTCTATCGCTTGTCGCGCGCGGCAATGGACAGGCTTGGAAATCAGCTTGAATCGGGCGCGCACTCGGTACCGCTGAACGATGAGGAGCGTTTTCCCGTGCCGGACATAGACAACGAAGAGATGCGCCAGTTCTATCTTCCCGATGAGAGCGTGACCAACGAGAACCTCATTGCAGATCGGCGTGGCAGCACGCCGGAGGATGACGCATCGCGCGACGAATTGATGGCGATGGTCGAGCGAGCGCTGCGCGATGCAACGTCGGACCAACGCGAAGCGTTCTTGCTTTTCACGCTGGAAGGCTTCCGGCTGGCGGAGATCGCGACGATTACGGAGCATACGCCGGCGCAGGTGCAGCACGATATCAAGATGGCCCGTGAGCATCTGAGGCGTTCGCTGATTGCTGTCGGAGGGCGCAGGCAGAAGCTTGTAGCCGACCGGGCATCCTCGCAGGTGCGAAGCGCCTGACCTGGCGAATCATAGTAGCCGGGTCATGAGTTCGCTGGCACGGGGACCTAGTTTGTTGCGTAGGTGTTCCAGGGCTTTGCCGTGAATCTGGGACACGCGGGATTCCGTTTTGCCGATGGCCCTGGCGATTCGCGCCATCGTGTGTTCCTTGAAGTAATAGAGGACCATGACGTTGGCTTCATCCGCGGGAAGCTGGGCGATAAACTTGCGAAGTTCGCTACGCCGTTCATTCTGATGGCACATGGCGTCCGGGCGCTTCTCCGGGTCGTCGGCGACACTCTCTTGTACCGAGAGATGTTCGCTGTCTTCCTGTGGTTCAAACTCGACTTCCTTAAGACTCTGAACCGCGTTGGCAAATTCAAAGAACGTGTTCAGATCCAGGCCCATCGAACTGGCTAGCTCATCGCTATCGGGCTTTCGTCCCAGTTTGGACTCAAGCTCACGGGTTGCGTTGTCCAGTTTCTGCTGGCGCGTGCGGAAGTATCGCGAGGCCCAATCGAGTTCGCGGAGACTATCGAAGATTGCGCCGGTAATGCGGATACGGGCGTACTGATGGAATGGCAGGTCACGCTGCGGACCGAAGCGCTTGGCTGCATCGATCAGGCCCAGAGAACCGGCCTGCACCAGGTCGTCAAACTGCACGGAGGCGGGAAGACGACGCAGAATGGAACGCGCAATCTGCTTCACTTCCTCCATGTGGGCCAGAACGAGTTGCTCCTGCTTGTCCTCCGGCAGAGTTTCGACCTGTGGGGGTGGAAAAAACGGAGGCGGGAGTAGGTCGGGGGAAAAATGAGCGCTGGTCACAGGCGGTCCTTTCCAAATAGGGGGATCAATGCCTGGACGCGGCAAATGCTGGCCGCAGTTTACGCTCATACGCACTCCCCCGGGAGTCCGGATCAAAATTGACGGAGGGACTGCGTTATAGGCGTTCCATCGGCAAAGCGTGGGCACAACTTGAACGTGGGCGATGACCCGGGTTCAATGGCAAAATGGAAAGCAGGCCAGAGGCAAAGTGGCCGCGAGAAGCGTCTTGAATCCCATTACGCCTTACACATCTGCCCCTCTTCCGGCCCGCGACGCATTGCCAAACCGGAGTACCCCGGCCACCGTCTGGATCATCTCCACCGCGCTGTTTGCCTTGCTGATGTGGGTAGCACCGCGCTATGGCTACTTCCGCGATGAACTCTACTACATGGCCTGCGGTGAGCATCCTGCATGGGGTTATGTCGATCAACCTCCGCTGATCGGATGGATCGCCTGGTTGCTTCAGCACACCATCGGAACCTCGCTCTACGCGTTGCGCCTGCTCCCGGCCCTCGCCGCTTCGGCCACCGTCTGGCTCACCGCGCGCCTTGCCGGCGAACTTGGCGGAGGGAGCCGTGCCAAGATTTTCGCCGCGCTCCTGGCGGCAGTGATGCCAGTTGCCGTTACCATGGCGCATCTGTTCACCATGAACGCCTTTGACCTTGTGCTGTGGACCGCGCTTGCCCTTATCCTCGTGCGCATTGAAAACGCTGGCGATCCGCGTCTCTGGCTCGCTTTTGGAGCCCTCGCCGGAGTGGCCATCCTCAACAAGTACGGCGTAGTTTTTTTCCTGCTAGCTTTGCTCGTTGGAACTCTCGCCACTGGCTGGCGAAGATGGTTTGCAAACACTTATTGCTGGGTGGGAGTTTTACTGTCGATTCTCATCGCGCTTCCCAATTTTCTCTGGCAGCAGCAGCGCCATTTTCCGTTCCTTGAACTGATGAGGAACATTCGGCAGAATGGGCGCGATGTCACGCTGCCTCCTCTCGGATTTTTCCTGCAGCAATTGCAGATCGTTAATCCCGTTTCCATGCTCGCCGTTTTTGCCGGAACAATCTGGCTTCTCCGCAGGAAGCGTTATGGCGCCCTCGGCATCGCTTTCGTTGTGTTCTATCTTGCCCTGATGCTCATGAAAGCGAAAAATTACTACCTGGCTCCCGTGTATCCCATGATGTTCGCTGCCGGGGCTGTGGCCCTCACCCAGTGGACAGATCGTCCTCGCCTGCGCTGGATTCCTGCCGCGACGGCAGCGCTCGCCCTCGCTGTTCTGGGTTTCTTGCTCCCGCTGTTCGTCCCAGTGCTTGATGTGCCTCACTTCCAGCAATACATGAGGGTGACCGGCATTAAGGAACCGGAGTTTGAACACCATAAGCAAGCCGCGCTTCCCCAGATCTACGCCGACATGTTCGGCTGGCCGGAGATGGTTGAGAAGATTGCCGCCTTCTACAACACGCTCACGCCTGAGCAGAAACAGCGTACCGTCCTATGGGGAGATAACTATGGAGACGCCGCCGCGATCGATTTCTTCGGCCCTCGATACGGCTTGCCCAAGGCTATTGGCGGTCATCAGAGCTATTTCATATGGGGGCCGCGCGATTATCACCGCGTGGACGTGATCAACGTCGGCTCGCACGATGACGAAACATTGCAGAGTGAGTGCGATTCCGTCAGAGTTGTCGGTCACATCTATCACCCGCTGGCTCGCCCTGACGAAGAATTCGACATCTACTATTGCCAGGGTCTTCGCATGGACCTGCAGCAAGTATGGCCAAGAACCAAGAGATGGAACTAGCGCGCCTGGTTCACAAAGAAAACGGCGAGCCCTTGAACAGGCCCGCCGCTGGCACTGGATTTCCCCCTGTTACTTCGACTCCTTCTCCCTGTTCTTGTCTTCGTTCTTGTTTTCGTTCTTGTTCTCCTTGGCGGGAGGCGGAGCCTTATGGTTCTGAACTGGTGCCGCCGTAGGAGTCGTGCGCTGTGGCTGTGCCGGCGTGGCGCTACGTGGCGGCTGTGCCGGTGCCGGTGCGGAAGTATGCTGCGGCTGCGCCGGGGCTGCGTTGCGCTGTGGCTGTACTGGCGCGGCCTCCCTTGCGGGAGTCGGCAGCGTTACTGGCCGGTTCGGAGTCTCCGCCGGACGCATTGCGGGCAACTGTCCAGAGGTGCTTCCCGTTGGCTGTGACGGGCGCGGAACGTTACGAACCGGCGCGCTGTTCTGATTCGCAGGAGCCTGATTGGCGTTTGCCGGAGGAACGATCTGTTGAGGTGCAGTCGGCACATTTCTTGCCGGCAGTCTTGCACCGTTCTGGCTTGCCGCAGGCTGTCCGCCGCGAGCAGGCGGAGGCGGATTGGTTGCCCGGATATTGGCGCGAACCGTTGGGGCTAGTGGCACGCCGTTGGATTTCTCCAGCAATGGGCGCTGCTGTTCGAAGGTCACCGGACGCGGCGGTGGAGCTACTCTTGAAGCTATCTGGCGCGGCGCGACAATATGCTGCGGCACATTGGATGGAGCGCGCCCGCCTAGTACTGCCGCTTTCGTCGGTACCACCGAAGCGTTGGTCATTACGCTGGTGCGTCCCACGGCAGAGGCGGGAACCACCACGAAATTTCCTCTCACCGGTTTTCCCGAGGCGAAAGTGCTGTTCGAGACCCCCGTGACGGCCCCATGCACCCCCGCGTTTTCATAGCGGATGTTGTTGATCGCCGTGTTGCGGATGTTGACGTTGGTGGTCGAATAATAGTTATTGATGACCGTAACGTTGACGGCCCGGGAATTCGAGATGTTCACATTGCGGGCATACGCCGGACTGACGTAATACGACGGGATATACGGGTCATGCCAGCCCAGAGGGAACCATCCCACCCCGCCTCCGCCGCCGATTCCAATCGATACCCCAAAACTTGGGCCGCCAACCCATGCAACC
>Ga0181528_10000246_pt1 | contig 46563 bp, 42 predicted proteins | sample PEATcosm2014_Bin_47_FD_119742 | JGI IMG/M metagenome (GOLD analysis project Ga0181528, IMG submission 119742) | Peatland microbial communities from MTU Mesocosm Facility, Houghton, MI, USA - PEATcosm2014_Bin10_10_metaG | ecosystem: Environmental > Terrestrial > Soil > Wetlands > Peat | place...
ACCAGGGAGTCCGGGCGCGCAAAGTACACTTGCTCAAAGATGCACTGCGACTGTGCCAGCGCCGGTGCGTAGAAATGCGAGTGCACGCCTTCGGGCCCGACCACCACGAGTTCACCGGGCTTCACGTCGCGCTCGTACTCGGCTCCTAGCAGATCGAAGGCGCAGGTCTCGGAGGCAAACACCACCGGGTCAGGCATGCCATCCTTGCCGGGAATGCGCCCCATGGCCAGCGGGCGGAAGCCGCGCGGATCGCGGGCGGCGAAGATGTGATCACTGGTTGCCATGACAAATGAGAACGCGCCCTCAATGCGGCGGAGGGCATCGGCCATTGCGTCCGGCAGGGTCGTCTCGTGCGATTGCGCAATCAGGTGGAGCACGATCTCGGTATCGCTGGAGGTCTGGAAGATCGATCCGGCCAGTTCAAAGCGTTTGCGAATTTCGGTGGCGTTGACCAGATTGCCGTTGTGGGCAATCGCAATCTGCCCCTTGTTGCAGTCCACCTGGATGGGCTGCGCATTCAGCAGCGCCGAGTCGCCGGCGGTCGAGTAGCGGGTGTGGCCGATGGCATGGCTTCCGGGCAGTTTCTGCAGCACGGCCTCGCCGAAAATATCCGCCACCAGTCCCATGGCCTTATAGGCGGTCAAGCGATGGCCATTGCTGGCGGCAATTCCCGCCGACTCCTGGCCGCGATGCTGTAGCGCGTGCAGTCCGAGGTAGCAGAGCTTGGCTGACTCGGGGGTTCCGTAGACGGCAACGACCCCGCACTCTTCGTGAAGTTTGTCCGATTCAATCTCAATCATGGCTACCCGCCTTGTAAGTGTGCGCTGGGACGCGATGGAAGGCAAATGGCACGGCCGGAGCCGTGCTGGATTGACGTCAATGCGGCGCCTGTCTTACTGTTCCGTTCCCACATTCGCCAACCGCGGGCGGATGTGGGCCACACGTCGGATATGGGTCATCCCGTACTGCTAGGGCAGGCTTGCCGCAACCTCGGGCTCAGCCTGCAGCGCTTGCTCCAGCGCTTGCCGCCAACTCTGCTTGAATGCGGAAGCCGCCCCCTCGATGGCGGGTGTGCCGTCAATTCGAATTGTAAAGTTGTCGCTGGTGGTAACGCCAATGGGCTGTGCGTTCAATCCATATTTTACCGCAGTCTCTTCAATCGTTCTTACCTTTGTGGGATCGCAGGTGAGCAGGACGCGGGACGCATCTTCGGCGAACAGGACGCACTCGGCGGGAAGTCCGGCGGAGATCAAATCCATGTCCACGCCCAAGTTCCTGGCAAATGCGAGTTTGGCGGCGGCTACGGCGATTCCGCCTTCGGCCACATCGCGTGCTGATTCCACGAGTCGCTCGGCTGCTAGCGCCTGCAACAGATCCTGCAGCGACTTTTCGGCTTTCAAGTCCAGCAGGGGCGGTGCACCCCAGAGCTCACCTAACACGTGCACGGCAAATTCAGAGGAGCCGAACTCGGTCTGTTCCTCGCCGCTGTGCGCCTTCTGGCCCGGAGTCAGCAGCACAATCGAGCGTCCTGCGGCGGTGGCATTGGCGGCCACGGCTTTGGTTACGTCGTCGAGAATGCCCACGATGCCGAGAGTCGGCGTGGGGTAAATTCCTTCGCCCAGGGTCTCGTTGTAGAAGCTCACGTTGCCGCCCGTGATCGGGGTGCCCAAGGCGATGCAAGCTTCGGAAAGACCGTCGATCACCTGCGAGAACTGCGCCATGATGGGCGGTTTCTCGGGGTTGCCGAAGTTCAGGCAATTGGTCGCCGCCACGGGTTGTGCTCCGGTGCAGGCCACCATCCGCGCGGCGCGCGCCACGTTGTGCTCCGCGCCCAGCTTCGGGGCCAGATAGCACCAGCGTCCGTTGCCATACAGCGCCATGGCCAATCCGCGTGAAGTGCCTTTGATGCGGATCACGCCAGCCAGCGATCCCGGGCCTTGCATGGTGTTGGTCTGCACCATCGAATCGTACTGCTCATAGACCCAGTGCTTCGAGCAGATGTTTGGACTTGCCAGCAACTTATGGAAATCGTAACTGAAATTGCTCTTCGCACCCAACTGCAGAGCTCCGGGCTTCTGCGCCGGTACTGGAGCAATCCACTCGCCCACCTCGCGATGATAGAGCGGCGCGTCGTCGGTGAGGGCTTCGTTCGGAATCTCTGCCACGGCGACTCCGTGGTGGAGGACGCGCATGGTGTTTTCGGGGATCACCCGGCCCACGGTTACGGCGTCAAGTCCCCACTTGCGGAAGACCTTGAACACCTCTTCTTCGCGGCCGCGCTCGGCGACCAGCAGCATGCGCTCCTGGGATTCGCTGAGCATGATCTCGTAGCTCGACATGCCGGTCTCACGCTGCGGCACCAGGTCGAGTTCAATCTCCAGGCCGACGCCGCCGCGGCCGCCCAGTTCGCAGGTCGAGCAGGTGAGGCCTGCGGCACCCATGTCCTGGATGCCGACGATGGCGCCGGTTTGCATGGCCTCCAGACAGGCTTCCAGCAGCAGCTTTTCCAGGAATGGATCGCCGACTTGCACATTCGGACGCTTGGCCTCGCTGCCTTCGCTGAACTCCTCGCTGGCCATGGTGGCGCCGTGAATTCCGTCCTTGCCGGTCTTGGAGCCAACGTAGATTACGGGATTGCCCGCACCGGCAGCCGAGGCATAGAAAATCTCATCCTTCTTCACCAGCCCGAGGGCAAAGGCGTTGACCAGCGGATTGCCCGCGTAGCAGCTCTCAAAGCGGGTTTCGCCACCCACATTGGGGACGCCAAAGCAATTGCCGTAGCTGGCCACGCCGCCCACCACGCCATCGACGACCGAGTGGTTCTTGTGCAGAGTGGTGCGATCCATGGCGGGATCGTGTTCTTTTGTGATCGGGCCAAAGCGCAGCGAATCCATCACCGCGACCGGGCGCGCGCCCATGGTGAAGATGTCGCGCAGGATGCCGCCGACGCCGGTGGTCGCGCCCTGGAAAGGTTCGACAAACGAGGGATGGTTGTGCGATTCGATCTTGAAGGCACAGGCCCACTCACCGCCAATGTCGATGATTCCGGCGTTCTCGCCCGGCCCCTGCATCACCAGCTTGCTTTTGGTGGGCAGCCGCTTCAGGTGGACGCGCGACGATTTGTAGGAGCAGTGCTCGCTCCACATCACGCTGAAGATGCCAAGCTCCGTCATGGTAGGCACGCGGCCCAACCATTTCAGAATGCGTTCGTATTCCTCCGGGATCAGTCCGTGACTGCGCAGGACTTCCGGTGTGATGTTCGGCTGTTTTTCAGGGGTGGTCATAGGCGGACGCTTCTATTTTCGCATGGTTGGCGGGATGAGCGCGAGTTTCGGCGGTACGGCAGCCTTAGGGTCGTCCGCCATTCGCTCCCGGAACAGAGCTGGGCTGCCAGAAAACACTTGCCGCGGGCCGGTTTGCCGGTACTGATCCTTGGTATTATGTTGGCCCTAGATTGTCTAGGTTGAAACGCAAGGAGAAATCATGTTCAAAGTCGGTACGCTCGCTTTCGCAGTTCTCACAGCTGCCATTCTATGCTGTACGCCTGTGGCGCAAGCCCAAGTTGCCATTGGCGTAAACATTGGACCGGCTCCCGTGTGTCCTTACGGGTACTTCGACTATCCACCATATGACTGTGCTCCGTATGGCTACTATGGGCCCGATTGGTTTGTTGGCGGGGTATTTCTTGGAGCTGGCCCGTGGTTCCACGGCCGTCGGGGCTTTTTCGGCCACGTCGATAACCGCTTTGATCCTCATCACGGTTACGTTGGACCGTTGCCGGAGCGCGGAGCGGAGCGCTTCAACCACTTCCAGGGAAACGAGGCGCGGGATGGGCGAGGCAACGTAGGCAATGCTGGCCACGAAGCGAAGACTGAACACGCCCTCCCCGGATATCGGGGTGGTGCACATAGCGCGAAGCACCGCTAGAGCGCTGGTTTAGACGAGAGAGGCGAGATAATGCGCGTGGCGTCTTATCTCGCCTCGTTTGACTGTGCTCCTAATTCGAATGCGCTCAGGGTGATGTGTGCCTACGCGTGATCCCACTCGCGAACGATTCGCTCCTGCTCCGCTAGCACGGTCGGCAAGAGTTCCAACGAAAAGTGTTCAGCATAGCTCCCCGAAGCGTTCGCAGAGCAGTTTACTCATCCAGCAGGTTGGGCCTCATGCAGGATTTAGAACTGCAGATTTATGATCCTCTGGCCGCTTTGAGCTTGTTTGTTTTCCTGAAGCTCTTGTTGGTTTCCCTGAAGTTTCAGTTCGAATGAAAGTTTTTCTCCGGCGGAGACCGATACTTCGTGATTCCAATCCAAGAAAGCGGGTGATTTCAACTCAAGGATGTGTTTGCCGGCCGGGAGGAGTAAACCCGCCGGGGCGTGGGCTACCGCGCGATGATCGACGAAGAGCGTAGCTCCTGGAGGCACGCAGGTAACGTGCAGCATGGCCCCGCGCTTCCCGGCTGCCTGCTCCAGTGTCCGCCGATTGGAGCGCATCAGGTCCTCTGGAGAAGAAGATGGTTTCAGTTGCCTTGGTGCGCCAGGGTTTGTGAGCGATTCCCCGAGCCGCTTGCCAAGCACATCTACGGCTTTGGCCGCGGTGCCTGCTGTCTTCGAAGCTCCAGCAGCCGAAGTTGCGCCTATCCCGGCGTATTCGGTCAAGGTCTGGCTCCAGGCGACGGCATAGAGAACCACGACGAGTGGCCCCGGTAGCAATGTCCTACGCATGGCCGTGAACCTCCGCGCTTTCGTGCAACCAAGTTCTGGAAGCAATTCGTGTTCGTGCCGAACTCCCGCTCGACATCAACTTAGATTCCACAACTCAGGACGGGGGTTTCTTAGTACTCGCCTGGCGCAGGTTTTCTGAGCGCCTTGCTGGGCGTCTACTGCACTTTTACCGGCAGCATCTCCCGCTGCGGTTTGCCTTCTATAAAGCGCACACAGGGGATTTCTAAGACCAGCACATAATCCAGCAGGTTGGGCCGCATACGGAAGGAGCCGTTCTCAAAGGAGAGCTGCACGTGGCTGCCGTTGAGGAGCTGCGGCAACTCGACGGGAGCGGCGGGATTGGCGCACAGGTAGAGGGAGGCAAGATCGCAGAACTGGAGCACGGCGATCAGGGCTTCGACCTCCGGCACCGGCAGGCCAGCCTGCGGCAACAGGCGGTCGACGCGCGAGGCCTCGCGATGCAGGAACTGCTCGACCTGGGCGCGCTGTTCGTGCGTGCCCGCGCCACGGTTCAGGTAGGGATGGGTAAGGCGCGCAAAATGCGCGCTCACCAGCAGTCCTCCCAAGGGGCCGGTGCTTTGCGCTGCCTGAATTGAAGCCATCCAGGCGCGCAGGAACAGCTCCGGCTCGGCGTTGGCAAATGAGAGCAGCACGCCCGGCGCGAGCTCCTTTGGCGGCTGCGGGGAACTCACGTCACCCTCATAGGGCATCCAGCCGATGTCGTGCAGGGAGATGGCGCGCACGATGGCCTCGCCCACGTTGGGAACCTTGCGGGGGTCGAAGGCTGCGGCCAACTCGCCGGAGATGCGGGCGTGGTCGGGTTGGGTGACGTACCAGTCGGTTGCCGCCGCACTCCGCTGCGTCTCGGCAATCGCCTCGAACGCCGAGCGCACCGCGCCGGTGGACTGCTGAGCGGCGAATGGTCGGCGAAAGATCAACGGCTCCTCCGGGCGCGGATTCGTCCGCCGGCCGCGGCGTGGGCTGGGCCGGAGGTCGACGGGGGCTTGCGGACTCCCTGCAGCAGGTCGCGCAGAATCGCCGCATGGCTGCGCTCCTGCTCGCGGGCCGCGGTCAATAAAGTTAAGGTGGATTGGCCGGCGGCAATGGTGTGCAGCTCTGTCAACGCTTGTGAGGGTTTTTCGGCACCCAGCTCGGCGAGATAGAGACGCCGGAAAGACCGCCACTGCGACGGTCGCTCGTCGAACCAGCGGCGCAACTCGTCGCTGGGGCCGAGCTGTGGAAGCCACGCCCGCAACTCCAGCGATTCCTTCGGCACGCGGGCCGGACGCCGACGATCCACCAGGACGCGCGCGCCGTCCTCGGATGAGGCGGTTTCCCGTACGGACTTGAGCAGAATAAGCATTGCGATAAGATGGTACCTGATTTCAGCCAGGACAGCTCGTGATGTGCTCTGTTTTCCACTTCGTTCGCAGCCTTGTGTTTCCGCCGCTCTGCCTGCTGGCACTGCTTGCCGCAGTGGGCTGCCAGACCGAACGGCGAAAGTCTGACGCCGAACTCGGACTCAATCCCACGCAGGTCACGGGCCGCCATGTTTTTGATGCCAACTGCGCCCGCTGCCACGAACCCTATTCAAGCAAGGGGCTGCACGGCCCAAGCCTGCACAATCTGTACAAAAAGCAGTACTTGCCAAGCAGCGGAATGCCCGCCACGGACGAGCGCATTACCGAAGTGATTGTGCGCGGGCGCGCCAAGATGCCCGCCTTCGGCAACAGCCTGTCAGACTCCCAGATTGATGTTTTGCTCGCCTACCTGAAGACGCTTTAACTTTTAATTGATGTCTGCGGACTGATGTTCCGGCATCGTAAACTATGGATACCGATGGCTAGCTTTGAACTGATTCAAATCCAGACCGTTTCCGCCGCGCCGGCTCCCAAACCGCGCTGGCTGCGCGCCAAGGCGCCAATGGGCGAGCAGTATCACGAATTGAAAAAGCTGGCGCGCGGGCTGAACCTGAACACCGTCTGCGAATCCGCGCACTGCCCGAACATCGGCGAGTGCTGGAATCATCGCACGGCGACTTTTATGTTGCTGGGAAACCTGTGCACCCGGCGCTGCGGCTTTTGTGCGGTGCCCAAGGGACGTCCGCAGGCCATCGACATCGATGAACCGCGGCGGGTCGCGGAGGCGGTCGCCGAGCTGGGACTCAAGTTTGCGGTGGTCACCAGCGTCAATCGCGACGACGATAATATCGGCGGTGCCAAGATCTTCGCGGAAACGATCCGCGAAATTCGCAGGCTGCAGCCGGACTGCTCGGTGGAGGTTCTCATTCCGGATTTCCAGGGCCGTGAAGATTGTCTGCAGATTGTGCTCGACGCCCGGCCCAACATCCTGAACCACAACACCGAGACGGTTCCGCGCTTGTATCGGGTGGCACGCAGCGGGGCGCGTTACGAGCGCACGCTCAACCTGCTCTCCCACGCCAAAGAGCTATCGCCCACGACGATCACGAAGAGCGGCATCATGGTTGGTCTCGGCGAAGACATGGAAGAGCTGTTGCAGGTCTGCCGCGATCTGGCGGCTCGCAAGGTGGACATTCTCACCATCGGCCAGTATCTCGCGCCCTCGCGCGATCACCTGCCAGTCAAGCGGATGTATCCGCCCGAAGATTTTGCTTTCCTCAAACAAGAGGCTGACAAGATGGGTTTCCAGCACGTTGAATCCGGCCCGCTGGTGCGATCCAGCTACCATGCCCACGAGCAGGCAGCGAGCACGAAGATCGGTCGGCGGTAACAACATTGCGAAAACCTACTGAACACCGCTCTTGACAACGGGCGCTCACGTAGGCGGATCTCAGGATATTGCTTTTGTCCGAGGAACTTCGGGTTTCACGCGCATCTGGATCGGTGACTTCGCGGCCGGTATCTCCAACGGTAATCGCCAATCCCGAGCGGAGGCGTGCCCCGCCTGCACCCAGCCATAGCGCGTGAGCAACGAACCGGCAATGCCACATATCGCGGCCCACCGGCGCAACGTGCGCGAGCGTGGTGTGCCCGAACTGCCGGCGAACAAACGTAAAGCCAATGCAACGGGGCCGGAGAGAACGCCGCCGGCACGGACGATTAATCCACTTGCGCCGCGTTTCAATGGATTCAACGCCCGGTCCGTGCGGCTCTCGAGATTAAAGCCCTCTAGACACTCGTAGACTGCGCTGCCTATCCCAAGGCTGTTGAGCGAACGGCTGTCTGCATGGCCCATCAACTCCAGCACAGAAACACCCGCCTGCACGCCCGACATCCCGAAATGTATGGGCAAAGTCTCGATGTTCTTGTTCCACACCGGAATTGCAGTGGCTCCGATCAGCACACCTGTGTAATTGTGGAATGGCAGCCCCAGCAAGGCCGAGAAGAACTGGCTCACGTTACCGATCACTGTTATCGGGAACCCGACACCAAAGTGACGTTCAGCGGCTTTGGCGAATGCCGCCACGGTGGACGCCCCTCCGAATGCGGCCAAGGTCCAAGCGCCTACGGACATTGGGCTTTGCACTTTGAACACCCGGAGCATATTCAGGAAACGTGAGGGGCGGCCCAAATCAGAAATCAGCAATGCGCCAGATATGATTGAGCCGCCCAAGGCGAGCCAACGAGCGCTCTGCGCCAGTTCTTTATCTTTGCCTAGCCACTCCGCCATCGCGCCGATCACGGCCGCTGATCCCGCAGCCCCACCAACAAAAAAATACAGGGGAATTTCCGCTGTCCATTGGGGCTCTTTCAACAAAGGAATACCGTAGTACCCGGTTTCACTGGAGGCCCTCGGAAACGGCGCTCCCGCCGGACGGATGCCACTTGCCGGCACGAAACCACGTACCTCAGCTTGCCGGCGAATTTCCAGCAGCCGGGCTTCACTGGAGTGATCGGGAAGTCTTGGCTGGTGTTCGGTTGGCAAATCGCTCATGAGCGTCCCCTTCTGCTCCTCTGCCCCGAAAAGCTAAATCAAAAAGGCCAGCAGCGCGCCGGCCATGAACAGAGCTGATCCGATGGCCGAAGCCGTCCACCCAGCCCGGAGGTAAACGGTAGGCGCCTCGGGCGCGGGCGGTAAGTTGTACTGCCGGGGGTCGCCACGCACAATGAAAATAGCATGCAGACCTTTGACGCTGGTCTCTTGCGGATCGTAGATTTTGGCATCCGTCATGCCGCGGCTGTGCAACTCGCGCACCCGTTCTTTTGCAGCAAGGTGCATTTCCTCAAGGTCGCCGAACTTGATGGACTCCGTTGGACACGCCTTCGCGCACGCAGGCGTCATCCCGACTTTTTGCCGGTCATAGCAAAACGTGCACTTGAACGCCCGCCCATCGTTTTTGTTCTTCTGCACTACTCCGAAGGGACAGGCGACAACGCAATACGCGCAACCGTTGCACACATCCGGTTGGACGAAAACGCCGCCAAACTCGGTACGTACGATGGCACCGGTTGGGCAGGCTTCCAAGCAACCAGCCTCTTCGCAGTGCTTGCAGACGTCGGAGGAGAACGCCCAGGAATTCAGGTTCCCGGCATTGCCGCCGAGACCCGGCTCGGGTTCGTGCTCGACAAACTTTACATGACGCCAGGTCGAGTGCCCCACCCGGCCAGTATTGTCGTAGGAAAACCCGGACCAGTCGAACCCATCCGCGGTCACCCCGTTCCATTCCTTGCAGGCAACTTCGCAGGCTTTGCATCCGATGCAGAGGGACGAGTCGGTCAAAAATGCGGTGGTGCGTTTTCCATTTTTTAGTGATTCTGCGCTCATGCGGCACGCTCCTTGTGCTCTCGTAGCTCATCCAGCGCGGCCTTGCCCCGCGCCCGCCGTCCCGGCCGAATGTCGCAAAGCAAGGCTTTGGTTTCCATGATGCGCACGTTCGGCTCTTCAGAGATGGGAAGCAAGTCATTGACCATGTCACCCTTGACCAGTCCGTTCGTGCCCCAGTGATAGGGCAGGCCTATCTGGTGGATTGTGTGACCCTCGACTTGGATAGGCATGACGCGGCTGGTTACCATCACCCGTGCCTCGACGATGGCCCGCATCGTTGTAATGGTCGCGAAATCGCCGTGCCGTAGTCCCACCTCCGCGGCCAATCCCGGCGAGACCTCGCAAAACAGTTCCGGTTGCAGTTCCGCGAGATGGCTCAACGTTCTGGACATACCACCAGCCGTATGATGCTCGGTGAGCCGATAGGTGGTCAGCACATAGGGAAATCGCTTGTCGCGAGTGAGCGCGTACGCATTGTCCGGCCGCTCGCGTTTGAGCGCAGCCGGGTCGGTATCGCGTCCGGGATACAACGGATTGGCCAAGAGTGACTCCAGCGGTTCGTAATGTGTGGGGAGAGGCCCATCTTTCAAACCGCTGCTGACATATAGCCACCCCACACCGTCCGGGTGCAGGATAAAGGGTTGATCCCCGGACAATGCGGCATCGCCCTCTGCGCCCTCGGGAGGCTGGTAATCCGGAGGCTTGTCCTTGGTGAAATCGGGATTGTCGAGACCGGTCCACTCTTTTTTTGTCTCGTCCCACCACACAAGTTTTTTGCGCTCGCTCCAGGGTTTCCCGTCCGGACGGGCTGAAGCACGGTTGTAGAGGATGCGACGATCCGAGGGCCAAGCGTATCCCCAGCCATGGCCGTATGAGTCGACCGGTGCGCGGTCATTGGCTCGGTTCTTGTCGCGTTCAGGGAAGCAGCCGGAGTAGATCCAGGCGCCACAGGCGGTGGAGCCATCGGCCTTCAGATCCCGATAGCCTGCCACCAGTTTGTGATCCGCCATAGTCCGGCCGTTAACCTCCATCAGCACTTCTTCGGCGCGCGGCTCGGCGTGTGCGCCCTCCGTCGAGTAATTCCAAGTAAGCGCGTTGAGAGGTGCATTTCGTGGGCGAAGGTCTTGCGCCGCCTTCGCTTTCAAACGGCGGCCGAGATGGTACATGAACCAGTTCTCAGTCCGCGCATCGCCCGGTGGCTCCGGGCCTTTGTTATGGAATTGCAGAAGGCGTTGCGTGTTGACAAAGGTGCCATCTTTCTCGGGAACGCCCGCAGCCGGAAAGAGAAACACTTCCGTCGCAATGGTGTCGGGAGTAAGTTCGCCGCGCTTTACTTCCGGCGAGTTGTACCAAAACGAAGCAGGCTCAGTTTCCACAAGATCGCGCACGACCAGCCATTTCAGCTTGGCCAGTGCTTTGCGCTCCAAGCGTCCATTGGGAGCACCTACCGCAGGGTTTTGGCCCATGATAAAAAGTCCCTCAACTTTGCCGTCCATCATGTCCAACCAGTAGCCAAAGTGTGAGTGATCGCCGGTGACGCGAGGTAGGAAGTCGAAACAATAATCATTTCCAGAAGTAGCCGCAGCGCCGTAATACGCTTTCAGAAAGCTGACGATGTACTTGTCGAAGTTTGCCCACCAGCCGCTGCTGGAGCGATGCTTTGCGATGTAGTCCTTTAGCGTGTTCGCGGCCCTGTTAAACATTGGCGTGGGCAGATATCCGGGCAGGATGTCATATAAGGTTGCCACGTCGGTTGAGCCTTGGATCGAAGCATGGCCGCGCAAGGCTAACACGCCCCCACCGGGCCGGCCCACGTTGCCCAATAAGAGTTGCAGGATCGCGGCCGCCCGGACGATCTGTACCCCGTTGGAGTGCTGCGTCCACCCCACTGCGTAGCAGATGGTGCCCGTCTTTTCCGGACCGGAAGCCGAGCAATAGGCGTCGGCCACTTTCAAGAACAGATCTCTGGGGATGCCGCAGTACTGTTCCACCATCTCCGGGGTGTAACGGGCGAAATGCTTTTTCAGAACCTGGTATACGCACCGCGGGTGCTGCAGGGTAGGGTCGGAGTTATGCTCTTCAATCTCGCCAGCCTCTCCACCGCGATCTTTCCCATGCCCGCCACCGGCCTCTTCGTGTCCCGGCCATGGCCCGGCAAACAGCGAACCCTTTTCCGGCGAACCCTCGTAGAGCCAGGATGTGGGATCGTATTGCTTCGTCTCTGCATTCCAGCCGGAGAAAAGGCCGTTTAGATCTTCCGTGTCGCGGAAATCCTCTCGCAAAATCGTCGGTGCGTTCGTGTAATGGACCACGTATTCGCGGAAATCCTTGTTGTGGGTGAGGACGTAGTTAATCAGGCCTCCCAGGAACAGCACATCTGAGCCAGCACGCAACGGCACCCAGATATCCGCCATCGCCGACGTACGCGTAAATCGTGGATCGACATGGATGATTTGCGTATGGTTCTTCTCGCGGGCTTCGATCACCCACTGGAAGCCAACTGGGTGGTTCTCCGCCATATTGGAACCCATGATTAAGATGGCGTCCGCATTCACCAGATCCTGTTGTGCAGTCGTGGCGCCGCCACGTCCGAATGTGGTGCCCAGACCGGGCACCGTGGAGCTATGTCATATGCGCGCCTGGTTGCTGATGCAACTCATGCCCAATCCGCCGGTGAACAGCTTGCGGATGAGATAGTTCTCCTCCACATCGAGGGTGGCGCCGCCCAAATGGCAGATGCCTAGCGTGTGCATCACCGAGGCGCCGTCGTCTTGTTCCACGAACGTGCGCTCGCGTGACTCCCAGATGCGGTCGGCAACCATGTCCATCGCCGTTTCCAGCGGAATCTCCTCCCACTGGCGCGCTCCAGGCCGGCGGTATTTCACTTTGGACAGCCGTGCGGGATGAGTGTGCAATTGAAAAGTGTCGGCTCCCTTAGGGCAGAGGCGGCCACGCGAAACCGGCGAATCCGGATCACCCTCGATCGCCACCAGCTTTTCATTTTTGTGGAAGACGAGTTGGCCGCAACCTACGCCGCAATAGGGACACACCGACCGGCTTATCTCTGCCCCCTGGGTCTTGGGAGAAAGTTGTTTGGTCTGCTCGCTCATGGCCTCCTCGCCAGTACCTCTCCAAGCACCGGTGCGGAGTTGTTTGAGCGCGGGCCATTCGGTGAGGAAGCCTTTGAACATTTGTGCCCCCGAAGGAGAATTGGGTTACCAATAATCTCTTTCACTTCAGACCTTGCGGGGTAGCGTTAGGTTGCCAGCAGCGCGTACTGTTTGTTCGTCGAGGAGCTGAGCGCCGGAGTTATAGCCAGCCACGCACAAACAGCTCGTGTATCGACTACTACTGACAGAAATGAGCTACACACGTGCGGAGAGGGTGCTGGTCAGTGCTTGCGGAAATCATGTTGTCACGAGCATACTGAACGCGATAAGTAGAAGGTGCCCAGAAGACACACCTTGTCACCGCGGTTTTCTGTGGACCTCGATAGAGCGCTTGGCCCCTATTCCCAATCCCGAGCTCTTCCGCCGGCTGCCCGCCGTCGATGAGTTACTGAGAACCATTGGGGTGACAGCACTCGTTGCCGAGCACGGCTGGGTGGGCGTAATCGAGGCGATACGTGCGGAACTGGAAGGGTTACGTGCGAAAATCTCCAGCGGCGCACTCGACCGAGCTGAGCTGGAGCAGGCACTTAGTAAGTTACCGGAGCTTCTGGCGACCCGCCTTGATCTGGCAACTGCATGCTCACTTCGGCGGGTCATCAATGCCAGCGGCGTTGTGATCCACACGAATCTAGGACGTGCTCCGCTCTCGCCAGATGCGCTGGCGCACATTGCCGAATTTGCGACCGGATATAGCAATCTGGAATTCGACCTTGAAAAAGGTGAGCGCGGAAATCGGGATGAACATGCCCACCACCTCCTCGCGCAGTTGTTTGCGCGCGAGAAGATTCACGACAAGTCTAGTCTGGTAGTAAATAACAATGCTGCTGCGGTGTTGCTGGCATTATCAGCACTGGCACACGGCGGTGAGGTAATCATCTCCCGCGGGGAACTGGTGGAGATTGGCGGTTCGTTCCGCATTCCGGAGATCATGGCGCAATCGGGCGCTGTGCTCCGCGAAGTTGGCACCACTAATCGCACCCGAATTGACGACTATAGAAGCGCGATTTCCGAGCGCACGCGGCTGCTGTTTCGGGTTCATCGATCGAACTTTGAGATTGTTGGCTTTACCGAGCAACCGTCCCTGGCTGAGTTAGCGGAACTTGGCCGGGAGCACGATCTTCCGCTAGTGGAAGACTTGGGCTCGGGGGCGTTGGTTGATCTGGAAGCCTACGGCATTACCGACGAACCGAGCGTATATGCCTCTTTACGCGGAGGTGCTTCGCTGGTCACGTTCAGCGGAGATAAGTTGATGGGTGGTCCTCAGGCGGGGGTGATTGCAGGAGACCCGAGTATTGTCGAACGCTTACGCAAGCACCCGCTCTTCCGTGCCGTGCGGGTGGACAAGATGTGCTACGCCGCTTTGGAAGCCACGCTTCGGGCATACTTACGCGAGCAGTACGATCGCATTCCGCTGCTGCATCTATTGCGTCTTCCATCCGCGGAGGTTCGGCGGCGCTGTGAAGCACTGGCGGCCTCGGTCTCCAGGCTCTCGGCGTCTGTTCAGCCAACCCGCACACTGATAGGCGGAGGTGCAGCTCCGGGCAGGTCGCTTCCGAGTTTCGCCCTCTCGCTGGAAGGCGGCCTGAGCGCTGCGGATCTGGCACGCAGACTGCGGCAGCAGGAAATCCCGATCGTGGCACGAATCGAGGGGGAACGTGTGCTGCTCGATCTGCGCACAGTGGATCCCAAAGACGACTGCTATCTCGGAGAGACGCTGCGGATTATCGCTGCGGATTATTGAGGTGTAGTGCAAGGCTGGTCCCTTAGAACTCAATTCTCACCAAGTCTGCTGTTTGGCCTTGAACTTCTGGTCGTAGTACCATCACTCGATGTTTAAAGATAAGCCAGTCCGATTGACGGAGAGTGTCAAGGCTGCGGGTTGAGCGAGCAAGCTAAGTCCGGCGGTGCTGGACTCGGTGCTTGGGAAATTAGCCCGGCAAGTTGATCCCAATGTCCTCGTAGGCTTCGACAAAGCTGACGATGCAGGCGTGTATCTAGTGACTCCTGAGCTGGCGCTGGTTCAAACGGTCGATTTCTTTACTCCTATCGTCGACGACCCCTACACGTTTGGGCAGATAGCAGCCACGAACGCATTGAGCGATGTCTATGCCATGGGAGGCAAGCCGATTTCAGCGCTTGCTCTGGTCTGCTTTCCAGAGCAGGACAACGTTGCAATCCTTGAACAGATTTTGGCCGGCGGGCTGAGCAAAATGGTGGAAGCGCGGTGCACGGTGATTGGCGGACATAGCATCCGTGATTCGGAGCTCAAGTTCGGCTACTCCGTTACCGGCACTATTGATCCACGACGCGTGCTTACCAATTCCGGGGCGCAGCCCGGCGACACGCTGGTCTTGACGAAAGCTTTGGGAACAGGCGTAATCTCAACGGCAATAAAAAATGGTCAAGCGGAATTGGAATGGGTCGAGGCGGCGGTGGCCTCGATGACAACGCTGAACGCGAGAGCAGCTGAGATTAGCCTACAATTTGACGTTCATGCCATAACGGACGTGACTGGATTCGGGTTGATCGGCCATGCGCGAGAGATGGCGAAGGGAAGCGGAGCGAGCCTGCATTTGTTCGCGTCGACCGTGTCTCTGCTGCCTGGGGCGTTGGCGTGCGTCGAGCGAGGGTTCGTCCCGCGCGGATTGGAAAACAATCGCGAGTTTGCTTCCTGTTGCGTGGAAGCAGGCGCAACTGTCCCGGAGAGTCTGCAGACGATCTTCTATGACCCTCAAACGGCGGGAGGTCTTTTATTGTCCGTGAATTCCTCGAATGCCAGCACTCTAGTGAATGATCTGCGCGCAGAGAATATCTGCGCCGCTGTCATTGGAGAGGTGCTGACGAATAGCAAGCCACTGATTCGCGTAGATATGTAACAGCTCCGCGAATTGGGTCATTCAGGTTTGGATGGGAATATTCAATTGAATCTTCAGATGATAATCCGTTCGTTACCGACACGACGCGTCACATGCTCGCGATCCAGATACTCGAGCAGCGGTATGGCATATTTTCGTGAAACTCCGAAGTGGTCCTTAAATTGTGATACATCAATTTTCGGCGATCTCGACTTAAATTTCGAAAGCTGATGCTTAAGTTCCAGTAGAGAGTTTTGATGAAAGACGAGATCTTCGCCAACCTTCACCAGCACCTTCTCGCGTAACAGCAGAGTCACAATTTTCTGTGCCCGATCAAGGCTGATGGTCAATCCGGCCAGCACTTCTTTTACTGCCGGAACTTTGAAGCCTGCCTGGGCGAAAATTGCTTCAATCTGCCTTTTCGATTCTGACTCTTCGTCTTTCATCAGCACGCGATGGCCTGGCAGGTGTACCTGTTCCGTGGTGATGGCCAGCTTCTTCGCTAGTGTCATCCGGTCGAGTGCGCCAGCGAACAACACTCTATCAAGTTTGCTCTTCTCAAATAGCTCCTGCTTGCTAATACCGCCGACGAGTGGGTTGGTGGCCTGGAAGTTCTCCACCAAGGAGAACAACTCGTCGGCGAGCTGCTCGAACGCGGGTGCCGCGATCAGCACATCTCCGAAAATGAGGATTTCGCGCGCGCGCACCCCCTCGTCAGCGGTGTTTTGAAGCCGCGCCATGGTCCAGCCCGTCTCATGGATAGCTTCAGCTTTGCGCAGACCACGTTTTCCACGACGCGCGGCCAACACCCGAATCCGGCAAAGGTCATCTCCCGCACTGAGCTCACGTAATGTCGTTATGCGCGCCTCGGGCTTCACGCGCCCTAGAGGATTCACGTCCACAATGACTCCTCCTCCTATTGTGGTGACGGGTGAGAACTGCCGTACGATAAACCGGTCGCCTGGGGCGCAGGCCACCGGAGCCGAAGTGCGCAGTTGCGCCCACGCGGTTTCTCCGGCGCTCAAATGTTGACGTTCATAAAGCACGACGGTCGCTGTCGCCTCGGTTGCGAACAGGTGCAAATGAACCCGGCTGCCGTTCTTCAAGGTCGCCGCTCCATCGAGCAAAGTGAGCCGAACATCTAGCCTGCGCTTCGGCTGGAGCAGTCCAGGTTCGGTCAACATCATGCCGCGGGTCAATTCTTCCGGTGCAACGCCAGCAAGGTTCAGAGCCGCTCTCTGTCCGGCGGTTGCGGATTCTGTGCTTCTGCCGTGCACCTCTATCCCGCGTACTCGCGCATTTCTGGAAAGCGGCAGAATCTCAACCTCCTGCTCCTTTCGGACTCGGCCGGAAATCATTGTTCCGGTCACGACCGTTCCGAAGCCCTTCATGGAAAAGACTCGATCAATCGGCAACCGAAACGCCGCCGTTGCGTCTTTCAGCACGACTTCAGATGCCACTCGTGCCAGTTCCTGCTTCAGCACGGTGAGTCCATCTTCCGTTCGCGCACTGACGGCGAGGATCGGTGATTGGCTCACGTCCAGGAAAGATCCGCGAACAAACTCTTCCACCTCCAGGCGGACCACCTGCAGCGTCTCTGAATCGACCAGATCACTTTTCGTCAGCACAGTAATGCCACGAGGAACGTTTAAAAGACGGCAGATATCGAAATGTTCCCGGGTTTGAGGCTTTACCGAATCCTGGGCGGAGATAACGAACAGCACAACATCGATACCACCAGCGCCGGCGAGCATGTTGCGAACAAACCGCTCGTGACCCGGGACGTCCACAAAACCCAGTCGCACCGGTCCTTGTGGACCTTCCAACTGAAGATGTGCAAACCCCAGATCGATGGTGATGCCACGCCGTTTTTCTTCTTGCAACCGGTCTGGATCGATCCCGGTCAGGGCTCGTACCAGAGCGGTCTTCCCATGGTCGATGTGCCCTGCGGTGCCTACAATTACGGATTTCATGATCTTTACGTTAAGCCGAAAAATTAACTCCCTCAAGCGCGAGCTGAAGCAAATACCTCTTCATGCAGACCCTCCGCTGAGAAGCTGAAAAGGCTGAGTGCGTTGTCTCTGAAGACTGTGGGAAGAGGGACGTGTCGAAGAAAATGGCGGAAGCGGGTGTGAGTCGAACACACCAGAGACAGGCAGACCTGCCTCTCGCCGGTTTTGAAGACCGGGAGCATCACCGGATCCTACTCGCTTCCGATTGGAGCGAACTTCGAATCGGACGACCGATTGTACACCGGCGCACATAGTACCGCACTTTGGCGAACTAGAAGCTCGCGTCGTCAGCGCCTTCTTCGGTGGCGGGAAGCTCGCGTGCGGTGATCTCGTACTTGAAGTTCTCCGGATCGAGGCTGTCGAGGCGCCCCTCCTTGGTCTCCGCCTGCGGATACATCAAGAAAGCCAGGGCGGGGCCGCTCGAATCGGGTAGCACGACATCGTGAGCGAAGTTGAAAGCGATCCAGTTCATCTCCCATGAGCCGAACAACCGTGCGCGAGCCCGTATGACCATCTCGTCGTCAATCGGCCGATTTCCCGGCGGCTCTTCCAGCGCGACCTTGCGCACATCGGCGGGATCGACCGGAACCCAGCCATAGTCGCTGAGATAGACCTCAGCGCGGCAATGCTGCGCTTTGCTGATGTTGACGCCAGACGTCCCAAGGCTCCGGTATCCCAGTTTCGACTTGGCGACGCGAATGCCGTAGACGTCGCGAGCCGGCAGACCCGCGGCACGCGCTAGACCTACGTAAAGCGCGTTCAGGTCGGCACATTTGCCTCCAAAATTTTTCATTTCAAGCATTGCGCGGATGTTGCCGATACCGCATCCCCGGACCTTTGGATTGCGGAATGTGTTATCGACGATCCAGTGATAGAGACAGCGTGCCTTATCGATCTCTGTCTTTTTCCCTCGCGTAATCTCCATGGCAGTTTCATGCACAATGCCGTCGGTGGGCAGGAGTTTGGTTGAGCGCAGATAGTGTTGCGATTCGGCAATGCTCAGCGCGGTGGTGCGAGCGGGAGCGGAGAAGTGGACGGTGTAGTCTCTGACGGCAATTCTGCTGGTAAGAATGAGAATTGGCTTGATGCCCTGAGGGAATTCCGCTGAAAGGATTCCCAATGCGTCTTCCCTGTTCTCGATGAGAGAGGCGCGGCCACCGAAACAGTCGAACCTGTTCCAAATGGTTTTTTGGAATGCGGTCTCGCGGATCAAGGCTGCAGGAATCCAGACGCGAGTTACTCCGGCTGGATTGAGCACTTCTACGCGAGTAGTGACTTCGAAGATCCGCCAGCCGGAAGAAGATGAGCTGCTTGCAAAGAGCTCGGATGTGCGTGGAATCATGCAGCCTGCGGAGATCGCTCCGGCGGCGCGCAGGAACTCTCGACGATTCATCATTGTCCTCACGTCCGAAATACCTGGGTCAAAGCCGACCTTTGATTAGTTTCCATAATCAGACGGCCGGTTTTGTGGGGTCAGGAAAAACGGGCTGTTTCGGAATTCAGAGTTCGCGAGGACTACGAATGGTTGGGGATTGGGCACCCGCGCCATCGCCAGAACAATTAGAAGATATGCATTTTGATGCTGAGGTACTTCTTCGGGTCCTGGCGGACTGCGGTCACCAGGCTGCTAGTCTGCTGCAGCACCTGGTTGGCGTTGTTGTAGAGGGTGGGATCTTTCAGCAGCTTGCCCGCCGTGCCCTGTCCAGCTTGCAGTTCGGCCGAGATAGTGGAGAGATTCGACACCAGCAGATCGAGTTTTCTCGCAAACTCCGGGTCCTTGGCAAACTTGCCCAGTCCGCCTTCGCCACGGTTGATTCCGTCCATCAATTGATTGGCCTTCGCCAGGGTCTGGTTGGCGTTGTCGTAGAGCGATGGATCTTGAATCAGTTTGGCGATGGTTCCATGGCCGTTGTTCACGTTGTCGGCAATTCCGTTGAGTTTGTCTATGGTCGCGCTGGCCCGGGTATAGAGCGTGTCGTCGCTGATTAACTTGCCTAGGCTGCCGCGGCCATTGTCGATGTCACTGAGCATCCGGTTGACCTGGGCGACCGAGCTGTTCAAATTATTGTAGAGCTGTTTGTCGTAGATCAGCTTACCCACTGAACCCTGCTGATCTTCCACCGCGCTGACGATGCGATCGAGGCGGGTGACTAGAACGTTCACGTTCTGCAAGGTGGATTGCGAGGAGCGCACTACGTCCTGAATGTCAGGCACTTCCTTGGACGGCAATTCGGAGTTGTTGGCGACCACCGGCCCCTTGGCTTGGGTGGAGTCGATGTCGATAAAGGTCTCGCCCAGTACGCCGGCGGTAGAGAGCAATACCTGCGAATCGGTGTGGAGGAACGGTTGAAACTTGGCGTTTACCTTCATGACGATTTCGACCGGAATGCTGGCGCCATCCGCGGAATGATGATTGACGATGCGGATACTCTGGACGTTGCCGATATCGACGCTCTGCAAGCGCACCGGCGCTCCATTGCGCAAGCCGCCCGCACTGTCGACGTAGGAAACCACGTGCAGCGTTGGGGTAAACAAGCCTGTGGTACCGCTCATCAAAAAGACGAGGAAGGCCAGAACGACTGCGGCGAAGACAACGGTCAGCCCCACCCGAAGCTCAGACCAGCGAAGTTGCTTTTGACTCGGCACGGTTTCTCCAATCGCAACTGACTCGAATGATAACAAACCTGCTTGACGATTCGTCTGGCGAAAGACGGGGAAGCCTCACTCCGCCTCCAGGATAACTTGCGCCATGGCCATACTCTTGATGTGGGTGATGGAAACCAGCGCCCGTTTGACGCCCAGTTCATCGGCAAATTTGCGCGCCACGCCATGGAAACAAATGACCGGTTGGCCGCTGGCTGCGCGAGTCACCTCGAAATCACGCCATGAGACGCCGCGCCGCCATCCAGTGCCGATGGCTTTCATCGCCGCTTCTTTGGCGGCAAAGCGCCCGGCAAAGCGCTCCATGCGGTTGGGCTTGGAATCACAGTAGGCGCGCTCGGCGTCGGTGTAGATGCGGGACAAAAAACGCTCGCCATGGCGGGCGATGGCCGCTTCAAGCCGGTCCACCTCGCACAGATCGACGCCGATGCCTACAATCATGCCTTCCAGCGTACACGAAACGCTCGACTCCGGGCGCGGAGCCTGACACCGAAAATCGCCGCAGCTTTCCTAGCCAACCTCCACCAATCCATAGCGCCGGTTCCAGTGGGTTTTGAGATATTGCACGGCACTGCGCTTTTCCTCTGACGTTGCCTCTTCGGGGGTTGCCTCCAGCAAGCCGCGAGCTTCGCGCTTTGCCAGCTCCAGCAGCTTGCGATCGCGGATCAGGTTGGCCACGCGCAGGCTCGGCATGCCTGCCTGCTTCGTGCCAAAGAATTCGCCGGGGCCGCGCAGCTCCAGATCTTTTTCCGCAATCTCAAAGCCGTCGCTGGTGCGCACCATCGTGTCCAGCCGCTGCTGGGCTTCTTCGCTAATCCTGCCGCTGGTCATCAGCACGCAGTAGGACTTGGCAGCACCGCGGCCGATGCGTCCGCGCAACTGGTGCATCTGCGAGAGCCCGAAGCGTTCCGCGTGTTCAATGACCATGACCGAAGCGTTGGCAACATCCACGCCCACTTCGATAACCGTGGTGGCAACCAGAACGTGCAACTCGCCGGCCTTGAATCGCCGCATGATTTCGTCTTTTTCCTCGGCGTTCATGCGTCCGTGCAGCAATCCCAGCGTCAGCTCCGGAAACACTTTCTTGTGCAGCTCGTCATACATTTTGATGGCGGCTTTCAGGCCGGTATCTTTTTCGTTTTCTTCGATCACGGGATAGACGACGTAGGCCTGCTGTCCGGCAGAAACGACCTTGCGCACCAATTCCCAGACCTCCGCGGCGCGCTCGCCGGAGACCACCCTGGTGCTCACCGGAGTGCGCCCGGGGGGCAGTTCATCGATGACACTCACGTCGAGATCGCCGTACAGGGTGAGGGCCAGGGTTCGCGGAATCGGAGTTGCGGTCATCACCAGCACGTCCGGCTGCACGTCACTGTTCTTGCGCATCAGTTTCATGCGCTGCATCACCCCAAAGCGGTGTTGCTCATCGACGATCACCAGCCCGAGGCGTTCGAATTCCACCTTGTCTTCCAACAATGCGTGGGTGCCGATCACCATCTGCGCGTGTCCGCGTGCTAGGTGGCTGCGGATCGCGCGTTTACGGTCCTGTTCGAGCGATCCGGTCAGCAACACGACCCGGTATCCCGCCGGTTCCAGAATGCGGCGCGCCGAAAGATAATGTTGGGTTGCAAGGATTTCGGTGGGAGCCATCATCGCCACCTGGCAGCCGTTCTCCATGGCCACGGTTGCCGCCTCAAAGGCCACAATGGTTTTGCCCGAGCCCACGTCACCTTGCAACAAGCGCCGCATGGGCGAGGGCTGGGCCATGTCGCCGGCGATTTCCTTCAGCACCTGTTTCTGGGCCTGGGTGGGATGAAAAGGCAGCACGCGCTTAAGTGCGGCGCGGACCTTGCCGTTAATTTCAAAGCCGATGCCCGGCTGCAGGCGCGCCTTATGGCGCTTCAACTCCAGCCCCAGCTCCAGGAAAAACAGCTCCTCGAAGATCAGCCGCTGATGGGCGGGAGTTCGCGCCGCCTGGAGTTCGGCAAAGCTCTCGCCGGCATCGGGCCAGTGCACGTGCCAGAAGGCCTCGGCTCGCGGGATCAGTCCGAGACGGCCACGAATCGCCGCCGGGATGGCGTCGGCAATCTCCGGCGGCATCTGCTCCAGCGCGGTGCGGATGATGCGGCGGAACCAGCGTGCGTTGAGCTTTCCCGCAGCCTCGTAAATGGGCACGATGCGTCCGGTTTCAAGCGACTCAAAGTGCTGCTGCTCCGGGCTCTCCGGCACGGCCTCGCCCTCGACGGGCGGCTCGTGCAGGATCTCAAACTGGGGCTGCAGCATTTGCAAACCGCCGCGCCCGAAGGTTGAAAGTTCGACCTTTCCGTAGAGCGCTACCAGCGCTCCCGGCCTGAACTTGCCTTCCAGGTAGCCGCCGCGAAACCATAGACACTTGAGTTTGCTGCGTCCCTGCCCCGCGGTCATTTCAAAGACCGGCATGCGCCTGGTTTTGAACAGACCACTGGTGCGAACCTCGGCAATGACCGAAGCCATTTCGCCGGGCTGCAATTGTTCAATGGTGCGCGGATTGATGCGGTCCTCGTAGCGGAACGGAAGGTAATAGAGGAGATCTTCGAGGGTGTGGATTCCCTTGGTGGCCAGGGTATCTGCCACGCGCGGGCCAATGCCCTTCAAGAACTGGACTTCTGTATGCAGCTCAGGCATTTCTCGCATGGTATCGCATTCCGGGTGTTCACGGCCCGGCGGCAGAGCACGAGGCTGCCAACTTTTGGCTTGCGGACGGTGTCCAAATATTTGTGCCTCGAAATTTCTGGAGATCGCTGGCGGCGGTGTTGATCGGCAACACACTGTACTTTGCCTGCTCGCGCTTTCTGCCTCCGGCGGCCCGGCACAACACGGACGGGTTCGATTTGGGGCTGGTAGTCGACTTCTGGTTTTGCCTAGTCGTAATGGGATTACTGGAACTTTGGTACCGGCACAAAAAGGCGATTCGCGGTCCGCGTTAATGTAATATGGTTGGACCTTCCCCGAGCGCATCTTTTTGGGCTTACTATGCAGCGGATTGCCATCCTTTACGACGCCAGTCAGGCAGTATTGTCCACCTTCGATCTTGATGAGGTGCTCAATCAGGTCCTCGCCATCGTCCGGGATTATTTTCATCTGCAGAGCGGCAGCATCATGCTGCTCGACGACGAGTCGCAACAGCTGGTGGTTCGGGCTAATTTCGGCTACAGTCTTGAGCCTGACAACGTTTCCGTTCCCTTTGGAAAGGGCATCATTGGAGCTGCCGCCAAGGCGCGCCGCCCGATCTACTCCGCGGATGTGACCAAGGACCCGCGCTATATCTCTCACATTCCCACGACCCGCTCGGAACTTGCCATACCCCTGATGGTGCGCGACGAGGTGGTTGGGGTGCTCGACTGCCAGAGCGACCTTCCCGCTTTCTTCGACAATGAGACGGTGGATCTGCTGACTTTGTTTGCTACCCAGGCATCCATCGGGCTGCAGAACGCCAAGCTCTACTCCATGCTGCAGCGGCGGGCCGCCCAACTGGAGGCAATTAACGCCATCGCCAAGCGCACGACGGTGGAACTCGATCTCAAGGAGCTGCTCGACCGGCTTTGCACCCAGCTTCCGCATTCGTTTCCGGTTGAGCAGGTCGCCATCTTCCTGCGCAATGAGGACGGCGATCTCGTTCTGCGCGCCCTGCAAGGCACTCTTCCAACCACGCTCAAGGAGGGGGATGCCCTGCCCCATGGCTATGCCTGCGACCCGGGCGGCAAGGAATATAGTCCGCACTGCGGCGATCCGTCGAAATGTCCGGCTGGTTGCTTCCCCTCGGCGGCCGAGGAGGTCTGCCTGCCACTGGTCTCATTCGGCGAAAATATGGGGCTGCTGGCCTGCGCCACCTCGCAAAAGAAAGCGTTTCTGGCTAACGACCTTCAGGCGCTCGAATCGGTGGCCGACATTCTGGCCACTGCTACGCAAAACGCCCGCTATGTGGACCGGGTTCGGCAACTCGCGTATCGGGATGGACTCACCGGGGTTTTTAATCGGCGCTATTTCGAGTCGCGCATGGTGGATGAGGTGACTCGCGCTGCCCGCTACGGCGGTGGGGTTAGCGTCTTGATGATCGATCTCGATCACTTTAAGAAGATCAATGACGACTTTGGGCATATGCTGGGCGACGATGTTCTGCGCACGGTTTCGGCGACTTTCATTCGACAGCTTCGCAAGGTAGATGTGGTGTGTCGCTACGGCGGCGAAGAATTTGCCATTGTTCTGCCCGCCACGCATGGAACCAGCGCCGCCACGGTGGCGGAGAAACTTCGCCGGGTGGTGGCAAACACCGAATTTCTCGGCGTCCCCTACCGGGTGACGGTCAGCGTGGGGGTGGCCGAGTTTCCCGCCAACGGCATCACTCGGGACGACATCGTGCGTGCCGCCGACGGAGCGCTCTACGCCGCCAAGGAAGCTGGACGTAACCAAATCTGCATGGCGTCGGGCACGGCAGCGGTCTCGGCCGGCGAGGAAGCACCCGCTCCCGGGGTTTGACAGCGCCCATTCGGGCATCTTACCCTTGATAGGGAAGTTACTATCTGTATCCACCGTCCTGTTTTCCGCGTCTAATGAACATTATGTCTTTCCGCTCCCACTTGCGCTTTCACACTGCTCTCCAACTTTTGCTCGCGCTAGAAAGCGCCGAGGAGACCCTCGTCGGCGGTCAAGCTGTACTGGAAGGCGTCATGATGCGCGCCCCGCACGCCTGGGGCATCGCCATTCGCAAGCCCGACGGGGAACTGGCAATCCATTCCGAGCCGCTCGCCAAGCCCAGCGACAAAAGTCCGTGGAAGGCTTGGCCGTTTATCCGGGGGATCGTCACTCTGGGCTCCGCCATGGTGCTCGGCTTCAAGGCTCTGCGCTATTCGGCGGATGTAGCCCTGGAAGACGAGAAGACCGAGAGCGGGGAAAAGCTTGAGATGAATAGCTGGGTGGCCGGTTTCAATATCGCGCTCTCACTCGGTTTCTTCATCTTCATGTACAAGTTTCTGCCCTTCGCGGCGGCGCGTTCGCTACGCCATTTGGCCGGGCAGACCACCAACAGTGCGATGTTCGCCCTGGTGGAAGGCATCATTCGCCTCAGCATCTTCCTCGGCTTTATCTGGCTGACCTCACGGTGGAGCGATATTCGGCGGGTCTATCAGTATCACGGCGCCGAGCATAAAACGGTGTTTGCCTATGAGAATCACGAGCCGCTTACCGCCGAGACCGTGCAACGCTACTCGACGTATCATCCCCGCTGCGGCACCAGCTTTCTGATGACTGTGATGATCATCTCGATCGGTGTCTACGCGCTGGTTCCGGTGCACGGATTCTGGGCGGGCTTTGCCTCGCGCATCATCCTGTTGCCGGTGATCGCCGGGGGCTCCTACGAGATCATTCGCTACGCGGCCAAGCGGCGCTCTCCGCTGTTCGCGATGATGACCGCTCCCGGTCTCTGGCTGCAACGCATCACTACCCAGCCACCCGACGATACCCAGGTCGAGTGCGCCATTGTCGCGCTGAACCATGCCATGGAACTGGAGCAGCGGCAGGGCGGAGAGCTGGTGATCGCATGATGTATTCGGCAAGCATCTCACTCCGCGCCTGGCAACTTCACCTCTAGCGGCTCCCGCCGCCTCTTTGCGCGTCCTGTCCCACTCCATTCAATCAAGTCTCCGGCTGCGGCGTGGTTCTTCCGCGCGGCCTGAAAGTTCAGAAGATCATGTTTGATCGCTTAGCTCAAATTGAAGCACGCTGGAAAGAACTGAATGACGCGCTGGCCGCGCCTGAGCTCGCCAATGACTCGGCGAATTACCAGAAGACCGCCAAGGCCCAGGGTGAGCTGGCTCCCATTGTGGAGAAATTCCACGAGTATAAAAAGCTGCAGGCCGGTATTGCGGACTCGCGCGCCATGATCGCGGGCGAGACGGATCCCGATATGCTTGCCTACGCCCAGGAGGAGCTGCACTTGCTCGAACAGCAGCTCGCCACGGCCGAGGAAGAGCTCAAGGTTCTGCTCCTGCCCAAAGATCCCAACGACGAGAAGAACGTGGTGCTGGAAATTCGTGCCGGTACCGGTGGTGATGAAGCCACCCTGTTCGCGGCTGAAATCTTCCGCATGTATATGCGCTACGCCGAGTCGCGTCACTGGAAGGTCGAAGTCCTCTCCAGTTCGGACTCATCGGTCGGCGGACTGAAGGAAGTCATCGCCATCATCGAAGGCAAGCGGGTGTATTCGCAGCTCAAGTATGAGAGTGGGGTGCATCGCGTGCAGCGCGTCCCAGACACGGAGACCCAGGGCCGGGTCCACACCTCGGCCATCACGGTCGCCGTACTTCCGGAAGCCGAAGACGTTGACATCAAGATTGAAGCGAAGGATATCCGCATTGATACCTTCTGTTCCTCCGGTCCCGGCGGACAGTCGGTGAACACCACCTATTCCGCGGTGCGCATCACCCACCTGCCCACCATGACCGTGGTCAGTTGCCAGGATGAAAAATCGCAGATTAAGAACCGGGAAAAGGGAATGCGCGTGCTGCGTTCGCGCCTGTACGAGTTGGAGCAGTCCAAGCAACAGGAGGCTCTCGCCAAGGAGCGCCGTTCGCAGGTGGGCTCGGGCGATCGCAGCGAGAAGATTCGCACTTACAACTTCCCGCAGAACCGGGTCAGCGACCATCGCATCGGTCTCACCGTTCACCAACTGGATCAGGTGATGGAAGGTAAACTCCAGCCCTTCGTCGATGCCCTCATCACCCACTTTCAGGCGGAAAAACTCAAGGGCGAAAGCGCGGGTGCGTAAGTCAGCCGCAACCTTTCACGGACTCCGGGTGTTCGCGGCCGTCTCATCGGCGGATTTTTTTTGGGCCCGGTTGCTTCGTGAGCGTGGCCGTCGAATGGCGCGCCGTACAATGAATTTGTGCAACTCCGCCAGGCGCTCCGCGCCGCTTTTGCCCAACTCGAAGCCGCAGGAATCGAAGCGCCGCGGATCAGCGCCGAGGCGCTCGTCTTTCACGTACTCGGCTGCAATCGCGCGTATCTCTTTGCCCATCCCGAGCGCGAGCTGAACTCCGCAGAGCAGTCGCAGTTCGACACGCTGATCTTCCGCCGCGCCTCCGGCGAACCCTTGCAGTATCTCACTGGGCATCAGGAGTTCTGGAAGGCGGACTTCCTCGTCTCCCCTGCCGTGCTGATCCCTCGCCCGGAGACTGAACACCTCATCGAGGTTGTTCTCGATCTTGTCCACCACTTCAGGCTCGGCCCACAGCTCAAGCTGATCGATGTGGGCACTGGTTCGGGGGCGATTGCGATTACGTTGGCTCGCGAGTTACGGCAGGCCGAGGTCTACGCCGTCGATCTCTCGGCGGCGGCCCTGGAAGTCGCTTGCGAAAACGCCCGGCGTCTTGGCGCTCGCGTGCGATTCGCCCAGAGCGATGTTCTTGCTGGCATCGAACGCGATGGCAGCTTTGACTTCGTCGTCTCCAATCCTCCCTATGTTGGCCTCAACGAATCGGACAAGGTGCAGGAGGTGGTGAAGCACTACGAGCCGCATATGGCGGTCTTTGCCGGAGAAGAAGGACTCGGGGTGATCCGCCGCCTCATCCCGCAGGCGCTTGAGGCGCTGCGTCCCGGCGGTTGGCTGCTGACGGAGATCGGCTACTCACAGGCGCAGGCGGTGATGGCGCTGCTGACGGGGTGGCACAACGTACACTCGGTTCCCGATCTTGCCGGAATTCCCCGGGTCATCGTCGCCCGGAAGCCGGAAAACGAGTAGGAAGACATGAAGATCACCAGCATCATTTTTGACATGGATGGCGTTCTCATCGACGCTGAGTCGATTCACAAACTGGCCACACAAAAAGCCTTCGCTGACTTCGGGATTACGGTTACGGACGCGCAGTACAAGCCTTATCGCGGAGTGCCCGATGAGGTCATCATGGTTGGACTTTCGCGCCAGTTTCCCACCTTGGAGCTGAGCGTGCCAGAGTTGCTGCGGGTGAAAAATCATCACTACGAGGCGCTGGAACACCTGGCCGGGCCGATACCCGGGGCGGTGGACTTCGTGCGCTGGGCCAGGCAGCATTACAAAATTGCATTGGCCACCTCCGGTTCGCCGCGCAACCGCGAATCGTCGCTTCGCATGCTGGGGCTTGAGGACGCCTTTCAATGCATCGTAGACCGCGGCTCCGTCACCTATTTCAAGCCGCATCCCGAGGTCTTTCTGAAGGCGGCCGCGGGCCTCGGCTCGGCCACAGAGGAGTGTTTGGTGATCGAGGACTCGGTGAACGGAGTGACCGCGGCAAACGCCGCTGGCTGCCGAGTCGTCGCCCTGACCACGTCATTTCCCCGATCCCGGTTGCTTGAGCTCGGGCCCGATCATGTGGTGGATTCTTTTGCGGAGATACCAGCACTGTTGGCATAGCTAGCCGGAATCAGCGCCGCCAAGGGATCACGCCGCCTTTTCGGCCGAGCCGAACGGCGCCTCGTCGGCGGACGGACCGTACATGCCGGGAACCTCGGCGTTTGCCATGCGTAAAAACATTCCAAGCTGCGCGCGATGATGGATTGCATGATTCAGCACAACGCTGCGCAAGACGTTGTATCGCGGCATGGTCATCGCGGTTTTACCTTCCCACCTCATGGTCCAAATGGTGTTCATCTGCTCGTCGTTGGCGGAGGCAATCGCGTCGTGAGCCTCTTTTACGTGCTTGTCGAAGTGGTCGAGCAGTTCCTTGCGGTTCGATGGCGCGAAGGGAGTATACATGCCTGGATGGAGCTCCAGGAGTTCGGTTTGCATGGTGGGGAGAACCCAACTGGGCAGGTCAGCAATATGGCCAGCGAGCCGATTGATGGTCCATGACTTCGGATGGGGCTGATAATCGAAGCGATCTTCCGGAACGCGTTCGAGCATCTTGCGGGTGTTGGCCATCTCCTGATCGAACTCGGGCAGCAGCATGTCACGAATCATGTAAAACTCCAGCCGCGGATGCGGTGCTCTGAGTCAGATCATGAATCCTAAGGGCTGGTTGCCATTCGAGATTGCTTTTCGGGCAGCCACACCCCTCCCCCTATATTTCCGGCTAAAAATTTGAAAACAGGCGGGTTAGGGTGCACCGCCTCACGGGTTCAAGGTTGAAGTGCAAAGGCAGCAACGACCCAATCCCTACTTTCAGGATAACAATCCAGCGCATGAATCCCCTCGGTGGACGCAAAACTATAACTTATGTGTAATCAGTTGGTTGCGAGGAATATTAAAAATAATTTGCTTGACGAGAGGTGCGATGGGGCAGATTTGGATCGAAAAATAGCGATTTGGAGGACTCATCGATGCATTTTGGGCGTGTTGGGGACGCATAGAAAATCGCAATTAGGGCGATTTGCACTGCAAATGATGCAATGGGATTCACTGAGTCGGTAATGGCTGCGGGGCTACAGGTTATTAGGTGGGTAATGTCTCTGGGCCTGCATCGGCTTGATTCCCAGGTTATCGCCGAAGAGCACGGGCGAACCTGGCTAATCTTGCTCACGGATTACTGAGCTACATGGCCTATTTACGACACCTACCGCATGGCCTTAGACACTCTCAATTTTATTTCAAAGCGGCTGCTGCTTTGTTGGGGGGGGGGGCGCGCATCCAACTACATACGGGAACACACTTTATGGGAAAAGCCCGCATTTTGTTTGTTGATGACGAGCCCGGGATCATCCTCACGATGCCGGAGATTCTGCGGCAGCAAGGATATGACGTAACGGCGGTAGGAACGGTAGCGGAAGCCTTGGCTCAAATTACGACCGCTCAATTTGGCGTTCTCATCTCAGACCTGAACATCGGACACCCAGGCGATGGCTTCACGGTTGTCAGTGCCATGCGCCGGACACAGCCGAAGTGCGTCACGCTTATTCTGACCGGATACCCAGGCTTTGACTCGGCGCTGGAGGCGATCCGAAGCCAAGTGGATGATTACCTCATTAAACCTGCCGCTATCCCATCTTTAATCAAACTGATTGAGCAGAAACTGCAGAACCCAAAACCGGGCTCGATTGCGGCCACCAAGCGTGTTTCCGAAATCCTGAGAGAGGGCATGTTTGACGTTACGCAACGTGCCCTAGCCGGAATGAAGTCCGACACCGCCTTGGAGTCCGTTCCGATTACCGATCAGCAGCGGATCGAGTTCCTACCCCGAACGCTTGAGGATTTGGCGAAGATGCTGGAGTCGGACGATGGGGAGTACGTCAAGGAGGCAATTCACACTGCGAAATTACGTGGAGTGAAACGCTACCAGCAGGGCTACACCATTCCGTTGCTGGTGACCCAGTTGCGCTTTGAGGAACAAGCCATCTACGAGGTTATCCAAGAACACTTACTTTCGCTCAATCTCAGCTATTTCGTGTTTGACCTGAAGCGCCTCAACAGCAGGCTTTTCATACAGCTCGAACACTCGCAGTTCGCTTTCCTGGAAGCAGAGAGGCGGATCGGTCGGCAATCAGGACAGCAGAGCTAATCGGCAATAGTCGCCCGCCTTAAAATTTCTGACGGATAATCGCCAAGGCAATCGCTATTTGGTGGCCTCAAGCTCGTTGGCGAGAGATCACTGCGGAGGTGACCTTGACGCAGCACCGCTTATTTGGGCTGCATAGGGGCCTTTCGCTTCGCTCAAGGTGACACTTCAATTCAAGGACAAAGCAGTTAGCGTAACATCGCCCAGGCACTCAGTATCCCGTTTCGGAAGTATTGGGTGCAGGTTCGAGTCCTGCTGCTCATTTCGTCCCTGAGCCGCTCACACCGCCGCGCCGATCCTCACCGCCAGCTCCAGCTTGTCCTTCAGCGTATTGACGATGATGCAGCCTTTCTCGGCGATCTCTACCAGCTTTTCGAACTGCTCGCGCTCGGGATAGTTCGCTGAGACCAGCAGCTCCACGGTTGCGAAGCGCGTGGGCGAGTCGACGAGCGTGCCGGTCACCTCAACCTGGAGGCTGGAGATGTCGGCACCGCGCGCCTTTATCGCCGCCAGCAGGGTACTGCTAAAGCAGCCTCCAATGGCAGCGAGGAAGAGCTCTCCGCCCATCGGTCCGGCGTCGTGACCGCCCTTGGCTTCCGGACGATCAACCGGCACCCGGTGCCTGCGAATCTGGGCCTCTGAGCCGGAATCCGAAGTCTGCCTAATTTGTATCTTCATCTCACCTGCCATATCGCCTCCCGTCCGAAGCCACCTAACTATTCGATGCTTGTGCGGGTCCGCTGATCTTGCGAGCCCCACATTCGCCAACAGCGGGCGGATGTGGGCCACCTGAGGCCTTTCGAGTTCTGATTCCCTTATTCCCACGGCAGAGCTTACAATCTCCTGTTGTGCCTCGCGCTACGCGGTTCGGTACTTGGCCGTGCAATTCTTCGCGCGTTGGCTAGGAAAGAATTATGGCGCCCATTAGTTCGATTGAACGCCTCGGGCAGTTCGAGGGGCAGGATGTTACGCTGCGCGGCTGGCTCTACAATCTGCGCGAGAGCGGTAAGTTGCTGTTTCCTATCTTTCGCGACGGCACCGGGTTGGTGCAGGGGGTGATGGCCAAGAACGCGGTCACGCCGGAGATGTTTGAGACCGTCAAAGGGCTGACTCAGGAGTCCAGCGTCATTATTCATGGCAAGGTGAGGGCAGACAAGCGGGCTCCGGGAGGCTTCGAACTGGATCTGGCCTCGGTGGAGGTGGTGCAGAAGGTTTCGGACGAGACGCCGTATCCGATTTCGCTGAAGGATCACGGGGTCGAGTTCCTGATGGAGCACAGGCATCTGTGGCTGCGCTCGCCACGGCAGGTGGCGATCCTGCGCATCCGCTCGGAGATTGAGCGGGCGATGCACGACTTCTTCTACGAGCGCGACTTTACCCGCACCGATCCGCCGATTCTGACTCCGGCAGCCTGCGAAGGCACGAGCACGCTGTTTCCGGTGGACTACTTTGAGGAGCAGGCTTATCTGACGCAGTCGGGGCAGCTTTATATTGAAGCGACGGCGATGGCGCTGGGCAAGGTGTACAGCTTTGGACCGACCTTCCGGGCGGAGAAGTCGAAGACGCGGCGGCACCTGACCGAGTTCTGGATGATTGAGCCGGAGGTGGCCTACGCCACGCTGGACGACATCATGAAGTTGGCCGAGGACTTTATCACTTTTATTGTGAAGCGGGTGCTGGAGACCAGGCGGCATGAACTCGGGGTGATTGGGCGCGACCTGGCACCGCTGGAGAAGATCGAAGCGCCGTTCCCACGGGTCTCCTATGATGAGGCGGTGAAGATGCTGGACGAAGGCTTCGCCAAGGGCGAGTTGGAGGCGAAGTTCGAGTACGGCAATGACTTTGGATCGCCGGATGAGACCTACATTTCATCGAAGTTCGACCGTCCGGTGATGATTCACCGCTATCCTTCGGCGGTGAAGGCGTTTTACATGGAGCCGGACCCGGACGATCTCTCGAAGGCGCTGTGCGTGGACGTGCTGGCTCCGGAAGGGTACGGCGAGGTGATCGGCGGCTCGCAGCGCATGGGGTCGTATGAGCGTCTGCTGGAACGCATCCGGGAGCATAAATTGCCGGAACAGGCGTTTCAGTGGTATCTGGACCTGCGCAAGTACGGCGGGGTGCCGCATGCCGGCTTCGGGATGGGGCTGGAACGGGCAGTGGCCTGGATTTGCAAGCTGGATCACGTGCGGGAGACGATTCCGTTTCCGCGGATGTTGAACCGGATGTATCCGTAGGTGCGCCTCCCACATTCGCCGAAAGCAGGTGGATGTGGGCTGTCCGCTCATCCCCACATTCGCCCAAAGGCACACGGTGTGGGCCACTAGAGATGTATCCGCAGGGGGCATAATGACCAGCATTCCCGCATCATTTCCGGACGTAATCAAGAAAAGGATTCGTGTGATCGGCGTTCCGCTCGATCTTGGGCAGCAGCGCCGCGGGGTGGACATGGGGCCCTCGGCGGTGCGGGTGGCCGGGCTGCAGGCCAAGCTGGAGTCGCTTGGACACGAGGTCGAGGACGCCGGCAATATCAGCGTCACGATCCCCGAGCAGAAGAATTTTGGCGATCCTCATGCGCGCTATCTGCGAGAAATTACGGCGACCTGCACCAAGCTTGCCGAAGAGGTGCTGCACGCGCTGGAAGAGGAAAAAACTCCGCTCTCGATCGGTGGAGATCACTCGATCGCCGCCGGTTCGGTGAGCGGGGTGGCCGAGTACTATCGCCGGGAGGGGCATCACATCGGGCTCATCTGGATTGACGCGCACTCGGACATTAATACGCCGGAGACCTCGCCGTCAGGCAATGTCCACGGCATGCCGCTGGGCGCGCTGATGGGGCTGAACGGGCTGGACCCGCTGGCCAAACTGTACGAATGGAGTCCGAAGGTGCGTCCGGAAAACTGCGCCCTGGTGGGGGTACGCGACGTGGACATGGCGGAAAAGGAGAACATTCGCCGCACCGGGATCGAAGTCTTCACCATGCGCGACATCGACGAGCGGGGGATGCGCACGATCATGGAAGAGGCGCTGCGGGTGGCCGGACGGGGCACGGTGGGCTACCACATTTCGCTGGATATGGACTGGGTCGATCCGGAAGACGCGCCGGGGGTGGGAACACGGGTGCCGGGTGGCGCCACCTATCGCGAGGCGCATCTGGCGATGGAAATCATCGCCGACCACGGGCGCATGACCTCGATGGATATCGTTGAGGTGAATCCGGTGATTGACGAGTACAACCGCACGGCGGAGCTGGCGGTGGAGCTGGCCAGCTCGGCGTTTGGGAAGAAGATACTGTAGGGCGCAAGGGTTCTTGAATGGGCTGCCCGTCGCCCCCACATTCGCCAAGAGCAGGCGGATGTGGGCCACCCGCCGGGCTTGGATAACCACCCGTCGTGGGTGCGATGCTTACCGATATACTCCTCGTAGTCTTATGCTGCAGCAGGGAAAAGGATTGAAGTACACGAAGCTTCCGGCGCGATATCAGGCGCTTGTTACATCCACTCCCGGCAGCGTTCTGCTCGAAACCTCGCGATTTGATGGCAACAATTATCGTAGTTATCTCTTTGCGCATCCGGTGCGGACGCTCTTGGCGAGCAGTTCCCTGTTCGACGAGATCGACGGGGCGTTGGCGGGCGGGGCCTATGTTGCGGGATTCCTTAGCTACGAGTACGGAGAAGGTTTGCAGGAAATGGGGCGGGTTGGCCTAGGGAAGACGAATCCGTCTCCGGCATGGTTTGGCGTTTATCCCAAGGCGTATGTCTTTGACCACCGGAGCGGCGAGTTTGAGGGCGAAGCGCCCTTGCTGGCGGAAAATGTTCCGAGTGCCGAGGGCTTTGCGATTCGGAATGTGCGTTTCGGAATCGACGAGAAAAGTTACGCTGAGAAGATTAAGGCGATCCAGGAATATATCCGCTCAGGCGACACCTATCAGGTGAACTTCACGGATAAGTTGCGATTCGACTTCTCGGGCTCTCCGGAGGCGATGTTTTCCGCCCTGCTGGAGAATCAACCGGTGCCGTACAGCGCTTTGCTGCATGGGGAGGACTGGCACATTTTGTCGTTTTCGCCGGAGCTGTTCTTTCGGCGGAAGGAGCAAAGGATGGTCGCGCGTCCGATGAAAGGCACGGCGCGGCGCGGGGCTGATCTGGCGGAAGACGAAGCGGTCGCCTGCTGGCTGCGTAACGACGCCAAGAATCGCAGCGAGAACGTGATGATCGTGGACCTGTTGCGCAACGATCTGGGGCGCATCTGCGAGTTCGGAAGCGTGCAGGTGGAAGAGCTTTTCGCAGTGGAGAAGTATGCGACGCTGTTTCAGATGGCGTCGGAGATTTCCGGTACGCTGCGGCCAGGGGTGGGCTACGCCGACATCTTCGGGAGTCTGTTTCCCTGCGGTTCCATCACCGGCGCGCCGAAGCTGCGGACGATGAAAATTATTCAGGAGCTGGAGCGGGAGTCGCGCGGGGTGTACACGGGGGCGATCGGCTTCTTTTCCCCGGCTCGGGAGGCGGTCTTCAACGTGCCGATTCGAACCGTGGTGTTGGAGAACGGACGGGGGACGATGGGCGTGGGCAGCGGCATCGTTATCGATTCACAGGCGGAAGATGAGTTCCGCGAATGCCTGCTGAAATCCGAGTTTCTGACGCGTCGCGAAGAACCATTTCAACTGCTGGAAAGCATTCTTTGGAACGATGGTTACAGGCTGCTGCCGTGGCATCTGGAGCGGCTGGAATCGTCCGCCATGTACTTCGGATTCTGCTTCGACCGCGAGGCTATCGTGGCGGCGCTGGAAGAGATGGGGAAGCGGCTGGCGTCCGGGGTGGCCAGCTCGATGCCGCGCAAGGTTCGAGTTGTGCTGGACGGCTCGGGCGCAGTGAGCATCACGCACTCCGGGGTGGAAGCGCAGGCGGGCGTGGGGAAGGTTATGGTTTCAGCCGAGCGAGTGGACTCGGGCGACCGATTTTTGCGCCACAAGACCACCCGCCGCCAACTCTACGAACAGGAATACAAAGAGGCCCTGCGGAAAGGCTATGACGAGGTGCTGTTCCTGAATGAACGCGATGAGGTGACCGAAGGGGCGATCAGCAACGTGTTTATCGAGAAAGATGGGCAGTGGTTCACGCCGCCGGTGCGGTGCGGATTGCTGCCCGGAATCTACCGGCGTCATCTGCTGGAAAGCAAGCCGGGGGCTGGGGAAAAAATACTGCGGCTGGACGACCTGGCGGCAGCGGATGCGGTGTATATCTCGAATGCGGTGCGCGGTTTGAGGAAAGTCACGGTTGCGCTGGGATGAGGATGCTGGATTCCGGACATGGCGTTTTCGGGCGGTTTTTGGCAATTTTCGCGCTTCTGCGCCTGCCGCCTAACCCTGCTTGCCTCCAGACCTTATAATCAAAAGAAGTAGCACAAGGAAAACTCAGCCTTATGACAGCGAAGAAACTCCGTGTAGGTGTGCTTTTTGGCGGTCGCAGCGGTGAGCATGAAGTCTCCCTTTTGTCGGCCGCATCGGTGATGCAGGCCATTGATCGCACAAAATACGATGTGATTCCGATTGGCATCACGAAGCAGGGGATGTGGCTCACCGACTTCCACGCGGAACAGTTGATCAAGGGTGAGTTCGTGGCCGGTGGGCGCGGCAAGAACCTGCGCGCGGGCGATCCTGCCGCGACCTCGTCGGCCGCGGTGCTGGCCAAGGGCGAAGCCGTGCTGGTGCCGCCGATGCCCTCGGCGAACTCGATTGTGCCGTTTGAGACCCCGCGCAATCACGACGGGCCGCGCCCGATCAGCGTCGATGTGATCTTCCCGGTGCTACATGGCACGTTTGGGGAAGACGGAACGTTGCAGGGATTGCTCGAACTGGCCGACATTCCCTACGTTGGCTCGGGCGTGCTGGGCTCGGCGGCGGGGATGGACAAGGACATTATGAAGCGGCTGTTCTGTGACTCCCGGCTGCCGCTGGTGAAGCACCTGACGGTGCTGCGCGCGGAGTGGGAGAGTGGGCCGAAAAATATTGAGAAGGCGGTGGACTCGGCGCTGAAATATCCGGTATTTGTGAAACCCGCCAATTTGGGCAGCTCGGTCGGGATCAGCAAAGCCCACGATGCCAGCGAACTACCGGCGGCGATGAATGAGGCCGCGCGCTTCGACCGCAAAATCATCATCGAGCAGGCCGTGGGCGGCAAGCGGCACAAGGCTCGCGAGATTGAGTGCGCGGTTCTCGGCAACGACCAGCCTGCGGCATCCATTTGCGGGGAAGTCATTCCGGCCAAAGAGTTCTACGATTACAACGCGAAGTACATCGACTCCGGCTCCGAACTGCTCATTCCCGCCCGCCTGGATCACACGCAGGTGCGGCAGATTCAGGAGATGGCCATCCGGGCGTTCCAGAGCTGTGAATGTTCGGGGCTGGCCCGGGTCGATTTCCTGATGGACCCGGTGACCGGACATTTCTATCTCAACGAAGTCAATACCATGCCGGGATTCACCGCGATCAGCATGTATCCCAAGCTGTGGGCGGCGAGCGGGATCGAGTACCCCGCGCTGATTGACCGGCTGATTCAGCTGGCGCTGGAACGGCACGCGGACAAGAAGCGAAATCAGTACACAAAAGACTGAGGTTTCAAGGTTTCAAAGTTAAGGCGGGTCAAGAGCAGGTCCACTGCCCCATTTCTGGCAACAACGGCAGAAATGGGGTAGTGGACCTGTGCTTGCATCCGCCGAGGACTGCGGATAGACTAACTAACTGGTTAGTTAGTTATGTCGACACCCAAGCCCAAGCCGATTGCTCCCCGGGTTCGCAACGCCGAAGCCAGCCGCGGCGCCATCCTCGAACATGCGATTGCGGAGTTTGCGGCGCAGGGAGTTGCCGGAGCCCGCACGGCCACTATTGCCGAGGCTGCCGGGGTCAACAAGGCACTGCTTTATTACTATTTCAAGGACAAAGATAGTCTCTATTCGGCGGCGCTCCAGGCGGTCTTCAGCGGGCTGGTGGAGGATGTGCTGCCACTGCTCGAAAGTGGGCTTTCGCCGGGCGAAAAGCTGCTTCGCTTCGCCCGGGTGCACTTCGAGTACTTGATCAACCACCCGAACTATCCGCGGCTGATTCAGCAGGAGCTTTCGCGGGCGCGCAATACCGGTGAACCCTCGCGGGACTTTCGCGCCATCAGCACGGCACACTTTATTCCTCTGCAGCGGGCGGGGCTGAAAGCGGTGGAGGATGGCATTGGCTGCGGCGAGTTCCGCAAAATTGAAGGCGCGGCGGCGCTCAGCGCAGTTCTCGGGATGAACGTTTTCTACTTTACCTCCGCGCCGATTATGCGCATGGTGCGGGGGGTTGATCCGTTTTCGCCGGAGTGCATTCGCGCTCACATTGCGACCTCGCTGGACTTCCTCGGGGCAGCGCTGTTCGCGGATCGCGAGTACGGAATCAGGCTGGCAAAAAAGATCTCCGGCGCCGCCTCGGCGCTGCCCCGCGAGCTTCGCGACGTTAGGGTCTCGAAAAGACGGGGTCTCGAAAAGACGGAAGGAAAGCGAACCACTCATGAATGCTAAATACCGTGTCTTCGCCATGCTGGGGATTGTGCTAGTGCTCTCGCTGGGCTTTTACTTCTACTCCACCCGCGGCACCTCGGATGTGGTTCTGATCGGCACGGTCGATGCCAATCAGGTGATCGTCAGCAGCAAGGTCGCCGGACGCATCGAGCGGCTGCTGGTGGACGAAGGGCAGAGTGTGAAGCAGGGAGAGCTGATTGCGCAGATTGACAATCAGGACCTTACGGCCGAGCGCGACTCCGCCCGTGCCACTCTCGAAGGTATGCGTTCCGAGGTTCGTCAGGCGGGGCAAAGCTACGCCAGCACCCATGGCGAGACCGATGCGCAGGTGAACAATGCGGCTGCCGCACTGAAAGCCGCCATCGCTTCGCTGGAAGAAAGCGAGGCCAATGAGCGGCAGCAGGCGCTGGATACCAAGCGCACAGTGTCGCTGGCCGAACAGGGAGTAGCCAGCCAACAGGACCGCGACCGGGCGGAGCAGACGCTGGCCGCCGACGAGGCTCGGGTGCGCTCCAATCGCGAACAGGTGATCGCCGCGCAAGCCACGTTGAACACCATGCAGGCGCGCATTCATCAGGCGGCGGCGGCGCACAGCAACATCGGCGCCATGGAGGGACAGATGGACTCGGCCAACGCCAAGCTGGCCGAAGCCGAAGTGCGGATCGGCTACACCCGCATCGTCTCTCCGGTGGACGGAACGGTTAGCGTGCGGGCGGCGCGGGAAGGCGAGGTGGTCAGCGTCGGTACGCCGATTGTGACCATCGTCGACCTCACCCAGACCTGGGTTTATGCGGCGATTCCTGAGACTCAGGCACAGGCCGTAAAGCTGGGAGATACGCTCGACGTGCGCATGCCCGGAGGCGAACACGTGTCCGGCAAAGTGATTGCGAAGGCCGCCGAAGCGGACTTCGCCACCGAACGCGATTACAGCCGCACCAAGCGCGACATTCGCACGGTACGGCTCAAGTTGCTGATCAGCAATCCGCGCGAGACTTACGTTCCGGGAATGACCGCCGAAGTGCTTCTCCCGCAGCGCCTGTTCGCGGGTAAATAACGGAGCCCGCATGAGCATACTCAGCCGCAGCAAGGGACCGCAGTCGGGACACGAAGGGCAGGCCATCGCGGTGGAAAACATCGTGAAGAAATTTGGTGACTTCGAGGCCGTGAAGGGTGTGACCTTCGACGTGAAGGACGGGGAAATCTTCGGGCTGCTGGGTCCGAATGGCGCCGGCAAGAGCACGCTCATACGGATGATGACCACGCTCATCCCGATCACCAGCGGCAAGGCGTTTATCGCGGGCTACGACGTGAGTGTAAGCGCCGATGCGGCGCGCCGATGCATGGGGGTGATTCCGCAGGCGATGACCAGCGATATCGACCTTACGGTGGCGGAGAATATGAGTATTTACGCAAAGCTTTACGGGGTTCCCCGGGCCGAACGCGAGCGCAATATCAAAGAGCTGCTGGAAGCCGTGGATCTTACCAAGTGGCGCGACGCGCAGGTGAAAACTCTCTCCGGCGGAATGCGGCGGCGGGCGGAAATCGCGCGCGGGCTGGTGCACAATCCGCGTATCTTTTTTCTCGACGAGCCTACCACCGGGCTCGATCCGGTATCGCGGGTAGCGGTCTGGGAGATGCTCAACACGCTGAAGAGCCGCCGCCAGCTCACCATCCTGATCACCACGCATTACATGGATGAAGCCGACCGGCTGTGTGACCGGATTGCGATTGTGGATCACGGCAAGCTGGTGGCGCTGGATACGCCGATGTCGCTGAAATCGAGCGTTCCCGGCAACAACGTGGTGGAAGCCCAGTTCGTGAATCCGCCTTCGGGATGGGTGGAGCAGTTGCGCACGCTGGCTGGAGTGGAGAGCGTGCAGGACCAGGGTGGCAGCATGTATCGGCTGCTGACCTCGACCGGATCGCAGACGACTACCGGTCTGGTGGAGTTGTCAGTGCGCGCCGGAGTTGAGATTAAGACGCTGACAGTGCAGAACACCTCGCTGGACGACGTATTCGTTCACTACACCGGCCGTCAGCTACGGGACGAGCAGGTGAAAGCCTTCGGGTATGTGATGCCGCCGCGTCCGGGGATGCGGCCATGAACAGAATGCTGGCGATTATCGAGCGCGAGATGCGCAAGTTCTTCCGCTCGCCGACCCTGATGGTTACGGCGATGATTATGCCGCTGGTTCAGTTGATCATTCTGGGGAATGCATTCGGCGGAAAAATTCGGGATGCGCGGGTTGCGATTGTAGATGAGGATCACGGCACGCAGGCGGTGCGGGTGCAAGAGGCCTTCCGCTCGGTGGAGGCCAACATTCGCACCTTTCGCGCCGTGCCTTACACGGACGAGGTGCGCGCCCGGGAAGATGTTCGCGAGGGGCGTCTGGAAGGCGCGCTGATCATTCCGCCGCAGTTCTCGCGGCGTTTCTACGCGGGAGAAAATCCCCAGCTCGGCATGGTGGTGGATAACAGCGACCAGTTCATGGAAAGCTCGCTGCAAAGCAAAATGCAGGAGCTGGTGGACTCGCTGAATCAGCCGGAGGCCACGGCCAAGCGGATTTCGAGCGACATTGCGCTGGAGACGATCGAGCTGTATCCGTACGTCGAATATCTCAAGTATCTGTTGCCGGGCTCGATTACGCTGGCGATGTTTGTTTCGGTGATGATTGGCGGAGGGCTGCTCTACATCGACGACAAAGCCCGCGGGGTTCATGAGGGTTATCTGGTGACGCCGATCACCGGGTTGGAGATGGTGCTGGGGCTGAACCTTGCCGGGGCCGTCAAGGCGGTGATGGCCGGTTGCACGCTTACGGTTCTGGGCTCGCTGATTGCCGGGCTGGGTTCGTCGTTTGAGCCGTCGCGAATCCTACAATGGTTTTTGCTGATCTGCGCCACGTCGTTCGCGTTCAATGGGATGATGTTTCTGCTGATGGTGCGGGTGGAAGATCCGCTGGTGCCGCGCGCCATGTTTGGGATACTCAACACGCTGCTGTACTTTCCGAGCGGCGCCATTTATCCGGTGCAGGCGTTTCCCAAATGGCTGCAATACATCTCCCTTGTGGACCCGTTCAGCTATGCGGTTCACGGGCTGAAAGCAACCTTGCTCAAAGACGCCTCGTGGGCGGCGGTTTCGCATGATCTGCTCTACCTGACGCTGTTCGGTCTGATCAGCCTGAGCCTCTCGGTGGCCTTGTTTAAGCGCACGCTGTAGGCAGGGAGAAGAAATCTTGCGAAAAAAGGCTATGCTAACGCGGCGATGCGTTTCAGCATCGCAGGTGTCGGCTCGCTAGCCTTACACGGCATTGCAGGGGGAATCGATGGGAAACGTCATCTTTGCGGCTCTGCTGCTTGGCGCGATGGCCGCGGCGCAGACCACGAAGCCGAATCCCACGCTGCGGGCGTTCGTGGGAAGCTGGCGGCTGGTCTCCTCGGTGGAAGTTCTCCCGGACGGCAGCTCACGCCCTTACGGTTTCGGTCCGCACGCCCAGGGATATCTGATGTATGACGCGACGGGGCACGTGTGCGTTCAGGTGGCTGATCCCGACCGGCCCAAGTGGGTCGATCCCGAGCACCCCACCGCGCAGGAGGTCAGGACTGCCTACTATGGCTTCGGCGGGTATTGCGGAAGCTATACGGTGGACGAGAAGACACACACCGCCGCGCACATCCCCGAAGTTTCTCTGGACCCCAGCCAGGTGGGGCAGCCGAAGCCGCGCAGCTATCGCTTCGAGAATGAAAGGCTGATTTATTCCGGCCGCGAAAAACTGGACCCGGTGGGAGAAAGCAACTGGACGATGATCTGGGAGCGGGTGAAGTAGCGGGGAAAAGTCGATCGCTGGTGGAACGGCTTGCAACGGTGCGGGAAGTTGAGCAGTGTAGGGGTCCTTCACTGACGTTCAGGATGACACTTCAAAATCAAAGACAAAGATCAAACAACAAGATCAAACAACAAGATCAAACAACAAGATCAAACAACAAGATCAAACAACAAGATCAAACAACAAGATCAAACAACAAGATCAAACAACAAGATCAGACAACAAGAGGTGCATCTACTTGGATATCTAGTGATGCTGGGCCTCGGCTGTCAGTTGCTGCCAAAGCTCGGCTACTCGGTGGACGGTATCCTCGCGGCGGCCACTGTTGTCGATCACAAAGTCCGCGAGTTTGGCCTTCTCTTCTTCGGGCATCTGGGCGGCCATGCGGCGCTGCACTTCGATGCGCGCGGCCTCGAGGGTGATTCCGGTGCGTTCGGCAAAGCGCGAGATCTTCTGCTCCAGAGTGCAGGTCACCACGATCAATTTGTGGTAGCGGGGACGTGCCCCGGCTTCGATCAGCAGCGCGGCCTCGCAGATGGCCACGCCATCGGGGTCGGTCTGTCCAACCTGGCGCATCCAGTTATCCTCGAAGATCATGACATCGGGATGCACAATGGCATTCAACTCGGCAATGCGGTCAGGGAAGGCTGCGGAGGCAAGGCGTGGCCGCGCGATGGTTCCATCCAAGGCTAGAATCTGGGTGCCAAAGGCGGCGACGATGCGGTCATAGACGGGTTCTCCGGGAGCCATCAGGCGGTGGGAGACTACGTCGGCGCGCAAGGTGTGCGCTCCGAGATCGGCAAACATCGCCAGGATGGTCGATTTTCCGGAGGCGATTCCGCCCGTCAATCCAACCTTGAGCATGACAACAGTTTCAGCCTTGCTTCGGCAGAGCGCAAGTTGCGCTGTCCAGTTAACCGGAAAGGGCTTACAATGTCCCTCCTAAAGGGCAGCTACTCACTGATTCTGCCACGGAGATGAGGTGGATCGTGAAACGCACCGGCATGCGACCGATTTTGTTTGGATTGCTAACCCTGGCGACATTCTGCGCGCTGGCCAGAGCTGACAGCGGAGCGCGGGCTCCGCAGTTTACGGCGCAGACGCTCGACGGCGAAACCGTTACGGATACCTCCCTGGGCGGAAGGACGATTCTGCTGCAATTCTGGGCGACGTGGTGCCCACACTGCCGCAGCGACGAGGCTGCGGTGGACAACATCGAACGCCGGTTTGCCAGCCAGGGACTGGTTGTCCTGGCGGTGGATGAGGGCGAGTCCGAGTCGAAGGTGCGGAGCTACTTGGAAGGACACCCGAGGTCATGCCGGATTGCCCTCGACGAAGAGGGAGCGCTTTCCAAACAGTTTGGGAAGCACGGCATTCCTTACTACGTGCTGATCGACCGGGAGGGGAGAATCGTCGGAACGCAAAATGGGGCGGGTGGAGAAGCCTTACTGCTGCATCTGCTGAGCCGGGCCGGGTTGTCATCGCACTCCGATCCGTCGCATGGCGGTAGCCAGAGCCAGGCATCTGCGGCGGGCAGCGGCGGGGCAAAGGTGATCGAGTTGTCGCGAGCACAAAGCCCTGATGTACCAACCAAGCCCGGCGTGAAAACGATCTTCGTGCTGGCGAATGGGGAGCGCTTGGAGACGGATCAGTACACGGCGGTTGCAGGCTTCCTGCATCTGGCGGTGAACGGGCAGCAGCGCACGATCGCGCTGAACGCGCTGGATATGAAGGCGACGACCACGGCGAATCATGCGCGCGGAGTGGAACTGAAGATTCCACAGAACCGGAGCGAGGTGCTTTTGGCATTCTAACGGGGAGTTCAGTAGTCATGAGCCAGAATTGCGCAGCCGGGCGTGGGCCGCTCGGGGGCGCTCCGGAGAGTGGGCTCCCACCTTATACGCGCCAAGGCAGCGCGTCGAAGGTGGGGCACCTGCCAGAATCGCGCGCTCGGGCGTGTGTATTAAGTGGGGCATCAAAGTTGAAACATGAAAGTATGGGAAGCGATCAGGAAAGCTTGGGGAGCGGTCCAGGAAGCGGTCAAGAACGGACGCGTTTTTGATCCTCACGAGACGGCTCGGGCGGAGGCCCTGGCGGGAGCACCACTGGCTGAGTTCTGGCAACGTACCGCGGCGTTCGTCATCGATTTTCTGATCGTTCTCGCGGTCTATGTTCCGTTTGAACTGGTTCGGCAGTACCTCGTCCTTCGAGCCACGCATCATCCTCTTCACATCGCCCTACGCTTTAATTTGCATGAGTTAACGGACCTGGTCTGGCTGGTTGTCTATGCTGGAATTTCGGTGTGGTGGACGAACGGACTGACGCTGGGCAAGCGCCTGCTCCGTATCCGGGTGGTCTCACTGCTGCGTCCGCGGATTACGCTGTGGCAGGGGCTGGAGCGGGCGCTGGGGTATGGCGCTTCCGCGCTGGAGGGCGGCTTCGGGTTCCTGCAGTTTTTTCTGCAGCGCAATCGCTGCTGTGTTCACGACCGAATAGCGGAAACCATTGTGATTCAGGAACCGCGTCCGGTCCGCCATAAGCGCGGGACGGGCTGACGACTGCGGTTTGACACCGCCCGCCTTGCGCCCGTATCCTTGTAATCTGTCCTGAGGAAAGTTTCCTGCCAGGAGTATGGGTGGAGTATCGGCTCCGGTTCGAGCTGGCAAATCCCTTGCGTCTCATTCGCTTGCGTTTATTCGCTTACGTCTGATTAGCTGGCGTCTGTCGGCTGGCGTCAATTGATTGGCAAGCGAAACGGCGAGCGATCTACCGGGTAGGTTGGCTTCGGGAGCATGTGGCATCATGAAGATTCGTATTCAAGACTTGGAATTCCGGAAGCTGGAGTTCGCTCACCAGTTTCAACCGGGAGAGATTGATTTCGGCTCGGAAGTGCGGCAGGTTGGTTCACTTCAGACCGAAGGACGCGCCGAACTGATTCGTGAACACCACGGTGGCCACCAATCAATTGACGACATCCGTCTGGTGGGCAAGTTGGATGGACGGATCGAAGTCAGTTGCGCGCGTTGTCTGGAGCCGGTTGAGATTCCGATCGCACGCTCGTTTGACCTCTTGTACCGTCCGTTGGAGTCGGAGAGAGGCTCGGAAGAAGTGGCGATCAACGAGGCGGAGACCGAAATCGGGTATTACTCGGGCGAAGGCATGGAGCTGGAAGATTCGCTGCGTGAGCAGGTTCTGCTTGCGGTGCCGATCAAGACCCTTTGCCGTTACGATTGCAAGGGCCTGTGCGTCACTTGCGGGGTGAATCGCAACCAGCAGCTTTGCGATTGCGAGCAGGGAAAACCGGATCCCCGCTGGGCTGCACTGGGCGACTTGAAGAACAAATTGCAATAGCGCCCTCGGGCGGATTTGAGTTCGCGGCGATTGCGGCCGCACCGAAATTGAAAGGTAGTCGATCATGGCAAATCCTAAACGGCGACACTCCAAGCAGCGCACGGCCCTCCGTCGCGCGCACGATCACCTTACCGCACGCTCCATCAGCGAGTGCCCCAACTGTCACGAAGCCAAGCTGCCGCACCGGGCCTGCGCGAAGTGCGGTCATTACAAGGGACGCGAAATCATTGAGGTCGAAAAGGCCAAGTAGGCCTCCCTTCGGGACGATGTCAATCACCATTGCGGTCGATGCCATGGGTGCGGACTGTGCCCCTCAGCCGGAAGTCGAGGGCGCGATTCTTGCTGCGCGGCAATGTGACGTTCGAGTACTTCTGATTGGACAAAAGGATGTGGTGAGCGCGGAGCTGGCTCGTCACCCGGAAGCCCGAAGTCTGCCGATTGAAGTGGTTCATGCTTCCGAGTTCATCAGCATGGACGAGAAGGCGGCGCAGGCGGTCAAGAAGAAGCACGACTCTTCGATGCGGGTTGGTCTTCGCCTAGTTAAGAATGGCATTGCCTCGGGCTTTGTCACGGCGGGCAACACGGGCGCCGCCATGGTCACGGCCAAGATCGTTCTGGGAGTCATTCCCGGCGTCGATCGTCCGGCGCTGGCCACGGTATTTCCGACCGCTGCCAAGACCGCGACCATTATGTTGGACGTGGGCGCGAATGTCGATTGCAAGCCGCAGAATCTTCAGCAGTTCGCCATCATGGGAGACATCTACTTCCGCTCGATTTTCAGCGGACGCTTTCCCACTGCCAGCAATCCGCGGGTGGGGCTGCTCTCGGTCGGCGAAGAAGAGACCAAGGGGAACGATCTTACCCGCGATGCGTTCCAACTCATTAAAGCTCTGCCGCTGAATTTTCTCGGCAATGTCGAAGGGCGTGACCTATACAACGGACACGCCGACGTCATCGTCTGCGACGGTTTTGTCGGCAACGTTGCCCTCAAGGTGAGCGAAGGCCTGGTGGAGGCGGTCCGCGCCATTCTCAAGGAGACCCTCCAGTCCAGCATTACGCGGCAGATGGGTTATTTGCTGGCGCGGCAAGCGTTCAAGGAATTCAAAACGCGACTGGATTACTCCGAGTACGGCGGGGCGCCGTTACTGGGATTGAAAGGCGTTGCCATTGTCAGTC
>Ga0181528_10000247_pt1 | contig 46509 bp, 34 predicted proteins | sample PEATcosm2014_Bin_47_FD_119742 | JGI IMG/M metagenome (GOLD analysis project Ga0181528, IMG submission 119742) | Peatland microbial communities from MTU Mesocosm Facility, Houghton, MI, USA - PEATcosm2014_Bin10_10_metaG | ecosystem: Environmental > Terrestrial > Soil > Wetlands > Peat | place...
GCGTAACGAGCAGATACTGGAGTCGCTCGCAACCCTCTACGTCAACGGCGTGAACGTCGACTGGAAACAGTTCGACAAACACAAGCAACGCACCAAACTCACTCTCCCAACCTATCCTTTCCAACGGGAGCGATTCGCGATCGATGCAGTCGCACCTGCATCTCAAACCATTCGTGCAGCGGGCGTCAGCCTTCTCTCGGAAGAACTAGCATTGCGTACTGTGGCAAAAGCTGGTGGTTCCCTACGGGCGGAGTGGGTAGGCTCGCCAGGCGACTCCGGAGAAGCCGGTGTTGTGCGCCTCTTTGACGCGCAAAACAAAATGGTGGCGGAACTCTCCTGTGCGCCCCATGACTCGAGTACTTCCGCTCAGATCGGGTCGAGCGATGGTGACGAACTGAATCGCTGGGCTTACAACATCGAGTGGGAGTCGCAGGTAATACCAGCCGGGAAACCGGAGGCCTCAACAGCGCGGACTGGAAAGAACTGGTTGATCTTTGCCGACCGCGGTGGCGTCGGTGTGACTCTGTCGTCGCTACTCAAAGAGCGCGGAGACCGCTGTGTTCTCGTGTATGCCGACAAGCCTGAGATGGGCTCAACGGAATCGATATTCAAGGCTGATCCTGCGTGCCCGGTTGAATTTAAAAAGACGCTCTCAGATGTTTCCGAGAGCTTGGGATCTTCATGCGACGGGATTATTCATCTATGGAGTTTGGACTGCCCCACAAACGAAAACCTTACGACTGACTCATTCAGGGATGCGCAGGTGCTGAGTTGCGGGAGCGTTCTGCACTTGGTTCAATCGCTCAGGGAAAACGCCACGCTGCAGTCTGCTCGCCTATGGCTGGTTACGCAAGGTACTCAGGCAATCGGTCCGCAGCCAACACCGGTTCAGGTTGCGCAAGCCCCGGTTAGAGGACTTTCTCGAGTTATTGTGGCAGAGCATCCGGAGCTACAGTGTGTGAACGTGGATATGGACCCGTCCGCCCGTGATACCAACATCGCATCGCTCATGCAGGAACTCTCAATTACTGGCGATGAGGATCAGGTCGCCTTTCGGCAAGGCGCACGTTACGTCGCACGATTGCGGCGCACCACAGTGGAAAGGTCGTCTTCAGACCACTCGTCACTGTCGCTTCGTTTGAAACCGGATGCCACTTATTTAATAACCGGTGGGCTTGGTGATCTGGGAATGAAGGTGGCCCAGTGGATGGCTGCCCGGGGTGCACGGAACATAGTCTTGATGGGACGGCGGGGCCCAACGAGCGAAGCAAAAACACAAATTGACGAAATGTTGCGGGCCGGAACAGAGGTTGCCGTCTTCCAGGGAGATGTGTCGGTGCGGGCGGACGTGAAACGGCTTGTATCCGTGATCGAGGCTTCCATGCCGCCGCTGCGTGGCGTCATTCATGCCGCGGGCACGTGGAAAGGCGGCATTCTGCTGCAGCAGGATTGGGAGAGCATGCTTGCGGTACTTGCCCCTAAAGTCCAGGGAGCTTGGAACCTCCACGAACTCACCCGGTCGCTGCCTCTCGATTTCTTCGTCTCGTTCTCCTCTGGCGCCTCCATACTCGGAGCGGCTGGGCTTGGAGACTATGCGGCTGCGAACTCTTTCCTCGACGCGCTAGCGCATTGCAGGCACGCTGATGGATTGCCGGGCTCAAGCATCAATTGGGGCCCCTGGGCCGACCTTGGGATGGTACTGGACGTGACATCAACGGACACCCGACGCTGGAGCGAACACGGGATGAGTTTTATTCCACCTAAGCTTGCGCTCGACGCGCTTGAAGCAGTGATTCAGCAAGGTACTACGCAGGTCGCAATCTTACCCATGGATTGGGTTCAGCTACAGTCAGGATTGCCGTCGCTTGCAAACTCACGATTATTGAGGGAGCTGGTGATTGGCGGCGCAAAGCTCGAAAAGAGACCAGCGACGACTCTCGCGGCTGAACTCCTGCTGACCACCGATCCGCTGGAACGGCAGCGGATTATGGCCGCTAAACTCCAGGTGGAAGCTGCTCGCGTTCTGCGACTCCCTGTCTCGAAACTGGAGGTAAATCGGCGACTGAATGAACTCGGCATGGACTCTCTTATGGCATTGGAATTGAAGAACCGCATGCAGTCAGAATGGGGAATGGCAATGCCTCTGGCGACCATCCTGGGTGGCCCTTCGATAACCGAACTAGCAGCCATTCTGATGGCGAAATTAGACGACCGTCCGACGGTCCCTGACCCTATCTCGAGCAGCAACCAGCGGGCAATTGAGAGCGAGGAAGCACAAGAACTTTTGCGACAACTGCCTAACCTTTCCGACGAAGATGTTGATTCGATTTTGGGTCGAATGATGGACAGTGAAACTGGACGGGACCGTCAACGATGAGCGATATCGGGACTATGCAGCCATGGATATTTTGTCCGAAGCCAAATGCGGCGGCCAGGCTCCGGCTGGTTTGTGTGCCATACGCCGGCGCAGGCGCATCAGTCTATCGTGAGTGGCCGGAGTTCCTGGGAGATCAGGTCGAGTTGTGTGCCCTGCAGTTGCCAGGCCGGGAGAATCGGCTTAGAGAACCCCCTTTCACTTGCTTGAGACAGGCCGTTGAAGAGGTTGCGAAAGTTCTTCACTCATATCAGGATCTGCCCATCGCGTTGTTCGGCCACAGCATGGGTGCAGTGGTCTGTTTCGAACTCGCGCGCAAATTGCGCAGCCAGCACCTGACACCGGTGCATCTGTTTGTCTCCGGGAGACGCTCTCCGCAGTATCCCGACCGCAGACCTCGGCTGACGCCTTTGCCGAATGAGAGCTTCGTCGCGGAAATCTGCCGACGTTATAACGGCATTCCTCGCGAAGTACTTCAAGAACCCGAACTGATGGAGCTATTACTGCCCACGCTTCGCGCCGACGTCGAGATGCTGGAAACCTACGACTATCAGCCCGGTCTCCCTTTCGAATTCCCTATCACTGCATTCGGAGGGCTACACGACCATGAGACTCCGCTTGACGAACTTAGGGGATGGAAGGACCAGACGAGCGCTCGATTCGAGTCGAACGTGGTTCCCGGTGATCACTTCTTTCTTCGATCTGCCGCAACGGAGATATTGGCAATCATTCGCAGGGAGCTTGATTCTGCCGCCGCTAGCCTTTTGTCTCGACAGGATCCGGCACGGCTCGAATAGTACGAGGACAGAAAAGCGCGGGTGGTCAGCCCGCACTATGTGGTGCTATTCGAAACTGGATGAGTGTCCACAGAAGGAACGTTCCTTACTGCCTTTGAGATCCGCTCGCCACCGTTTGAGACGTCCCTGAGCCGTACCCGTAACGATGCCCCTTGTAGTACTCTGCATTACCCTCTGCACATCGGTTGAGTACGACGCCGAGAAGATCTTCGCTCTTGAATTCAGCCTTTGCGCGGGCAGCAAGGCCAACGTCCGTACTGCCGGAGTTGACCACCAGTATCACACCATCACAGAGACCTGCCAATATGCTTGCATCTGACACAGGGATCACCGGCGGCGTGTCGATCACAATCCAGTCGAACAACGGTCGCAACTTCTCGATCAGCTGTTGCAGTTTTTGGCTAGCAATCAACTCACCGGGGTGCTGGTCAGTTCTGCCACTCGGCAGAAAGAACAGATTATCCTGATCGCCTCGATGTATGACCTCTTCCAGGCTTCGACCATCGCCAATGTAGTCAGAGAGTCCAGGGAACGAGGGTGAACCCAGGATACCGGACATGGTGGATTGCCGCAGATCCGCGTCGATCAACAGAACACGGCGCTCGTGTTGCTTCGCAAATACATACGCGAGGTTTGCGGAGACGAAGGTCTTGCCTTCACCCGGCATCGCGCTGGACACGGCGATGACCGACAACTTACGAATCTCTCGAAGTTGGTACAGGCGCGAACGCAAGGTGCGAAAACGTTCCTTACCCGGCACGTCATTTTCATCTGAAGTAAACAGCAGGCGCGAAGGATCGGGACTCCATTTCTGATGCGAACAACGCTGCAGCAACGAGCGATCCGGAGCCACGGGGCTGTCAACCTGGAGGGTGCCTTCATTCAGAGACAACAGCGTGGGTTCGGCAGCGATGATCGAGTCCACGGACGGAAACTCTGATTCGTCATTGGACTTCTGTTCCATCCGTGCCTTTTGTAGCGCTTCATGAAAACGGCTCATTGTCAGTCCTTTGCCCCGCTTGGTATCTCTTCCGCGCCTACTCTTGTAGCGCTTGCCTTCAACATGGGAGTAACAGATCCCTGTTCCTGCTCAATCTGTTCAGGTTCTTCGTCGAACTCCAGGTCTTTCGCGCCCTCTTCCACTAACCTTGCATTCACCACTCTTAGGCCTTCACAGTAGGCTCCGATCAGCGCCTGATTGCAGATCAGATTGATCACGCGCCCAATGCCACCGGAACAGCGATGCACCATGGCAACTGCGTCAGCGTCGAAAAGGTCGCCTTTTGCGCCGGCGGTCTCTAGACGATATCGAATGTATGTCCTCGTCTGCTCTAACGTGAAAGGAACCGTTTTGCAGCGCAGTGCAATCCTTTGCCGCAGTTGGCGCAGTCCAGGGGATCGAATCGTCTTATCGAGTTCAGGTTGGCCGGCCAATACAATCTGCAATAACTTCTGAGTTGGCGTTTCGAAATTCGTGAGGAGCCGTAATTCCTCCAGCATCTCTGTGGAAAGCTGTTGCGCCTCGTCCACGACAAGCACCACAACCTGCCCGGCTTCATGCCGCTTCAGCAGCCATTCGTTCAACCGAAAAAGATGCTTGCCCTTCTGCAAGCCAGATGTCGGAATACCGAAGTCCTTCATCATGTAGTCCAGAAACTCTTCCGGACTGAGGCGCGGGTTATGGATGAACGCCGTCGCCGCCGAATTTGCCCTTAACCACTGGAGCATGACGTTCAAAATGGTGGTCTTGCCTGTACCCACGCCGCCGGTAAGTAATATGAATCCCTTGCGGCTCTTGATTCCGTAGGACAACACCGAGAGTGTCTCTCGGAGTGTATCCGTCAGATAGAAGAACCGCGGATCGGGACTCATATTAAACGGGTCCTCGGTAAGACCGAAAAACTTGTGATACATAATCTCCAGCCTTCAAAGTGCAACGAGTGGTCTTTCGAACGACAGCTACTTGTGACTAAAATCCGGGATTCCAGCCAGAATGGGCAGCGCCAGGAATTGTTCGACGTCTTCTTCCGACCGAATGAAGTGTTGCCGTCTTTCCTGCCAGAGCACCAAGAGCAATCCCAAGACGAAACCTCCGCCGAGTCCCGCTAGTGCAAACTGCGAACGCTTCGGCCAGCTTGGAGCAGCAGGCAAACTTGGCTGATCCATGACCTTGAACCGTTCTCCCTCCTGCTGGCGTTCCAGACTCGTCGACATCTCCGACTGAGTCTTTTTGCCCAAAAGCTCTTTGTAAAACTGCAGAGAACTTTCATAATCGCGCGTCAGGATCTTGTACTTTTCTTCAACCGATGGACTCAGCTGAATCTTTCCTTGAAAATTCTGCATCTGCTGCTGCAGGCGTGCCTGCTCCTGGCGTTTCTCGCGGATGGTCGCCTCCGTCATGTGAAGCGTCAACCGCATGCGCTCAAGTTCGGGAGAACTCGCCGCCCCAGTCTCAGTCCCGCCACCCGCGATCGGTTTCTTGGCTTCGCGCAATTTGGCCTGAAGATCTGCAATCTGTGAACGGAGCTTCATGACGTCAGGATGATCCGCGGTGTAACGCGCCTGGAGATCCCTCTCCTGAGCCTGGAGTTTCTCCAGTTCGATTTGGATCTCATCCCGTGTGCTTGCAGGCACGCCATTGCTTGAGTGCGCCGTCAACTGCTGGGCAATTAATGATTCCTGAAATATCTTCTGTTGCTCCGCCTGCGCCAAGGCTTGCGAAACCACGTCCAACTGCGTCCCGATGCTGGTCAGCATCTGAAGGTTCCTTGTCTCATCGCTGGGCAACTGTCCCATGTACTGCTGCTTGAAAGCCGCCAGAGCGGCATCATCTTGATCGAGTTTCTTTTTGGACTCCGCGAGCTGTCCGGAAAGGAAATCCGTAGTGTCCTCCGCCTGCTGTTGACGGATATGCGAACTCTCCACAATAAACATTGAGAGCACGTCAGAGCATATCCCACGTGCAACGTCAGGGCGATTTGCGTTCACTGAGATGTAGAAACCTGAGAGTGGACCGGTTCCCTCGGTGCGAAGGGGTGTCACCTTAATCAGTTTGCGCAGGTTCTCGACTAGCACTTCTGTTGAGGCCGCGTGTTTTCCCTGGTCAAGACCATATTTGTGGATCACAGGCTCAAGGCGAGAACGGCTCAGAATCTGATCGCGCATAGTTGATAGCCGAGCATTTGTCTGATCGTCCAACACTGAAGTTACATACTTGTCAGGGACTTTCGGCTGTTCGATGAGCACGAATGCATCCGACGTATAAACCTGTTTCAACAGGAAGGTGACGCCAACGCTAATCATTGGCCCGAGCACGACAGGCACCGCGATCCACCAGAATCTACGCTTGGCGATCGCCAGGATGTCGCTGATGCTTGGTAATTTTGTTTCCTGCTCTTCCATTCCCGACCTCTGCGTACTTCATTCCGCGCGTTAGTTAAAAGTTGATTGGAATCGGACGATAACTCCAGCTAAAACCAATGCCGCCAACTTGGCGAGTTCCCGTCGGTTGGCAAAGAAGTCCGACGCAATTCTCGCTCGACAACTGGTGTGCGACGTAATAGGTCAAGAAGAACGTTGCGTACCTGCCAGTTCGACGGGTCAAAGTGACGTTGGCATACTCCAAGGAAATCGTGCGTCCTGTCAGCAGGTCCTGATTGCGTGAAAGGCCAAAATTTAGCGAGCTTGCGAGGCGCCTCGACATATCGTATGCGAGGCCGCCCTGCACGCCTTCCGTTTGCGACCCATATGCAACTCCGGCACCGCTCGTCAACAGCCGCGAGGCACCTACTCGCGCCGCCAGTCTTCCCTGCCGGTACTGTATATTGCCCTGCCCCTGCCAGGTGACAATCGAGTGCTCCTGCTGCTTGGCTTGCACCAAGGTAAACTGCGGCCCAATCCCACCCGAAGCACTCAACCGCCCAGTTATTCGGCGACTGTATTCCACCTGCACGAAATGATTCCGGATATCGGTTCCCTCGCCAGGAAATCGGAAATATCCAAAGTCGTACTCCAACGCAAAGGTGTCTAGAGCCGACCGCTTATAGTTATAACCGGCCGATATCAACGACTGGTTCGAGTCAATCAGTGCCGCCGAAGGGAACTGCAACAGACCATAAGACGCCGTGACAGTTGCAGTGCCCCTGCCGGTAAGACGATAGTCCAGCTCTCCAACTGCCGCATTACTGATCCTGGACGTCCGTTCTGTCAGAACAGTCTGGCTCGGAAGATACTGTTGCTGCAGAGAGGTGGACGAGAGTTGCATGGTCCCCAAACCCGTCATCTGATCGAGGGGCGTCTCAAGATCCCCGAGGCCCTCCATCCCCGCGCCGGCGAAATTCGAATAGAGCGAGTAGTACAACTGGTCCGATAACACAACTGTGGAGCGTCTTCCTTGAAATTGTTTAACGAGCGAGAGATCCTGCAAATCTGAAAAGTGCTCATTCACACGCTGAGTTGCATCTGTGTTGTAGCGAATGGCGCCGGAATAGCGCATTTCCGCGTCGTTTGACCAGAATTGCACAAACTGAAGTTCACCCTTCATGTTGCAGTACCCACGCAGGCTGCTTCCCTCCAAGCCTTCGAGCGAAGGGTTCGTGTCCAGATCCTCCGCAATACGGAACCCTGGCCGATAAAAACTATGGCGCCCCCCCCAAGTTCCCAGTCCGGGAGTAATCGCACCGGAGAGCGGGTGGTCATCCGGAGCCATCGCGTCTGGAACCACGATGGAACCGCTCGCCGTCGACAACGGAGGAGTTGGTGGTGGTGGCTGCTGCTGCGACCAGGCAGTGGTCGAGAGTAGAGACATGACAATTGCCGCACGCAATGGCCCCAAATCTAGGATTTTCATGACCACCTCACGGTACAACGATAGTGTCTCCGGGCCTCAGTACACGGTTCTGCTCAGCATTCTTGCCGTGCAGAACAGCTTCCATATTGAACTCAAGCTTTTTCTGCTTTCCACCCTCATTGCGCAAGATATAGATCTTCTTCGTATTGGCAAATTGTGCGGTGCCGCCACAGGTGGACAGTGCCTGCAGCACCGTCATCTCCGAAAGCAACGGAATCGCTCCGGGACGAACTACCTGTCCGACCAGAAAAACCTTCTTGCTGTTCATGGCCGTGACGATTACGGTCACTCTCGGGTTGGTCAGAAACTTCGCGGCGCGATCGCGAATGACTCCCGCAAGCTGGGTTGGAGTCAAGCCCGCGGCCTGAATGTCGTCTAGCAGGGGAAGCGATATCTTTCCGTCAGACCGGACCGGAACCATTGTGGACAGTTCAGGCTCCTTCCAGACAACGATGGAAAGCGTATCCTCAGCACCAATTACATACATGTTGTCCACGGGAGCCGGCAGGTTAGCCTGCCTCCCTGTGTCAATTGGAGCCACTCGTACAGCCCCCCCGGCTTGCGCATAGAGCTGCCCCGCCAGCGCAATCAGCAACACGACAAGACGTCTCATGACACTCTCCCTAGAAAACTGCCATTTCCATTAGTTACTTTGTGAATCGTCCGCAAACAACAGCCGAGCTGAATGATGCAAGTCAGTTGCCATGTACCAAACAATTGCACATTTTCTGTCTGACAAGGCTTTCGAGAACGAACAGCCCTTTCTCGTTCACACATTCAAACTGTTTCCAGAGTTAGGGTGCAGTTCCACAGGCAGTACAGGTTGTGGAAGGGAAATTTTCTTCCTTTTGATCCGCGTCTTTTCCCTTTTTCCACTCCCGCTTATTTGCTCTCCAGCGCTTCTCCCCCCGCCTGACGAGCCCCATCGGACACCTCCTTGAAAACGACAGCCTCACGTCGCTCAGCGGATATATTCCTTAGCGAGGGAATCCCGCTGCCCCGGATCTTGTACAGCAACGCCCGGTAACTAATCCTTAACGTTGAGGCTGCTTTCTTGCGGCTCCACTGGTTGTCCTCTAAGGCTCTCAGAATCAGCTTACGCTCCAGTTCCCGCTTTACCTGGCGCGTGATGCTCTTCAGCGGCAGGTCAGATTTCTTGGAGTAATCAGGAATATGCACAAACTCGGAGTGGCCGCTCACGTCGGATAGCACGAGGCCTTCCTGGCCGAAAATGACGTACCTTCGTAAGATGTTCTCCAATTCACGAATGTTTCCCGGCCAGCTATAGGACTGGAGCGCATTGAGCGCACCAGAAGAAAGCGGAGGCGTTTGGCGGTTGAAGATTCTGTTGTACTTTGCACACAGATACTCGACCAGGCCCGGGATGTCTTCCGCCCGCTCACGCAAGGCAGGGATGGTGATATGAACCCCGTTTAAAAGCCGATACAGGTCCTCTCGGAATGCCCCCGCCCTGATGTCGTCCTGGATATCATGATTCGTAGATGAGATGAAATGAGCCTGGGCTAAATGACGATCGCTTTCAAGCTCAAGGGATGATCTATCCTCAAGATTCTGAACGAGTTTTAACTGCACCCCAATGTCAAGATTGGTGATATCGTCGAGGAAACGCGTCGCTTGGCGGGATGCGTTCCCTCTCCCGTGCTTCCGGCTATTGGTATCGGCCAACGCGCCTTTTATGTATCCCAATAGCTTGGTTTCCACCTGCGCGGTTAGGGGAGCGGAGCAGTCAATCTTCACAAAGGGGCCACGCGAGAATGCCGACTTTAAGTGAAACAGCTTTGCGATCGTTTCCTTGCCAGTCCCGTCTTCACCCTGTATCCAAAGAGGAACTTGGGAGGCCACAGCCTCCTCTATCCGCAGGCGAACCTCTTCCATCCCCGCAGTGGATCCAAAAAGAACCTCCGTCGGGGGAAGGCCCGCCTCGCACAAGACCGATTTTGCTGAACCTATAGACGCAGTGACCATTCGCGGACCTATGCCGTGTTTCTATAATGCTCAAGCACGTCCACTTCCAGAGTTGGTTACTGTAAGCATTTTTCTCGTTTTGGCCATTTCCGGACGTAATGAACCAAAGTTTTTCACTTTTTCTCCGTCTACTCACATCTCCAGAGTACAGTGTAGGCATCGTATGTTTGTATCTGCACAACATGACTCTTGTTTCTAAACAGATAGTCCCCCAGGATAGAGGAAGCTATGGCCGTCGCTGCGCCTTGGTTTTACGAACCTGAACAACGAAAGCATGCGTCGTCACGGAGTCGGACCAAAGAAGTACACGTGCTCCTAATTGAGAGTGATCAGAAGTTCCTGCAATATCTGGGAACCTCCTTGGCGCGTGATTCGTTCCAAGTCAGCGGGTTTATCTCCGCTGGGGAAGCCATTGCAAATCTGAAGCAGGGTTTTAGGCCGGACGCGATTCTCATTGATGCGCACATGCTTGGAGCAGATATTCTGGGCACGCTTACCAGCGTGCGAGAAATCTGCCCCAGTATTCCGGCGATTGTGATTTCATGTGTTGCAGACCCTAAACAGATCGTTAAAGCAATCAAACTGGGCGCGGCGGACTATATCCTTAAGCCGTTTTCAGCAAGCGACCTGAAGACGGTCCTGAACCGCTGTTTGGACGTTTTCGCCACTGCTCAAGACGAGTCTCAGAATCAGGAGTTTCCTATTTCTGAAGACCTGTCGTTTGTCTGCGCAAATAAACGAATGTGTGAGATCCGTTCGCAGTCCATGACATTTGCACGCGTCGATCTTCCGGTGCTCATTCTCGGGGAAAGCGGCACGGGCAAGGAAGTGCTCGCCCAGTTCATTCACAAGATGTCGCCGCGCTCAAACAGGAGCTTCCTGAAGGTGAATTGCGCCGCCATGCCCGCGGAACTTCTGGAAAGCGAACTATTCGGCTACGAACAAGGCGCCTTTACCGGTGCATCCCGCTCCAAGCCGGGCAAATTCGAGATATGCAACAACGGCACTATCTTTTTGGATGAGATCGGCGAGATGCCGGCAAGCCTGCAAGCAAAATTGTTGCAGGTACTGCAGGACGGAAGTTTCGCGCGGCTCGGAAGCCGTAACACCGTTCAAGTGGATGTGCGAGTGATCGCAGCCACGAACATCGACATCGCACTGGCTTTCAAGGAAAAGCGCTTCCGTGAGGACCTTTATTACAGGCTCAATGGATTCTCCGTGAAACTTCCTCCACTACGTGAGCGCAAGGAAGAGATTCCGGTGCTGATTCGGTACTTTACTCGCAAACTGTCTGCCAAGTATGCGAAATCAGCGATTACTGTCTCAGATCGTCTGCTGCAGGCCTGCATGGAATATTCTTGGCCCGGGAACCTTCGCGAATTAGAAAATTTCATGAAGAGGCTGCTCGTACTGGACGACGAGAACATCATGATGAACGAACTCCGCGCGGGTCGCCCAGCCTCGGACGCCGAAGACGCATCCAATGATCCCCAAAACGGTTTGAAATCAATGGTGAGTTCCCTGAAAGGGGAGGCTGAAAAGAAGGCCATCACCCTTGCTCTGGAACGCCATGACTGGTTGCGCAAGGCTGTAGCTTCTGAGTTGCAGATCAGCTATAAAGCGCTACTATACAAAATACGTCAGTACGACATTGTGCCGAGCAGAAAGAGATGACAACGGGTGCTTAATGCCATGCGTCAGCAAGTGACACAAGACATGGTTTGCGCGGAGACCAAGAGCAACTTTGCCGAACACAAGGTTGTGATCTGTTATCGGGATGGACGCCGTGTAAAAGGGCTTTTGCGCATAGAAGTGCACACTAGCCTGGAGTCCTTGCTAGATGAGACTGATCGCAATCTTGAAGGGGAAATGACTTCTTTTTGTCCGGAGGGAGGAGAGCCTGAGGGGCTTGACCTTCGAGAGGCGAAGGCGGTCTATTTCGTCAAGACGTTTGAGGGAGACAGCAAGCGTGAAAAGATCCGTTTCTATGAGAACGGACCAGAGGTGGGACTGTTATGGGTAGAGGTTCAGTTTCTGGACGACGAGGTGGAGGAAGGTGCAGTGCACAACTCCATCCATCACCTGGTCCAGGACGGCTTTTTTCTTCACCCGTCGGACCCCGAGAGCAATAATAGATTGGTGTATGTAAAGAAGTCAGCGATCAAGAGGTATAGAGTTCTCGGGTTGCGACCGATCGAAAGTGGCCTCTGGATTCCTGCTCCCCGAGAAACTGGTACTGATTGATCGTTACGGCAACTCCCACTCCCTCCGGATGAACACTCTCTACGCGTCTGGTGATTCCGCTACAGCGGACCAGTTGTGGGTGGGTGAGAGTGATCTCTGAAGGAAATTCAACAATAAATTCAATTTCAGGCCGCGGAGTAAACTCGTGAAATACCACGAAAAATGCGTCCTTCGCGCTGAGATTCCTAGTCACGCCCATTACCGCCTCATTGGGGCCGCCTAATTGCACTTGAACTGGCAAGCGTAACGACACACGTCGCTGCCCCCGTCTTTCCTCTGAGTCGAGCTTCATCGTTCGCTCCTATTTACTTCCTCAATTTTGGGGCCCATGTCCGTCATTGGAATGACGGCTCTCTGCTTTGACTCTGCCTTGATTCTGGGCGCTTCACCCGGCCCGGCGACACACATGAATACGGATCTCACACTCTATCGTATGCAAGTACTCTGCCAACCCGCACATCGTTCACAATCAGAGAAGTAGCGCGAGTAACGTTAATTCAAGGTATGGAAATATTACCGTTCCGAAACCCGGGAGGTAAGTCCTACCTACAATACGAGCTTGTGGCAGTAGAAGGCTTCCGCGTATCCGCTTGGCGAGTTACACTCCATGCCGCGGAGGCGCATGAGCGAGAGAAATGTGCTTTCCTCAAACCAGCGCTTTGAAGTCTGCGACTGGAATGCGTCCATAATGTGACGAATCTTAGTCTGATACAACTCACGCGCGAGCGGTACGTAGATGCTGGGCCGCCCAAGATCGCCGTCATACTTGGGAATTTCGTACTCCAGGATGACATGGTCGCGAAAGGCGTTTCTGGTCAATTCCGAGATCAGCCGGTGGTCCTGATGAGCATCGTCGCGGTTGTGGGTGAAGATGAGGTCAGGTGACACCGCAGCTTTTAGTTCTTCAAAGACGTCCTTCACTTCGGAACCAACGAACGGCATACGAGTATCGGGAAACTCCTTAAACAGCGATTGCTCGATCCTCTTTGACGCAAACAATTCCGCCCCGCGGCAGGCCTCCGCCTTCCGGATTTCAATGGCGCTGAACACAACCCAGTGAAACGTGCATGCCGGGTACTGCTCAGCGAGAGAAAGAATGGTCCCTCCGCAGCCGATTTCAATGTCGTCCGAGTGAGCGCCGAGACATAAGATTTTCAAGCGCCCATCGCTCGACGGTGACAGATTCAGCTTCATCATTGGTTAGAGGCTTCCAGTGCTTGAGTGGGCGGAGCTGGGTAGTGAAATATTGGACGTTCGCACGCTTACGACGCTGGCAAGAGCGCGCTCAGCCGCCTGTTCGCCACTCTTGAAGCTCTCGTCAGTCCACTGATAACCCCATTCACCGTAGCGGCCACAATAGGCGATGCCAAGTTCATCGAGGTATCCGTGCACGATCTTCAGCGCCTCGGCACGTTCAAGGTCAAAAATGACATTGGCAAAGCGTAGCAGCATCGCTTGGCGGGAAAGGATCTTGTCGTCCTCTCGCAAAAGACCACAGCGGCGGAGATCGCGAATGACAGGCTCTATCCAATCCTCAGGCGCGCTGGTCAGTGGTTTGTATTTGTCAGAAAAATAGACCTCCGCCTGGATGCTTCCACAGCCCGCAGGAGCGTTCCTTGCAGAAAGCATATGCGGGAAACCTAAGCGGCTGAAGCAAATATCCTGATCATAAAAGTAGGTCATGTGGGCCTCGGAGATGTCCGCGCGGTCCACAGCCAAATTCACCAGAACACATTTGGAGCAGGCCAGCCGGCTCGCAGCAGCAACGACCTCAGATGGCGCGCCCTTGATCATGGGAATTAGATCTGTCAGTGGAATGGAAGAAACCAGGGAATCATAGCGACCCACAACGCCATTGGCAAAGGTCAGTTCGCGTTCACGCGGGTCAATAGAGATCAGCGCATGATCGAGCTTGAGGTTCCCCCTCGGCACGAACTTATTCAAGTAGCGCATGAAGCCGCCTTCCGTCGGGTAGCGGAAGTGCGTAACGTAATGAATTTGGGGAGCCGCCGCCGAAAGTGCCCCTTGCAGCACCTGCTCAAGACTCGGCCGATAGATGCGCGGTCCAAGCCAATCGAGGCTCATATTCTCAGCCTCGGTGGTGTGGAACTTGCGCGTGTACTGCATTGGAAATGACTCCGAGAAGGTCTTGCCGAAGCTGGCATAGAGCCAGTCAGCATAGTTATTCACCGGACGCTCGGGAGCATAACTCTCCTCTACAAAATCCTTGACGACCTTGATGATCACGTCTTCAGGTAGTCCGTAGAGATGTATCTGGACCGGATGCAATGGCCAGTGTCCATGCCAGTAATTGTTCAGCTTGATCTGGATCGTCTCGTACTGCTGATCGACGCTTTCGGCAAAGAGTTCCTGAATGCGGGGATCCTTCGTGTAGGAAACGTGCGGACCAACGTCGAACACGAAACCATTGTCATGCCGGAACGATGCAGTGTGTCCTCCGTAGTAGGAGTTCTTGTCATACATCACGGGGGTAATCCCCTCAGCATGGAGCCGATTCGCTGCTCCGCAAGCCCCCATCCCCGAGCCCAAAACCACTATATTCGCCATTTAAGCCACTCTTCTATTTCGATGCGTCTTATGTTCACAAACGTTAACACATCTACTACGAAACCCTTTTGGTTACATGTGCAGGTAAAGAATATCTGCTCAGTGCTTCTCCTGAATCAGATCTTCAAACCGTTCAATCTGACACCGGGTAAGGCGTTCGAGATTCCCACCATCCTGGAACGCACGGTACCACTCGGCAATCCACTCCAAGGCAGACTTCAGCGGAAGAACCGGATGCCAGCCCAAGTAGGCTTTGGCTTTTGACGCGTCGAGTTTTAGCGCATGAGCCTCGTGCGGGTGGGGCGCGGTATCTTGCGTCCATCCGGCGTCCTTTCCCCATAGTCGTGCCAGTTCATCAGCAATCCACGAAACGGGCATTGCATCGGTGTCAACGGGTCCAAAGTTCCAGCCTGAGGCGAAATTCGCGGCATCTCCGGAGAGCTTCTCTGCCAGCAGGAGATATCCATGCAGCGGCTCCAACACAAACTGCCAAGGACGAAACGATGCGGGATACCGGATCATGCACGGCTTCCCTGCGAGATACGCTCTCATCAAGTCTGGAATGAGCTGGTCGCCAGTCCAATCGCCGCCGCCGATTGCATTCCCCGCGCGAGCGCTGCCAAGTGCGATGCCGTGCTCTCCAATCATTGACGGCGGAAAGTAGGATTCGCGGAACGCCATAGTGACAAGTTCTGCGCAGCCCTTCGAATTGGAATAAGGGTCGCGGCCCCCCATCGGCTCGTTCTCTCGATAGCCCCAGAGCCACTCTCGGTTTTCATAGCATTTGTCGCTGGTGACGTTCACCACCGCACACGGCTGTTTCAGCTGCCGCAAAGCTTCCAGGAGGTTCACGGTTCCCATGACGTTCGAGGAGTAGTTCTCGATGGGATCCTCATAGCCGCGACGTACAACAGTCTGCGCCGCCATGTGGATGACCACCTCGGGATCACACTCCGCGATCGCGCTCTTCAGCCTCGGGAAGTCGCGAATGTCGGCACAAACCGAGTGCACAGTGCCCGCGACGCAAGCTTGTTCAAACAGGTTGGGCTGCGTCGGTGGATCGAGCGCGTACCCGGTTACCTGGGAACCCAGCTGATGGAGCCATAGTGACAACCAGCTCCCTTTGAAGCCGGTGTGTCCAGTCACAAATACTCGGCGCCCCTTCCAGAATGGACGATTAAGCATGGTCGCTCCGCCTGCTATTCACAGTCAGGCTGCACAAGCCGTGAGCACCGCGGGGGAACACCAGCTTCATCGTACTGGCACCGGCTGGTGCGAACCCTGCGCTTCACGGGTTATGACTGGCCAGCTTGCGTTCTGCTCCTGCCAGAGCTTTTCAACGATGCCCGGGGTAATCACATCCGCTACGTCGCTGAACGAGATGACTTCGTCTTTTGCAACGTCGCGAACCAATCTGCGGCCTTCTGAGAGGCCGATAGGCAGGGCCGACATGCCCCGCGCGGTTGCCCGGTTGTCGATAAGTCCATAGGTGCAGAACCCGCCAACACCGTCGAGAGATTCACCCGCCTTCAGATCGCGTTTGGCGACAGAGACCACTTCGCAGACTGGGCCGCCGAGGGGTGCGACCGTAGCGTCGCGATGAATAACGACTCGGCCGATGGTCGACGCAATCTGGAGATGTGGTAGGTGAAAGGGAGTGTAGAACACGTAAAACGGCCCGTCCCCCAGTTTGTAGTACGCCAGTTGTACTTTCTTGAGCGGGTTATCCTCGTGAATGACGACGAACGCGCCGGTGTGGGGTGCCGCACCGAGGGCGAAGTCGACCAACCCCGTCGCCAGCATTTGTTCGGCCGGCAGCAGGGCGGCGACTTCCCGAACATCGCCGCAAGGAGGACCATACATACCGCGGCGGCCAACATGGAATCCTGTTGCGTTGGAAAGTACGGTTGTTTCCATGGACAGTTTTGTAGAATCCGCAAACGAGGTGACTTTCTTAGCGTCCTGGTCGTGCTTCTCCGCGAAGCCCCGCTGCGTCTCGGGGGTGCGATAGTAGTCCACCATACCCTTGATGTTCCCGGCAGCAACAGTACGGAGGCCGAGCGTCTTGAGATAACGAAGCAGTGTCATTGCAACACCTGGCTCGTCGCCGTCGGTGTGAGTGACCACAACACCAGCCTTGTCTGCCTTCTTCTTCAAGATTGGGCCAATCAGCGAGTCAAGCTCCGCGTTCACCAGTACCACGTGCTTACCATGATCAAACGCGTCCAAGACGACACGAGCGGCGGGTTCGATCGTCCCGGTAACTTCCAGCAGCACATCAATAGATCCGCAATGCGTCAGCACGGACGGGTCCTCAGTGAGCACCGGCGTCCCCTGCGAGATCATCGACTCGGCACGATAAGCAGAATCAACCCGTGCCCATTTTTCGACACCGGCCTCTCGGAACGCCCGTTCACCATGCTCGGGGGTGCGGTTGGCGATGGCAACAAGGCGCATTCCCGGCACCGGCGTGCCGAGCTGTAACGCAATAGCGCGGCCTGTCGCGCCGGCTCCGATCATTCCCACCCGAATTGGCTGGCCAGTCGCCTCAAGTTCACGAAGTGCGGTATCAACGTTCATGCTTCTCTCCCCGCCGTTGGCTGACCTATGTGGCTTGTTTGACAAAGGCGCTCTCACGGTGGCCGTTCCCGTTCGTCTTCCATACTTCCCAAGGGGCAGCCGAGGTGCTATACAAGTTCTCCAAATGCTGTCTGTCCTTGAAGGTGTCCATGCTAACCCAAAATCCGTTGTACTTGTAACCGATCAGTTGCTTCTCGTCTATCAGTCTCTGGAACGGTTCCTCGACAAGATCTTCTTTCTCACGGATGTAATCGAATACCTTCTTCTTAAAAATGAAAAAGCCTCCGTTAATCCGCATAGTCGCGTCGCTGATCGCCTGGATTCCTGAAACGAGGTTGCTTCTTCCCTCTTCAAGAGCAACCATGTGGTAACTCAGATTGGGACGAACACAGAGAAAACTAGCAACCTTGTCGTGCTGATGGAAATGTTCCAATTGCTCGGGAAGCGGCAGATCGGTGAGTCCATCGCTATAGTTCGCCAGGAATTCCTCGTCACCGTTGAGGTGTCTCTCTACGGCTCTCAGGCGTTGGCCAATATTCGTGTTGATTCCGGTGTCCGCAAATGTGATCTTCCAGTCATCGATGTCACTGTTAAACAGCTCCAGCTTCTTGCCACCGCCTGACAACACAAAATCATTGGAGACGCACTCGTTGTAATTGAGGAAGTAATTCTTCACCACGTCGGCCCGATGGCCCAGGCAGAGAATGAATTCCTTGTGTCCGAAGTGAGCATAGTACTTCATTACGTGCCACAAAATCGGACGGTAGCCGATCTGAACCATCGGTTTGGGGATGTCCTCCGCATCGCGGATCCGGAGCCCTAACCCTCCGCAGAATAGAACCACCTTCATGGAATTCAATCCTCCTCAAGCACCCAAATCCCAGCTGTACTGAATACGAGCAATTTTGCTGCCAAACTTGCAACTATTCACAGTCGGCAGGATTAAGCAGACCGCTTCACCCAGTGCCATGGTTCTTCGGAATGAGGAAATCCAAGAAACCAAGGCTGGCGCTGCTGGTATCCCTACTTAGCGCCGTCGCCTTTCACCCTCTCGAGCCAAATCTCTCGCCAATATGGATAGCAATCCCTAGCGCAGAATAACGGCTTCGTGTAGTAGCCGCCACAATGAATCCCGTCAAGCACGATGCACGGGTTCTTTAATTCCATCAAGAATCCCGTCTTCTCGTTGATGATTTTGCGTACACGATATTTCACAGGGAAGGTCTTTCCACAAAAGGGCACGAGTTCAGGGTGAAAACCCATCCCGCGGTTCATCCAGTTGAGGGTGACGGTGTCAAGAATCTCACTATGGCTCTTGATCCTGACGAGTTCTCCCGGTTGCAGATCCAGCTTCTGGGTCGGCGTTTGGCTGTTCATTGGGAGGTGTCCCATCCGACGAACGTAGGGTTCTTTTCCACGAAGTCCCTGGATACTGTCATAAAGCCATCGCATCGCAGTCCCGAATCCGAGCCCAGATTCCGCAACCCTGTAATACAACGCGAAAAAGATCGCGCCTACAATCGTGCTGATGCGTTGATTTCCGGAAGTGTAGTCCTCGATGAATTGTGAAATCGACCAGAATGGAAGCGGCTTGGTAGCTGCGGTCATCTGCGTGGCCTGGCAGACGTAGCGCGGCCCCATGGTCACCGCATCGGGAGATGGTGGATTAATTGCGGCCCATAAGTCAGCTTCAGTACAGCCGTTGCCGGTTGCGGAAGGAGGCGTAGCGACCTGTGTGGTGCCATCTGCCCGCTTTAACCATGCTTCTTTCCAAATGAAAAGACAGCCGGCCTCGCACCCCCCGATGCCCTGTCCATCACAGCGCAACTCCTCAATCACTACTGCATTCTTCATGGCCCCACTCACCGTAGAGTGTTGCGTGCCACACAGCTTATGGGCACGTTTGGCCACGCGCAGTCTTTGCCCGCAGTACTGCAACATCTGAGGCATGAACGGCAACTCCTCAAGCCTGCCGTTCTTGTCGAGGGTCGATAGGATCTCGTCCCTGCTTAGGACACACACCCACTCGCCAGCTTTCAATTTAAGTGTCCGGGAACTCGCGCCAACCATTCCTACGGCTCCTCTGTCTGGGGGGACTATCAGCAGTGTGATTGCGTGATTTCAACTCAGCTCAACTCAACACTTCGGAGCTAACTAGAGAACGTAATTATTCACAAGGCTGCTACGCACCTTAGGCGCCATCGCAGACCACCTGGCCATTCCAATGGCTCCAAACAAAAGGCAGAAACCCGAAACGGAGATCGTCGAAGTAAACAACTCCCGGGAGATCAGCATGTAGCATGTCAAGCCCATTCCTGTGAAAAAGAGTTTCTGCCATTGGAAAGAGTCATAACGCTTCGCGATCTGTCGCCTCTCAGACCATATGGCATTGACTTCAGGCGACAGGGGCAACACTTTCCTGACAAAAACCGGCACGATCCTTAAAGAGAGCATTAGCACAAGGAGACCAATAATCAAGCTCGAACCTGAACGGACATCCTGGCGTAAAAGTGAAAGTATGGGAATAACGAGAATACCAACAAACGATCGAAGCGCGGCATCAAAAGGCCTGCGATCTATCGAAACTAGAATCTTGTCAAGAGTTGTCATCCTGCACGCGATCCTCTGCCTGAGCAATCCATCCGCAACAGCAAACCCGCATCGCAACCGAAACCATCGGTCGGCATTTACTCTCAGCTCGGATTCCACACGCTACGCCTCATTCTGATCGCGAGCTGGCCGTAGCTTGAATTTCGTCCTTTGAGATGAGTCCGGCTAGTTGTTGGAGGCGTTCCTTCCTTGCAAACAGCCCCGACATCGGGGCAAGTCCAACGGCACGAAGAATAGATTCCCACCTATATACCCAGTCATGCCGCAGGAGCGACTGAGTAACGTTGGTACGCCTGATAGTCTCGACTTCGTTGGGCAGCCTCTCCAAGTCATGGACGATTGCATCGATGTGAGTTGAGTCATAGGGCAAGTCGATCATGGCTCCAGGCCAGTCGAAGAGTTGCCTGAATGTCTCTGTCTCAGGACGCTCACCTACCATTACGGTGCCAGAAGCAGCTCCTTCAAAATAGCGGTTCCCAATCTCTATTTGATCGCCCCTTATATCCCGTCGATCAATCAGCCCTGGATTCACCATGAAGTACTTGCTTCTTTTTGCAATGTTCGCGAAGAGAGATCTATGTTCGACCGAGTCGATGACCTGATCGGCGACAATGCTGTCGTGCAAATAGAAAAGACCGTCTCTCGAGGACATTTGCAAGAGCGCATGATGGGTCAACTCCGAGCGACGTCCGATGCTATAAAAATCTACGACTCGCTTGGGCGGGTCCGGATAAGGGCAAAACCGAATGGCGTCTACACCGGGCGGCAAGAAGACACACTTGGCCTTAATTCGCTGACTGAGCGGTACCACGCTTTGACTGTAGTAAAGCACTACGACATCAAACCTGTCGAGCATGCGCAAGAAGTGGTCATAGGAAGCCATTTCCGTGGCCCACAACTCATCTATCAAGCATACGGCTTTCTTGCAGTGTCCCCGCCAATCGCCGAGAGCATCAACCCTCAACATATCCGTCGGATCTCCGCAAATCGCGAAGAACAGATCGTAATCCGCCTTGATCGGTGCTTGTGTAACACCAGGATTCAGCGTGAGAGGCGTGTGGTAGGCAATCTTTTTTGCGAATGCATGACGCATACCGGAATCGATCTGCGGCGCCAACAACTCCACAGAATCAACCTGCGAGATAACATCCTCAAATTCAAAATGGGCACAACGAAACGGTAGGGTTCTAATCTGGTTTCGTTGCGAAAAAATCAATGTACGCGTTTCTCTACGTTGACAGTCCATATATGCACCGTTCGCTGTTGCCGCAGCTTCGTAATCTGTTTTGTGGCCCACCGAGTTAGATTCCGGGGAGACCCTAGCTCTCAAAAAACCAATGCCGATAAAATTCGGCTCTCACCGCTGAACAAGCGGCCATCCGCGATCTTGGACGGAAATTGACGTGATCTGTAGGGGCCACTGAATACCAAACGCTGGATCATCAAATCTCACACCATTTGCCGCGTCCGGTGTGTATATCTCTGAAGCCATGTAGTACATTTCTGTGCCGTCCGCGAGCGTCTGATATCCATGCGCGCAGCCTTCAGGAAGATACAGCATGCGACCATTTGCGGCGGTCAGTTCTGCACCGTACCATTTTCCGAATGAAGGAGATGTTGACCTGAGATCGAGCACCACATCAAACATTGCCCCCTGGGTGCACCGCACGAGTTTGGCCTCCAGTGCAGGTTCGATCTGAAAATGCATGCCTCGAACCGTCCCCTTTCGCACGTTCAGCCCCAAATTTGCCTGTACTGGCACAAAATGGATGCCATGCTCCTCAAACTCCTGCAAGCACCATGCCCGCATAAACCGTCCCCGATCATCCGCGTGGGGAGTTGGGTCAATTACCTGTGCGCCGACGATCTCAGTTTCAGTGAATAACATACAGTGACTCTATTCACAGCAGACACTTACGACTCTGCTGATTTGATGCACATGAACTCAAACATTTCGGTCCGGAGAACCCCATCTTACACTGCCTTGTCGACGGCCGTGCCAAGCTGTCACCGGCGCTAAAGTCTAATCATCATTGATCAGCGCACACATGCTTCTGCAGCTTTTCCTCTCTTACCGATTGCACATTCGTACGCAGCCACGAGATACGGAACAGAATGCTCCCAGGCGAGTTCATTCTTCACCCGTCGCATTCCGAAGGCACCCATCTCCTGACGTTTTTCTGGGTGCTCAATCAACCAGAGAATCTTTTCCGCAAAATCAGGGATCTGATTCTCGTTGTCAGCATAGAGCGATGCGGCACCAGCACTAAACCTTCCCTGCTTCAGGTCGAATTGTACGATTGGTTTTCCCAAAGCCATGTACTCCATAATTTTGATCATCGTCGAGATATCGTTCATCTCGCACGGCTTGTCCGGATTCACGCAGACGTCGGCAGTGGAGAGAACTGCCAGCAGGTCCGCATCCGAAATTCTCCCGGTGAAATTGACGGTGTCCTCAAGATTCATATCTCTTGACAGTTTCTTGAGACTAGCCAATCCGGGGCCGCCGCCGACGCAGGTGAAATGGACGTCAAGACGTCCGGAATTCTTGATATATAGCGCGACCTCGAGAAGAAGATCAAGGCCTTCCTGAATGCTCATCGTCCCAACGTAGCCTACTAAGTAACTCTTGCCATGCTTCAGGGCAGGATTGGGCATCACGGGCTTGAAGGTTTCCAGATCGGGGCCGTTGCGTACTACAAACACATTTTCAGGATCGACTCCACCTCTCTCAATCGCCAGATCCCTGTAGCTGGTGTTTGTGGCCATGACAACATCGCTCGAGCGATAAGTCATTTTTTCCAACCACACTTGAGCCTTGTACAGAAGCCCCATTTTGCCGTACTTCGAGAGGTAGAGCTCAGGATTTGCGTCGTGATGGTCGAAGATATACTTCACGCCCAGTAGCTTGTATGGCAGTGCTATCAGAAAGATATCGTCGGGCGGATTGCAGCCCTGAATGACTTGAAACCCATGCCGAAGATAGATCCAGAAGGCGTAGAAAAACTCCCAGAAGAGAGCACAACTGAATTCCCAGATGTATCCCCGGGCGCTGTCTCCCTCCTTGGGCATGGGATGGCGGTAGATACGAACGCCTTCCAGTACCTCATATCCTAGCTCAAAGCCCTTTCCCTTCGGACAAAGCACAGTTACGTCATATCCGTTACTGCTCAATGAACAAGCTTCCTTCCATACGCGGCTGTCAAACGGAACCGGCAGGTTCTCGACGATGATGAGCACTTTTTTCTTCATGATTCCTAATCAGAGAGCTTGGTAAAGTCCTGCAAGGGCCGACATCATGGTCGCCTGCCCCCAGTGCAGGGTTGCAGTTTTATTAACAATCCATGGAGAGTAGCGGCGATAGTAGAAATAGCCTGTTCCATCCTGCATGTTCTCAATGGTCCATTGCGCAACTTTCAAGGCCAAGGAGAGTGCGTCTGGATCGTGCTCCGAAAAGTACACGAGCGTGTCGATGGCCTGAGAACTGCATTGGATATCGACGGGAAGCGTTTTGCGGTCGTAGTATCTCGGCGTTCCATCCGCAAGAAAGAAGGTCTTCTTCCAGTACTCGTAACCTCGCCACATGTTCTCGTCGAAATGGCGGTCACCGGTACTATCGCTGTAATGCTTGAAACAGTCCAGGACATATGCGGTATGGAAATTATCAACCCAGTGTAGATTTGCTTTCTCGCCGTAGTACCAAGATGCGTCTGGCCGCTGATGCTGAGCCGTGTACTGCATTGCTTTCTTAGCCATCGACAGACAAGCTTCGTTTCCCGTGTAAGCGTACGTGCGGGCAAGGAGGCTGGCACCGAGCGTATTCGCATTGTGAACCTGGCTGTTCTGCCCTGGAATATAACTGATACAGGAACCTTCACCATCAGGATACGTGCTGAGATCACGCATGATATGCTCACATGCGCTCGCAGCAACTTGCAGGTATCGGTCATTCTGAAAGCAATCATACCCGTCCAGAAAAGCATGACCAATCAATGACGTCCAGACAATAGTTGGCATGCCTCTGGGCAGGTAGAAGGTTCGCGACTGGTAATCAAAGTGATTTCCCCAACACGCTCCCGAGTAGCCGGGCGTCTGGTGGTCGATCAGCCACTGCAATGCGAACCTTGCCTTGTCAGCCCATATCCCTTCGCCAGTGGATTTATGCAAACGGATGAAGCCGCGCGCCAGAAATCCCATGCCCTTGGTCGAATGTTCTCTCGTGACCCCCAGCAAAGGACGAAGGTTTACGGGAAAGCGACGAACTCCCTGTTGCAGCGCGGTGCGAAGGAACATGTTCTCAAAGGTGAGTGGCCGCACGAACCTTGCGTTGAGGCCATCGAAGGTGTCATAGCCGCGATAATCATTCTTCTCAAGCCAGCCGTAAAGTCTGAGGATTGAATCAAACACTCGAGATTTTGCTGCGCTAATCTGGTTGCCCGGCAGGGGCAAATTACCAGCAGATGCCGTCGTACTTTCCATTCCCACTCCTCTGGTCACCGATGCGCACCAAGTCTACCAGCCGTTGATCGTCACGAAGCCGCGTTGGAATACTCTTGAAATCGGGGTCTCTATTGCCGATGACTACGGTCTGAGCGTGTTCCAGTACAGCATCTACCTCCGAGACCATAAGTCGAGAAATGTGCGGAATACGATTAAGGATGAAGTCCCTGTTTGCGCCAACCAGCCTGGCGAGATTCACGTTCTTGTCATAGATGCGCAAGTCGTGCCCCTTGCCAAGCAGGCGTTCAATGATCTCAATCACAGGGCTCTCGCGGAGATCGTCCGTTCCCGCCTTGAAACTGAATCCAAGAATGCCCACTCGCTTGTGACCCTTGTCCATGATGAGTTGCAAGCCTCGGTTCACTTGCATCTCATTGCTGCGTAGGATGGAAGTCAAGATGGGTAATTCCAAGTCGTGCATCTTGGCCTGGTAAGAGAGCGCCCGCAAATCCTTGGGGAGGCACGAACCGCCAAACGCAAATCCGGGCATTAGATATGCGGAAGACAGATTGAGCTTCTTGTCCTGACAGAAGATTCTCATGACCTCGTGCGAGTCCACTGTAGACGACTTGCAGATGTTACCAATTTCGTTAGCAAAACCGATTTTTAACGCATGCCAGGAGTTGTCGACGTACTTGACCATCTCCGCTACTTCCAGCTTAGTGCGGATCAACGGCGCGTCGATTTTTGCATAGAGCGAAGCCAGTACGTCGCCGCTGCGCTCGTCCAGTTCACCGATCACGGTTTTAGGTGGCCCATTGAAGTCCTTGACGGCTGAGCCTTCACGCAAGAATTCCGGGTTATGACAAACTCCGAAATCGGTTCCAGCCTTCTTCCCAGAGCATTCCTCTAAAACGGGGATCACGATCTTATGCATCGTACCTGGTAGAACCGTGCTTCTGACTACGACGATGTGACGCTTTGCTTTTAGTTTCAGAGCGCCACCAATCTGCTCGCAAATGCGGCGGATATATGTCAGGTCGAGATTGCCATTCACTTCGCTCGGTGTGCCGACGCAAACAAATGAAAGATCGGTTTGCTCGATCGCCGCTACAGGATCAACCGTAGCGCGCAGCCGGCCCGCCTTTACATTTGTTGCGATGATCTCCGCAATGTCATCTTCTATAATCGGCGAGAGGCCACGGTTGATGATATCCACTTTTGCCTGAACTGGGTCGACACCAACCACCTCGTGTCCGTCATTTGCGAGACATCCCGCCGAAACGGTCCCGACATAACCCAATCCGAAAATGCTGACTTTCACGATGCACTCCTTTTCTAACGACCATCACGCCGAAGTTATCCAAATCGCAGGGAGCTCCCATCACCGCTGTCCAGATGACAAACCGCGCTTGCCTAAACTAAGGGAGCAGAGCCTGCGGCCACTGAACTCCGCTCTTTGCTGCGCGACTTTCGAGTCGCAGCGTTTCTGTTCTCAATGTGATAGAGGAGGCGATCCCATTGTTTCTCCAACATCCAGTGGAATGTTCTCAAGCCGCGTTGGACTGGCTTGGCGATACCCCATCCAAATACCTTCTCGATCCAAGAATACTTCCAGGACAGGAAAGGTGTACCCAGTTGCTCACCAAAATAATTCGCCATTTGTTCCGCTTGACTGACAATGTCGCGTCTTTCCGGATAGAAGCAGAGCAGAGACGTTCGCAGGTACTTCAAACACGCGGCGTGTACTCTCTCGCTTTCTTCGAGCGACCGCAAGTAGCGAATATGCAATTGCATCGAGAGCCAGTGGGACTCCTGCTTTGACCTAGAGCGACCTATATAGCTCAAGCTGTCAAGTCCAAAGGACCGGTAGTACACCATTGCGTCGGGCACGAATTTAACGCCGTTGCTGGCCAGTAGAACTCGACAGAAGTACTCTCCGTCATCATCCACTGTTAATCTGGTATCCCACAGACCGGCAGCATCGCTAAGTTCGCGGCTGACTAGCCACGTGGCTGTCTGCATGTAGATGTTTTGTTCCATCTTGCGCAGTAGCCATTCTGTTGGCTCCAAATCGCACCACAATGCTGTTGGGCGAGACTTGGCGCGACGGGTGCGATACATGAAGTTCGCCCAACCAGAGGAAAGAAGAACCCTGCGGTCAACCCTATGTTTCACGAGTTCCATTTGTCTGGCTATCTTGTCAGGAGCCAGCAAATCGTCTGCGTCCAGCCATTGAATGTATTCCCCTCGGCTTAAAGACAGTGCTTTGTTTCTCGCTGCGCAGGCGCCACGATTCTCCATCTTCACAACTTGAACAAGCGCGGACTCAAACTGCTTGGCCACGGCAAAAGTATTGTCTGTTGAACCGTCATCCACGACAATGATCTCCTTGCTCGCCCAAGTCTGAGCGATTGCCGAGCGGAGCGTGTCAGCAATCCACTCCTGTGCATTGTATGCAGGAATCAGAATGGAAACCGAAGGTCTTCCCTGCTTATCAATGGCTTTCGCGCTCGGGTCCCCGGGGACCGATGTTTCGGCTTTCAGCTCGAAGCCATCCCCACCCCCCCCGAGGATTGGGGGGGCTCCGCCGTAGTCACTCCGAGCGCGCTCCGGCAGTTGAAGCAAGTCGGTTTGCCAAGGAATCATCTCTCGCAACAGACCTAAAGCCTCCCGAATTGGCGCGAACCCGCGGTGCAACACCGCCACCATTGCGACATATAGCGTCCCAAATAACGCGGAGACAACTACGATACGAAGGAAGCTTCCGAAGGCTCCAGGCAACGAGGTGAGCACGGATAGCCTCGTTAGGAACGCAGCAGTTCCACACCCTGCTACCAACGAAGCTAATGTGTATTTCCATATGATCGAGACCAGCGTAAATGTCGGGAAAGAGATTGGCTTTCCAGCGTAAAGGAAGGCAGGGAGAATCAATATCCAGAAAGACGCCGCCCACGCAACCGCAACGCCAGACGGGCCCCACCGCAATGCGAGAACAAACAGGAGGCCCGTTACACCGATTTCAACAATTCCCCACCGTAGCCAGCGATCCGCCCTGCCAATGGAAAGATGAATCCAGCCGTGAGTGTGGTAAATGAGCATGATCCCGATTCCAGGGGCAAAATAAGTGAAGATCTGGCCCGCGGTATCCCATCGGGAGCCTAATAAGAGACGAATGAAGTCTCTACCCACCAATGTAAGTGCGCCACTAATTCCCATCCCCGCAAAAGCCAAGACAGATAACACACGTAGAAGATACCGCTGGTACTCGGCTCTATCACTATTTAGTCGACTCAGAGCGGACGTAGCCACTACCGACACATTTCCAACCAGTTGGGTAGCTGGCAGCGAAAACAGATCATACGCCTTCTTATAGAACCCGAGAGCCGCCGCGCTAAAGCTCCAACCTACAAGAAGGTTGTCCATATTCCGCGCAGAGTAGTTCACGGCGAATCTTCCGTAGACGCTTAGCGCAAACCGTACCATCGCAAGTGTGCCGTCTACGCGGCGGGGTCTGCCAGGATGCCAGGAGCACAATACCCATGCGCCAAGACACGTGGACAGGGGCAATACGATGCATCCCGCGACTAGAGCCCAGTATCCCCACCCTGCCCAACCAAGCGCGACGGACAAGGCCACGGAAAACGAGCGCGCAACAATATCGTTTGCCGATAGCGCTGCAAAACGCATCGACCGTTTGAGGAGCGCGAGGTGTAGAACTGACAAACTTGTAAGCAAGATTGTCGAAGACATACCTAGCGCGACGTTCGCAACGCGTGGGTCGTGGAAGAACCGCGACAGAAGCGACCCAGCCGCCCCAAAACCAATCGTCAGTAAAATCCCGACGACCAGGTTTATCCAGAAAAGGTTACTTAGCAGGCCGTGGTTAATGTCTTCGCGTTGGATCACCGACTCGGTGAAGCCATTCAGCCCAAAATTCGAGAGAAGGAGGCAGAAAGTCGTAACCATCGCGACAACCCCAAAATCCCCCGGTGTCAGCAGCCGCGCCAGCCCCACGGTTGCGATTATCTGAAGAGCCATCCCCATACCACCGGAAAGCAAAGTAGCTCCAGCGCCGCGCGAGGCAAGCTGGTGAACTTTGTCTGGGTCAATGGAGACTTGAAAGGCGCCAGTCGAATCGAACGGTTTCAGAATTACTCCAGAGATAAAGATTTCTTGAGGATTAGATCGTAGGAGAGATCGCGGCAATAATTAGAGCTGCCGGAAGCGCATCATTTCTATTGAAGAGGGGTAGAAGGCGCAAGCTCATTCTTTCAGAACCTGCGCCTCTAGTTGCATCGAATCCCAGAAAAGTAGTATCGCCAACGCACTACTTCTCTAAGCTTTATGTATTTAGTGTACGACAACCCCTACGCCTGTTGGCGGAGAAGGTGGAGCGGATACGCCGCCTTGCAGGGGGTGGGGATAAGTGTACGAAGAGTACGACTGCACTACGCCGTTGCAGGTAGTCGAGCAGTTTTCGCCAGAGCAACTGGACACCGTGCACCAGTCACGATTCGGCTGCAGCACATCCGACTGATATGGTCGCGTGCCCACGCTCCCGTTCGGGTCGATGACAGGCGATGTAGGCTTGGGAGATGTGCACGACAATCCGGTACATGTAACATTCCCCCAAAGCAATACCGGGTAACTCATTTCCGTAAACCCCGTCGGAGTTGCGACTCCTGCGCCGCGCCCAATCTGATCCAAGCATGGATAACCGTAAGTCGCGGTCGAGGCATAATTTCCATCATAAAGCTGAGTTCCGCCGCAACGGGTGTTGATGGGTGCGTGCGCGTTCGCGTCATTCGCGCGTTCTACATCGAAGTAAATCGGACCGCCGCTTGAATCCCACGTCCCGCCGTGGAAGTTGTTGTTGAATATTACGCCGGTGCCTCCACGAAGTTTGATCGCGTCATACTGATAGCCCGCAGTGATTGAGGCGTTGGTGGTGCAGTCAGAGAAATACGGGAAGAAGTCATTATCGTAAACTTCCCACTGGCTTGTTCCGCGTGTACCGCGAGAGTATGCGCCATGCGTCTCAACTGCTCCACCACAGAAGGTGCTGTGTCTCACCACAAAGCGATTTCCAGCTGTACCATCCCCCATAATTGGGTTAGGCCACGCGCTAGAATTGGTGGCGTTGCCCACAAAGAAATTACTATCCTCCACATACCATGAGTCCGCTGTACCTAGCGTGTTTGCTCTCGCCCAAGCAGCAGAACCCGTCAGTGCGGAAAGGTTAGAGTCGGACTCCCCTATACCAGGTTCAGTAATCAACGTGGATTGATCTCCGATTGGAACATAGTGGCTGTTGTGGTCCTGCAAGCCAAACACCCACCCATTCACCGCGACGTCGTTATTGCCAGCAAAGGCACGATCATCGAAAACATTATGATCGATTCGGATTCCGTTGACTTTTGTGTTGAGAAAAGTGGAGTTCTGATTGATTGCAATCGTAATACCAGTGCTGTAATTGCGAACGAAGTAGAATCCCGTGATGCGAAAAGGCTTGGTGTTCAGAGTTGCACTAATTCCCGTCGCCGCACTCGTAGTGATAACTGTGGACGCACTAGCGTTAGGTACTGGAGCCGTAGATGTGATTGGAATGCAGCCTTGAGCCCCGGCGCTAACCGTGCAAGGACTCGCGCCAGCCAAGGTGAGGTTCACATCGTTCCACGTAAGAGTTCCCGTCCAAGTACAGGCCCCTGCGGGAACTTGCACAGTGTCTCCATCTACCGAGGCCGTTACTTGTTTCTGCACATCTGAGAGATTGCAACTGGCAGCATTCCGGATCGTAGCTCGCGACAGGCACGGAACCAGCAGAAACGAAAGCAAAGCAATTGCGCATTGTTTCTTTCGTGTGATGGGCGACGAACAAAGACCTTTTATTCTCATTTCACCTCACCGGTTCCTAGGCACCCTGCTCCAGCAAACGTGCTATGGAACGTCCCTCCAGAAATCTACCCATCCACTCGAATCACGTCAAGAGACGAAGGTGCACTGGTCCAAGAACGATCAGCACGGAATTCGGCATTAGCCTAGTGTTGTTAACACGATACAAACATGGAGCTTACAGGTTGATGTCTCTTTTCAACCTTAGAGACCCTACTGAAAGACTAAGAGTCATTTCCCGGGATTACACAGATTCTTCTTCCTCGCCATCATGTCATCGATCCTCCCTATTAGATCTAGACTTTCGTCGGAGAACTTGCGCGCGAAGAGTAATTCTCCCGAACCGTAAACATTGTGGCCAATGACCATTCCGCCAAAGGTCTCAAAGAAAGCCACATGACGATCATTCAGCATGGCAGGACTAGCGGCTGAATCGGACCAGTCTTCGTAAACCAAATTCCTCCTGGCTCGAATCGCAAATCTCGAATTCCCCAATATGGTATGAACAAGGCATTCATCTGGTGCGAAGGTATCCTTAAAGAACTGCGCCAGGTAGGGATTACGCTCCATAAAATCTAGAATGTAGCTGCATGCCTCGTTTGTCAGCGCCCACCATGTACTTCCCGAGTAAGGGTTCAGATCTCCAAGGTATCTTCTGTAGTCACGTTGAGCAAGACCAAGTTTTGCCAGGGCTCTTGTCCCTAACCTGATCATTGCCGACCGTTCGTGCGATAACACAAGTCGATTGAATCGCGCCAGCGATTGACCAGCCTCCGCGTTGGGAACTCTGGTCAAACTTACATATTCTGCGCCTTGATTCTGCTGCAGGAATGAGTGAACTTCTCCAGCAGATGTTAGGGGATACTCACTTCCGCTCAACAGAACACAATAGTCGAACTTCGTACTTGCTCGTACGGCGTACCGTAACAAGGAGAGTATTGCCTCAACTACAGAGTAGTCACCCCAATACACCGGAATTCGACTAATGAAGTGAATATTCTTGCCCTGGATGTCGGAAAACTCGCTTAGATCGCTCTTACTATCGAGATGAATAAAGAACTCGCAATTCCCGTATGACAGAGCTTCTATCTCTTTTTTCAGAAGCTTTGGATTCTTATGGGTAACCGCCAAGTATGCAATGTTCATTTTCGGAGATTCTCCCTCTTTTCGCGAGACGAGATCTTGGCCGTACCAAAGCAAACTGTTTGCGAGATCAGACCACGATCTCTTGGTGGCGGATACAGTACTAAGTCTTGAGGGGAAGGGTTCCCCGTCTCTCGGAGCGCAGGTATAACCATGCACGCCCAGATGAACACGAACCAGATTGGGTCTGTGCCTCTGAATCCCGCCTCTGTGAGATTGTAGACCGTAGAAGCAACGAAGAATGCGAGCATAAGCCGTCCAAACTCCGAATTCCGTCGAAATGCAACCACTGCGTTTCGATAGCCGATCACCATAATTCCCGCCATGAGACTCACTCCTATCCAACCCAGAGTTAAGTAAATCTCAAGATAGCCATTGTGTGATTCGTTCGGATGCCACCAATACATGCTCCAGAGCTTTTCAATTCGGCTCCCTAACCAAAAACTCTCAAATCCCGTCCCGACAAGAGGGTTACCTGACAGCGCGATAACTTGCTGCCACAGTTCGGTTCTTCCGGTGAGCGTAGGATTTCGTCCCAGCGTTGCCACCATTCCACCGCCGGTGTCCAAGAGTAGCGCATACAGGGAGCCGAGAATGATTGACAGTGTAAGAGCATGTATTATCGCGGGGCGCCGTGCCACCGTGCGTAGAGTTGTTGCAAACATTAGTCCGCTTGCCATCACGATGCAAGCCATCGACGTCATTGAGTCAGCCTTCAACAAGAGCCATAGCGCCATTAGGACCAACGTTACGTGCGCAATAAGGTGACGCACTCTATTTACATTGTCGTCCTTAAGCAGTTGAACTATGCGCCATACGGATCCCACCCCGAGAATGAGACAGATCGTACCCAACCCATTCTTATTATCCGTAACGCCTGCAAAGTACATCTCCCAACTTGAAGGGTTATAGCCTCGTCCAATCTCTGGATAATACTTAATGAATAGTATCGAGACTGGAATCATAATGAACCCAACTCTCGATAGGATACGTCTGATGGCTGACAGCTGATCTGGATCGGTAAGCACCACCAAGACCATCACGACATTACCAAGTGCCTTTACCCAGCGCTTGATAGCGACTTCGGGGTAGTCCGACCAGCAGATGCTCAGCGCGCAATAGGAAAAGAAAAGAAGAGTTGGCATGTTCGCGGCGAGAATTGCAAGGACCTTCCTTCTTCTCTGATAGAGCACGAAGATCCCAAGCGCAACCAGGACCGAGAGCACATTGCGATCCAGAGGGCTCCCATTCAGATATTGGTCCGGTGTCTCTCTGGGCCAAACATCCCCAGTCCATCCGAACACTGCAAGCCATTGAGAGGCCACCCGTGAACAGGCAAGCCACATCCATATCACCACGATCCACAACGCGGGCGAAGTTCTAGCCTTTGAATCGCGGTCTAGATAAAACATGCCTGCGATAAGAGTCGCGTAGATGATTGTTGCGGTGAAAGGGCTCATTGGGAGTCGATAAAAAGACGGTGCAGGTGTTCGAGAGTGAGGAGTTTATGGATTGCGGTAGTGTAATTGTGATCACCCTTGAGATGCCCGTTCACCATCATTTCGACAGTTCTCGGCTCGAGATACGGGCGCGAGAGCGTCTTTGAGTCAAGAAGCATATCCCGAACGTACCTTGAGAGAGCGTCGCGATACCAGACCCGGAAATGATAGAACTTGTGCCTTCCGAGGAAGAGCCGTTCGAGGTGCAGTTGCGAGAAGGCGTGGTCGATGTGCGCGACCCACTGAGGCATTCCATAGTCATACGCATATTCTGCTTTAAATGTGAACTCGAGGTAGTTGCGCAAGATAGCGGAGCGGACCACTCCATAGCTTCCTCCCAGCCCACGGTCGGTCCGAATCCGCCGTAAGGCCGAGCTGCCGTCGGCAATGAGCCGCAGTGAGATGTCATTGCTCGACAGGGTGGATTTGGGCGCACGGAACACAGTCCGGACAAAGTCGTTGTCCAAGTAGGGAGAGCGCAATGCAATCTGGGTTTGCTCCAAAGCTTGGAGGCTGTAGTGGTGCCAAGGCGCTTGACGAAACACGGCAAAAGAGAGCGGGTGACAGCGAATGAGGTCAGAATAGGTCTGCTTAGCCTCTTCGATGTACGGTGAAATGTCTGCTCGGAATAGCCCTGGCGGAGGGGGCATCGGCTTGAACGCTCGAACGCTGCGAAGTACTTCTCCGCCATAATTTCCAGTCATACGGACGGGCGCGATGCCACGAGCTATTTCGTTGATGTAGAGATCTGCTGAGTGGCTCACATCAGAGCATCCATCTGTCAGGTAAACCGTGCGCTCCGAATAATGTGGAAACTGAGCCAGGAACTCTTCGCCAACCGGAATAACTTGGTGAGGCTGCTGACAAGCGTTTGCAACTTTACGTGCCATTACTACGTCTTGACAGTCATGGAACATGCCGCCAAAGGAATAGCACGGAAGAGAGCTCGGAGCAGCTCTATGCCATGCCATGATCATCCGCGAGTCAAGTCCCCCCGTTAGGGAGATTCCAATCCGTTCTTCCCCTGAGAAGTATCTGGGAAGATTGCGAGAGAAGACACGTTTCAGTTCCTGGTAATAGCTTTCCTCATCCAACGATTCCTGCTCTTCCCACTCCCTTGGCTCGAAGTAGGCGCCCTTGCTCACAATCGCAGAGTTCTTAAACACCCACTCCGAAGCCGGAGGTAGTACGTGAATGCCTCCGAAAACCGTGCGGTTATTGAGCACGCACCCACATGTAACGAGCTCCGCCATACCTTTGATATCGATGCTGCGGAGTTCGGGACGCACAGCAAGGATGGCCTTCGCCTCTGCCGCGAAATAAAACGCATCCTTTTCATCGTGGTAATACACTCGGTGCATCCCATACCTATCGTTGAAAAGGGTAACTGTGTTGGTCGCTCGATTTGCAAGAAGTCCGTGGAAGCGTCCATTCAGCCCAGAGAGAAACGACGGACTCTCCTCAGCGAGATGCACCAGATAGCTTGGCCCTTTCAGAGATTCTGGATCAGAGAACTCTTCGCCAGAGAAAACGAGCACAGTCTCGCCTGTCTCGCTGCGAAGCGGCATCTGGTCAGAAGTAGGGCTCTCGCGAGCCACCCATCCGACATACACTCCCAAAGACTCGTCTATCCAAGTTCCCGTGACATAGAAGGACTCGTGCTGAAGTGATTTGACCATCCGGCACAGTTCCTGCTTTGCGCGCTGGCTCGGCATTTTGGTAATGAGACCTACGATTCCTGGCATAGGTCTAAGAGGCCTCCCCCGCAGCTTGGAACTTGCGGCTATACCAAGCGCTCCGGAGGTGTCGCAGCTTGGCCGCAATGGACTCGGGAACGTGGTCGGCAAGTCGCCTATGGAGCCCAAGTGCAAAGCCGGCTCTGCCTATCGCTGTGATCGGCACGTAATAGCGAGGAACGTCAATGCGCTGGAATGCGTTCCGTTCTTTGAAATCGCTGAGACTGTCACTCAGTTTCTTCCCGTATGCAAAGTTGGAATATACGAGGTACGAGATGTTGCGGGAGGCGCATGCCCGCACGGCGTGCGCAATGAGGGCGTTTGTGGGCGCCTTGTCTCTCTGCTCCACCATCGACACGACGTTCATCAACCCAGCCTGCGTACCGCTTTCATCGGCTACAAGTTTTACGAAACCAATCAGCCGTTCATCAAGGAACGCTCCGATAAATGTACTGTGCTCCAAGTAGGTCGCCGCTTCCTTGCGGACGGTTTCGACGTCTTTTCCGTAGTGCGGAAAGCGTCTCCCTTGGCGAATGGGGCACTCATTGTAGATAGCCCAGATTCCCCGAACAAGTTCGTCATCGAATGGTACTTCGCGAAGTGTGACTCCCTTTTTCTCAGCTTGCTTGGCCTTGTTGCGCGCCTTGAATCCGATTTGCTTGTTCCACCAGTTGTCAAAAGTAGAAATTGGTAAGGCGGCGAAATTGTCCAGTTCCATCGGAAAGTCGTACTTGGGGGCAGTATCCGGCAATCTCTGCATAAACGTAAACAAATCAACATGCTCTTCCGAAGCGCGCAGCTCCTTAATAACCGCTTCCGGGTTATCCAAAAAGAGATATTTCTCAGCGTCGAGACGGGCAATCCGTAGCAAGCGTCCCGTAACCTTGATTTCTTTTCCACAAACGCGCATAAAAGTTGATTTCCTAGTTTGGGTTGACACATCCACCTCCCTTTGGTGAAGAGGCCGCCAACCTCGCGCTATGTCCGCTAAATGAACTACTCATTCACATAGTCTTCTTTGATGAGGTTGATTTTGAGGAGACCAAGGAGCTTACCCAAGTGATCAGAGAGTCTGACCAGATAAGTCATAAACCACTCATGACCTACCACGGCCGCAAAGGGTAGAGCAATAGCGTAGGCCGGAATCGCTACTATGGATTTCGCGATGCTGGTGGCTCCGCAACTCGGCTGCAAACTCGCAGTTGCTCCGCGAAGTAATGCTTTTCTAACCATGTATGACCGGCTCCAGCGTGCAGGCGGGACGACCTCATACACAATAGCTTCGGCCGACCAAATGAAGCTGCGGCCTTCCTCGATCTTCCGTCGAAAGAAATCCTGGTCTTCTCCAGCCCGGAACTCCGGTCGAAACGGCATCTCCCCCGATGCCAGGAAGACTTCCCTTCTCAGCAGGACATTGCCAGTGCGAGCCTCTTGCCAGTCCACTCGCATACCTGTCGGGTTTACTCTGCGGTCGTAGAACTTGCTCCTCACGAGCCATCTCGGCGGCGTCTCGTCAAAGTGGCGTTTTACAGGGCCAAGTACACCATCCACGTGATACTCGTTAATTGCTTTGAGAAGCGTAATGAGCCATTCGTCGGTCGGGAATTCGTCATCGTCGACCAACGCTACAAAGTCTCCTTCGGCGTCTTCTAGAACCTTGTTCCGGACAAGAGCAATGCTCCGTCTAGGTTCAACGCTATACCGGATGGCGATGGACGAAGACTCTGCAAACTCTGTGACCAATGGCCGGGCGGACTCCAGCGAATCGTTATCAGCGACCGCAATTGAATAAGTGAAGAGTCCTTCTGTGGTCTGTCTGGTCAGTCCACCAAGTAAGCGCTTGAGTAGCTTCGGTCGCTTGTATGTGCAAATGCAGACGCAAATGTGTGGCAGGAGTGAAGGCTCTTCGGCGGTTCTTCTCTTGGTCACTTCAGCCGACTCAACTTTCATGGTCGTTGCCCCGCCCAGATACGCTGAACCGCGATGCGATGAAATGATTGCCGATCCTGTTAAATAGATCTCCTTGGGTTAGAAAGCGGTACTCATCAGGATTTATCGGATGGGTCTCCAATTCGACGATGGCCTTGCGCGCCAAACCAAAAATGCGATCGAGGCGATCCGCAGGTTCAAACGGGGCCAGTGAAAACAGGTAGTCCACAAGTCGATGACGCCTCTCCAAACGCGTGTCAATGAACTTGCGGTAAAAACGGTTCATCAAGCTCTTCTCCGAGGCAGTGAATGAAAAATTCCTTCGGACCAACGTCCCACCAGGCATCAACTCGCCGAACACTACGTTTGCAGAGAGGTGCATATGATGGTGACCATCGATGCGTTGAGGCGCTACGCCGTAGAGCCTCTGAAACTCCTCAGTTTGTGCCGCGACCACATACTCGAATGAACCCGCCAGTCCTGGATGGAAGAAAACCTGAGCTAGCCGGTTTCGCAACAAATGTCGCTGCAATCGTTGCTGATGCTCAGCAAGACGCCCGAAACAATCTGCTGCCGAGAACGCGGTCGTAAAGTTCAAGTGCAGACCAACATCCACCCCCCGAGCACGGGCCAATTCGGCTGCACGTTCCGAGTCCTGCATGAAGACCATTGCGCTGGCAGATGAAATAGAGCCAAGCGCCGCGCATTCCAGAATGCGGTCGGTTGTCTGCACATCCCGTCCCCAGTCGTCCGCGTTAATTATGAGGGCGCCTGTTCGTTCTCCATCGCTCGAATAGACAGGATCGTTCTGGTTTGAGATTGCCAACAATGACTCGATTCCTCTATCGCGGTCCAACCTGTGGCCCCACAGGTTGCTTCAATTCCACCGGTGTGCGAGAACTGCCAATTGTGAAGAACTTCTTCAACCTATGCATCTCTTCCCGTCGATGAAAGCTGACGAGCTCGCGTGAGACAGGACGTTGCATACGGCGAAGCATCGCCCAGAAATAGCCGGCACCAAGAGCCAGGCCGCCCAATCCCAGTGGCGGACACGTCATCTGGCGCACGGTCCTGAATATCTCCCAAAGCGGATGGTTGCCCACCGAGTAGTCCTTAATGCCCATCTTGAACCGTGACTTCAAGACACTTCGCTGCGCGGTTCCCATTGCACGATGATGCAGGCAACATTTTTCCGGAAAGGTTCGCGTCTTCCAACCTTTCATTCGCGCAGTGATTACTGCTATGTGATCGATTGAGCCACCCTTCACTGGGAGATATCCGCCAATGTCTTCAAAGCATTTCCGCCGAAACATCTGGCAGGCACCGGAAACGTGCTCGATGCTTACAAAGCGATAGTCGTAGCTTTGTCCTGACAGTTCCTGGAATGGCGTACCCACTAACCCTAGCGTAGGGTCCGCCACTAGTTTCCCGAGCAGAAATGAAAAGTAATCCGGGTCAAATGAGAGATCAGCGTCCAAGCTGGCGACGATCTCAAAAGACAGATCCTTCACCTTTTCATACCCGGCATTGAACGCGTGAACCTTCCCCGCGAAGTTACGTTCGGCCCGCTCCGGCATTCGGACCAACTCGATCCAGGGATACTGTGCAACGTATCTGCTCACTATATCGTCCGTGCCATCTGTCGAGCCGTCGCTGACAATCACCCACTTGAGCGGACGTACGGTCTGCGCCACCATGGACTTCAGCGTCAGCTCAATGAAGTCACTTTCATTGCGTGCTGGACTGATCAGAACGTAGCTTGGAAGAGTCACTTGCTCTCCTGCGGAAACGTCTTGTTCAGGATTTCGGCTTGCAATTTAGCAGGGGGCATTTACGCGAGAGCCTCTACTGGCGTCGATCGGTGAGGCTGCACTGCCTCAACGGAGTATCCTTCTACCGTAAGTTCGATCGATTGCCGAATCAGGTCAACCGAGATGACCAGTTTCTGTCCGCCCTTGTGTTCTTTGAGCACACCCTCTACACCGTCGAGCGCTCCCCCTCGTATCCGAACACGCTGGCCCACCTGTGCAAAACCGCTAGTAGAGAACGGCAACCGATTAGCGAGTACCGTCTGAATGCTCTCAATCTGGTAGTCGGGAATCTGTGCGGGCGCACCATTTACGCTTACAAAGCGAAAGACTCCGGGAGTCTTTAGAACCTCAAGGCGCCGCGACGAGGTAGCTACCAGACAGACAAACACGTAACAGGAGAAGAGCGGAACCTCCACGATCCTGGTTCGATCGCTCCACCGGTGAGCCTGATCCATCGTGGGGACGAACGCGTGAATACCCCTCAGATGAAGTTCCGCCCCGATGCGCTTTTCGTGACGGGCACGCGTCTGGATGGCATACCATCCAGGCCGCCCATCACCAATCGATATCTCCCCAGAAGGAGTGAGTTGGCTTTGCTGGTAGTCGCTCATAGCTTCGCCCTCTGAGTCACAATATGACCCTTGACCAAGGACACTAACGCGCCATGGCCTCGAACAAGCAACACCGGGACACATACCATTTCGTCCCTCGGTGGCCCGCGCCGGAAAGAGATAGTGCAGTTCAACGGCCAAACATGTACTCTGCCTTTATTTCAGAAAAGAGTAGGTATCTTATAGTGGCGACAAGACTTCGTGCCGGAAGCCCATTCTACGGACGCGTCAATCGTTATTTCGAGCGCAGGACACGGCTCATCCCTCTGCGGGACATCGCGATCATCTCCACAAGCCGACTTATCCAGCTCACATTAAACTACTTACATCCCCGAGAGCCGATGAGAAACGAGCGTTCTTCGATACATCTGATCCTGACCACAAATCCAGTTCGTCGAAGAAAATCTGCATAATGGAAACTCATTGGCACGGCACGCTGCCAAGAACCCGTCCAGCAATGCTGGCTGAACCTCACAACTCAGAACACGCAAACCTGGGCAACGCGAGGTGCCAGGGTTCACCGAACGAGGCGGACCATAATCCTCAGTTCAAACTACGCCAAGGCTCGTCGCCTTCCAGGTCTTGAATTCATGCAAACTAGGAAAACCTTTTCCCTTTCGGAAATGGTTTTCAGTTGCGATGAGGCCCGAGCCATCGTCACCTGCCGTGCGCAATGCTTCGGAGCAGCCTCGCCTCCTTCGTTAAATCCCTCATTCTTTGCGATTGACCACCCATCGAGAGTGGCCTTCAGACTGCAACAGGATGGATACGGATGTTTATCGCCCATGACCGAAGAGAGTCGCGAAGCTGCTGATTCAGCAATTGATTTGCAACCACACTGGCCTGAGCTGAATCTACAAAGCCCGACGGTGGCCAGATGGAACCGGCGAATGAAATCGGTATCTCTGAAGATCATTCAAGTCGTTCACGCTGCCCGCGAATTTCATAGGACGCACTCCGCGGCGGCAATCCCTCATCGGTCGTTCCTTACCTGCAAAGGGGTACTCCCGTGAACTATCTTGGAATCAGTGGCTTAGAAGGATCTGCGCCTTTCAAACGGAATCATTGGAAGGGCTTGGATCCGCGTGAGTATCGCATCGCGCAGGGTTTTGATTCGGCCGCGGTATTGGTCTCCGATGGCCGCGTTGTGGCCGCTGCAGCACAGGAGCGCTTTAGCCGAAAGAAACACACCGGCGATTTTCCAATCGACGCAATTCAGTTTTGTCTCCGTGAGGCGGGCCTCGGTATCGAGGATATTTCCGAGATCGCACATGGCTTCGATTATTCCCCTTTTCGTGAGATTTACTCGCTAGACCCGGATTCTGCAGAACTCTACCGGACGGTGTTCTCCAAGGAAGCGCTGGTCCAGCAAGTCCTTCGCTACTTCCCCGAGTTCCCCGCCGAAAATGTCCATGCAGTGCCTCATCACCTGGCACACGCCGCCAGCGCAGCCCTAACCTCCGGCTGGGACGAATGCCTGGTGGTAGTCAACGACGCCATGGGAGAGGTGCAGAGCCTCACCATCTACCAATTTCGCGAAGGAAAATTCAAGAAGCTCAAAGAGATTTCAGCGAACGACTCCATCGGGATCCTCTATTCGCTCGTCACTCTACATCTCGGTTTCGATTTCAACTCGGACGAATACAAGATCATGGGACTGGCGCCCTATGGCGCCCCGGGCCGCTTCCGTCTGTTCTTCGAGCGTGCAGTCGAACTTCGGCCAGACGGCTCCATACGCATTCCAATCCTCCGGCTGAACCGTTCTCGAGAGGAACGGGAGAACTATCTCGAGACCCGGCGCTACCTTGACGAGCACCTCGTGCCGCGGCGCGAGCCAGACGCGGAAATCACGCAGGAGCACAAGGACGTAGCTGCAGCTCTGCAGGAGTGTCTGGACCGCGTAGTGCTGCACATCTGCGGGCATGCCGGAAAGCAAGCTGGAATGCGGCGCATCGCTCTTGCCGGTGGCGTCGCACTCAACTGCACGGCAAATTCCAAGCTTATCGATTCGGGCGCGTTCGACGATGTCTACATCCAGCCCGCAGCCGGAGACGATGGCACAGCTCTGGGCGCCGCTCTTTTCCGCGCAGCCATTCACGAAAAAGTTCGCAATGAGCGCATGCCGGTTCCACTGTTGGGGCCCTCTTATCCGCTCCCATGCATTGAGAACGCGATTCGGAAACACGCCAACCGCGTCACCGTGAGAGTCTTCGACTCTCTTCAGGAGACCTGCAATGAGGCGGCGACGCTGATCGCCGATGGACGAGTCATTGCATGGTACCGCGGGCGCATGGAGTACGGTCCGCGCGCGCTCGGGAATCGAAGCATTCTTGCCGACCCAGGTCATCCCGCCATGCGCGACCGTATCAACGCCATGGTCAAGATGAGGGAAGCTTTTCGGCCCTTCGCGCCGGCCTGCTCAGAGGAACAGGCTCATCAATGGTTCAACGTGACTCCTGGAACACAGATGCCGTACATGATCACAGTGGTCGACGTTCGCCCCGAGCATCAGGCTTCCCTGCCGGCCATCACGCATGTGAATGGCTCGGCTCGCCTGCAGACCGTCTCAGCGACGGATAACTCGGATTTTCATCATCTGCTCAAGGCAGTAGGCAAGACTACAGGCAGAGAGATGGTACTCAACACCAGCTTTAACGTGAAAGGCCAACCCATCGTCAACACTCCTGAGGAAGCCATTGAGACCTTCCTCAGCACGGGTATCGAATTCTTGTTTCTGGAGGACCGCCTTGTCACTCGCGGGACCAGCTGAAAGTTACAACGAGACGGACACGGAATACCCGCGCGACAGCACGATTGCGCAGCAATTCGAACAGCAGGCCGCGCGTACCCCTGACGCGGTCGCTGTGGTTTCTGCTGGAACAAGCCTGACCTATCGCGAACTTGACCAACGTTCCAATCAGTTGGCCCACTATCTTCAACAGCTTGGCCTTAAACCTGACAAACTGGTTGGCGTTGCCATGGAACGATCGAGCGAGATGCTTATCGGCCTACTCGCAATCCTCAAGGCAGGTGGCGCTTACGTTCCGATGGACCCCAGCTACCCGGCACAGCGAATTGCCCTGATGATGGAGGATTCCGATGCACAGGTGATTCTTGCCACCGAGCACACCCGCCCATACTTGGGGAAGGCGTCCCGCCACATCGTTTCCGTTGATGGCGACGCGACAGCAATCGGCGCCATGGAGTCTAATAGCGTCCTCTCGACCGCAAACGGCCAGAACCTCGCGTATGTGATCTACACCTCTGGTTCGACAGGGAAACCCAAGGGAGTAATGATCGAGCACCACAACGTGGTGAACTTCTTCACTGGCATGGATCGGGCCATTGGGGCCGAGCCTGGTGTATGGCTTGCCGTGACCAGCATTTCCTTTGATATTTCCGTGCTGGAGCTCTTCTGGACTTTGACGCGCGGCTTCAAGGTGATTCTCCATGGTGACGAAGGCGTGCAGACGATTCCGGACGAGATTCGTCGACATGGCGTTACGCACCTCCAATCCACTCCTTCTTTGGCGCGCATGATCGCCCTGAATTCCGATGGCCTTGCTTCACTCGGACAATTGAAGAAGCTTTTTCTAGGCGGAGAAGCGCTCCCAGTCTCCCTGGTCCGGCAACTTCGCGGTGCTTTTCATGGCGACATGTTCAACATGTATGGACCAACTGAGACCACCATCTGGTCCACTATCTGCCCTATCATTGGGGACCCGGACGTCATCCCTATTGGGCGTCCTATAGCAAACACGCAGGTCTATGTGGTGGATTCTTTACTTCAGACTGTACCGCCGGGGGAAGCCGGCGACTTGTACATCGGAGGCGATGGTGTTGTGCGCGGGTATTGGCAGAGGCCGGAACTGACCGCCGAAAGATTCCCCGAGAATCCATTCCGCCCGGGGACTCGCATGTATCGCACCGGGGACATCGCACGATATCTTCCCGACGGGAACCTCGAGTTTCTTGGGCGTTCAGATTTCCAGGTAAAGCTCCGCGGCTTTCGCATTGAATTCGGAGAGATCGAAGCCGCAATTGAAAGCCAGCCCGCAGTGGGACAGGCCGCCGTAGCGGCCATAGAGTTCAAGCCCGAAGATAAGCGTCTGGTCGCTTATGTCGTTCCCAAGCCCGGACTCACGCTTGAGATCGCCGCTCTTCGTGAGGCACTGGCCATCACTCTGCCGGAGTACATGGTGCCATCCGTGTTCGTTCCACTATCGGAGTTTCCGTTAACACCAAACGGCAAGATTGATCGCAAAGCACTGCCCTCTCCCACCGCTTTAGAAGACGAGCCCGTCGCCCCCCAGGAATTACCGCGCAATGAACTGGAGCGCATGATTACCGAGGCATGGAAGGACGCACTTGGAACGAATTCCGTGGGATTGAACGAGAATTTCTTTGACCTCGGGGCACATTCGCTGATGGTGGCTGAAGTACACGCGCAGTTGCAAATACAGCTCGACCGCGAATTCTCGTTGGTGGACCTGTTTCAATTTCCCACCGTCACCGCGCTTGCAAATCATCTCCAAGGAAAGGATGCACCCCCGCAGTTGTCCAGCAGAATCGAGCGGCGGCTGGCTGCCAGGCAGCGTAGAGGCGCGCGCTCATGAATAGCTCCGCAATCGCGATCATTGGTATGGCTGGACGCTTCCCCGGCTCGCCTAATGTTGCCCAGTTCTGGCAGAACCTGAAGTCCGGCGTGGAATCCGTCCGCCCTTTTAGCGACGCTGAACTAATTGCTGCGGGAGTTTCGGCCGAAGAACTCGCTCAGCCTGAATACGTGAAATCAGGTGTAGTCCTCGAAGACCTCGATATGTTCGACGCAGCATTTTTCGGCTTCAGTCCGCGAGATGCGTCGATCATGGACCCGCAACATCGCGTATTTCTTGAGTGTGCGTGGGAGGCGCTGGAAGATGCCGGCCACGCGCCATGCAGCTTCGACGGAAACATTGCAGTCTATGCAGGCTCCGGCTTGAACTCCTACATGATCCACAACCTGCTCACCAATCCCCGACTGGTGGCAAGTGCCGGACTGTTTCTGATTCGTCAAACCGGAAACGACAAAGACGTTCTCTCCACGCGGGTTTCGTACGAACTCAATCTTCATGGGCCCAGCCTTAGTGTGCAAACCGCGTGCTCCACCTCTCTGGTAGCAGTTCATCTCGCATGCCAGAGCTTGCTCAACCAGGAATGCGATATCGCGCTTGCGGGTGGCGTGACGATTGAGTTTCCCCACGGGCGTGGCTATCTCTATCGCGAAGGAGAAATCCTCTCACGTGACGGTCACTGCCGTGCCTTTGATGCTGACTCGAGCGGCACCGTGTTTTCCAGCGGCGCGGGCATTGTTGTGCTGAGGAGGTTCGAAGATGCGCTGGCCGCCGGGGACACCATTAGTGCCGTCATTCTCGGTTCCGCGATCAACAATGACGGCTCCCGAAAAGTCGGATATCTTGCCCCCAGTGTAGAGGGTCAGGCAGAAGTGATCGCCGAAGCACTCGGCGTAGCGGGTGTCGCACCTGGCGACATCTCTTATGTGGAGACACACGGAACGGGAACCAAGGTCGGCGACCCGATCGAGATTAAGGCTCTCACGCAGGCGTTCCGGCTAGGCACCGAACGCAAAGCCTCCTGTGCCATTGGATCGCTTAAGACGAACATCGGCCACCTCGATACGGCTGCGGGCATTGCGGGTCTGATCAAGACCGCGCAGGCTTTGAAGCACCGCCAGATCCCTCCGAGCCTTCACTATTCGATGCCGAATCCGCTGATCGACTTCGAGAACAGTCCATTCTTTGTCAACACGGCGTTGCGTGAATGGGACGCCGAGCATAGCCCCAGGCGCGCGGGTGTAACATCGCTGGGAATTGGCGGCACAAATGCGCACGTCGTACTGGAGGAAGCGCCTCAATCTGTTTGCCGCGAGACCAACGCCAAGCCTTATGAGTTGCTTGCGCTCTCGGCGAAAACGGCTTCTGCATTGGAACGCGCCAGCCAGAATCTCAGCGCGTACTTGCAGGAGCATCGTGATATGCCTCTACAGGACATTGCCTTCACCCTTCAATTAGGCCGTACGCCATTTACACACAGGCGAGTACTGGCGGCCGCCACGACGGAGGACGCCGCAAAGCTGCTCGCCGAGCTTCGTCCCAACCAGGTATTCAGCGGAGAAGCCACCACCACCCCTGGCGTGGTCTTCATGTTCTCCGGCCAGGGATCGCAGTACGTGAATATGTGCCGCGAGTTGTATGACACCGAGCCTGTTTTTCGCAGTCAGTTGGACCGCTGCGCTGACCTACTCGTGCCCAGCCTTGGCCTCGACTTGCGCACATTGTTGTATCCATCGGAGGATGGCGCGGCTGTAGCGGCGCAGAACCTTTCTCATACTCGCTTTACACAGCCCGCTCTATTCAGCATTGAATACGCGCTTGCGCAGTGGTGGAGGGCACATGGAGTTTCACCCTCCGCGATGATTGGCCACAGCATTGGGGAGTATGTAGCCGCTTGCCTTGCTGGAGTGTTCTCCCTCGAAGATGGCTTAGCCACCATCGCCATTCGTGGCCGCTTGATTGGGGAAATGCCAGCTGGATCGATGTTGTCTGTCGCCGCATCAGCCGACACGCTATTGCTTCCCGACGAATTGGCCCTGGCGGCCATCAATGGTCCTGACCAGTGCGTAGTTTCAGGCCCGACGAATCGCGTTCAGGACTTCGCGCTCGAGTTGGAAGCCAAGGGTATTCCCTCTCGTCTTCTGCAGACTTCCCACGCATTTCACTCTTCCATGATGGATCCGATGCTCGCCGCATTCGCGGCACACATGGAGACTGTCTCTCTGCACGAACCGACAATTCCCTATGTATCCAATCTAACGGGCACTTGGATAAAAGCGGCAGACGCGACCGACCCTCGTTACTGGACTCGGCATCTGCGAAGCACAGTTCGCTTCTCCGACGGACTCGCCGAGTTGTTCCGTGATCCTACACGTCTTTTCTTGGAGGTCGGTCCCGGCCAGTCGCTCACCACCTTGACGCGCCACCATTCTGGAAGGCCCAAGACCTCAAGAGTCTTTCCCTCGACGCGGCACCCCCAGGAGAAATGTTCTGACGCAGCCTTCCTACTCAACACGACCGGGCAACTGTGGAACGCGGGCCTGCCGATTGAGTGGCGTGCGTTCCATGCTGGCCGTTCATCGCGCCGCATTCCACTGCCAACCTATCCATTCGAGCGTCAGCGCTACTGGATAGAACCCGGCGGCGCCCTTCCCGGAGAGAACGCCGGATTGGGCGATTCGAACGTTAAAGCCGTTCCGGCTGAGCAGTGGTTTCATCGCAGGATGTGGAAGAGGTCTCCCATCGAGAAGAAGACCTCGTCCAGGCGGGAATGCTGGTTGCTCTTCCTCGACAACACAGGCCTCGGTGCGGCGGTCTCTGCGAA
>Ga0181528_10000248_pt1 | contig 46389 bp, 39 predicted proteins | sample PEATcosm2014_Bin_47_FD_119742 | JGI IMG/M metagenome (GOLD analysis project Ga0181528, IMG submission 119742) | Peatland microbial communities from MTU Mesocosm Facility, Houghton, MI, USA - PEATcosm2014_Bin10_10_metaG | ecosystem: Environmental > Terrestrial > Soil > Wetlands > Peat | place...
AAGGGAAACACCCGTTCCCATCCCGAACACGGAAGTTAAGCCTTGCTGGGCCGATTGTACTGCACGCGAAAGTGTGTGGGAGAGTAGGTCGTTGCCGGATTAAATAAAGGCCTCACGCCTCAAAGCGTGGGGCCTTTTCCGTTGTATGGGCGGTCGCATCGACGAAGTCGCGCACGGACACCGCGTACACCGGTACAGAGCTGCTCGCCCCGAAGAGAGGTCCGTCCGGTGCGACGCCTCAAATCAGAGAAGCCGTTATCCAATCTGCCTTATGCAGCCTTCCCAATGGTGCTGGAAGGAGAGCCCTGGCTGCCCGCCTGGCGCTCTGCCAACGGGCCAATGATCGGCAGCATGACCGTCTCTCCCTGATAGCTCTTCCACATCATGTAGAGCCAAACCATGAAGAAGCCAAAGCTTACAAGCAGATGAAGCGAACTCATGAGCAGCCCCAGGGAAAAGCTTACGGCGTGGAACATCAGCGACAGGATGGTGACGCCGATGTGAATCACAATCACCGCGACGTTCAGAAAGATCGACTGAAACGCATGGAACCGCACTCGCCTATCCTGGTTGTACGGAGCCAGCACAAGGAAGAGTATCCCCGTGAGGAAGCCGAAGAGATAGCACAGGGCGGAAGCGGCGTTGAGGCTGATCCCGGGCGGAGTGCTATCGATGGGGGCTGGTTGGGTGACGGTCGCGCCGGGCGCGGGGGCCCCGCATTTTGGACAAAACTGCCCGTCCACTTGAGTGCCGCAATTCGTGCAAAACGCCACTGTGCTCCTCCTGGGGACGGACGCGACAGTACCTGCCGTCCCGCGCTAGTTGGACGGCGGCGTCTTACTCAGGGTTGCACGATGAGGGTTGCTAAAAGAAATGCCGGGCAGCAATAACGGGCCAGCTGTAGGCTGACCGTGGAGCCGACAGCTCATTGCGCTGCCGGCGACGGATTTACGTGTTTTTCGATCTGATGCTGCACCTGGCGGCGGAATTCAAGAGGGTTCGAAACGTGGCTGAAGGGTTCGTTGGTGCCGCCGGTTCCGCGCACAGTGATGCTGCCGTATCCCATCATGCGTCCGAAAACTGTCTGCTCGACGCCAACGCTCTCCACTTTGGAGAGAAACAGCTCGACGGTGCGCTTGGTAAGGAATCCGACCTTGATGATGATGCGCTTGTTGGTCACGGCCATCTCCGTGGCATTGCGGCGGACGTAAGCGATGGCGAAAACGATGCAGCCGAAGAGGATCAGGAGTAGTCCGGCAATGCTCGCTGCCTGCGCTTCGCCGCGCGCGGTGTGCTTGCCGGCCATCGCCCAGACGAGCAGGGCGAGTCCTGCGGCGGAGAAGATTGTGTTCACCAGGATAGAACGAAAAAGCACGATCCAATGCAAATGTGTTGCGTACAGGATGCTCTCACCTGGGTTCAGGTTTTGTTGCACGTAGCCCATGCCGTGACCTCCCGATCAGTGCTCCCTTGATGGTAAACCCGCTGGAGACTGCCGGATTGGATAAAGTGCGGAAGTCTCGGTTATCCTTGCCGCGGAGCCGTCCCAAGCTGGGCCGCAACCTGAGCCATGATTCCCTTCATTCGCTCGCGATTCTCCGTCGCCAGCTTGCGTCCGTCCGGTGTAGCGTCGATCAACTTCTCCAGGTTTTGGGCGAAGCGCGGAGAGTAAGCGGCACGGATCTCTTTGAGCAGCGGCTCCAGCTTTCCGAAGACGCCGATATGCTCGCCGTTGCAGTCGTTGAACAGATCGAGACTGATCGCACCGTCGTTGACGAGGGCTGCGGCCATGTCCCAATACGAGACGACCATGCGCAAGTGCCCGCTATGCTCGCTAAACATGGCCGCATTGAAATCAGCGACCGACTGCGGATTGAACTCCATGAAATACCAGTTGCGCGCTTTGCGCATCGTGTCTTCGCGACGCAGCGAGTAAAGTTTGAGGATGAGATTGGCTTCTTCTTGTATCGACATAGACGGAGCTCCTTGTTGAGGGTGGGGTTGACTCACCCGGCAGCGTTCGCTACGAGTCTAGCAGACCGCCTTGGCATTGCACGGGCTACGAAAGCGCGGGCCCCATCTTCGGCGGCGCGAAGTGGCTGGCAATTCACTTCCGCCAACCACCTCCGACACGCGTCTGGGCGAAAGCCCTACGTTTGGATTGCGGCAAAAACCTTGCGCGCCGCCGCAATGGTGGTGTCGATGTCCACGGCCGTATGCGCCGTGCTAAGAAAGGCGGCCTCGAATTGCGAGGGCGGCAGCCAGATGCCGGCATCCAGCATTCCGCGATGGAAGCGGCCGAATTGTACGGTATCCGAGGGCGCGGCAGTGTCCCAGTCAAAGACCTGGTGACCGGCGAAAAAGCAGGTAAACATGCTGCCGACCTGGTTGGCGGTGATCGGGATTCCGGCATCGCGGGCGGCTGCGGTGAGGCCGGTAACAAGTTTGCGCGCCAGCGCGTCGAGAGCAGGATAAATCGTATCGCGGCCTGCGCCCAAGGTCTTCAGCATGGCCAGGCCGGCAGCCATGGCCAAGGGATTTCCGCTGAGGGTTCCTGCCTGATAGACCGGGCCGAGGGGCGAGATCTGGTTCATCAGGGTGGCGGAGCCGCCGTAAGCACCCACGGGTAGTCCGCCGCCGATCACCTTGCCCAGGGTGGTGAGATCGGGCTTAATGCCATACAACTCCTGGGCGCCGCCGTAGCTGACCCGGAAGCCGGTCATGACCTCGTCAAAGATCAGCAGGCTTCCCTCGCGCTGGGTCAGGGAGCGGACGGCTTCGAGATAACCGGGCTGGGGCGGAACGCAACCCATGTTGCCGACCACCGGCTCGATGATTACGCAGGCAATCTGGTCCTTGAATTTCGCAAAAGCTTCCTCGAGCGCAGCCACATTGTTGTAGGGCAAGGCCAGGGTAAACTTTACGAACTCTTCCGGGACTCCGGCCGAGCCCGGGATACCGAAGGTGGCGACGCCGGAGCCGGCCTTCACCAGCAGCGCATCGCTGTGGCCGTGATAGCAGCCTTCAAACTTCACAATGTACTTGCGGTTGGTTGCGGCTCGAGCCAGGCGGATGGCTGACATCGTGGCCTCAGTACCACTGGAGACAAAGCGCAGTTTTTCGATCGCGGGAAAAGCCTCGATGACTTGTTCTGCGAGGTCGGCCTCGGAGGGAGTGGAGGCTCCGAAGCTGGTGCCCTTGCGGGCGGCCTCGATGACGGCTTCGACGACTTCGGGCGCGCAGTGGCCCAGCATCAACGGTCCCCAGGAGAGCACGTAGTCGAGATAACGGTAGCCGTCGGCGTCGGTCATATACGCCCCGCTGCCGCTGACGATGATGGGTGGCTCACCGCCGACGGCCCGGAAGGCGCGAACCGGAGAGTTGACGCCCCCGGGGAAGAATGTTTCGGCACGCTGCTGCAGGGAGTGCGAGAGATCAAGTTTTCTGGACACAGGAGACCAACCGGGGCGGAGCGGTTTAGAATAAGAGCTACTCCGCAAATTTATCGCTAGTCTTCAACATAGCAAAAACGCGGAAAGAAGGTTTGTGGAATTTTCACAACCCGAAGGCGTAAGTGGAGAAATGCAAGGCTAATCCTGAGTAGAGTCACGCATCCAAGCAGAGTACCGCATCAGTCCGCTGCGGGTGCAGAGGGGTCATTCAGCGATTTGCGTTTACGCGCAGTCGGCCTTGGAAAGTAGCGCAAAAGTAAAGATGAAGAAAATAACACAATCGCTGATCCGGCTGACTGGAATCGCAGTGTTGCTGACGACGTTGTGCGGCGCCATGCATGCCGAGGTCGGGCTGATGCTGAATGAAGCACTGAGGATTGGTTCCTCGAAGTGGACCGGCGCGGGACACTCGTCGGTGTATCTGTCGGGCGTGTGCGCGGCCTCGCCGGTGGAATTAAGGATGTGCGGCCCGGGGGAGAATGGGGTCGTCCTCACCAACTACCGCGCCTTCGGCGAAGACCGCTCGTATGAGTGGAATGCGGTTCCGCTGAATGTGTACCTGTATGGCGTGGAAGACGAATCGGCGCGACCGCTCTATGCCAGCACCACGATGCGCTGGATGCTGCAGGAACGCTACCGCGAGAAGCATCTGGCAAGCCTGTGCACGGGGAGTTGCGCGACCAATCCAAACGCGTTGTGGCGCGAGACGGTTGCGGCCAGCTTCATCCGCGATGTTTATATGTTCAGCATGAAGACCACGGCGGAGCAGGACCGCGCGCTGATCGCAAAATTCAATCGGGCGGGGAACGTTGGCCACTTCAACGGGCTCACTTACAACTGCGCGGATTTTGCCCGCGACGTCGTGAACACATACTTTCCGGGCGCAGCCAAAGCCGATCACATCAACGATTTTGGGATCACGAGCCCGAAGGCGATTGCGAAATCATTTGCGCACTACGGGATGAAGCATCCCGAGCTTGAGTTTCACGTGGTTCGCTTTTCGCAGATTCCGGGCGAGTACACGCCCAGCAAGGACAATCGCAAGGGGACCGAGGAACTCTATCGCGCCAACCGGTGGCGGCTGCCTCTGGCAATCTTGCGTCCTTACGAACTGACGATTCTCGCCGGCAGCTACAACCTGACGGGAAGATTCAATCCGGAGCTGGAGCTGCGGCGGCGGCCTACCGAGGAAGTGATTGAGCTGGAAGCGGCTCTTCGCGCCGCTCGCGCCGAGGAGGATCGTGAAAAGGAACATGCGCTGAAGCAGAAAATTCTTTCCGTACGGGCGAATTCCCTGGGCACCAAGGAAGAGTGGTCGGGATATGACACCAGCGTTCGCCAGTATGAGGCCGAAGCGATCGAGCAGGGCTACGCGAAAGATGTGGACGGGGTGCGGCATCTCGCGAAAGCGGCGGTTTCCCAGAGCTGGATCACCATGGATGATCAGGGAGGCATGTGGCTGAACCCGCGCGATGGGCGATCTCACCCGAAAGTTGGACTGAGCGCAAACACCTTGGCCCAGGACTCATCGAACCCGAGGATGGGTTACCTGCTGGCGTTGTCGAGGGTGGATGCCGAGCTGCGCAAGAAGCCAAAAAATCGCGAGACCCTTGGCTTCTTCCGCAAAGATTGGCAGTTGATGGAGCGTCTGCGCGGGCAGGCGGTTCCCATTGTGGCCGGAGCGCGGCGAACCGAGGCGGGTGGCGGAGCGGCTCAGTAGAGTCAGGCCATGCCCGAGACATTGGCCGCATATCGAAAAACTGAGATCAGGGAATCAATTTGAGGGATCAGTGAACCTAGCCGCCAGTGCGTGGGAGTTCCGGCATCGCTTCTGGATTTATGGAGCGTGCTACTGGGTGGCATTTTTGCTGTACCGGATCGACCACCAGAATCTCGGCCTGGCCATCACCGAGTTACTTTACCGGGGCTCTCATCACTACGTGACCATGAGCGACGTGCGCCTCGTGTACCTGGCAGGCGTTCTGCTGGCGGTACTGGCGGCGGCGCTACGCACGTGGGCCACTGCTTATATCCGTCCGGAAGTAATGGTGGATGGCGCGCTGCACACTCACACGGTGGTGGCGGAAGGTCCCTATCGCTTTGTGCGCAATCCCCTGTACCTGGGAGCGAACCTGATGGCGCTGGGCTATTCGGTGATGGCGAGCCGGGTCGGTGGGGGCGTGCTGATTGTGGGCACACTGATCTTCAATTACCGCATCATCCTGCGCGAAGAGCGGGAGTTAACGCGGGTGCAGGGCGAAAACTACGAACGTTTCCGGCGGGCTGTGCCCCGGCTCTGGCCATCGCTGCGGCCTCGGGTCGCGGGCTCGGGCCGCAAACCAGATTGGAAAGGAGGCGTGCTGGGCGAGATGTTTTTCTGGGGGCTGGCAGCCGCGCTGCTGGTCTTTACCATCACGTTCAATCTAAGAACGTACTTCCTCGCCTTGGGGCTGTCCTTCGGCATCTATTTTCTCTGCCTCGGTATCATCGGAAAACTGCGCAGAGCCTGATTCTGTACTGCAATTTCTGTTTGCTTGCCGGCGGCGCAGGTTCACCTTTGCGCTGATAGAATGATTGGGCAATGATCCTACCGTTCGTCCGTGAGTTGCTCGCGGAGGTTGAGACAAACTCTGCTTTTCAACGTGTTGCAACCCATCTCAAGGGAGGCGCGGGGCGTATCCGTGTCTCCGGACTCACGCCCACGGCGCAGGCCTTGCACTATGCGCTGTGGCATCGCGCCTCGGGGAGGCCGCTGCTGCTGGTGGTGAGCGACAACCGCGCCGCCGAAGAGCTGTTGCCGCTGCTGCAAAGTCTCTGCGAGATGACCGGCACGGCCACTGCCGATTCGGTGTGCTACCTTCCGGCCCGCGATGTACTTCCCTTCGAAAATCTGTCTCCCCATCCTGAAATTCAGGAGATGCGGGCGCGTGCGCTCTGGCGAATTGCGAGCGGCACAGCATCGCTGGTGGTGGCGCCATTTGCCGCGACGACGATCCGTCTACGGGACGCCGAGTACTACCGGAATCTGGCGCGCATTGTGCGCCGGGGGGATTGGCTGGATCTGGAAAAACTGGTGCAGCACCTCAACATCGTGGGCTACCGGCAGACGGATGTGGTGGAGCAACAGGGCGAGTATGCGCAGCGCGGCGGGATTCTGGATGTATATTCGCCGGAGATGGAAAGACCGGCGCGCATCGAACTTTTCGGCGATGAAGTCGAGTCCATACGGCGCTTTGACCCGGTAACGCAGCGTTCGGCGCTGAGTCTGGAAGAGGCCGCACTGTTGCCGCTGACCGAAACGCCGGTGACCGAAGAATTGCTGGCGACGATCAATGCGCGGCTCAGCGGAAGGCGCGTTGCCGGAAGCGAAGAAGCCCTGGAAGACGCCGCGCGGGCTGGCGGCGTGACGGTGTTTCCGGGTTGGGAGTTCTTTGCCCCGGTGGCGGGAGCGGAGAACACGATTTTTGATCTGATGGCCGACTCCTCCGTGGTGCTCGACGAACCCGAGCGGCTGGCCGAGGATCATGATGGCTGGTGGCAGCGCCTGCAGGATGCGCACGAGCGCAGCGGGGTGGGAAATTTGGTGCGTCCGGAGGAGTTGTACGTTACTCCCGAGGCATGGCGCGAGCGCGTGGCGCAGAGCTGCGGACTGGATGCGGAGCAACTTGGATTGACGACGGGCGATCGCGCGGATCAGGTGGAGTTCAGCTCGCGTCCCACGCCGCGCTTTCATGGGGCGGTGCCGAAGCTGCTGGAGGACGTGAAGAAGCGTTCCGCGGCGGGCGAGCGCGTGATGCTGGCGGCCGGTTCGATGGGCGAGTTGGAACGTCTGGCGGATATCTTCAATGAATACCAGGTGCCTTACCGGCTGGGCACACGGGCCAAGGCGGCCAGCGTCAGCGAGGCAGCCACTTATTTCAATGATGAGAGCGCGGCCACCACGCTGATTTACGGATACGTGCCCGCAGGTGTGGAACTGCCTGACACGAAGCTGGTATTGTTCGGCGCCAACGATCTCTTTGACGATTCCGCCACGGGCGCGACGGGGCAGCCCAAGCAGCGCTCCAAGACCTCAGCATTTTTGTCGGACTTCCGCGACCTCGCCGCAGGCGATTACGTGGTGCACGTGGAGCACGGCATCGGACAGTACCAGGGCTTGCGTGAGATTCCGCAGGCGGATGGCTCCAAAGCGGAGTTCATGGTTCTGGAGTACGCCGAAGGCGCGCGCTTGTACGTTCCGCTGACCCGGCTCGATTTGGTGCAGAAGTATCGCTCGGCCGAGGGCGGGCACGTGGTGCTGAATCGCCTGGGCACGCAGCAGTGGGGGAAGACCAAGGCGCGGGTGAAAAAGGCCATGCAGGACATGGCCGACGAACTGCTGAAACTTTACGCCCAGCGCAAGACCGCGCAAGGATATCAATACTCCGGCGACAGCCAGTTCATGCGCGAGTTTGAAGACGCCTTCGAGTACAACCCAACCGACGATCAGACGGCCGCCGTGGAAGACATCAAGCGCGACATGGAAGGCTCGCAGCCGATGGATCGCCTGCTCTGCGGCGACGTGGGCTACGGCAAAACCGAAGTGGCGATGCGCGCTGCCTACAAGGCCGTGAATGACAGCAAGCAGGTCACCGTGCTGGCCCCGACCACGGTGCTGGCCTTCCAGCATTACGAGACCTTCAAGCGCCGGTTCGCGGCCTTCCCGGTGAACATCGAAATGATCTCGCGCTTCCGCACCGCGAAGCAGCAAAAAGAAATTGTGGAGAAGATCGAGACCGGCAAGGTGGACATTCTGGTGGGTACCCACCGCGTGCTCTCCAAGGATATTAAGTTTCCCGACCTTGGCCTGGTAATCATCGATGAGGAGCAGCGCTTCGGCGTGCGGCACAAAGAGCGGCTGAAACAATTGCGCAAGGAAGTGGATGTGCTGACGATGTCGGCGACCCCGATTCCGCGCACGCTGCATATGTCGATGCTGGGCTTGCGCGACATGAGCGTGATCGAAACTCCGCCGCGCGACCGCCTGGCGATCCAGACGGTGGTTGCGACCTGGGACGAAAAGCTGATTCGCTCGGCGATCGAGCAGGAGCTGGAGCGCGGCGGGCAAGTTTATTTTGTGCACAACCGCGTCGAATCGATTTTTGAAATTTCGGCGAAGCTGCACGAACTCGTACCCAAAGCGCGCATCCTGGTGGGCCACGGACAGATGGGCGAAGGTGAGCTGGAAAAAATCATGCTGGCTTTTATGCGGCATGAGGCTGACATCCTGGTTGCCACCACGATCATTGAAAACGGGCTCGATATTCCGCTGTGCAACACCATCCTGATCAATCGCGCCGACCGCCATGGATTGAGTGAACTCTACCAGTTGCGCGGGCGCGTGGGCCGCTCCAACCGCAGATCCTATGCCTATCTGCTGGTGCCGCCGGAGCGCGAACTGAACGATCTGGCACGGCGTAGACTGGCGGCGCTGAAGGAGTTCAGCGACCTTGGCGCGGGTTTCAAAATCGCGGCTCTCGACCTGGAACTACGCGGCGCGGGAAATCTCCTCGGCGGTCAACAGAGCGGGCACATCGAGGCCGTGGGTTTTGAGATGTACACCACCATGCTGGAGCAGATGATTCGCGAGCTGAAGGGTGAATCCGTGCAGGAGCCGCTCGATACCGCGCTGAACCTGGGCCTGAACATTCGCATTCCAAACGATTACATCCGCGAGGAGAATCAGCGCCTGCGCATCTACAAGCGCACCGCCGCCGTGGAGGACGAAAAACAGTTGAGCGATGTGGCTAATGAGTTGCGCGACCGTTACGGCGAGCCGCCGCCCGCGGTGCAGCATCTGCTGCAATATGCGCACCTGCGGCTGGAGTGTCAGCGGCTTGGCGTGGCCAGCATCGAGCGCAAGCGCGACCAGGTGAGCGTGAAATTTACGCAGACCGCAGAAGCCGACCCGCAGAAGATCATGCAACTGGTGGCCCGGCACAAGGGCGTGGTGTTTACGCCGCAAGGAATTTTGAAGTTCTCACTGAAGGCCACAAAGCCCGACGAAGTCTTGAATGGCTTGCGCAAACTGCTGGAAGGATTCGAAACGGAATCCGCCCGCGCCTGACCGGCTCCCGGACAATCGACAACACGCAGCGGCTCGGCTTACCGCAGCGCGGCGGAAATTCGAAATTGGCGGAACCTTGTAATTAAGGATTGAAGATGAAGCAGAGCATTGCGATTTTAATCACCGTATTGGCGATGGCGGGAGTGGGTATGGCGGGGCAGGCAGATACCAAGGCTTATCCGCAGAGTCTGGATAAGCTGAACGATGAGTTCATGACGAGCTTCTTCGACTTTCAACCGAGTGCGGGGACGCGTGCTGGCTTTCACCAGTACGACACGCGCCTGGAGAGCTACGACGCGGCACGGGTGGCAAAGCAAGTTGCACTCTATGCGAAGTACGAGCAGCGGATTGAGTCGCTGGATACCAAAGGCTGGTCGCGTTGGGCGCTGGATGATCGCGAGATGCTCCTCTGCTTTGTGCGCTCGCGGGTTTTCGATCTGGAGACGCAGCGGGGTTGGCGGCAGAATCCGGATTTCTATTCGTCGCTGCTGAGCGACTCGACGTTTCTGCTGATGGGCCGCAACTTCGCATCGCCGGAGGTAAGGCTGGCGGCTCTCACCGCACGCGAACGCCAGATGCCCGCGCTGCTCGCGCAGGCCCGCACCAATCTCCAAAATCCTCCTCGCATCTTTACCGAAATAGCGCTGGAGCAATTGCCAGGCATCATCGATTTCTACCGCAAGGATGTGCCGCCCGCGTTCAGCGATGTGAAAGACGCCAAGCTACAGGCGGAGTTTGCCCAATCGAATGCCGGAGTGATCGCGGCGCTGGGCGCATATGAGGCGTGGTTGCGGAGCGATTTGTTGCCGCGCTCGAACGGCGATTTCCGGCTCGGCGCGGAGAATCTCCGCCAGAAGCTCGCCTACGAGGAGATGGTGGATGTACCGCTGGATCGTCTGCTGCAAGTGGGACTGGAGAACCTGCATCGCAATCAGAGTGAGTTTCAACGCGTCGCAAAATTGATTGATCCTTCGCAGACTCCGGCGCAACTACTGGCGAAGCTCGAAACGGAACATCCTCCGGCGGGCGAACTGCTGGAGGCTTTTCGCGGCAAGCTGAAGGGCATTCGCGAATTTACGGACGCTCACGCCATCATCACTACGCCCGCGCGTACTTTGCCCATCGTGCAGGAGACGCCGCCATTCATGCGCGCCACAACCTTTGCCTCGATGGATGCGCCCGGACCGTTTGAGACGAAAGCCACCGAAGCGTACTTCAACGTAACTCTGCCGGAGAAGGATTGGACGCCGCCGCAGGTGGAAGAGTACATGGCTGCCTACAACTGGGGCGTAATCACCAGCACGGCGATCCACGAGGTGATTCCCGGTCACTACGAGCAGTATCTGTGGAACGAGCATGTGCCCTCGCGCGTGCGGCAGTTTCTGAGCCTGGACTTGAGCAACGTCGGCGGACATTTCTCCGGAACCAACGTGGAGGGCTGGGCTCACTACACCGAGCAGATGATGATCGATGAAGGCTACGGCCGCACCGCGGGCATTCCCGAGGCACAAGACATTCCCTACCTCAAGTTGCGGCTCGGACAGTTGCAGGATGCGCTGCTGCGCAACGCACGCTACGTGGTTGCCATCCGCATGCACACCGGAACCATGACCATGGAAGAGGCGATTGCGTACTTCGAAAAAGAGGGCTACCAGACAAACTCGAATTCCGTGCGCGAAGTGAAGCGCGGAACCGGCGACCCCACTTACCTGATGTACACGCTGGGTAAATTGCAGATTCAGAAGCTGCGCGCGGATTGGACGGCGCGGCACCAGGGGATGATCGAGCCGCGTGCGTTTCACGACCTATTCATGCGACAAGGTGTGGCGCCCGTCAAGGTAATACGGCGGGCACTGCTGGAGGATGACTCGCCAACGCTGTAACCGGTCTCCACTATGAGCTGTGCGGCGGAAGGCGCGGCGCTTACAATGATTGAACCTGAGTACCGAGTGAATGAATGAGCATGAAAGTTCGTAAAGCAGTATTCCCGGCCGCAGGCATGGGCACGCGGTTTCTCCCGGCCACCAAGGTCATGCCCAAAGAGATGCTGCCGGTGGTCGATAAGCCGATAATCCAGTACGGTGTGGAAGAGGCGATCGCTTCCGGCTGCGATGAGATCATTATCGTGACCGGACGCGGCAAAGTCGTCATGGAAGATCATTTCGACATCAGCTTTGAGTTGGAGCACTCGCTTGCCAAGCGCCACAAATCCTCGTTGCTGGAGACCGCGCAGCAGGTTGCGCGCATGGCGCACGTCAGCACCGTGCGGCAGAAGGAACCGCTCGGCCTGGGCCACGCGGTGCTGATGGCCAAGCGCTTGGTGGGCAATGAACCGTTTGGCGTGATTCTGCCGGACGATCTCGTCGATTCGCCCGAGAATCCGTGCCTGAAACAGTTGATCGACGTATTCGATGAGAAACACGCCTCGGTCATTGCCACGCAGATCGTGGAAGGCAAAGCGATCTCCGCCTACGGCGTGCTGGATGCCAAGCCGGTACCGGGATTCGACGGTCGACTGTATGAGATTGCCGACATGGTGGAGAAGCCGAAATTTGAGGATGCTCCCTCGAATCTCGCCATCATTGGCCGCTACGTGCTGACCCCGCGCATCTTCGAGATGATTGAGAGCATCAAGCCCGGCGCCGGGGGAGAACTGCAACTGACCGACGCCATGAAAATGCTCCTGCAGTACGAAAAGATTTACGGCTTCGTCTTCGAAGGCAAGCGGCATGATGCGGGAGACAAACTCGGCTTCCTGAAGGCCACCGTGGAGTACGCATTGCAGCGCGAAGATTTAGGTCCGGCGTTCAAGGAATATCTCTTGGGGCTCGATATCGAGAAAGCTTCTCAAGGCCCCGTATATTGAGGCAGCAACCTACGGTCAGGCTGAAAACCGACCGGACTGGAAAGGCATAGTAACGCCATGATCCAATTGCTCGTGAGATGGATTATCAGTGCAGTTCTGCTTTTGGTGGTTTCGCGCCTGGTGCCGGGTTTTGAGGTTGACGGTCTGCGCTCCGCCCTGATCGCTGCGTTCGTGATCGGCTTGGTGAATGCGACCTTGGGCACCTTGCTCAAACTTCTGACGCTTCCGCTAACCCTGCTGAGCCTGGGACTGTTCTTACTGGTCATCAACGCGCTGATGCTGATGTTTGCTTCGCATTTTGTGCACGGATTCATCGTTCACGGTTTTGTACCAGCTTTCTGTGGTGCCTTGCTGCTCTCGATTCTAGGCATGGTGACTCGCTGGCTCACGCCTTCCGGAAATTAAAGCGAGCGGAGCGAACGCACCAGCGACGGCAAGTCGGGAGATTGCTGGAAGAGCCGAATCCCGGCGATGCCGATGGCTCCCGCAGCGGCACACAGCGCGGCACGTTCCAGGTCCACTCCTCCCAGGGCAAAGACCGGAAAGTTTCTGCGGGTGTCGCCCGCCTCGATGCGAAGATCGGGCTTCCGATCCTTCCCGGCGGCTCGGCGCAGCTCTGCAATGCCAAGTCCATTTGCCGCTACGTTCACTTTTTCGAAAATCGGTGCCAGCACTGCGAAGTCAGCCCCGTGGGCCTCAGCGAGCCGTACCTGCTGAGCTGAGTGGCATGATACGGCGATGAGAAACTGCCGGGCGGGGTCGCTTTTGGCGGCCAAGGCGCGTACGTCCGACGCGGCAATATCGGTGCTCGTCAGGTGCACGCCGTCGGCACCCACCGCCAGGGCGACATCCGTACGATGGTTGATCAGCAATCGCGACCGGCCTGCGGCGCGAATCACCTGCAAGACTTCGCGGGCGAGCAACTCAAGATCACGGATCGAGAGATCTTTCTCCCGCAGTTGAACATAATCGACTCCGGCGGCAGCGGCGTTGCCAATGGTGCGGAGAAGCTGCGCGCGGCGTTCGGCTTCGCTGCCTGCAAACTGGCTTCGATCCGTAATGTAGTAAGTCAGCACAGAGGAACTCTATCCTCACGGTGTTCCGGTTGGCGGCCGCGTTGAAAATCCCGGAGGCATGGTGGCCATCTCCGCGAAGAGGGCTCCGTTCTTCAATCACGTCCTATTCATCGAGCCACTTTTCCAGCGGTGCGAAATATTCCAGTATCGCTCCGGCGTCCGGCGCGTGCCGTCAGCGCATCAACATGCCGCCGTTCACGTCCAGGACGTGGCCGGTAATGTAGCCTGCCTCATTGCTGGCAAGAAACAGTACGGCGTTGGCGATGTCGGCATCCGAGCCCTGGCGTCCCAGTGGAATCTGCGCGGTGATCGCCTGTCTCTGTTCGTCGGTGAGTGCTTCGGTCATCGCCGTGGCGATGTAGCCGGGAGCCACGGCGTTCACGGTGATATTGCGCGAGGCGACCTCGCGGGCTACGGAAAGCGTAAGTCCGATGAGCCCGGCCTTGGAGGAGGCGTAGTTCACCTGTCCCGCCGCGCCCACCTCGCCCACAATCGAGGTGATGTTAATGATTCTCCCCCAGCGCTGCTTGAGCATGCCGCTCAGCACCGCCTGGGTCAGCAGGTAGGGCGCGCTCAGGTTGGTGGCCAGCACATCATCCCAGTCAGCGCGCTTCATCCGCAGCAGCAGGTTGTCCCGGGTAATCCCGGCGTTGTTGACCAGAATGTCGATTTTGCCGAGTTGAGCGGAGATCGCTTTGACCGTGGATTTGATGGCGTCCTCCGAGGCTACGTCCAGAGGAAATGCCGCGGCTTTGCCGCCCTCAGCTTCAATCTGTGCGACCGCCGCTTTCAGCTTTTCTTCATTGCGCGCCGCCAGCGCCACGGTTGCGCCAGCCTTGGCTAGTGTCACCGCGCAGGCGCGGCCAATTCCCTGCGACGCTCCGGTGACGAGCGCCACGTGTCCCTGTAAGGACTCCATACATCACCTCGATGGGTAAATGGAACTTAGCGGATTATATCCGACGAGACTAGCTCGTAATCACGGAAGGCGTATCCGGTGAGGCAGCCGGGCGTATTTCCCGGCGATCATAACGACGGACCCACCAAGCTTGAAAGTGGACTAGCTGAGTTGACCTGATATCTGCACCTCGTCGGGCTCCTCGCTGCCTGGGGCAGCGGCGTCCGGCGAAAACAGCATCCGCAGAAATGGAGCTGGCAGGATCGTGGTCACCGCGGTCATGACGATGACCAGGGCGTAGGCACGTTGCGAGATCATGTTCATCTGCAAACCGATCAGCGCAACGATCAGCGCCACCTCGCCGCGCGGGGTCATTCCGACTCCGACCTGCAACATTCTGCGCCATCCCTCGCGATACAGGGGCAGGCCGCAACCGATGATCTTGGAAATCACCGCCAGCGCGGAGAGTGCCAGTGCCAGCAGAACCACGGAGCGCGAGAACACCGAAAGGTCCAGACGCGATCCCATGGTGAAGAAGAAGAACGGCGCCAGAAACTGATTGATGGCCTGGGCGCGGGGTTCCAGGTTCCAGCGCGGAGAATAATCGGCAAAGGCGATGCCGGCGAAAAATGCCCCGATAATCGCAGCCATTCCGATCCGGGTAGCCGCCACAGAGAGTCCAAGGCAGAGCGCCAGCGCCAGCACTAGCGGAGCATCATGGGTCTGCATCTGCTCAATGCCCGGCTCCAGGCGATCCACCACCCGCGGTCCGACATAAATCATGAATATCGCAAAGCCAATCGCTTCCACGGAGACCAGGCTGAGATGCAACCACTGGACGCCTCCCGTAGTGACGGTGCTGACCAGCACGCCCAGCAATAACATGCCGAGGATGTCATCGAAGACGGCAGCTCCCAGAATGATCTGCGCCGGGCGCGACTTGTGCACATTCAGGTCGCGCAGCACTCTGGCCGTAATGCCAACGCTGGTGGCGACCATGGCGGCGGCTACAAAGACGGCCTCATGCATGGGCTCTTGATTGACCCGCATGAAGATGAAGCCCATCGCAAACGGCACCACGATGCCTGCGATGGCAACTCCCAGGCTGATCCGTCCCACGCGGATCAGATCGCGGGGCGAAGTTTCCAACCCGACCGTGAACAGCAGGAATACCGCGCCGATTTCGGCGATCGAATAGATGGTATCGCCGGGCAGGACAAAGCGGGTGGCGTAGGGACCAAGGATCACACCCGCCAGGATTTCGCCGAGCACCGCGGGCAGGTTCATTCGTTCGAACAACTCACCAAACACCTTCGCCCACACGAAGATGGTAAACATCTGCAGCAGAAGTGAGTCGGTTCCATGAGGCATCAGGCGGTTGTCCGTACGGCAGCGCACGGGCTTCGGCGCGGCGGGCTAACTAATCCATTCTGCGATACATGGGGCGACTTCAGCGAGCGAAATCGAAGGCTGCCGCAAATTTTTAGGGTTTGTTTAGGCAGATGTGTAAATTTGTTAACGTCGGATGAATTGTGCTCTCCGAGTGCGGATTCATTGAGCCAAAATGGATCATGGTTTGGAGATGCTTACGAAAGTAATCGCCTTCTACTCTCGATTTTTTATCATTCAACTCTGAATTCATGCGATCTTGGCATGTTGTTAAATTAGCCCATCCCCCACATGCGGCATATGAAGCCAAAATTGCTCTACACCCTGCAGTCAACTCTCGGGATCGCTGTCAGTGCAGTGTGTGCGATTGCCGTAGCCCTGATTTTTTCCAGGACCCAGTGGAAACTGGCTGCGCCGTTTCTGTTCGCGGCCGTGCTGGTGCTGCTGGCGAGCCGCTTCGGAGCCATGGTCAGCGTGGTTGGATCCTTGCTGGCCGCCATGATTTTTTCGTTTCTCCTCTTCTCTCCCATACGTTCGCTGCACGTTGCGAACGAAACCGAGCGGGCCAGCTTGGCGTGGATGATTCTGCTCTCGATTTCCGCGTCCTACCTTTTGTTTCCATCGCGAACCGACAAGCACGGCCTCTGAATCAGCGGGAGAGGCGGATCACCTCGGGAGCCCAGACCAGCATTTTGAGCGAGCGGGAGAAGTGACAAACCTCCGGCTTCGCAGGCAGGGTCAGGCCGAAGGGTTCGGCCATGCTGTTGGCGCGGATTTCGGCGCTGGCTGGCTGCAAGGACCACGGCTGATGATGTACTTCGGCGCGGTAATACTTCCGGCGATTCCACGCATACACGCAATACCGTTCAGTAAGGAATTCATCCAGACTGCCGTAGCGCGCTCGCCGGGCTTCGCCCTCGGGAGAGTAGATCACGTCCAGCTTAGCGGGACCGTTGACGGCCGCCGGACCGTGCAGACGCGAGGCGCGGAAGTGAATCGTCCGTTCCCGTGGATTGCGCGCCCGAATCGTGGCGCCGCTGATCTGAATTGCCGCTTGCCAATACGGCATCCGAAAGAAGACGCGGGCAAACCACACGGCAGACAGATTTGCCGCATCCACGCTCAGGTAGAAGAGTCCGGGCTTGCCCTGCATGGTGACATACGTGCGCAGATTGATCTGCGGAAAAAATGAAATGCCGGGGATCGACGGAATTCCACTGGGGCGCAGGTGGCTGGTGCAGAATGGCGAGACAGTCAGCCAGGCGACCCCATCGTAAAGATCCAGGGTGAGCGCGTCCGGAACCAGCCGTCGCAGCGTGGCTGGGTCCATCGGGTAATGCGCCAGCAGCAGATCGTCCCAGCTCTGGGAGAGTAGCCACTGGCTATCGGGTGGCATCCACGGCCGATGCTCGACGGAGTAGAGCAGGCTGCCTGCCGTAACGAATTGGGTCTGAAACTCGGGCTCCACCGTGTCCGCCTTACAAGAGCGTAGCCCAATTGCGCGCCGCGCTGCACAGGAATCCACAAAAAGCGTCGATTTCGATTGGCTTCACGGAAACCAGCCGGATCAGGAAGCGCGCCAAGGAATTAAGCCAAGAAATTAAAGTCGCAGATTGTGAGCTGGGTTGACTAAAATCAAGCGCATGACCGTTCCTGCCTCTGACCCAACTTCCTCCCCCTCCGAGCCGGTCTCTGCCGAGACGCAGGTGTATTGCATACACGGCGCGGACCCTGAGGTTCAGGCCTATGCCATGGCCAAGTATTCGCGCTCCTCGCTTTCGATGAAAGAGTCGCTGGCGGAGCTGAACGAGCAGAAGGCGGAGAAGTTTCTTAGTACCTTCTACTTTCAGTACGGCCACCGCTCCATCGCCGACCTTGCCCACGTCGCCATGGCCATCGAACGGCTCTCGCTGCTGGCCGCAACCCTGGTGGTGGACGAGACGCGCTGGGACGGCCAGGAGCGCTCGACCCGCTATCAGGATTTCAGGAAGAGCGGATACTACACGCCGGAATTCAGCAATCCCGCGGATCGCCTCCTGTACCAAGAAACCATTGAGTTTCTCTTCTCCGAGTACCGCAAATTCAGCGAGCTGACCTTCCAGTATCTGGTGGGCAAAACCCCCCGTCCGCCGGAGATGGCGCAGGAAGCCTACGAGCGCACGCTGCGGGCTCGCGCCTTTGACATTTCGCGCTACCTGCTGCCCCTGGCAACCAACACCTCACTCGGCCAGATTGTGAACGCGCGCACCCTGGAGACACAGGTCTCGCGGCTCCTGGGCAGCCCCTATGCCGAGGTGCGCCTGCTCGCCGAGCGCATGAAGCAGGCCGCGCGCGGAGCCGCCTGGGACGTCAATGCCGAAAAGCGCCGTGATTTGGTCGAGGCAATCGCTGCCCAAGACGCAGCTCTCGGCGAGCGGGCCCGCCTGGAACTCTTGCGTGAGACCAAGGCTTCGCCCACGCTCGTAAAGTATGCCGAGGCCAGCCCCTACGCGCTTTCCACCAAGCGCGAGTTGGCGCAGGCCGAGGCTGAGTTGATGCGAGGACAAAGCATCGCCCCGGCTCCCGCCGTGGATCTGCTCGACGAAGAGCCGCTGGAAATCGAGCTGGCGACTACCCTGCTGTACGAACACTCGCGCCACTCCTACAGGCAGCTGCGCGAGGCGGTACTCGGCCTCGACCAGGCGCGGCGAGAGGAGATCATCGACCTCGGCATGCGCCATCGCGGACCGCACGACGAGCTGCCGCGCGCCTACTGCGCCGGGCAGAAGTTTCGCTTTGACATTCTGATGGACATCGGTGCCTACCGCGATCTGCACCGCCATCGCCGCTGCGTGCAAATTCATCAGGAGTATGGCTTCGAGCATGGCTTTGATACCCCGCGTGAAATCGAGGATTCAGGCGATGCCGCGCACTATGCCGAGGTGATGCGCAAGCTCGGCGACGCCGGGCACAAACTCGCAGCGGCGCTCACCGCCCGTGGGGAGGCCCCGCAGTCCGCGCAATATCTGATTCCGCTCGCCTACCGCAAACGCACCCTGTTCAAAATGGATCTCGCCGAGGTGGTGTACATCAGCGAACTGCGCACCGGAACCGGCGGCCACTGGAGCTATCGCAGCGTTGCCTACCAGATGTACGAGCAGGTTGCCGAGCGCTATCCGGCGCTGGCCAAGTACTTCCGGGTCACCGATATCCATCAGCCCATCGACTTGCTGCAACGGTAGCCGGGAGGGTTTTGTCGAGAGGTGGCGGGGTTCGATGATACTTCCCATAGCCCTGAGCAATGTTTCGGCGGCGGAATGTAGCGGTTTATTCCCCTTCGCGTCTGCGCGTGCTATCCTCTCGTTTGTCGCCATCATCATCGCAAACCATGCGTAAAGCGCACTTTTACGCACATTTTTACGTGACCCAGGTTATGAACCCAGGTTGCGCAATTCAGGCGGCTCCGGAGCGGAACGTTTCCCGCCTCTGAAATTCATTGCAGCCTCGCGCGCCTGAAGGCGGCGGGCAAGGAGTGCTTCATGGCCGAAGACCGATCGAAGGCAATTGATCTTGCGCTGGCTCAGATTGAAAAGCAGTTTGGCAAGGGTTCCATCATGCGATTGGGAGCCAAGGGCCCCATCGTTCCCATCGCGGTGATCTCCACCGGCAGCATCTCCTTTGACGCGGCTCTGGGCGTGGGTGGAGTTCCCCGTGGCCGCGTTGTGGAAGTCTTCGGCCCGGAATCCTCAGGCAAAACTACCATCACCTTGCAGATCATTGCCGAAGCCCAGAAGGCCGGGGGCATGGCGGCCTTTGTCGATGCCGAACACGCGCTCGACCCCGCCTATGCCAAAAAGCTCGGCGTGGATGTGGATAACTTGCTGGTTTCACAGCCGGATTACGGCGAGCAGGCTCTCGAAATCACCGAGGCGCTGGTGCGCTCCGGAGCCATCGACGTGCTCGTGGTGGATTCGGTGGCGGCCCTGGTTCCCAAAGCTGAGTTGGACGGCGAAATGGGCGACAGCCACATGGGATTGCAGGCACGGCTGATGTCGCAGGCGCTGCGCAAACTCACCGGCACGGTCAGCAAATCGCGCACCTGCCTGATCTTCATCAACCAGATTCGCGAAAAGATCGGCGTCATGTTCGGCAATCCGGAAACCACCACCGGCGGCCGCGCCTTGAAGTTCTACTCCTCGGTGCGTATCGACATTCGCCGTATCGCGGCCATCAAGGACGGCGACGTGGTCGTGGGTTCGCGGACCAAGGTCAAGATTGTCAAGAACAAAACGGCGGCTCCCTTTCGCGAGGCTGAGTTCGACATCATGTATGGCGAAGGCATTTCGCGCGAAGGCGATATGCTCGACGTCGCGGTGGAGCGCAACATCGTCGAGAAGTCCGGTGCCTGGTACAGCTTCGAGGGCGAACGCATTGGCCAGGGGCGCGAGAACACCAAGAACTTCCTCAAGGAGAACAAGGACATCGCCACCAGAATCGAAGTCTCGGTACGCAAGGCTCTGGGATTGGACAGAGCCGCCGCCGAGGCGCCTGCCGACCCATTGCCGGTTTCGCCCAGGGAAGTGGCCGCCGCCAAAGCCGCCGTGCCTAAGAAATAATCCCGCAGGATGCAATCAAGAGGGGCGGAGAGATCCGCCCTTCTCTTGATCTCCGGGAAGACCCCTTACGCCACGGATTCCTGAATTTTCCGCACCAGTTGTGGTTGTGTTTTTGGACCGTGCTGGTCCAAAAACCGTTCCAGGTGGGTGACCTGAAGCATCTGCCGGATCAGCGAGCAGGCGTGGACGATTCGTACGTGTCGGCCCTTGTCCACGGCGGACGCCAACACGGCGGCCAAACTGCCCAGGCCTCCGCAGTCCACGGTGCGCACTCCGGCAAAATTAATGATTAGCTTTTCGAAGCCGCCCATCAGCAAGATGGCGTTGCTGCGAAAGGCATCCGCTTCCTTGCCCCCGATCAACTTCCCATGGCATGCCATCGTCACATGCTCGCGGCCCGTGCGAACTTCCAAGATCAGATCCATAGCCGTTCCTTCGGTTGAATTCTCGCTCTTCTTAAGAGATTCAAGCGTAAAGAACACCGGTTATCGGGGAATGAATGACCAATTAAGAATGTGTGAAGGGAACGATTCCGGGATCCGGAATAAGCCAGGGCGCTCGGCTAGGCTATCCGGCAATTTCTATGGTGGCTTCCATGTCGCTGCTGTGACGCCGCCAGTGGCGCCACAGAATGCGCGCCGCCGCGATCACCGGGATGGCGAAGTAGATCCCGGCTACGCCCGCAATTTCTCCGCCCACCAACACCCCGAAGATCGCCACCAGCGGATGCACTTCGACCCGTCCCCCGAGAACCCGCGGAGAGATCACGTAGTCCTCCAAGCCGCGCCAAATCAGCAGGAACAGCAGTACCATCAGCAGATGGCCGTAGTTCAAGCCAAAGCTCAAGGCCAGAATCAAGGCTCCAGCCACCAGCGGGCCGACAAACGGAATGAACTCCAGCAGCCCGCCCAGCGTCCCCAGCGCCAGTGCATAGGGTACGCGCATCAGTGACAGCACGAGGAGATAGGCGGCTCCCGAGATTGCCGCCACATAGACCTGCGCACGCACAAAGTGCGACAGCATATCGTCCAGATCGCTCAGGATGCCGCTGAGCAACTGGCGGTCGCGCTGATTCTCCACTATGCCTTCAATGCTGCGGGCGAAGTTGCTTTTTTCCTTCAGAAAAAATATCGCGAGGATCGGAATCAGCACCAGCCAGAGAACATTGCCGGCGAGCGGCGCAATCTTAGCGGTCTGGGTGCTGATCGCGGCCAGAACCTCATCGCGGTGATCCACAATAAACTGCTGGAGATGCACCTGCGTCTCGCGGCTCCAGCCGTGTGCCTGGCCAAGTTGCCAGGCAATGTTGCCGCTGGCAACCCGGTTGTAGAGCTCCGGTGCGATCACCGTGAGGTGCCGTGCCTCGTCCAGCATGCGCGGACCCATCGCCATTCCAACCGTTAACAGAGCTGCCAGCAAGCCCACGTAAACCGTGGCGATGGCGAATCCCCGGCCCATCCGCGCGTACTTCTGCAACACGGTAATCAGCGGCTCCAGGAGGTAGGCGAAGAGCATCGCAAACAGGAAGACCAGCAGCGGCTTGCGTGCCATCCAGACAATCGCGAGCAGCGATGCGGTGAGCAGAATTGTGAACAGAATGCGCAGTGTGGTCTTGTCGAGAAGGCTCATGAAGTGGGTGGCCTTAGAGAGTCGCCCCATTGTAGAACTAAGAGCTGAATTCTGCAGCCATGGAGTTCCGCCTCGCAAACATCCGAGGCTCTCGAATGCTGTGATGCGTCGTCACCGGACGGTGATTTCCCACCTGTGGGGCCGCACCGTGCGGAGCATTCCTGTCGTTGGTCGCCCAGAAAAAAAACGCAGCGGTTGCTTCGCCTCTCCCACGGGGCATAAAATTGAAACATATCGTGGCGTTGCCGTGAGGAACATTGAAGCGAGTCATTGCCATCTACCCCGGATCCTTCGACCCGCCGACCAACGGCCACCTCGATTTGATTTACCGGGGCGCGAAGATCTTTGATCAACTCGTAGTAGCGATTCTGCGGAACCGGGAGAAGACTCCGCTGTTTACCGTCGAAGAGCGCCTGGAGATGCTGCGCGAGTGCACCTGCCAGTGGGATAACGTTCGTATCGAATCCTTTTCAGGGCTGCTGGTGGACTACGCCAGAGATTGCGGTGCCCAAGCCGTGCTGCGCGGGATTCGCGCCGTCAGCGACTATGAGTATGAGCTCCAGATGGCGTGGATGAATCGCAAGCTCGATCCCAGTCTGGAGACCGTGTTCATGACGCCAGCCGGGGCTTATTCCTACCTGAGCTCGCGCCTAGTGCGTGAGATTGCCGCGTTGGGCGGCGATCTCGGAGACCTCATCCCGGCATCGGTCGAGGCGCGGCTTCGCGCACGTCTCGGGGTGGTCCCGCAGACACACAAATAAATTCTGCAGCCCCGGAACACTCGGGGCACAACCCATGTCGCAAACGGAAAGGAATTTCAGTGCCATCTACCGCAGGAGCTACCGCATTTACGGCGCGCATTGGCCGCATCGAAATTTCGGCCACCATGGCCATCAACAACGAAGCTACCACCTTGCGTTCGCAAGGCGTGGACCTGGTGGATTTCGGCGCGGGCGAGCCCCACTTCGCCACCCCTGAGCACATCAAACAGGCGGGCATCGAAGCCATTCAGAAGAACTTCACCAAGTACACGGCGGTCGCCGGAATCAAGGAATTGCGCGAAGCCATCACCGCGCGCCACCGGCAGGACTTCGCGTCCAACTATTCGTTTGATGAGTGCATCGTCACCACCGGCGGCAAGAACGCGCTCTTCAATACCTTTCAGGTGCTCATCGATCACGGCGACGAAGTCATCATCCCGGTGCCGTACTGGGTCTCCTTCAAGGACATGGTGGAGTTCTGCGGCGGCCGTTGTGCCTTTGTCGCCACCCGCGCCGACGAGGGCTTCCGCCTGACGGCCGCGATGATCGAGCAGGCGATTACTCCCCGCACCCGCATCATCCTGCTCAACTCGCCGAACAATCCCTCGGGCGCGGTGGTTGCCCCGGAGGACCTTACCGCCATCGTCAAACTGGCGGCGGCGCGTGGAATTTACGTCATGAGCGATGAGTGCTACGTCTACCTGGACTACACGGGCCGCCCGTTTTCGCTGGGTTCGCTCAAGGAGTACAAGGATTCATTGCTGCTGATGGGTTCGTTGTCCAAGACCTACTCGATGACCGGATGGCGTCTCGGATTTGCCCTGGCGCCCAAGGCCGTCATCGGACAGTTGCAGAAGTTGCAGAGCCAGTCCACCTCGAATCCGACCTCGATTGTGCAGAAGGCCGGACTAGCCGCCGTGACCGCTTCCCAGCAGTGCGTGGCGGATATGCGCACCGAGTACATCCAGCTTCGCGATCGCATCGTCGCCGGCCTGCGCACTATCCCCGGGGTGAAGGTAAATCTTCCCGAGGGCGCCTTCTACGCCTTTCCGGACGTCAGTGAAATTGCCCGGCGCGCCGGGCTCAACACCACCGAACTGACTTCGCGGCTGTTGCGCGAAGGCCATGTGGTCGGGGTTCCCGGCGAGGCGTTCGGGTTGCCCGGGCACATTCGGTTCTCCTACGCCACTTCGTCCGCAGAAATTGACCGCGGCTTGGAGCGGGTGCGTACGTTCTTTGCTTCCCTGTAGTCTCGATTGTGGAAGGAGTGGGAAGCCGCCCGGCATCTCACTCCTGCGCAATTTCCATCCAATTGATAGTTTGCGCTACTCTGTCATGGAGCGCTTGAATCATGCCGGTACTCTATCCAGTTCTGGTTCTTCCGGAGTTTCACGAGCGGGTGTGGGGGACGCGCGACTTGCGCCCCTATTTCAGCCGCGCGGTGGAAGCCGAGCCGATCGGAGAGGTTTGGCTGACGGGCGAGGATTGCCGCGTCGCCAACGGTCCGCTCGCCGGGCAGACCTTGCGCGATCTGGCGGCGCAGTACGGGGCAGCATTTACCGGAGAGGCCGCGCCGCAAGCCTCTCGTTTTCCTCTGCTCATCAAGTTTCTCTATCCGCGCCAGAAGCTCAGTGTGCAGGTGCATCCCGATAACGCGGGGGCGCAGCTCGTCGGCCAGCCCTGCGGCAAGACGGAATGTTGGTATGTGGCTCGCGCCGTGGAAGGTGCCCAGGTTGGTCTTGGATTGCGGCCCGGCATCAATCGCGAAATGTTTCGCCTCGCCATCGACGCCAATCAAGCCGAACACATGCTGAACTGGCTCGACGTGCGCTCCGGCGAAATGATCTACGTCGATGCCGGCACCGTCCATGCCGTCGGCCCCGGCTCCACCATCATTGAGACCCAGCAGAACTGCGATATCACCTATCGCCTGTACGATTACGGACGCCCTCGCGAACTTCACCTGGATCGCGGCATGGCGGCGATTCAGGAAACGACCCACGCCGGGCGGGTGGAACCCCATTCAGTCGATGACCATGAGTTGCTGCTTTCCTCGCCGTGCTTCATCGTTGAAAGGTACAAGATTGAAAGCCCGGTGACGTTTGCCGCCGAGCCGGGGCAGAGCTCGGTCCAGGTGCTGGTGCCGGTCGATGGCGGAGCCGTGGTCGAGTGCGCCGGTTCGCAGCCGCTGCCGTTCATGCGTGGCGAAGCCGTGGTCATTCCCGCCTGCTCGCCGCAGGTTACGCTGCGCCCGCAATGGAGCGCGGAAATTCTCCGCATGCGTCTGCCCTCACAATTCGTGGCGGAGCCGCTCACAACTTTGCATACCGTAACCAATCATGCTTGATTCAAGGAGCGATTTTGGCGAAGACTCGTAAGCCGGAGTTTTACCCAATCATTCTCGCCGGAGGCCGTGGCACCCGCTTCTGGCCGCTGAGCCGCAAGACTTTCGCCAAGCAGTTGCTGCCGCTCAACTCCGAGCAGTCCATGATTCAGGAGACAGTGGGGCGTTTGCTGCCCACGGCGCCGGGCGAAAATTTCTGGATCATCACCAACGGCGATCTCCGCCCCAACATCGCGCGCCAGCTCAAATCGCAGCTCACTGCGCAATCCCGCAAGCAGGTGATTGCCGAACCCATGGGCCGCAATACTGCTCCCGCCATCGGGCTGGCGGCGTTCATTCTGCATCGCCAGAATCCTGAAGCCGTGCTGGGCCTGTTTCCCGCCGATCAGGTGATCCTGAAAGAAAAGCAGTTCCGCAAGGATCTGCAAACAGGGATTGCCTTGGCCGCCGCCGGAGAGAACATTGTGGTGATGGGCGTGAAGCCCACCCGCCCGGAAACCGGATTCGGTTATGTTGAGGCAGGCTCTACGTATCAGGGCACAGTGACCCGGGTTCGCTGCTTTCGCGAAAAGCCGGATAAGGAAACCGCAGAGCAGTTTCTCGCCGCCGGAAACTTCTATTGGAACAGCGGAATGTTTCTGTGGTCCGCCAAGACCTTGGTGAATGCCTTGCGCGAGTATCTGCCCGCAACCGCCGTGCTGCTGGAAAAAATCGCCGCCACCTGGGGCACGCGCAAATTTGATGAGACCTTGCGCAAGCTCTATCCCAAGTGTGAGGACAAGAGCGTGGACTACGGCATCCTCGAGCCGCGCTCCAAAGCCGGAGAAGATGGCTCGAACATCTTCTGCATTCCCGCCGACTGGGGATGGAACGATCTGGGCTCCTGGGCCGCTCACTTCGAGCATCGCATCGCACAAGGGAAGCACAAGGATAACGTCATCTCCGCCGCCAGCAACTTTATGCTGGACGCCCACGGAAATTACTTCCACGCCCCTGGAAAATTCATCGCCGCTATCGGTGTGCAAGGCATGGTCGTGGTGGACTCGGGCGACGCCCTGCTGATCACCACAGTCTCCCGTTCACAGGACGTGGGCAAGATTGTGAAGTATCTCGACCAGCAGAAGCAGTCGAAGCTGGTGTGACACAGCTAGTAAAGCCTGAAGGGTGGCAGGATGTCTCAGCAGATTCGATTCGGCACCGACGGATGGCGCGGCGTAATCGCTGACGACTACACGTTTGAGAACGTCCGCCGCGTGGCCCATGCCATCGCCCACTACGTTCATCAGTACGAGGAGCCGTCGAAGGGAATTCTGGTTGCTTATGATACCCGCTTCCTCTCGCGTCGCTTTGCCGAGATCACCGCTGAAGCCATCGCCCGCAGCGGCATTCGCGTGCAATTGGCGCGGGACATTACCCCCACTCCTGCACTCAGCTACCGGGTAAGGCAGCTCGGCGCAGCGGGCGGAGTCATGATCACATCCAGCCACAATCCATGGGACTGGAACGGGGTAAAGTTCAAGGCGAGCTATGGCGGCTCTGCTTCACCGGCTGTCACCAAAAAAATCGAAGCGTTGATTGACCGCAAGCCCATCGAGGCCAAGGGCGGCAGCGTGATCGAGGCCGACTTCAAGACCGATTACATCGCCGCGGTCAAAGCCTTTGCCGACCTCGAACGGATTCGCCGGGCGCAGCAGAAGTTTGCCATCGACGTAATGTACGGTGCCGGACGCGGCATCCTCGCCGACATCTTCCAGGAACTCGGCGTCGATCATCTGGAAATTCACGGCGAAATCAATCCGCTCTTCCCGGGAATGAATCCCGAGCCGATTCTGCCGCACCTGCACGGCCTGCAGGAAGCCGTCGTCGCCAATCATTGCGACGCTGGTCTGGCCACCGATGGCGATGCCGACCGCATCGGGGCCGTTGCCGAAGATGGCAGCCTGGTGGATGCGCACAAGTGCTTCGCGGTCCTGCTGGAATGGCTGCTCAAGCGCAAGCAGTGGCCCGGAGCCATCACCCGCGCCTTCAACACCACCGGGATGCTGGACCGAATTGCCAAAGCTTATGGGCGGGAGTTGATCGAGCACGGCATCGGCTTCAAGCATGTGGCTGAAATTGTTCTTAGCGGCAAGCAGGTGTTGATCGGCGGCGAAGAGTCGGGCGGCATTGGCATTCCCCGCTTCCTGATCGAGCGCGATGGCACGTTGAACGCCCTGCTGCTCGCCAACGTCATGGCCGAAGAGGGCAAGACGCTGGGGCAACTGGTGGAAGAGCTGCAAGTAAAATATGGGCGCCACTACTACGGACGGCGCGACCTGCGCCTCTCCGAAGAGGTGAAGCAGAGTGCACTGCGCCGCGCGGCTGCCAAGCCCGCCACGATCGGCAGCTACAAGGTGCGGCGCGTGGAAGATCTCGACGGCTTCAAGTTTTTCCTCGACGTACCGGACAACGATGTAATCGACAACACTGCGCCTTCGAATTGCAACGGAGCAGACGCCTGGGTATTGGTGCGCGGCTCAGGCACCGAGCCACTGCTACGCGTTTACTGCGAGGCCGCCGCGCCCGAGGCGGTGAACGCAATTCTCGATGCCGCCGTCGGCTTCGTCTACGAGCGCGCCACCACCAACGCGTAATCCGTCCGTGCGTATTCGACAGATGCCGCTACAGCCCTGACTTTTCGCGGATCGTCAGTTTGCCCACGACGAGTTCATCGATCTCCAGGCGCTTGATGCGGGCCGCGCCGACGGCCATGCGTCCGATGGCCAGGGCTCCCACGGCGAACGCGCCCAGGGCGAATGCGCCCGCCGCCAGGGCTCCGATCGACGCCGCGCCCAGGGCTGCTCCTCCGATAACTTTTTTCTTCTCCACATTCTTATGGTTGTGAGAGCGTCCGAACATCGTTTTCTCCTTGCGATTCTGAGTTCCCTGGTCAGGGGGCACTAATTCCTGCCGATGATTTGTTATCCTCAAAGAGTGAATAAGATGGTTTTCTCCAACCTGGTGCACCGCCCGCTGCGCACCATGATCAGCGTTTTTGCCATTTCAATTGAGGTCACGCTCATTCTGCTTATCGTGGGCTTGTGCATGAGCATGCTGAACGACAACGCCGACCGGCAAAAGGGAATCGGTTTTGACGTGATGGTGTCGCCTCCGGGCTCCAGTTTCTTTACCGGCATTACGGGCGCTCCCGTCTCCATGAAAGTTGCAGACAAGTTACGGACAGTCCCGCACGTCGTCGCTGTCTCTCCGATTGTGATGCACATCATCACCAGCAAGAACCTCGAAGTCATCGACGGCATCGACCTGAATCCGAAATCGCCGAACAACTTTGACAAGATGGGCCAGCCATTTCAGTATCTTGCCGGTGGTCCATTCCAGGGACCGTACGACATGATTGTCGACGACCTGTTTGCCGAACAGAACCATGCCAAAGTCGGAGAGCACTTCGATGTTCTCAACCAGAGCTTCCGAATTTCTGGCATTGTGGAACACGGCAAGGGCGCACGCCGCTATCTGCCCATTGCAACCTTGCAGGACTTAACCGGCTCCGAGGGCAAGGCGAGCATGTTCTACGTCAAGACCGACAAGCCTGAAAACGCCCAGGCCGTGGTGGCGGCCATCAAACAGATTCCGGGGATGGATCAGTACGTTGCCCGCTCGGTCGCGGAATACGCATCCCTGATGACGGTGGGGAACATTCCTTTCCTCGGTACATTCATCAATATCGTGATCGCAATTTCAATGATCATCGGCTTCATCGTGATCTTCCAGTCCATGTACACGGCGGTGATGGAACGCACCCGGGAGATTGGAATCCTCAAGTCGTTGGGCGCCACGCGACTCTACATTGTGAATGTGGTGCTGCGCGAATCGCTGCTGCTGGCCATCTGCGGAGTGATCCTGGGCTTGTTGCTCACCCTCGCCGGAAGCGCGGTGATCAATTACAAGTTCCCGCTGCATCGCATGGTGTGGGACGCGCGTTGGGTATTGCGCGCAACGGTCATCGCCATTGTTGGAGCCATGCTCGGCGGGGTGTATCCGGCGCTGCGGGCAGCCCAGAAAGATCCCATCGAAGCGCTCGCCTACGAATAGCAGCGGCCACAAAACAAGAAATTCCCCGGACGCGACTCGGGGATTTTTTTGCCACCCGGGCGCGTCTCACAGTTTTCTGTGACAGAGACGCCACAGACCGGCCCAACGATTGGCGAAGCAGTAAATGGCGCGAGAGGTGAGGTTACTGGTTTGCCTATGGTTGCGGGGGTTGGCGGGCAACGATTGGCGAAATAGTAAATTGTCGATCCTGGCGCGTTACTGATCTGCCTATGTTGCCGGGTATAAAAGCATTTCCGAACGGCTGACGCTCAGTTGTGGTGTGACGTGCGACCTGGAGTTTTTCGTGGGGTGGCCGGAGGCGGCGCGTACTGGTAGGCGAGGTTGGCGATTTCCGCGAGCGTCTCGCCGACACCGGCGACATCGTCCATGTTATGCAGTGGCACTAGATTCACGTAGGCGGCAAAGATCAGCCGGTGTCCGTTTGCCGCATCCACATATCCCACCAAGCCCTTGCCCAGCAGCATCACCCCACTGTTCAGCGAATTCGCCACCACGTAGGAGCCGGTTTTGGCGTGGACATGACCGGCGGCGGGCGCATCTTTCAGCATCTCCGATAGCGTGCCATCGCGGCCCAGCACCGGCAGCGCATCGAAAAACAAGCGGCCGTATGGCTGTCGCGACATGTAGGCAAGATAGCGCACCATGAAGTCAGGCGAGAAGGCCGAGCCTACGCCACCCTCGCCATCGAGTTGAGAAACCGATTCCGGATCGAGTCCGGCATCGGTCAGGAAGCGCTTCTCCAGTCCGAGGCCTTTACGAAACGCGTCGGTGGAGCTGTGCGCCAGAATTGCGCCGAGCAGATAGGGCGTGGTCGCCGCGTGCAGATTCTGGCTGACCTTGAGAGTGAGTTTCACTTCTTCCTTGAAGGGAGGAGATACGTGTTCGGCGAGCAGTTTTCTTTCCGGGTTGGCTGGGGGAGTCGAGGCCGTGGTGCTTGCCGTAGCGGGCTCTTCCAGATCAACCTGAGCCCAACGCAGGGCTTCGCGAAAACCCACGGTGGCAAAGCGCACCGGATCTTTTACTTTGTAGGCGGCCTGCGCCGTCACCCATCCCCCGGCAGGAACGCTGCCCTCCAGCACCACCGTATGGGAGCCATCCGCTTCGGCGATGTCCGAGGTGAATTGCAACTCCGGATCAGATTCCGGATCACCGGTCTTAACCTTGCTGATCACCTTCAAGTACGACAATGCTGGCGATAGTTTCATCGACACAGGGTCGCCCGCGTAAAGACCGGAGGTCACGACGACATCGATGATATTGTCATTCAGGATCACCGGCGAGATGGTGGCGTGGGTTCCGGGTTCGACATGGTTCGAAGGGAATAACGAGGCATCCACGATCACCTTGCCGCGAACGTGCCAGATACCTTTCTTCGTCACCTCAACCGCCAATTCTTTGAAGACTCGCAGCGGGTCGCCGGTCACGGATTTCCCGGGCAAGACGCCCGCGTAAGAGTGATCGAACGGGTTGAAGTCCAGGGTATTGTCCTCCTCCACGCGTCCGGAAAGATTTGGGTCGCCGCTGGCGACCAGCACCAGATCGCCTTGCAGCGTGCCGTCAGGAGTAATGCTGCCGGTGGAGTAAACGCGCGTGTGGAAGCGATAATTCTCGCCGAGCAACGCCAGTGCCACGCCTTCCGTGATGAGTTTGGTGGTGGAACCGGAGGTGAACAGTTTGTCTTCGTTGAAGGCGACCAGAGTTTTTTGCGCGGTCAAATCATAGACCTCCACGCCCACCGTGGAATGCTTGAAAACCGGACGCGTAGTGAGCTGCCGGATGCGTTGCAGCAACGTCGATGGGTTTTGAGCAGGCGCTGGGATTGCGACCCACAACATGACACACAGTGAAACGAAAAGCTTTCGCAAGTCTTTCTCCGGAGAACAGAGTGAGTGCAAAACTCACAGCGTAATTACAGGCGATGGATTTCACCGTCGCGCAACGAGCAGTATAGAGCTTTGAGGCGAGGGTTAGATTTCGGTTTGCTGCAGGGCGTGCTCGATGCGGCGGTCGGGGACGAGCCAGAGCAGCGCGACCAGGACGTAGATCGCCTGCGCACTCGACGGCGACCGGAGGCTGATGACGATGGCGCACGCATAAAGGAGGGGAGAAAGTTTTCCCTTCCAGTCGCTGCCTATCGCCTTTTTTAGAACGGAGGCAGGGCCTTCCGCCGCGATGATGAGTTGCTGCAAGATCCAGTAGGCAATGGCCGCCATCAGCAGAACGAGGCCGTAGAGCGCCGATGGGGTGGGCGCGAGATGGTTTTCGCCCATCCATGCGGTGGCGAACGGAAAGAGCGAGAGCCAGAACAACAGATGAAGGTTCGCCCAGAGCATGGCTCCGGTGACGCGTCCGGTGGCATGCAGCATGTGATGGTGATTGTTCCAATAGATGCCGACGTAGACGAAGCTCAGCACGTAGTTGAGAAAGACAGGCAGGAGCGGAAGCAGCGCCTGCAGGTTCTCACCTTGAGGCACCCTCAACTCCAGCACCATGATGGTGATGATGATGGCGATGACCCCATCACTGAATGCTTCGAGGCGGCCCTTGTTCATCGCGCCCTCCATAGGCGCTAGATGCGTGCTGGAAGGCGCGAGTTCGTGCAGTTCCGCGAAAGTCTACACCATCGCCAACAGGTGCCCCAGCCGCTGCTTTTTTGTGGTGAGATAGAAGAGCGCGTCGGGACCAGGTAAAACTTCGCAAGCCACGCGCTCCACCACCTGAATTCCGGCATCGGCCAAGGCTTCGAGTTTTTGCGGATTGTTGGTGAGCAGCCGGAGTTGATGAACGCCAAGGCGTCTGAGAATCTCAGCGGGCAAGACGAAGTCGCGATAGTCCACAGCCAGCCCGAGGTGTTCATTTGCCTCAACCGTGTCCAGACCTTGGTCTTGCAGTGCGTATGCCTGGAGTTTGGCCATGAGGCCGATGCCCCGGCCCTCCTGCTCTTCGTAGATGAGGATGCCGGCGCCTTCCTCGGCAATCGCCTTCATTGCGTGATCCAGTTGCTCGCCGCAATCGCAGCGGAGGGATCCAAAGACATCGCCGGTAAGGCACTGCGAGTGAATCCTCACCAGGGGGACTCCGGTGGAAATGTCTCCCATGATCAGGGCGACGGCGTTCTCCACCGTGTGCTTGGTGGAACGCTCAAATCCTAAGGCTTGAAAATGTCCCCACCGGGTCGGCAAATCCGCCGTCGCGACCTGCCTGATCGGGCTGGTGCAAGGGGCCGGCGTCGCGGCCACAGAGGCTTCGGAGCGAAGGCGGTGCTCGACAAGTTCGGCAATGCTCAGCACAACCATATCGTGCTCCCGGGCAAACTGGTCGATATCATCGCCCTTCGCCATGGAGCCGTTGGGATTAGTGATTTCGCAGATCACCGCAGCGGGCTTCAGTCCCGCCAGGCGCGCCAGGTCCACCGATCCTTCGGTGTGTCCGGCGCGGGCCAACACGCCGCCCGAGGCAGCTCTGAGAGGAAAGATATGGCCGGGACGAACCAGGGCTGAAGGTTGCGCGTAATCGGCAATCGCCGCCCGGACGGTGGTGACCCGGTCTTGCGCGGAGACGCCGGTGGTGACTCCCTCGCGGGCATCGACGGTTACGGTGAAAGCCGTCTGGAAGCAGCTCTCATTGTCCTGCACCATCAGCGGCAGTTCCAGACTATCAGCGGTCTCCCCGGTCAGACACAGACACACGATCCCGCTGCATTCGCGAATGAGAAGCGCCATGGCCGGTACCGAAATTTTTTCGGCGGCGACGATCAGGTCAGCTTCGTTCTCGCGATCGAAATCGTCGACAAGAATGACTGGGTGCCCACGACGCATATCGCGGAGGGCTTGGCGGAATCTGGTTTCGAAGGGAATTGCCGCAGATTCAAGTACGGCGGCGACGGCAGGCAAGAATGACATTTTGAAACGCTCCTCGTGCGCTAATCCGACGAAAAAACGTTTCAGGGCTACCTATGCACCAATTGCGACACCGCGGCGAGATCGCCGCAGGCAGCATGACACATCTTCTTTCATCCGGACTGTTACCGTCGGCCCTGGAATTTCACCAGATCTGCTGACCCTGCAAAGGCAGGCGCTTGCGGGCTTTCACCGCCGGTGGGGAATCACACCCCGCCCTGAAGACGTACGTCTACTTCAGCATTGATTCTAAGCCTGTAGGGCAGGGCGGGCGCGGTGTGTATCGTCACATTACCGTGTGATGGCACGCAGTTCAGAGTTTACCTGGGAACGGCGAACGGGCGGAGGCGCAACGAACAGCAACAGGAATCATGCAGAGAAACGAGCGGGGAGGAAGCGCGCCCTAGAACGCGCTCAGCAGGTTATTTCCTAATTCCGGGGCGAAGATCAGACACATGCGGCAGGCGGCACTGGCCATGTCTTCATAGTGGGCCATGACGTCGCAGGCGTCCTCGACCTTGCTCATGGAGAACAACCAGCGCTGGCGGAACATGATTCGCGAGATCATTCCATTGATGAGCAGACACTCGCGGCGCACTTCGTCGATGACGTGCCGAAGCTCTGGGTCGCTTGCCATATCCACCACAGCGGAATGGGAAGTGAATGAGAGCACGGCGGTAATGTTGCTCTTCATCAGGCGCAGTTCACCGATTGCGGCTTCGAGCCGGTTGGAATTGATGGCCGACGATTGAACCGGGTGCAATGCCAGAATCAATTCCTCGATCGACTGCACTTCGATTTGTCGTATGTCAATCATGTCGTGCCTCTTCAAGAATCAAACCAGTAAACCTTACGTCGTTTGTTGGAAAGATTCTGCTTTCTCCGCGGTGTAGTCAAGTGCCTTTCGTAACTGTCTAAGCTGTTCGAGTGTTGGGGTGCAGAAAGAGATGTCGGGTTTAGCGAAGTAAATTAGCCAGGTGATCAAGGCCAACGAGTAGCCCAGCATGGCAATCAGGTTGAGTGCGAAAAGAATCGCAAGGCCATAAGTTGCGCCCAGGCTGGCGGTGAACAGATCCACGGACATGAAGAGCAGGAATCCGACGCCGATCCCATACGTACGTGTTTGCCAGGGAATCCCAAAATAGGAAGAAAAAAGAGCGGTAAAGCCGAATGCCCCGCAGAAGATGATGGAGGCGGAACGGTTCAGGACCATGACTAAGTTGACGATGCTTCCAGGACCGGCGCCGGGAAAAAGCAGGGCGAGGGCTGTGGTTAGGAGGACCAGCACGGCAACGGCGATCCGAAACCAGAGAACGGTGCCTTTGGGGAGGGTGGAATAAGGCCGGAAGACCCTGGCGAAAACTTCAATCAGAACCGCAATCATCAAAGGGAGGACAACGAGTCTAGTGCCCCAATTCACGGAAAAATACAAGGGTCGTTCAAACTGAACGACCCATATGAGCAGACTCGTTTTGCAGCAGCAGAAGGCGACGTAGATGGCGAATGCGGGATGTTGACGCCAGCGATTCTTGCCTAGAACAATCGCCAGCAAAGCCCATTGCAGCAACGCGTTGATGATCCAGATCCACCAATCCCATCGCACCGGCTCACCTGTCTTTCAGCGCGGCTGCACGCGCCCATGTGAACCGGTCAGTATTACTATCTTGGCGGGCCGGAGGGGTCGCCGTCGCAGCACATGACGCTGTTGTTGTGGACGGACGTGTTAGCGGCAGGGCTGGAAGCATAAGTAGCAAGCGACAAAGCCAGAATCACGAAAATAGTAATACGAGCGATCATTATTCTAATCTCCGGGCGGTGATTGCCGCACACCGAGGAGATTAGAACGCCTTAATACTAATTCCAATACGGGCGAACCACCCCTATTATTAGCTCGGTAGACACGTGTCCGCCAGGCTATTAACAAGCCGGTTCTCTCGACCCCCGAAAAAATCTTACGAACTACACAACTTTTACGGGTTGAAGTTAACACGAACGTTCCGGGTCAGAAAAGATTACGAGCAGGGTGCAGGGTGGTTACTTCGGTGCGGAAGCATGAAGTTTTCAGGGGATCCGGGAGGCTTTTGAGCAAGCCTGGCGCGGGTTCTTGAACTTGCGGGGCAGAAATGTGTGGAGCAGAGTGCCAGAGAACCTGTATATATTGAGACATTGATGCGCTTCCCAGAGCATCCGCTAATCGCCGGCGGCGAGGAATGGAATCAGCAATGGATGGGCCCGAACTCAGGCTTCTTCGAGACTTATTAAAATATTGTGACCAGCGCTGCAAAAAGTTGGTGGAGCTGGCAGAAGAAGGCGTGTGGGTCTTCAGTCGCGATGAGGTTACGGTGTTTGCCAACGCGGCGATGGCGAGAATGCTCGGCTATGCCAGCGAGGAAATGTTAGGGACGACGCCGCAGCAGTTTCTGCCCGAGGCTGAGCCGGACAGCAAGGCGGAGAATCTGGTCAGCCTGCTGCAGTCGGGGAGCAGGCCGCTGCACGAAATCCGGCTTCGCCACCGGGATGGCTCTGAGGTATGGGTCAGTGTAGCGCTATACCCGGTCTTTGGCCGCAATGGAGAGCTGTCCGGACGGGTTGGGGTATTCAGTAACACCACGGCGCGCAAGCGGGCCGAGAGAGCTCTGCGGGAAAGTGAGCGGCGTTATCACGACCTGTTTGCTCATGCTCCGGTAGGGATTTACCGGACCACCAATGACGGCCTGATTTCGATGGCGAATGAAGCCCTGGTTTCGATGCTGGGATACACCTCGTTCGAGGAGCTGACCGGCCAGAATCTGGACGAGGAGGGCTGTGGACCGATTTATCAGCGCGAGGCCTTCCGTGCCCAGATTGAACGGGACGGAGAGACCCGCGGGGTCGAGTCGGTGTGGAAGCGGCGGGACGGTTCGGTGCTGTTTGTCCGCGAAAACGCCAAGGTGGTGCGCGATGCAAACGGTAAGATTCTCTATTTTGAAGGAACGGTGGAAGACATCACCGAGCGCAAGCTGGCGGAAGAAAAGCTGCAGCGCTCGGAGGCGCAACTGCGCTCGCTGATTGACAATGCTCCGTATGGCATTTACCAAAGTGATCCGCGCAGCGACGGTTTTCTGGATGTAAATCCGGCGCTGGTTGAGATGCTTGGCTACAAATCGAAGCAGGAGCTGCTGGCGCTGGAGGTTTCCAAGAAGCTTTATGCCGACGCCGACGAATACGAGAGATTGGTGCAGGAGTGCCGACTGAATGGACGCTTCGAGTCTGACATGGCCTGGAAGCGGAAAGACGGTAAGCAACTGCGGGTCCGGGTACGCGGCCGGCAGGCGAGGGCGGCCGACGGAAGTCTTCGGCTTGAGGTGTTTGTAGAAGACATTTCCAAGCGGGCGGAGCTCGAGCAGCAGTTGCGCCAGGCGCAGAAGATGGAGGCCGTGGGAAATCTGGCAGGCGGGGTGGCCCACGATTTCAACAACTTGCTGATGATCATCTCCAGCTATACCCAGATGATGGAAGATGAGCTGGCACCGGATGACCGGCTGCGTCACAATACCCGGCAAGTCCTGAAGGCGGTGCAACGTTCCAGCGCGCTGATTCAGCAATTGCTGGCCTTCAGCCGCAAACAGATACTGACGCCCCGCATCCTCGATTTGAATTCGGTGGTGGAAGAGACGGCCAAGATGATTCGCCGCCTGATCGGCGAAGACATCGAACTGATCCTCTCCTGCCAGCAGCGGCTGTGGATGGTGAAAGCAGATCCGGACCAGATCGGACAGGTACTGCTGAACCTTTGCGTCAATGCCCGCGATGCCATGCCCCGCGGGGGCAAGATGACGATCACCACCCACAGCGCGAGCATCGACCCTGGAGCCGATGGCGGCATGCCTGGATTCGTTCCCGGAAGGTACATCATTCTGACGGTCAGCGATGACGGAATGGGAATGTCGCAGCAGGTGCAGGCCCGGGTTTTCGAGCCATTCTTCACCACCAAGGCGCTGGGCAAGGGGACAGGACTTGGGCTGGCGATGGTATATGGCATTGTGAAGCAGAGCGGAGGCTACATCCGGATCGACAGTGAACTGGACCGGGGTACTACGGTTCAAATCTTCTTTCCGGCGGTGGACGAAGCGGCGAGTGCCGTGGAGTGCGACGCCATTGCTTCAGTCCGGGGGCGGGGCGAGACGATTTTGCTAGCCGAGGATGAAGACGCATTACGGGAGTCCATCGCCGCGTACCTGAAGAAACACGGCTACCAAGTGCTGTCCGCCTCGAATGGCGACGAGGCCTTGCAGGTCGCGGAGAAGTACTCAGGACAGATTCACCTGCTGCTGACGGATGTGGTGATGCCCAAGATGGAAGGCGCCGAGTTGGCGCGCGAGCTGGCGAAGCTTCGGCCTAATATCTCGACCCTGTTTATGTCCGGCTATACCGACCATCGTTTGCTGGAGCTTCTGCCGGCGATGCGCCGTCCCGCCGTGCTGCAGAAGCCGCTGAATCTGCAGACTCTGCTGGAAACCATCGGCGGAACGATGAAACCGAATTCCTAAGTTCCAGCCCTTCCTGTACTTCGTGTCGGCTTAAGGCTGCACGATCTGAATCGCCTGGGGATGAACCTGCTGCTGATTCAAATCGCTGGCCTCCCATCCACCGCCCAACGCCTTGACCAGATAAACCGAGCTGACCATCTGCTGGCCGAGTAGCTGGGTGGCCAGCCGTTCGCTGGCGAGCAGGGTACTTTGCGCGGTGATGACGTCAAGGTAGGTGGCAATTCCGGCGACGTAGCGGTTGTTAGCGATCGCCAGCTCACGGCGGGAATCCTCAACGGCAGCGGCCTGGGTGGCGGCGGCCTGGGAGAGAGTTTGCAGGTTGCTGATGCCGTCCTCGACCTGTTGGAAGGCGGTGAGCACGGACTGCCGGTAGTCTGCCACGGAGGCGTCATAGGCCGACCGTGCGGCCGCCAGATTAGCGCGGTTGCGTCCGCCCTGGAGGATGGGTTCCAAGGCATCGGCCCCGAGCGACCAGAAGAGGCTGGGGGCGTTGGCCAGGGTAGCGATGTCGCGGCTCTGCCAGCCGCCGGAGCCGCCGAGGGTGATGTGGGGATAAAAGGCGGTGCGGGCGATTCCGACCTGGGCGTTGGCGTAGGCGATCTGGCGCTCGGCGGTGGCGATGTCCGGGCGGCGCTCGAGCACGTCAGAGGGTACTCCGAGGGGCAGGGGCGGCGGGGTGGCGCGCAACGGCGCGGCAGCCACGTTCAAACTCGACGCGGGCTGGCCGACCAACACGGCGATGGCGTGCTCATATTGTGCGCGCGACTGTTTGACCAGCGAAACCTGGCTAAGGGTGGCGTCGAGCAGGGCGGCCTGCTGGGCAACCTCCAGCCCGCTGGCGATGCCTTCGTTATGACGGTTGTTGACCAGCTCAAGACCCTTGCGCTGGTAGCCCACCGACTCCTCTACCACCTGCAATTCGGCGTCGAGTTCGCGAACGCTGAAGTAGTCGGCGGCCAATTCGGCGGTCAGCACCAACTGCGCGTTCTGCAGATCGGCGGCGGTGGACTGGAGGGTTGCGTTGGCGGCTTCTACGTTGTGCCGCACAGCTCCAAAGAGGTCGACTTCATAGCTGACCGAGAACGGGACGGTAAAAACATTCTGAGTGTAGGGCAAGAGCGGGACGCTGGAGCCGTTCATCGGACGATTGGCTCCCGCGCTCTGACGCACCGCACTGGGATCGGTCGAAAGCTTCGGGAAGAAGTCCGAGGTGGCGACTCGAGCGATGGAGCGCGCCTGCTCCAGCCGGTTGCGGGCGGCGAGCAAGGATTGGTTGGCCTGCAAGAGCTGCTGCTCGTAGGCGTCCAGTGTGGGATCGTGGAAGACCTGCCACCATGTACCCTTTGGAATCGAATCCTTGGGCGCGGCCTGCTGCCAGGGAGGTTGAGTCTTCCAGGCGATGGGTGGCGCGACGGTGGGCGCAGTGGCGGTGGGCCGCTGATAGCGTGGTCCTACGACGCATCCGGTGGCGAGGCCCAGGAGTGCGAGGGCGGCGGCTAGGACGGTTGGGGTAGCGCGGGGTTTCCCGGCCTCCCACCTTAGGGGCAAGAATCGCGGCGAGCCCGGCTTTGCGTTTTGCTTTGAATCGCGACTTGTCGCGTGCTTGGCGTCGAGCGTCACGAGATGCTTCCTGTCTGGTTCGCGGATTGCTGCTGCTGTCCCGGCGAGGGCTGCGCAACGTTTACCTGTTGGCCGTTTTCCAGCGAGTCCGGAGGGTTCACGACGATCTGGTCGCTGACGGCGAGGCCGCCCAGGACCTCCAGCCTAGTGCCGTAATCGCGGCCAATGTTGAGGGGGCGCAACTCTATCTTGTTGCCGGGGCCGACGACGGCGACGCGGGCGCCCTCGGTGCGGAAGAGCATGGCGTTGACCGGAACCGTGAGCTTCTGCACGTTGGAGCCGACCGCGAAATGTACCTGTCCGTAGGAGCCGGGGAGCAGGCGGCCATCCTTGTTGACGACATCGACTTCGGTGAGCAGGGTGCGGGTTGCCGGGTCAATGGATTCGGCGGTGCGCACAACTGTGCCGGTGAACTTCTCGCCGGGAAACTCCTGCAGGGTGACGTTGGCCTTGGAGCCGACTTTGATGTAGGGCGCGTAAGCCTGGGGAACGCTGGTGAAGACGCGCAGGGTATCGACCTGGGCGATGTCGAAGAGCTCTTTGCCGCCCGCTCCGGCATTGATCAGCGCACCGGGGTCGACGTTGCGGCGGGTGAGCACGCCGGAGAACGGCGCATAGACGTTCTTGAATGACTCAAGCTGTTCGAGGCGGCGCACGTTGGCTTCGGCGGCGGCCAGGTTGGCTTTGCTCTGCTGGTATCCGCTGGTTTGCTGGTCGGCCTCCTGGGCGGAGACCGAGTCGGTCTTGCGCAGGATTTCCCAGCGCTCGGAGCTGATCTTTGCGAGCTCCATCTGGGAGACAATTTGCTGCCGTGCGGCGCGGCCCTGGTTCAGCTCCTGATCGACTTCCGGGGTATCGATCCGGGCCAGCAACTCACCTTTTTTCACCGGGCTGCCAATGTCCTTGTACCAGCGCACCAGGTAGCCGTTGGTGCGAGCATAGATGGGCGATTCGACGAAGGCTTGCAGAGAGCCGGGCAGGACCAATTCCTCATCGGGCTTCTCCGCCACCGGATGCACGACGGCGACCGACGGCACGGCGTTGCGCTCGGTCTCCTTGGCGAGGGCGCGGCTATGGCCCAAACGTTCGAACAGGGTGTAGCCCCCGGCGACCAGCAGGACGAGCAAGGCCACGGCGATCATCTGAAGCGCTTTGCGCGGCGGCGCCGGAGGAAGCTGGGGCGGGCGCTCAATGCCCGGATGCTGATGCCTGGAGTGTTGCTGGATAGCCTCGATCTCCTCGTCGCGCTGGGCCTGCGAACCGTGCGCATAGCGAGGCACTTCCGGGTTTGCGGGCTCTTCGGTCTGAGGATTTCTAAGTTCGTTCTCTGCACTCATGCTTGACTCCGATTTCATAAAAACTGTTTACGCCTATTAGATCTGCTCCAGGCGAGCCTGCCGGGCTTCCCGCCGACTATGGAAAATTGCAAATACGCTGGGCACAAAAAATAAAGTGGCAACCGTGGCGAACAACAACCCGCCAATCACGGCGCGGCCCAGCGGCGCATTCTGTTCGCCGCCCTCGCCCAGACCTAACGCCATCGGCACCATGCCGATCACCATGGCGAGCGCGGTCATCAGCACCGGCCTCATGCGGGTGTATCCGGCGGCGATGGCGGCCGGGATAGCTGCCATGCCCTCGTCCATCTGCTCGCGCGCGAAGCTGACCATCAGAATTGAGTTGGCGGTTGCCACGCCCATGCACATTACCGAACCGGTCAGCGAGGGCACGCTCAGGGTGGTGCGGGTCAACAGCAGAAACCAGCAGATTCCGGCCAGGGCTCCGGGCAGCGCGGAGATGATGATGAAGGGATCAAGCCACGACTGAAAGTTGATGACGATGAGTAGATACACAAGCACGATCGCGCCCAGGAGTCCGATGCCCAGCCCCAGGAACGAGGAGCGCATGGTGCTTACCTGGCCACGAAGCACGATATGGGTGCCGCGCGGCAGTTGTCCATCGAAGTCTTTGATGATCCGGTCGGTGGCCGCGGCCACCGCGCCGAGATCGCGGTCCTGGGTGCTGGCGTACACGTCGATTACAGGTTGAACGTTCCAGTGATTGACCACGGCGGGACGCGCCACCGGATGCACCTGCACCAGGTTGCCGAGCAACTGCGCGCCCTGCGTGGAATCCACCGGCACCGCCATCAGGTCATCAAGACTGGTCATGCGATACTGCGGCGACTGCACGGCCATCTGATAGGTGACGCCGTTCTTGGGGTTGAGCCAGAAGTTCGGGGCCGTCTGGAAGCTGCCGCTGAGCGAGATCAGAACGCTCTGGGCCACGTCGCGCGCGGTCAGGCCTACCTGGGTGATGCGGGTGCGATCCAGATCCATGTGCAAGGTGGGTGAAGAGAGCAGTTGCTGTACGTGCACATCGGCGGTGCCGGGAACGTGCCGCATCCGGTTGGCAATCTGCTGGGCGATGAGATAGTTGCTCTGCATGTCCGCGCCGATCACCTGCACGTCAATGGGAGCGGGTAATCCGAAGTTCAAAATCTGGGTGACGATGTCGGCCGGCTGAAAGAAGAACTCCACGCCCGGAAAGCGCTGTGGCAGCACCTCGCGCAGATGCCGGATGTGGTCCGCGGTGGGGTGGTGATGTTCGGGGTCGAGCGAGATCAGGATCTCCGCATCGCTGCTGCCTACGGTTCCGGCTGAACTATAGGACTGGTTGATGCCGGAGTTGGGCAAGCCGATGTTGTCGAGCACCGTCTGGATCTCATTGCCCGGAATCTGCCGGTGCAGTTCGGCTTCGACCTCGTCGCAGAGGCGCGCCGTTTCCTCCACGCGCAGACCGGGACGAGCGCGAACATGGAGGCGCAACAGGCCAGCGTCCACTTGCGGAAAGAAGTCCTGCCCGAGGAAGGTGATGAGTCCGAGGGAGAGCAGGCAGAAAACCAGGAAGAAAGCTACGAAGATGCCGCGATGCTCCAGGGTGGTTTCCAGCAGTGCCTGGTAGGCGCGGCGGAAGTCTTCAAACTTGCGCTCAAAGCCGCGCTGGAAGTGTCCCAGAATCGTCTTTGGTCCGGCGGCGCGATGCTCGTGGCCGCGCATGATGTACATGACCAGAGTAGGGATCAGGGTTCTGGAGAGCAGGTAGCTGGCCAGCATGGCGAAGCTTACGGCCTCGGCGAGCGGCACAAACAGGAAGCGCGCCACGCCGGTGAGGAAGAACATGGGGACGAAGACGATGCAGATGCAGAGGGTGGAAACGAATGCGGGCACGGCGATCTGCTGGGCGCCGTCGAGAATGGCCTGCCGCATCTCCTTGCCCATGGCAAGGTTGCGCTCAATGTTTTCAATCTCAACGGTGGCATCGTCGACCAGGATGCCGACGGCGAGCGCTAGTCCCCCGAGGGTCATGATGTTGAGGGTCTCACCGATGGCCGCCAAGGCGAGGATGGAACAAAAAATAGAGAGCGGGATCGAACACGCGATGACGATGGTCGGACGCCAGTCGCCGAGGAAGAGAAGAATCATGACCGCGGTGAGGGCCGCGGCCAGTAGCGCTTCATGCAGCACACCCTGGATGGAGGCGCGCACGAACAGCGACTGATCGAACAGCGCGCTGATCTTCATCTCCGGCGGCAGCGATTGCGCGGCGAGCGGAACAATGTTTTTGATTCCGGCGACAATTTGCAGGGTGGAGGCGCGTCCGTTTTTGTAGATCGACATCAGCGCGCCGCGGTTGCCGTCCTGCCGCACAATGTTGGTCTGCGGCGCAAAGCCGTCGCGGATGTGGGCCACGTCGCGCATATAGAGGGTGGAACCGTTGGTGGTCTTGACCGGCAGATCATTCAATTCGGCGATGGTTGCGGGCGTGCCATTCATCTCGACGTTGTATTCGAGGGGGCCGAGTTTGGTGGTTCCGGTGGGAAGAATCAGATTCTGCGCATTGAGGGAGTTGACGATATCGATGGGAGAAAGTTTGTAGGATTGCAGTTTCGGCATGTCCAGATCGACCTGGATCTGCCGGATTTTTCCGCCGTAAGGATAGGGGGTGGCGGCTCCCTGGACGGTGGCCAGTGAGGTTCGCAGGAAATTCTGGCCGAGATCGAAGAGTTGCTGCTCGGGAAGAGTTTTACTGCTGAGCCCGAGCTGAATGATGGGCGTGGTGGAGGCGCTGTAGGAGATGACCAGCGGAGGCGTGGTGCCCGGCGGCAAACCGCGCACCGTGGTCTGCGAGATAGCCGTAACCTGCGCAATGGCGGTCTGGATGTTGGTGCCGGGGCGGAAGAATATCTTGATGACGCCCAGTCCGTTCACCGACTGCGATTCTATATGTTCGATGTTGTTGACCGTGGTGGTGATGCCGCGCTCGGAGTTGGAAACGATGCGGTCGGCCATATCCTGCGGCGCCATCCCGGTGTAGAACCAGAGCACGGAGACGACGGGGATGTCGATCTCCGGGAAGATGTCCGTAGGCATCATCAAAACCGTGATTGGCGTCAGGAGAAGGATGACGAGCGCCATCACGATAAAAGTGTAGGGACGCCTTAGGGCTAACGCAACAATCCACATGGATAGGATTCACTCCAGAGTTCGGCCGAGCGAGAGCAGGAACTCCCTACTAGAGATCAGGGAATGTTCTGCACTGGTTGTTAGATTCGATACTATGCGTATTGGATCGAAATTTAATAATACCCCGCTTTGTTATGCTAGCATCGGGCGATGGGCAGGAAAGTAAATATTGGTAACGCGAGCGCCGATGGCAAACGGGCTCCGGGACGTCCGCGTTGCGAGCGTGCCCGGCAGGCGATCCTGAGCAGCACGCTGAAATTTCTGGAAGCGAAAGAACAGGGATTTGCGGACCTGACGATTGAACGCGTGGCCGCCGAAGCCAATGTCGGCAAGGCTACGGTGTACCGCTGGTGGCCCTCCAAGGCGGCGCTGGTGGCCGATGCCTTCGCCTCGAGTGTCACGCCAAAACTGCGCTTTCCCGATACCGGCTCGGTGCGCCAGGACATGAGCCAGCAGATGAGGCAACTGGTGAAGATTCTGCGCGGCCGCCGGGGTCGCGTAGTCTCCGCCATACTTGGCGCCGGGCAAAGCGATGCTACGCTCATCCGGGCATTCCTGGAACGCTTTCTGAAGCCGCGCCGGGAAGAAGCATACGCTACCTTGCGGCGGGGAATCACGCGCGGCGAGCTGCCCGCGAATATCGACCTTGACCTAGTGCTCGATGCTCTCTACGGCCCACTCTACATGCGTTTTCTGGTCCGGCATAACAGCCTGACCCCGGAGCTGGTGGATCAGCTTTGCGGACTGGTGCTGAACGGTACACTGGGCTGCGAGTTCCCGCCGGCAAGCCGCGGTGCCTCCGGCGGAAAATGAAGAAACCCCGCTGGAAAAGCGGGGTTTCGTACTTAGCGAACGGCACAGAATCAAATTAAAAACATCATACCCACAGCAGTTCAATCGATTCTGGAACCGCTTTACTCGCTCCAGCGCTTGAAAAGCAGCGAGCCGTTGGTGCCGCCGAAGCCGAAGGAGTTGGAGAGCGCATAGTCCAGCGACGCTTGGCGGGCGTGGTTGGGAACGAAGTCCATACCGGCGGTGCGTTCGTCCGGATTCTCCAGGTTGATGGTCGGAGGAAGCGTCTGGTCGCGCAAGGCGAGCACCGAAATGCCGGCTTCGAGTCCGCCCGCGCCGCCCAGCAGATGGCCGGTCATCGACTTGGTGGAACTGACGGGAACATTGTAGTCGCCGAACAGATTGCGGATTGCGATCGCCTCCAGCTCATCCCCGATGGGAGTGGAAGTGCCGTGGGCATTGACGTAGCCGATGTCGGTGGTCTTCAACTTGGCATCGCGGATGGCATTGCGCATGACCCGGAAGGCGCCCTCGTGCTCGGGAGCGGGAGAAGTGATGTGGTAGGCGTCACCGCTCATGCCGTAGCCGACAATTTCCGCAAAGATTTTCGCGCCGCGTGCTTTGGCGTGCTCCAGCTCTTCGAGAATCAGAATGCCGGAGCCTTCGCCGACCACGAAACCATCACGATCCTTGTCCCACGGACGGCTTGCCCGCTCCGGTTCGCTGTTGCGGGTGGAGAGGGCGCGCATAGAGGCGAATCCGCCGACGCTCATTGGCGTGATGGCGGCTTCGGCCCCACCGGAGATCATCACATCGGCGTCGCCGCGCTGGATGATCTTGAAGCTGTCTCCGATGGCGTGGGCACCGGTGGAGCAGGCAGTGGCACTGGCCAGGTTCGGACCTTTTGCGCCAAAGCGGATGCTGACCTGTCCGGCGGCGAGGTTGACGATGGTTGCGGGAATGAAGAACGGGGAAATCTTGCGCGGGCCACCTTCCATCAGAGCCGTGTGCTCGCGCTCAATGATGTCAAAGCCGCCGACCCCGGAGCCAATGTAGACGCCGACATTCTCGGCATTCTCCGGCGTAATCTTGAGGCCTGACATATTCATCGCTTCGGTGGCAGCGGCCAGCGCGAAGTGGATGAAGCGGCCCATCTTCTTGAGTTCTTTTTTCTCGACAAAGTTCAGCGGGTCGAAGTTCTTGACCTCGGCCGCGATCTGACAGGTGTATTGAGCGGTATCAAAAAAAGTAATTGGGGCAACGCCACTTTTGCCAGCCAAAAGGCTAGCCCAAACTTCTTCCGTGGTGTTGCCGACACCGCAAATCAGGCCAAGACCAGTGACTACTACTCGGCGGCTCAAGCTTGCGCCCCACCTTTTCTATGTTGATTGATGTAGTCGACCGCGTCTTTCACGGTTTTGATCTTCTCGGCATCCTCGTCCGGAATCTCGATTTCGAAGGCTTCTTCGAAAGCCATGACCAGTTCGACGATGTCCAGCGAATCCGCACCTAGGTCGTCCTGGAAAGAAGCGCTGGCGGTGACCTCGCCTTCCTCCACCCCAAGTTGCTCCACGATGATCTGTTTGACTTTTTCGTCCGGGGAAGCCATTCAACTCTCCTTGTGAAAATAGGGACGGCGTACGCCGGGCAGCGATGCCCGGCGGGTTAGGCACAGTAGCCGTTCTTCATTGTACCGAGATGCGCGGGTAGTTGGTTATTTCGAGGCCTTGGAGTGTGCGCTGATGTAATCCACCGCATCCTTCACGGTCTTGATCTTCTCAGCGTCTTCGTCCG
>Ga0181528_10000249_pt1 | contig 46250 bp, 43 predicted proteins | sample PEATcosm2014_Bin_47_FD_119742 | JGI IMG/M metagenome (GOLD analysis project Ga0181528, IMG submission 119742) | Peatland microbial communities from MTU Mesocosm Facility, Houghton, MI, USA - PEATcosm2014_Bin10_10_metaG | ecosystem: Environmental > Terrestrial > Soil > Wetlands > Peat | place...
ACAATCACCACGCACACCCCAGCAGCGCCCGCCACGGATTGCGCTGGTGGGAGGTGGACACCAACTGGTACGTCATTCAGGGATTGCGCTCCCTTGGGCTGGCGAAGAACATCAAGCTGCCCCGCGCCGACAGTCGCATTCGCGAGATCGGCGATCCTTCGGCCCAGCCTGCGGTGGAATCCCCGGCGCAGCCCGCCGTGGCCGCCACCGAGCCTGAGATGCAACCCGAACTGATCGCCGCCGGCAACTGACCGGCAGCAGCATCGCTCCTCGAACCCCTGCTAATCGGCAGGGGTTCCTTTTGCCAAGCGCCTGCGATGGGGTAACGCAGCGACAGAGCGCTGCTGCCCGCCGCTGGCGCAAGGGTGGGTGCGGTGGTGGGTAACGCGCTTGCAGCGCTGCCAGCCGCTGGCGCTGGGGCTTTACCTTCGCCCTCCACCTCACTACCATGTCTTCATCTGCCCGGGAGCGGATGAAGCTCACATGCCCATCTCACGCAACAAGGCCATCGCGTTTGTCATCGTAGTCGGCTCGCTCTCGGTGGCGCTGGCCCTGGCCTTGAACATTACCTGGCTGATCCGCTGGCGCGAGGTCGGCATGGTGGTGCTGGGCATCATCCTCTTCGGCATCGTCATCGCCGGCGTCACGCTGAACACCATCTTCCTGGTGCGGGAGATGCGCCGCAACGAGCAGCACGACAGCTTCATCAACGCCGTCACCCACGAGTTGAAGACGCCCATCGCCAGCATCCGCCTCTACCTGGAAACCCTCCAGCAGCGCGAACTGAACAGCGAACAGCGCCAGCGCTTTTACCAGACCATGCTGGCCGACGTCGAACGCCTGACGCACACGGTGGAAGAGGTTCTGCGCGCCGGGCATCTGGGACAGAAGGGGCGCGCCAACTTCCAGCGCGTGGACATGAGTGAACTTGTGCGCGAATCCGCCGCGCTGGCCCGCACCCGTCACCGCCTGGGCGAACAGGATATCCGCGTCAGCGAGATCGCGCTGCGTCCGCCATTCGTGCAGGGCGACGCCGAGGAGCTGCGCTCGGCCGTCAGCAATCTTCTGGATAACGCCATTAAGTACTCTCCCGGCCACAAGGAGATTCTGGTCGAGCTGGTCGAAGAGGGCGAGGACATCCTGGTAAGGGTCATTGACCAGGGCCAGGGTATTCCGCGCGGAGAGCTGAAGCGCATCTTCCGCCGCTTCTACCGGGTCAACGAGCGGCTGCGCCAGCGCATCAAAGGCACCGGCCTCGGACTCTTCATCGTCTACGGCATTGCCCGCCACCACGGCGGACGCGCCTACGCCTTCAGCGAGGGCGAGGGCCGCGGCGCCACCATCACCCTGCGCCTGCCACGCGACAAAGGCTGATTTTTTCTCGCGCCTCCGGCTCCGCCGTCGCCGTTCTGCGCAATCCGCGATACCATAGACCGTTCGATGGCGCGCACTGCAAGCGATCCGCGCCGGAAACCACGGTGCCATTCTATGAAAGAGTTCTACATCCGCGACGCGGCCCAGCAGGAAAACAAGGTCGTCACCACCAGCTTCGTCGTCGCCAGCAAGCAGACCAAGAGCAAGAAAAGCGGCGAGCCTTATCTCGACCTCACCCTGATGGACCGCACCGGCACCATCCAGGCCAAGATGTGGGACAACGTCGAAGAGTGCACCAACACCTTCGAACAGGATGACATCGTCAAGATCAAGGGGCTCATCAACCGCTACAACCAGCGCTGGCAACTCACCCTCCACAAGGTCCGCAAAATGGACGAGGACGAGATTGACTTTGGCGACTACCTGCCCAAGACCACCCGCAACGTGGACGAGCTGTGGCAGGAGCTCACGGTCTTTGTGGCCAGCATGAAGGATGCCCACCTGCGCCAGTTGCTCGAACTCTTTATGGCCGATGCGGAGATCGAACGCGCCTACCGCAACGCTCCGGCGGCCAAGACCATGCACCACGCCTTCATCGGCGGCTTGCTGGACCACGTCTGCTCGCTCTTCCGGGTCTGCGACCTGGCGGCGCGCAACTACGCCTTCATCAACCGCGACCTGCTGCTGACCGGCGCTTTCCTGCACGACATCGGCAAGGTGCGCGAGCTCAGCTACGCGCGCAGCTTCGGATACACCGATGAGGGCCAGCTCCTCGGCCACATCATCATTGACCTGGAGATGCTGCACTCGAAGCTGGCGCAGATTCCCGGCTTCCCGCCCAAGCTCAAGCTGCTGGTCGAGCACCTCATCATCAGCCATCACGGCCAGTACGACTTCGGATCGCCCAAACTGCCCATGTTCCCCGAGGCGCTGATGCTGCACTATCTGGACGACATGGACAGCAAAATGGAGGCCATGCGCGGCCAGTTTGAGCGCGATGCCGAGCTGGAAACCCCCTGGACCGCCTACAATCCGGCGCTGGGCCGGCCGCTGCTGAATACGGAAAAGTTCCTACGTCAGGCGGCTGACACCGCCGACGCCGAGACCGCCGAGGCGGAAAAGCTCCCCACGGAGGGCTAATCTGCCGTTAACACATCTACGGTTAACACAAGGGTTGGCTTCCGTTACAATCGAAACATGCTGCGATTTTTTACCGCCGGTGAGTCGCACGGCGAAGCCCTGATTGCCAACGTCTCTGGCCTGCCGGCCGGTGTGCCGGTCGCGGAGGCGACGATTGACCGCGAGTTGTGGCGGCGCCAGCAGGGCTATGGCCGCGGCGGCCGCATGAAGATTGAGCGCGACCACGCCCGCATCCTCAGCGGCGTGCGCCACGGACTCACCATCGGTTCGCCCATTGCCATGCTGCTGGAAAACCGCGACTGGCAGAACTGGAGCGAGTCGCTTCCCGTCGGCCAGGGTGACTCGGCAAAGCACAAGCCGGTGAAGTCTCCGCGCCCCGGGCACGCCGATTTGGCTGGAGCCCTGAAGTACAACCTGCCGGAGGCGCGTTACATTCTGGAGAGGGCCAGCGCCCGTGAAACCGCCGCGCGCGTTGCCGCAGGAGCGGTGGCCAAGCAGTTGCTCGCCACACTCGATATCGATGTCCTCAGCCACGTGGTGCAGGTGGGCCATGAGCGTTTATCGCGCAGCGTAAGTTTCGCCGAGCTGCAGGCCCTTGCCGCGCGCGAAGAAGTTCTGCTCAACTGTGCCGATGAGGAGAGCGAACAGCGCATGAAGTCCGAGGTGGACGCCGTGCTGCGCACCGGAGACACCGTCGGCGGAATCTTTGAGGTTGTCGCGCGCAACGTGCCTCCCGGACTGGGCACCTACGCCAACTGGGACGAGCGCCTCGACGGACGCCTGGCGCAGGCCGTCATGAGCATTCAGGCAGTCAAGGCCGTGGAGATTGGCGACGGTGTGCTGGGCGCGGCCAGCTTTGGCACCACAGCGCAGGATGAGATTGGCTACGCGCACACGGCGGAAGAATCTGCCGCGCAGCCATCAAAGTTTACGAAGTTCACCCGCGCGGGCAATCACGCGGGCGGCATCGAAGGCGGCATCAGCAATGGCAGTGACGTGGTGGTGCGCGGACATTTGAAGCCCATCAGCACCCTGCGGCGTCCGCTGGCTTCGGTTGATTTTGCCACCCGCGAGCCGGTGAAGGCCGCCTACGAGCGCAGTGACGTGTGTGCCGTGCCCGCTGCTGGAGTGGTGGGCGAGGCCATGGTGGCCCTTACGCTGGCGGCCAGCGTGCTGGAAAAGTTTGGCGGCGATTCGCTCCTGGAGCTGCGCCGCAATTACGAAGGCTACTGCGAGCAGTTGCGCAATTTTTAATTAGTCCGTCCGCTCCGCCGGTCCTCCGGCCGGGCGAAAGTACATAGCCAGGAAGCGAAGACCCGAGATGATTTACCCGATTGTGAAATATGGCGACCCCGTGCTGGAGACTCCGGCGCCGCCCGTCACCGTTTTTGACGACAAGCTGAAGCAGCTGGTCGAGGATATGTTCGAGTCCATGTACGAGGCGCAGGGCGTCGGGCTGGCCGCTCCGCAGATCGGCATCAGCCTGCACCTGGCCGTCATTGACACCACCTTCAAAGAGGATCCCGATGCCCGCATCGTGCTGGCCAACGCCGAGGTCATCAACACCGAGGGCAAGCAGAGCGGCCATGAGGGCTGCCTGTCCATCCCTGACTTCCGCGAGACGCTTGCCCGCGCCAAGAAGGTCACCATCCGCGCCCAGGACTTGAACGGCAAGTGGTTCGAGAAGACCGGCGAGGACCTGCTGGCCCGCGCCTTTCAGCATGAAATTGACCACCTGAACGGCACGCTCTACATCCATCACCTCTCGTCGCTCAAGCGCGACATGATGCGCCGCAAGATCAAGCGCCTGGTGCGCGACGGCGAGTGGTAGAGAGCTGAGGTTTCGGAGGTTTCCGAGGTTTCGGACGTTTCACAGGTTTCGAGGTTTTACAGGTTTCAAGTTTTCAAAGGTTTCAAGGTTTCGAACGTTAGCGGCGCACCTCGCACCGCTTTTTCATGCCCATTCGATGACGCTACACGGTGCACTTCACCTCCGAAACTACCGAAACCTCCACCACCTCCGAAACATCACGCTCCTTGAAACCTTTACAATGAAACTGTGAAGCTCATTTACTGCGGCACTCCGCAATTCGCTGTTCCATCGTTACAGGCGCTGGTCGCCGCCGGGCACGACGTGCCTCTGGTTGTCACGCAGCCTGACCGCCCCAAGGGCCGTGGCATGGAGCTGGCTGCCTCACCCGTCAAGCAGGCGGCGCTCGCGCTCGGGTTGCCCATCGCGCAGCCGGAGAGAATCAAGCTCAACGCCGACTTCCGCGCGCAGCTCGAAGCCATTGCGCCCGAGGCGATCATCATCGTCGGCTACGGACGCATCGTTCCCCGCTGGATGCTCGACCTGCCCGCGCACGGCAACATCAACCTGCATGCCTCCCTGCTGCCCAAGTACCGCGGCGCCGCGCCCATCCAGTGGGCCATCGCCCGCGGAGAGCGCGTGACCGGCAACACCACCATGCGCATTGACGAAGGCCTCGACACGGGCGACATCCTAATGCAGCGCGAGATGGCGATTGCCGACGACGATACCTCCGTGACGCTGGCCCCGCGGCTGGCTGCCATGGGCGCCGAGTTGCTGGTGGAGACCGTCGCTGCTCTCGCCTCTGGAGGCGTCACCGCGCGCCCACAGAACCACTCCGAGGCCACGCTCGCCCCCATCCTGACCCGCGAAGATGGCCGCGTGGACTTCTCACGCGCCGCCTCCGAGACCTTCAACCGCCTGCGTGGCTTCCAGCCCTGGCCCGCGGCCTTCACCACCTTCCGCACGCGCCAGCTCACGTTGCACTCCATTCAAGTGGCTGCCGCGGCGCCCGCTCTTGCCCCAGGGGAGATCGCCGCGCGTGACGGACACATCTTCGCCGGCTGCAGCAACCAAACGGCCATCGAGATCCTCGCGCTGCAACCCGAAGGCAAACGCCGCGCCACGGCCATCGAATGGATTAACGGCTACCAGCCCAAGCCCGGCGAACGCCTTGGCGAATAACGTGGACGCCCCGAAGAAAGTTTCTGCGCCCGCGAATGCCGCGCCCAAGCCCAACCAGCGCGCGCCCATCTCTCCGGCGCGCCGTGAGGCCCAGGCCATTCTGCTGCGCGTGGAGCGCGATTCGGCCTACGCCAGCGAACTGCTGAACGCGCCCTCCATGGAGAAGCTTTCGCGCGAGGATCGCTCGCTCACCTACGAACTGGTGATGACCACTCTGCGCTGGCAGTCGGTGCTCGACGCCGCTATCGCTCGCTACTCCTCGCAAAAGCTCAAGCGGCTGGACGTGGAGGTGCTCACCGCCCTGCGTCTGGCCGCCTGCCAGTTGCTGCGCCTGTCGCGCATCCCCGCCCACGCCGCCGTGCATGAGAGCGTCGAACTGGTGAAGCAGAGCGGCAAGCGCTCGGCCGCACCCTTCGCCAACGCCGTGCTGCGCAAACTGGTGGCGGAGGCGAAGTCCGCGCAGGATGCAAATTTCGCATCAGGCGATTCCGCACCACACGATTCCACGCAGCACTCAGCCGCCGCTTTGGCCGCCGAGTTCGCCCATCCGGAGTGGCTGGTCCTGCGATGGATTGACATGTATGGATACGTTACGGCCCGGGCCATTTGCCAGGCCGGCCAGCTGGCTCCGCCGCAGGCTCTGCGCCTTGCCGCGCCAGAGGTGGAAGCCGAGTTGGCCGCCGCCGGTGTCACGCTGGCTCCCGGACTGCTGCTGCGCTCGGCGCGGCGCGTCGAAACAGGCGACCTCATCCATAGTGAGGCCTTCCGCACGGGCCGCGTCGCCATTCAGGACGAGGCCTCGCAACTGCTGGCCGCGCTGGTCGCCATACCCGTCGTCCCGCCCGCCGCCATTCCCGACAATGCCACTCGCATCCTGGACTGCTGCGCCGCGCCGGGCGGCAAGACCTCGGCCATCGCGGCGCGCCTGCCCCAGGCACACATTACGGCCGTCGAACTCTATCCCCACCGCGCCCGCCTGCTGCGCCAGCGCGTGCCCGCCACGGTCGAGATCATCGAGGGCGACATTCGCGAGCTGAAGTTCGACGCGCCCTTCGACGCCATTTTGGCCGACGTGCCATGCAGCGGCACCGGAACCCTGAGCGCCCATCCGGAGATCAAGTGGCGCCTGCAAGCGGGTGACCTGCCCGGCCTTCAGGATTTGCAACTGTCCATCCTGCAGGCCGCCGCCCGCTGGCTCGCCCCCGGCGGAAGGCTCATCTACTCCACCTGTTCACTGGAGCCCGAGGAGGGTGAAGAGGTCATCGAGAAGTTCCTCGCCGCCGCCACAGGCTTTGCCGTTGTGGGCTGCCCCTCGATCCTCGACGAGCTGCGCCGCTCGGGCGAGCTGACCTGGCAGGGTGCGCCGCTCACTCGCGGCCCTTACCTGCGCACGCTGCCCGGCCCGCTGCCTGAATTGCAGAACGCCGCGCTGCACAATTCGGAACCCAATACGCAGCCCTGCGACGGATTCTTCGCCGCCGTGCTGACCCGCCTTTAGTTTTTCAGGAAGTACATCATGTCCGCGCGGGCTTGCCGCTCGCGCCGCTTCCGCGCCTATGCCTACTGCCGCAGAAGCTGGAAGCTGACCGGCATGCCGGCCACCACGCGGCTGCCCGCCGGCGGAGACTGTCCCGCCACCACGGCACTGCCCGCGGCAGTGCCAGCAGCGCTGGCCTCCGTAGCGCCGTTCGTCACCTTCAATCCCGCGCCAGTCGCCCGTAGGGTCGCCTCGGTCAGCGGCAGCCCGGTCAGGTCAGGCATCACGTAAGCCTTTTCCATGGGCTCGGCGGCAAACAGCAGGCTCACCCGCGGCGAGGCCACGCCCTGCGCGCCGGGTTGCGGAGTCTGCGCCAGAATCGCCTGCGGAGAGGCCGCGTCGGTGGGCAGTTCACTCGCCTGTCCCAATTCCAATCCGCGCCGGCGGAGGTTGATCTCCGCCGCCCGCGGGCTCAGCCCCACCACGCTGGGAATCTCCATCAGCTGCGGCCCCAGGCTCTCGGCGGCCTGCACGCGCCAGCCCCGGCGAACCCTTGTGCCGGGCTCCGGCTGCTGGCTGACGATGCGTCCGGCGGGCACGGTGGCCGAATAAAAATGGTCGCTGCGCGCCAGTTCCAGCCCGTTCTGGAAGGCCAAGCGGTCAGCTTCGCTGGGCGACAGGCCGCGCATCTCCGGCACCTTCACTTCGCGGCCGTGGATGGCGAACCTCATGCTCACCAGGGCCGAAGCCAGGGCCACAATCACCAGCACCAGAATCTGTGCAACCACCCGCAGGAAGCGAACCATGGCTCCACTTTAGCTGCCCCGGCGGTGGGGGACAAGTAACCTCCGCGACTCCTAATCTCGTCACAAGCGAACGTGACGTAAATCACATCACGATGTTTGCCGGCTTGGTAGAACGGATACAACGAACAGGTGAGGGAACCGTGGACATCCATTGTCAGATCGAGGCGCCCGGTGCGGGCGCCTGGGCGCAGCCTGCGCCGCCGCAGTTGGCCGCGGCTTTGACTGAGGCCGGCGAGCGCCGACGCTGGGAAGGTGGCCAGCGCCTCTTCTCCTTTGGCGATCCGGCCGAAGGGGTCTATCTCATCCTCAGCGGCAGAGCCCGCGCCGCGCTGCCCGGAGGCCCGGGGCGGGAGCTGATGCGCCTGACTGCCGCTGCCGGTTCTCTGCTGGGCTTGCCCAGCGCGCTGTGCAGCAAAAGCTACCAGTTTGATGTTGTCGCCCTGGAGGCCATCGAGGCCGTCTACCTTCCCGTCGAGCGCGTCAACCGCATTCTGCGTGAGCGTCCCGAATTGGGCATGCAGGTGATGACCATGATGTGCGCCGAGATGGACACGCTGCGCCAGACTCGCGAGCACCTTAGCCGCTGTCAGAATCATGACTGCGGAATGCACGGCTACTGCATTCAGGCCTCCCAACTGGTCTGAGGTAACTCACTTACCACCCCACCTCCCCAGGGCTCTTACCCAGTCGGATTTCTCTGCCTTTTCCCTCCCATTTGGGAGAAGAATTTCTGACCATTCCTCTTCCCTCTTGTGTTTTTCGCAGGTCGCTCCCATGACCTTTGCTTTCAGCAATCATCCGCGATATGGTAGGCGGAAGATTTTGCAGTGACTTCCGTACCCATAAGTTATTCCAGAGCGCCTGAGGCAGCCGCCCCTGGCAGCCCACCCGGAGGGTTTTCGCAATGAGCGTGACCATTAGTTGCAGTGCGACGAAGAACAGCGCGGACCGGTCGCCGGTTCCAAACAGTGTGCAGTGCTTCCGCAAGACCATGCTGCTTGTGTTGTTGCTGGCACTTTTGGTGGCCGCGCAGATGCCGGCCTTTGCCTCCGGACTGCCCGACCGCATTGCCATGAACTCGGCTTCGGCCTCGGCGCTGGTCAAGCTCACGGGCACCGTGCATCCGGCCGTCCAGCGCGGCACCGACCTGGGCTCGAGCGACACCGCCAAGATCCTGGATACCATGATGCTGCACATCCTGCCCACGGCCGCGCAGCAGACGGAAATCAACGCCCTGCTCACCGCCCAGCAGGATCCCAAGTCGCCGCTCTATCACCAGTGGCTGACGCAGGAGGAGTACGGCGCGCGCTTCGGCCTCAGTGATGCGGATGTGGCCGCGCTTTCTACCTGGCTCGCCTCGCAGGGCTTCACCGTCCGCGAAGTGGCACCCTCGCGCAACATGATCACCTTCAGCGGCAACGTGGGACAGGCCGAGTCGGCCTTCCACACCGCGATCCACGACTTCCAGGTTGACGGCGCCGTGCGCCAGGCCAACGTCACCGAGATCTCCCTGCCCAAGGCTTTCATCGGCACCGTCGGCTACGTCACCGGCCTCAACGGCTTCCGCCCCAAGGGTCACCTGGCAAAAGCCCGGCCTGAGTTCACCTCCCACAGCAGCGGCAGCCACTTCCTCTCCCCCGGCGACTGGGCCACCATCTATAACGTCGCTCCCATCTACACCGCCGGCACCACCGGCAGCGGCATGCACGTCGGCATCGTCGGACAGACCTACATCCCCGCAACGGATGTCACCAACTTTCGCTCCGCCGCCGGATTGCCAGCCGCGCTGCTGACCTACTACTGCACCACCTCCAGCACCGGCACCTGCACCGCCACCACCGATGAGAGCGTGGATGACGTGGCCGAGGCCGACATTGACGTGGAGTGGTCGGGCGGCATCGCCAAGAGCGCCACCGTGGATTACATCTATACCAGCGCCGCCTCCAACGGAAACGGCGTCTATGACGCGCTGACCTACGCCATCACCACCTACAAGGTCGGCGGCAGCGTGGTGCCCGTCATCAGCATGAGCTACGGCAGTTGCGAGACCGACTTGATGGGAAGCGGCGCCAGCTACCGCGCGTCCATGGACGTCTATTTTGCCCAGGCCGCCACGCAGGGCCAGACGTTGCTGAACTCCTCTGGTGACGACGGCGCCGCCGAGTGCGACTACACAGAAAGTTCGGCCGCGCACGGACTGGTCGCCAGCTGGCCCGCCACCAGCCCCTACTTTACCGGCGTCGGTGGCACGGAGTTCAACGCCGACGGCACCCCGGCCAACCCGCAGACTGGTGCCGACGCCTATTGGACCTACAGCAGCACGGGCGACATCATCAGCTCGGCCATCCAGTACATTCCCGAGACGAGCTGGAACGACACGGCCTACAACCAGTCGCTTAAGTCCACCAGCGGCTTGTCGGCCACCGGCGGCGGCGTCAGCCTGATTTATCCCGCGCAAACCTGGCAGCCGACTCCCAGTGGTTTTACAGGCACCAGCATGCGCTTCTCGCCCGATATCTCCTTCACGGCCTCGCCCGACCATGACGGCTACCTGGTATGCACCCAGGACTTCACCGGCACCACGGTCGCCAGTTCCCTCGGCTCCACGTGCACCGATGGCTTCCGCCTGGGCAGCGCCACCGGCAACCTCACGGTCTACGGCGGCACATCGTGCAGCTCCCCCAGCTTCGCCGGACTGCTGACGCTCATCGTGCAGGCGGGCGGCAAACTGGGCGCGCTCAACAGCAAGCTCTACGCCCTGGCCGCGAATAGCTCCAGCTACGCCAGCATCTTCCATGACATCACCACGGGCAACAACATCGTGCCCTGCACCGCGGGCGCCGCAGGTAACACCATCAACGGCGTCAACGACTGCACCACGGGCAGCATGGGCTATTCCGCCACCACCGGCTATGACCTGGTCACCGGTCTGGGCTCGGCCAACGGCCAGAACCTCTTCACTGCCCTGACCAACTCCCTCAGCGCCAGCACCACCGCGCTCCAGCTCAGTGCCAGCTCGGTGAACCTGAACGGCAGCATCAACCTTTCGGCCACCATCAGCACCGCCAGCGGCACACCCACCGGCACGGTGACCTTCTACGTGGGCAGCACCAACCTGGGCACGGCCACCCTCAGCAGCGGGACGGCCTCGCTCAGCAATGTGGCCGTCACGGTGGCCAACGGCTTCAGCGTGGGCAACGACTCGCTGACCGCCGTCTACTCCGGCGACACCACGTTCGCCACCTCCACCTCCACGGCGCAGACGCTCACAGTGAGCGGACTGACCACCACGGTCACTCCCAGCGCCACCCTCAATCCGGTCATCGTCGGACAGTCGGAGACCCTGACCGCCACCCTGGGCACCTCGGCCGCCACCGGCTCGGTTGTCTTCAAGATCGGCTCGGTCACGCTTGGCACCCCCACGGTCAGCAACGGTGTGGCCAGCGTGACACTGGCGGCCAGCGTGGCCAATGGCTTCACGGCGCCGTCGGTCATCATCACCACCACCTACAGCGGCGACAGCACCTACAACGCTGCAAGCAACACCATGGCGCTGACGGTCAACAAGGCCGGCACCACCACAACGCTGGGCACGCTGACAAGCAATACTCTTGGCAGCTCGGTGACCTTGACCGCAACGGTCGCAGGCACCTACGGCGGCACGCCCAGCGGCACGGTCAGCTTCTCCGCCAACGGCGCCAGCGTGGGCTCGGCCACCGTCAACAGCAACGTGGCCACCCTGACGGTGACCGCCAGCGCGGCCAACAGCTTCCTGCTGGGCAGCAACAACATTGTCGCCACCTATAGCGGCGACTCCAACTACAACTCCTCCGTCAGCGCAACGGGCACACTGACCCTGACGGCCTCCACCACCACGGCGGTCAGCGTGGGCAGCAGCTCCATCGCGCTGGGTTCCAGCACGGCCACCCAGAGCTTTACGGCCACGGTGACCTCCAGCGGCGGTACTCCCACCGGCACGGTCACCTTCAGTTTGACCAACCCGGTGACCACCACGGCGGTCAGCCTGGGCACGGTCACTCTGAGCGGCGGCACGGCCACGCTGAGCAACGTGAAGCCAATTACGGCCAACGACTTCAGCGTTGGCACCGATACGGTGACCGCCACCTATAACCCGACCGCCGGAGGCAACTTCAACTCCAGCGTCAGCACCGGACAGACCTTCACGGTCACGGCGCCGGCCTATACCATCACCCCGGCTTCCAGCTCGGTGACGTTAACTCCCGGCAACTCAACCCCGGTGAGCGTGACGCTGACCTCAACCACCTTTGCCGACACCATCAGTTGGACGGCTACACCCAGCTCCGGACTGATCACGGCCTCGCCCTCGTCGGGCACCGCGACGCTCACCGCCGGCGGCACATCCACCATCAGCCTGAACATTGGAGCCACCAGCACGGCGGCCAACCGCCATCCCCGCCTGCCATGGACGATCGGTGGAGGTATCTTTGCCGCCATGCTGGCCGGTCTGCCGCTGCTACGTCGCCGTAAGCGCGCAGCGGCCATCCTGTTGACGGCCCTGGCCGTAGCGTCGCTGGCCTTCGCCCTCTCTTGCAGCGGTGGCAGCAAGGCTCCGCGCAGTTACACGGTGGTCGTCGCGGGCACGGGCGGCATCAGCAGCACCATCAGCGTCACGGTCAATTAAGGCCGGGGCACTAAAACCAGAGGGGGCCACGTCTTCGGGCGTGGCCCTTTTTCCTTCGTGGGGCGTACACCAAGCGTTTCCCTTGGGCGGGTACTCCGGTTGGCCATTCCGCTTCCCCACCCGGAGTGCCCCAGAAGCCACAACCCGCACTGAAGCCGCGGGCGGGGCCGGCCGATGAAAATCACTGTGATACAAGGCTTTGCAACGGAATTCCCACGGGCAGCGTCACGTCCCCAGCGTGGTCAAATCAAGCGATTTTGTGACGCGCATCACAGCCCAGCTCCATAGCCGGGCGCACGCTAGTAGCGTAAGATTTTGTATGGTCCACGACACGCACTTTTTCAGTTATTTTGTTTGCTAAGGAAGCGCACTTATGACTCGAATATTGGAAGTTACCGACCTGATCCTGCGCGATGCGCACCAGTCGCTGATGGCGACGCGCATGGCCATGGAAGACATGATTCCGGCCTGCGAAGACCTGGACAACGCCGGATTCTGGTCCCTGGAATGCTGGGGCGGGGCGACCTTCGACTCCTGCATCCGATTCCTCAACGAAGATCCCTGGGAGCGGCTGAAGACCTTCCGCAAGCTGCTGCCCAAGACCAAGTTGCAGATGCTGCTGCGCGGACAGAACCTGCTCGGCTACCGGCACTACGAAGACACGGTGGTGGAGCGTTTCGTGGCCAAGGCGGCCGAGCACGGCATGGACGTCTTCCGCGTCTTTGACGCGCTCAACGACATCCGCAACCTGCAGACCTCCATCAAGGCCGTGAAGAAGAGCGGCAAGCACGCCCAGGGCACCATCTGCTACACGGTCAGCCCTCTGCACACCACCGAGGCATTTGTGGACATGGCGCAGCGCCTCAAGGAGCTGGGCAGCGACTCGATCTGCATCAAGGACATGGCGGCCCTCCTGAAGCCGCAGGCGGCCTACGACCTGGTCAAGGGCATCAAGGAGAAGTGCGGCAAAGACACGCTGGTCCACCTGCACTGCCACTCCACCACCGGCGTCACGCTGGTCAGCTACATGAAGGCCATCGAGGCCGGATGCGACATAGTGGACACGGCCATCAGTTCGCTCTCGCTCGGACCGGGACACAACCCGACGGAGAGCCTGGTGGAGATGCTGGAAGGCACCGGCATTGAGACCCGCCTCGACATGGCCCGTCTGCTGAAGGCGCGCAACTACTTCAAGAAGATTCGCCCGCGCTACAAGGAGTTCCTCTCCGACATCACCGGCGTTGAGACCGAGATCTTCCAGAGCCAGATTCCCGGCGGCATGATCAGCAACATGGAGAGCCAGTTGAAACAGCAGGGCGCCGGCGACAAGCTGGAAGAGGTTTTGCTGGAAGTTCCCCGCGTGCGCAAGGTCAGTGGCTTTCCGCCGCTGGTTACGCCCAGTTCGCAGATTGTGGGCACGCAGGCTGTATTTAACGTTCTAATGGGCCCATACAAGGTTCTAACCGGTGAGTTTGCCGACCTGATGCTCGGCTATTATGGTGAGACGATTGGCCCCAAGGACCCGGAAGTGATGGAGAAAGCCCGGGCCCACGCCAAGAAAGAGGCCATCACCACCCGTCCCGCCGACCTTCTGAAGCCCGAGTGGGAAGCCCTGCGCGCCGACGCCCTGGCCGCCAAGGGCAATGGCACGGACGAGGATGTGCTGACCTTCGCCATGTTCCCGCAGGTGGCGCCGAAGTTCTTCGCCACTCGCGACCAGGGACCGAAGAACCTGGGCAAGGATCCGGCAGCCACACCCGCCGCGGCTCCTGCCACTCCGGCCGCACCCGCCAAGTCCACCGGCCCGCAGAAGTATGCGGTCACCATCAACGGACAGGTGCATAACGTCACCGTCGCGGCATCGCGATAGAGGAAAGGATCGAACTTATGGCTACGACGGTACCCGACAAGCCCAAGGCCCGCACCATGCAGGAGCGCATCAAGGAGCTGAAGGAAAAGCGCGCCACCATCGAAAAGGGTGGCGGGCAGAAACGCATTGACAAGCAGCACGAGCAGGGCAAGCTGACCGCCCGCGAGCGCGTGGAGAAGCTGGTGGACCCCAGCAGCTTCCAGGAGGTGGGAGCCTTTGCCACCCACCGCGCCACGCTCTTCGGCATGGACGGCAAGGACCTGCCCGCCGACGGCATTGTAACCGGCTGCGCCCGCATTGATGGACGCCTGGTGCACCTGGCCAGCCAGGACTTCACCGTGGCCGGCGGTGCGGCCGGCGAAGCGCACTCCGACAAAGCCGTGGAGATGATGAAGGCCTCGCTCAAAACGGGCTCGCCCTTCGTCTTCATCAACGACTCGGGCGGCGCGCGCATCCAGGAGGGCATTGACGCCCTCGGCGGATACGGCCGCGTCTTCTTCAACAACGTCATGCTCAGCGGCACCGTGCCGCAGGTCGCACTCATCTGCGGACCCTGCGCGGGCGGCGCAGTGTACAGCCCGGCACTCACGGACTTCATCATCCAGACCAAGCAGGCGCACCTGTTCATCACCGGCCCCTCGGTCATCAAGCAGGTCACCGGAGAGACGGTCAGTGCCGACGACCTGGGCGGCCCGCAGGCGCACATGGTGCACTCCGGAGTAGTTCACTTTGTGGCGGAAAACGACGACGACGCGCTCTTCATCTGCCGCCGCCTGCTCAGCTTCCTGCCCTCCAACAACCTGGAAGATCCGCCGCGGCTCGAGTACGAGTTCCCCATGGAGGACGACCCGTCACTCAACGACATCGTCCCGGTGGAGCACAAGCAGAGCTACGACGTGCGGGAGGTGCTGACCCGCATCCTGGACCACGCCGACTTCATGGAAGTGCAGTCCGGCTACGCGCCCAACATCGTCATCGGCTTCGGACGCATCCAGGGCCGCGCCATCGGCATTGTGGCCAACCAGCCCAACGTGCTGGCCGGTGCCTTGGACATCAACGCCAGTGACAAGGCGGCGCGCTTCATTCGCTTCCTCAACGCATTCAACATTCCCATCGTCACCTTTGTGGACGTGCCGGGCTTCCTGCCGGGCGTGCAGCAGGAGTACGGCGGCATCATCCGCCACGGCGCCAAGATGCTGTTTGCTTACTCGGCGGCCACCGCTCCCAAGGTCACGGTCATCCTCCGCAAGGCCTACGGCGGAGCCTACATCGCCATGTGCAGCAAGGACCTGGGCGCTGACCGCGTACTGGCCTGGCCCACAGCCGAAGTGGCCGTCATGGGCGCCGAGGGCGCGGCCGAGATCGTCTTCCGCAAGGAAATGGACGCGGCCGAGGACAAGAACGCCAAGCGCCAGGAGCTGATCAGCACCTATCGCGAGGCCTTCGCCAACCCGTTTGTCGCCGCCGGGCGCCGCCTGGTGGATGACGTCATTGAGCCGGCCACCACACGCCGCGCTTTGGCCGATGCGCTCAGCGCGTTGGAAACCAAGCGCGAACTGCGGCCCAGCAAGAAACACGGACTGATTCCGCTTTAATCGCGGCAAGGAGACGACCATGGCACCAAACGCAATGGCATCAAAAGCCGCGACCGTGGACTTGGAGGCCGCGCTCAAGCAGTTGCAGGCCGAGCTGGCGGCGGTGAAGCAGGACTTCGCCGTGCGCCTCTCCGCACTGGAAGCGCAGTTGGCACCCACGCCCCATGAAGACCCGATCACGCCGGAGCTGCTGGCCGTGATCACGGCCGCGGTGACTAGCTTCCTCGGCGTCAAGGTGAAGATCCACTCCGCACACCTGCTGCCCCCGGCTAGTCCGTGGGCGCAGGCCGGACGCGCGATCGTGCAGGCATCGCACAACCTGCCGCGCTAGCCAGATTGGCACCCGGGAGCGCGGCCGTTCTCTGCGAGGCAGCCGCCACTGGCCCCGCACCACGCGCGGCGCTCCCCACCACCCGCCCAGCCCAAGCGGCCCGGCGCAAGGAGAAAGACTTTGAAGCTCAAGATCGGAATTGACGGCAAGTCCTACGAGGTGGAAGTCGAGATCACGGAAGACGACTCCGCACCCAAACCTCACTACATTCCCGCCCAGTCCGCCACCGTGCTGGCGGCCGCACCTGTCGCCGGAGCCGTGGCGCCCAAGCCCGCCGCCGACGAAGGCCCGGTCAACGAAGCCAAGGTCTGCCGCTCGCCCATCGCCGGCATGGTCACCCGCGTCAACGTGCAGGAGGGCCAGCAGATTCAGCCCAATGACCTGCTGCTGGTGCTGGAGGCGATGAAGATGGAGACCAACGTCACCTCGCCCACGGCCGGCAAGGTGAAAAAAGTTCGCGTAGCGCAGAGCGATGGCGTGCAGCTCAACCAGGTTTTGGTGGAGTTCGAATAATGACCACGACCGCCGATCACAAAACCATCGCCGCCGAACTCAAGGACGTGCCGGGCGTTGAGTTCATTGATCACTTCGCTATCAGCGTGCCCCAGGGCCAGCTCGACGGAATGGTCGCCGCCTATGCGCTGCTCGGCTTTGAGGAGATTCACCGCGAAGAGGTTCACGGCAAAGATCTGGTCCGCGAGGCGCTGCTGAAAATCGGCAACGGCCCGAACCTCATCCAGTTACTGGAGCCGCTCTCCGCCGAAAGCCCGGTGCAGAAGCTGATTGAGAAGAGCGGCGGCCGCGGCGGCTTCGCCCACGTCGCCTTCCGCGTCAAAAGTGCGCAGAAAGCTTTCGAATACATGAAGGCCAACGGCTTCACCATTATTGACGCCGCACCGCGCCCCGGTTCGCGCGGCACAACGGTCTTCTTTGTGCATCCCAAGTCGCGGGCAGAGAACCCCTTCGGCTTTCTCATCGAGATCGTCGAAGACCCCAGCTAGTTTTCCCGCAGTACTGCCACACGGGCGCGGATAAACTCCGCGCCCATTTTCTTTGCGGCGCCTCCCGCGAATGAAAGGTACAATTCCAACCCGTACGACAACGTTCCCTGGGCGCGCAGGCGGAGCCCCGTTCGGGCTCTTGCGCCGCCGCCAACGCCGGGGAACCGGAGGCACCGGGATGACTTCCCCGAGCACAGTCGAAGCTGCCATTTATCGCAAAGTGGATTTACGCATTGTTCCCTTCTTATTCCTCTGCTACATCCTTGCCTATCTGGACCGGGTCAACGTGGGCTTTGCCAAGCTGCAGATGCTGAAGGCGCTCAACCTGAGCGACGCCGCCTTCGCCACCGGCGCCGGCATCTTCTTCATCGGATACTTCTTCTTCGAGGTTCCCAGCAACGTCGCACTCAAAAAGTTCGGCGCGCGCAAGTGGATTGCCCGCATCATGGTGAGCTGGGGCATCGTCAGCGGCTGCATGATCTTTGTGACCAACGCATTCAACTTCAACGCCCTGCGCTTTTTGCTGGGCATTGCCGAAGCCGGATTCTTCCCCGGCGTCATCTTCTACCTCACGCTCTGGTATCCATCCCGCATGCGGGCCACGCGCACCGCATGGTTCGTCTCCGCCATCGCCGTCAGCGGCGTTATCGGCAACCCCATCAGTGGCTTCATCATGGACAAAATGAGCGGTCTGCATGGCGTGGCCGGCTGGCAGTGGCTCTTCATCTCAGAAGCCATCCCCAGCATCCTGGTCGGCATCTGGGTCATCTTCTTCCTCGATAGCAGCATCAACGAGGCCAAGTGGCTGACGCAGGAAGAAAAGGACATACTCGCCAAGAACCTCGCTGCCGAGGAGACGAAAAAAGCCGAGCATCGCCTGGCAGACGCCTTTAAGAGCCCCACCGTATGGGTTCTCTGCGTCATCTACTTCACGCTGATGATTGGCCTCTACGGCATCGCCTTCTGGCTGCCTACCATCGTCAAGGCCTTCGGCGTCAAAGGCTATCTCGACGTCGGACTCATCACGGCGATCCCCTACGGCGTTGCGGTCATCGGCATGATGATCCTCAGCCATCACTCGGATAAAACCGGCGAGCGCCGACTGCACTACGTCTGCAACACCCTGGCCGGTGCCGCGGGACTGGTGCTCAGCGGCGTTTACGCCAGCAACCCATACCTGGCCATCACCTTCCTCAGCATCGGAACCCTCGGCGTCATCGGCTCCATGCCGTTGTTCTGGCCGCTGCCTTCGGCCTTCCTCACCGGCACGGCAGCGGCGGCCGGCATCGGATGGGTGAACTCGGTGGGCAACCTTGGCGGATACATCGGCCCCAACGTGCCGGTGTGGGCCAAGGCCTTCTCTGCCGATAAGAGCGCAGCGCTCTACATCATCGCCGGAGTGCTGGTGCTGGGCGCGGCTGTCACCTTCTTCTTCATCCCCAAGAACCTGCGCGTGCGCATCGGCGAGTGACGCTAGCGTTGCAACAAAAGGAGCGTGGCCTCGGCCGCGCTCCTTATTCTTGTTCATGTTTTCCGCGGACAATCCCGCCCAACATTTTTTCTTCTAGCCCTCGACCGCAACCGGCTTCCGTCGCAGCATCGCCCACAGGCTGATGATTACCCAGGTGAATTCCAGGATGACGAAGCCCAGCTTGAAAGGGTGCAGCGCCACGTAGCCGAGGATGCTGCTGCCGAGGGCGTTCAAAAGGTTGTAGAGCGCGGTGTGCGGACTCATCCGTCCGAATTGGTGGCCGGCGTATGCGATGAGGATCATCAATGCTCCGGCGAAGGAGAACAACTGCATGGGGTCGTGCAACATCTCTAACATTCCTGGAATGCCTTCTTTCAATCTTCTTTTCTGGAGAAACTTTCAGCGCGACAGGCTGCCGGCCTCCTGGCCTTCGGCGTCGCTCTCACGGTTCTGGTCGAGCGCGGCGCGCAGTGCGCCCAGCACCCGCCGGGTGCAGGCTTCAAAGCTGCCTTCAATGCCCAGGCCGCTGGCGCAGCTGTGTCCGCCGCCGCCGAAGCCCGCGGCAATCGCCGCCACGTCAATGCGTCCCTTGCTGCGCAGGCTCACGCGGTATTGAAAGGGCGAGACCTCGCGGAAGAAGGCCGTCGCTTCGACTCCATGAATGCTGATGGCCCAGTTCACCAACCCTTCGCAGTCCAGTTCGGTGGCGCCGCTCTGCCGCAAATCGGCTTCCGTCACGTTCATCCAACTGATGCCGCGCTCCACCTGCAAGGTAACCAGGGCGCGGCCCAGCAGGCGCATTTTGCCCGCGGGGTTGGAGAAGTACACCTGCTGCGCAATCTCCGCCGGATCGGCGCCGGCCAGCACCATTTCGCGCGCGAAGGCGAAGGTCTGCGCCGTGGTGCCGCGATAGCAGAAGGAGCCCGTATCGGTGAGCACGGCCGTGTACAGGCTGGTGGCGATCTCCGGGGTGATGGTGACGCCCGCCGACAACGCCAGGTGATAGACCAGTTCGCTGCAGGCCGCCGCGGTGGGCACAATGTAGTTCAGGTTGGCAAACTCGCGGAAGCTCTCGTGGTGATCCACGTTGATGCTGAACAGTCCGTTCAGTCCATTCAGTCCGGTGCGGCGCAGACTGTCGCACTCCAGCACGAACACACCGTCATACTCGCCGGCCACGACCGGTGTCGTGCGAATCTCGCTGGCGCCCGGCAGCTCGCGATACAGGAAGGGCACGCCGTCGGCCAGATAGCCGTCGGCCTTCTTGCCCATGGCGCGCAGAATCTGCACGCAGCCCAGCACGCTGCCCACGGCGTCACCGTCCGGACGCGAGTGGCTGGTCACCAGCCAACGTTCGCGCGCCCGTATGGCCTTGACGATTTCGTCCAGGCGATTCACGGCTTCCGCTTCCTCTCGCGCTTTTCAATGCGGGTCAGCAATTGCTCCACCCGCGCGCCGTGCAGCACGCTGGTGTCGGCCACAAAGTGCACATCCGGAGCCACGCGCAGGCTCAACGCATCGGCCAGCTGGTGACGGATGAAACCCACCGCCTCGGTCAGCGCGGAGAGGCTCTGCTTTTGCTCCTTCTCGTTGCCTTCCAGACTCACATAGATGCGCGCGCTCTTGCCGCCCGGCGCCATCACCACTTCATTCACCGTCACCAATCCAATGCGCGGGTCGTTGAGCTCGCCGGTGACGATCAGCGTCAGCTCCTCTTTGATGGCCTCCACCTGACGATCTTTATGATGTTGTGCGCTGCGGTTCTCCACGATTCCTACTCCTTACTACTCAATGAAAAAAGTTCGACACTCAAAAGCTCAATACCCGGAACCCGCAACGCGGGACCGGGTAAACGTTGTAGGTTATCACAGCGGAAACCGCGGCGCGAGGGCACACGCCCAAAGAACACAAGGATGAAAAGCTGAAAAGGAACTCCGCGGAGAATTACAGCTCGATCACCAGGCCCTCTTTGGCGGCACGCACGCTTGTGTAGTACTCGCTGGCGCTCTTCACAATGTTATCAATGCACGCGTCATCGTGGTCAGGGTCGTGGTGGTACAGGATGAGTTCCTTGGCGCCGCTCTGCAGCACGATATTGACGGCTTCGCGCCAGTGACTGTGTCCCCAGCCGCGCCGCTTGGCCTGGTACTCGTCGGGCAAATACTGCGCGTCGTAGATGAGCACGTCGGCGCCCTCGGCCAGTTTGCGCACGTTGCGGTCAAACACCGGATGGCCGGGCTCGTTGTCCGTGGCGTACACGAAGATGCCGTTGGCGGTCTCCAGGCGAAAGCCGAGACAGCCCTGCGGATGGTTCAGCCACATGGACTGGATGGTGCAGTCGTCGAACTCGACGCGCTCTTCTTCCATGTCGTAGAAGTTGCAGTGCGCCGCCATCTCCGTCATGTCCACCGGAAAGTACGGGTCGGCCATCTGCTCTTCAATGGCGCGCTGCAGGCCGCGGGTGCGGCTGCTGGAGTGGAAGAAGAAATAGTTGTCGCTGTTTTCATACAGCGGCTGGAAAAACGGAATGCCCTGGATGTGGTCCCAGTGGAAGTGCGAGAGAAAAACGTGGGCGAAGATCGGATCCGTGCCATGATCCAGCATCATCTGCTTGCCCAGGTTGCGGAAGCCGGTGCCGCAGTCAAAGATGTAAATATGATCGTTGACCTGCACCTCCACGCAGGAGGTGTTGCCGCCATACTGCATGTTCTCCACTTGTGGAGTGGGAGTGGAACCGCGCACGCCCCAGAACTTGATTCTCATGCACCCTCGACGAGAGACGGCCCGCGCCTTAAAGACAAAAAGTAACCGGCACCAAAGGTTCCCAGAAGTATACGGCAGCAGGCCCTGCTCAACAATGCGGGCGGTCCATTCCCATACACTGGCCATGCGGACCGGGCCTGCCGGCGAACGGCCTCCGCTCCTCGTGAGGCTCTCCCGCGGGGCTGGGTTCCCCCGCCCGGGCGGATTCCCTCCCCGGTCCTCGCGGATACCCAACCCCGGGGGGTAGGTAAACTAGTGACTTGACACTTCCGTCGGGGGACGTAAGCTCTAATGCAAGGAGCTATGCCATGAATCTGCCATCCGGACAGGAGAAACGTGCCATTCCACGCTTTGCCCTGGAGTTGCCGGTCAAGGTGAGCCCGACTGCCGGGAACTTAGCACACGCGGCCACCACCAAGGACGTCAGCTCGCTCGGCGTCTGCTTCCTCTGTGACTCGGCCGTGGAGAAGGACTCGGAGATCGAATTCACTCTTACCCTGCCCGCCTCGGTCACCATGACCGAGCCCATCAACGTGCGCTGCGTCGGCAAGGTTGTGCGCGTCGGCGACGCCAAGGGCGCCTTTGAGGTGGCAGCCGCCATCCGCAGTTATGAGTTCGTCTCCGACGAGCAGATTCAGAACATCTTCCCCGCAAACGGCGCAACGCCCCAGTCGTGATGCGGTTTTACTTCCCCAGCCGCTGGCCGCTTGGCCTTTGCCTGCTGCTGGCGGCCATCCCTTTGTGCGCGCAAAATCCCATCGGCGAACTTCTTGCCGAAGGCGCCAGCGTGCGCGGCATGATCAGCCTGGAGGGCGGCGGCACCAGGGTTCTCAGTGGATCGCAGATTACGGCCGGCGATGCGGCGGCCCGTTTACATCTCGTCCGCGGCGGAGAACTGCGCGTTTGCCCTAAGACGAACCTTTCCGCCAACACCGACGTCGAGGGCAAGACCATGGTCTTCGGCCTCAGCATCGGAGCCCTGGAGGTGGACTATCCTCTTGGCGGCGGATCAGATTCCCTGCTGACGCCGGACTTCCGCGTGCAGCTCATCGGCCCCGGCAACTTTCACTTCGCCATCAGCGTCACACCCACGGGAGACACCTGCCTGCGCCCGCTGGCCGGCAACGACGCATCGCTGTTTCTCACTGAAATGATGGGCACTGACAGCTATCAGCTCACACCGGGCAAAAGCATTCTTTTCAAGGGCGGGCACATCAGCGGAGCCACCGCGGCCCCGTCCAGCTGCGGCTGCCCGGCAGGCCCGGCCACACCGCCCAAACCCGCGCCGGAGCCCCCGCATCCCAGCGCCCTGCCGGAGACCAGCCTGCGGCCCGCCACCGCGCCGGAAGCGCACCTAGAGGCCGAAACCACCTTCGCCTACCGGGCCAAGAACGACGTGCAGGACGTAACTGTAACGGTGGCAAAGCTTTCCGTCTCGCGTGACGATTCATTCCTGGCTCTGTCCATGCTGCCGCGCGTCACGCCCCCGGCCAAGGCCTCGGCGCCGCCCAAACCGGAGAAAAAACCTGGCCTTTGGCAGCGTTTCAGCGGTATGGTGAACCGTCTTTTTGGCAAATAAGTGGGACACGGGCGAAAAAACCTTCCAAAAGACCCCTACTTTTTTTCGCCGGGAGCGTGGTAAACTCCCTCTTGCCAACGTTTTACCCTTGCGAGTCAGACCCGGAAGGGGTTGCGAATTCCGCCAACACGGAGACAGAAGAACATGACGAAAGCCGATCTCATCGAAGAAGTTTCACGTTTGGCCGAGTTGACCCGCAAGGACAGCGAAGTCATTGTGGAGACGATCTTCGACAGTGTGGTGCGGGCGTTGCGTTCCGGCGACAAGATCGAGATTCGCGGGTTTGGCAGCTTCCGCACGCGCCAGCGCAAACCGCGTGTCGGACGCAATCCCAAAACCGGCGACCGCGTCGAAGTGCCGCCCAAGAAGATTCCCTTCTTCAAGCCCAGCAAGGAGTTGAAGGACATGGTGAATCGCGACGGCGTGGCTCCGGCGGCCGTTGTGCCGGCTCCTCCGGCCGAGGCCTAAGCTGGCCACCATCTCCGCCGCCTCTCCAACACCGGGCGCGCGGAGCGCAGACAGCAACCTCCGGCCATGGGAGGCCGGGCCGTACTCTTCCGTGAACTTGCCGAATTCCATCACGCTGGCGCGCATTGCATGCGTGCCTTTGTTTCTGTGGAGCCTCTCCACCCATCGCTTCGCGTCCGTGCCCGGGCGCCAGGAGCTCGTCGCGGCGTTCCTGTTTCTGCTCGGCTCCATCACCGACGGACTCGATGGCCAGATTGCGCGCCGCACCGGCAGGGTCACCGTGCTCGGCGGATTGCTTTCGCCGCTGGCCGATAAGCTGCTGGTCTCCACGGCCTTTGTCGGCCTGGTGTACTTTGCACCGGAGCTGGTCGCGCCCTGGATCGCCGTCGTCATCGTCGCCCGCGAGTTCCTGGTCACCACCCTGCAGTCGGTGGCCACGCAGGAGCACATGGAATTGCGCTACGTCGAAATTGGAAAATACAAAACAGTTGTTCAGGCCTTCAGCGTCATCACCATTCTGCTGGCGCATGCATGGCCGGTGTGGATGGGCGATGTGCCCGGCATCCTGGTGGCGCGCGCTGGAATATGGCTGCTGATTACCGTCTCGGTGATGACCAGTGTGGCCAGCTTGCGTTTCTTTCTGGCCGAGGTGGTCCGCCAACTTGGCGGAGAGATGTAGATACGGTTTCTACGCAGGAGGATTATGCGATGAACACGTCTTCTGACCATTCCACATCGGATCATTCCAAGTCTGAGCATTCTTCCACCGGCGAATACTCCCCGGTCGAGCGGCGCTGGCTGCTGCAACTGGCGCATCACACCATCCGCGCGGGAGTCATCGGGCGCGCGGTGGATACATCGGCCTCGACGCCGGCCACGAACCACCTGCATCAGCCCCGCGGAGCCTTCGTCACCCTGCATGAGAACGGCCAACTGCGCGGCTGCATCGGCAGCATCACGGCCTACGCGCCGCTCGATGAGACCGTCCGCGACATGGCCCTGGCCGCAGCCCTCGAAGACCCGCGCTTTCAGCCCGTCGGCGAAGACGAGCTCGACCGTCTGCAACTGGAGATCAGCGTGCTGACGCCGATGTTCGCCATCGCGCCGGAAGATGTCGTGGTGGGCCTGCACGGATTGATGATCTCGCACGGCGGACATCGCGGCCTGCTGCTGCCGCAGGTTCCGGTTGAGTGGGGATGGGACCGCGAGACATTCTTATCGCAAACCTGTCGCAAGGCCGGACTGCCGGACGATCAGTGGAAGAAGGGCGCCAAGCTGGAAGCCTTCACCGCCGAGGTCTTCGGCGAGAGTTCGCCGGGAGAGAGTTTGCGTGGGTGAAGGCGACTATTTCGTCTTATTGGTTTTCGTGCCCCTGACGATGGCATTTCAGGTTGGGTTTTGGCCTCTTCTCATTGGACAAGTTCGACTGAAGCGCCGCCAAGTTCCTCTTGCCAAAGATGGGAACCCATTCATTCCCGCATCGATGATGTTTCTTGTGGGAATGCAATATTTAATTTTTCAGAGTGTGTTCGAAGGATACTCCCGGTGGCCGCGTCTGCTTGCATTAGTTGGGATATTTGTATGCTTTGGCATTTCGTACGTGATCTACCGGGGGATGCGCGGTACGCACTGGCATGACAAAGTGTCCGCGGATCCGGAGTATCCAGAAGGCTGAAGATTTTGATGAACTGAGAGAGATTTGCGCTGGAGTCTAATCTCCATTTTCGCTAGCTACTCTGTCGCAATGCGCTTTCTTCCCGGCCCCACTGCATACGCCACCACGCCCAGTGCAATCAGCACCACGCCCACCATCAGCGCGCTGACCGGGCCAATCTGCTCACTGCGGCTGCGCACGCAACTGATGACGATGAGCACCGTCGGCGGCACGCTGACCAATGCGAGTCCAACTCCGCCGAATGGAACGCGGAAGGGTCTTGGCAAATCCGGCTCGCGGCGGCGCAGCACGATGAGCGCAACAAACTCCAGCAGAATGCTCAGCCCGGTGAGCAGCACGTCCAAAATCACCGTGCGCTCAAAGCCCAGGCCCATGGCCATGCCCCACAGCACGGAGCAGACGACGATGGCCACCCACGGCGCACCCGCGGAATTTTCGCGCGCAAATATCTTCGGCAAGTAGCCGTCGCGCGCCATGGCGTAGGGCAGGCGAGAGAGTGACATCACCAGCGCGTTAAAGGTGCTGAAGGCGGCCAGCATTCCGGCGGCGGTCATCAGGGCGGCCAGCCGTTGCCCGCCGAAGATGGCCGCGATGTTCACCCACGAGCCGGTCTCCCACGCCTGCTGCTGCACGCCGGCGTGCCATGCGGCGGCAATCGGCAGCAGGTAGCTGGCGACCACCAGCAACAGGCTGATGGCCATGGCTCGGGTGTAGGTCTTGCGCGCGTTCTCCACTTCGCCGGCGATGGTGCTGGCGTTGTCCCATCCCATGTAGTTCCACATGGCAATCAGGATGCCGCCCATCAGGTCGCTGCGCGTGACGTGCGTGTGCGCGGCGGCCGCGTGCGGAGCGTTCATCCCCAGCCACACGAGAAACGCGAACGGAGCCAGCAGGAAGAGCACGAAGAAAATACTGCCGCGGCCGACGAATCCCGCGCCGAACAGATTCATCAACACGCAAACGGCGATCATTGCCACGCCCAGCACGAGCGGCCAATGCCCTTCGCCCAAGGCCGGCAGAAGATGCCCGAGATAGGCGGCAAAGAGGATGGGGTACACGGCCATGTCGAAGACGGAGCCGAAGAATGTGAGCCAGGATTCCTGGAATCCCCAGAAGGGGCCCATGGCACGGCGCACCCACACGTAGAAGCCGCCGGTCTCCGGCATGGCACTGGCGAGTTCGCTGACCATCAGCGTGGTGGGCAGGGCCCACAGCAGCGGCGTGAGGCAGAGGATGAGGATGGCGCGCGAGTATCCGTTATGGCCGACGATCTCTTCCAGACCGAAGGGGCCGCCGCTGACCATGGCGTACGTTGAGGCCACCAGGGCCAGCAGTCCGAGCCTGCGGGAGTGCTTCAATCCTTACTTGTGCGGCTGGCAGCCGCCCAGGAAGATACGATGGCGCAGGCGGTCCACAAGCTTGCAGGGTTCGGGAGCGGCGGGTGTTGCCACCGGTTGGTTGCCCGGGCCTTCGCCCTCCAGCACCTCGCCCAAATGCACCTCGGCCACAGTGCGGATGATGATGACAGTGGAGGAGTGTTCGGTCACGCTGAGCACCAGCGCCTCACCCAGTACGTGCGAGGGCAGCTTGGCAATGGACTTGAGGTGCGCCTGGTGCACGGCATTGGGTTCCAACCCGCGCGGTAACTGCTCGCTGATCCTGTCCATCTTGTTCAGGTCGTGGTCGCCGTATCCGCGGCGGATGTAGAGGTAGTCGCCGGGGCGTGCGCCCTTGGTGGCGCCAAAGTCGGTGTACACAATGTTGCCGCGGCCCAGCAATTCGACAAAGTCCTTGGAGCCCAGGATGTGTCCGCGCGCTGCGCCCGTGGGGTCCAGAAACTGATCGAGCGGAGGATCCACGTCGCGCGTCGGCGGTACGGGCTTCTCTTCAAAAGGCACCACGATGTCTCCGGGCACCGCCGGATCGCAGGAGAAGGTAATCTTGGCCACCGCTCCGCCCTTGTGCACGCTGCTCACCGTGACCTGGCCGATCTCCTGATAAAGATGGCCGAGATTCCGCAAGTGGCGCGCCTGTTCGGGCACGCTGAGTTCCTTGTTCGGGTCCACCACCTCGCGCAGAATGCTGTAGCGCTCACCCGCCGCCAGGTTCGGGCCGGCCAGGAAGACAGTTTCGCCCAGCGGGAACTGGTCCACGTGCGGCGCTTCCTTGCTGGCGGCGATAAAGTTCTTGCGCGACAGCGTGCGGTGGTATACAAAGCCCGCGCAGTACATCTGCGTGTAGCCGGGCACAAAACTCTTAGTGGTGGCGGATGATTGTGCCGGAGGGGTGCTTTGTGCCCACAGGCTGCCGCAAGCCAGAACCGCGATGATGGACAATCGTTTCATTTCCTGCTCCCTTGCCGCGCAATCTTCGTGCGCTGCCACGCTCCCCAAACAGGCCATGGTACGGCCTTCGCGCACGGGCGGGCGCACCACGGGGGATACCCGGGAAGCTAACAAAGCGCGTATCCGGGGTCAAGTAACGAAAGATAAAGACGTTAACTGAAAGGGCACTTTCTTCAATTTCTGCAATAATATGGAAGAAAAGCCCGCCCGGGCATTGCAACCCGGGTTCAGGCTCATTACCATTGTGCCCCTGATGACTGACTCATCCATGAATTACGTAGCCCGCTCCCTGCGCCTTCGCATTCCGCGCATTTGCGTCACTTTGTCGGATAGCGATCCCGCCGTATTGCTGGACAATGCCGAAGCCGTCCTCCGCGAAAATACCCTGATCGAGCTGCGCCTCGACTACCTGAAGCAGCCGCTCACGGCCATCCCGCGCATCCGCCGCCTCATGGAGGTGCGGCCGGACGCCATCCTGATTGCCACCTGCCGCCGACAGGCCGCCGGAGGCCAGTTCCGCGGCTCGCTGGCCAGTGAGATTGAGGTGCTGGAGAAGGCCGCCGAAGCCGGCTGTCCCGCCCTCGACATCTCCATTGAGACGGCCGAGGCCGTCAGCGCTGCCAACTGGGAGAAACTGCGCGCCAAGGCCGCCATCATCCTGAGCAGCCACAATTTCAAGAACACCACCAAGCTGGAAGAGAGCTTCGAGCGCATGCGCGCCTACCCGGCCGACTTCTACAAGGTGGTGGGCACCGCGACCTGTCTGCACGACAACGTGACCATGGCGCGCTTCCTCGAAAAGTACTGTTCGGAATATCCCATGGTGGGCATGTGCATGGGCGACCAGGGAATGCTCAGCCGCATCCTGGCCATCCGCGCCGGCGCGGCTTTCACCTTCGGCGCCGCCGAGGCTGGCAAGGAGACCGCTCCCGGCCAGCCCACATTCCGAACCTTACGCGATTTTTATCGCGTCGAGCAGGTGGACTCGGTCACCAAGTTCTACGGCATCGCCGGCAACCCGGTCAGCCACAGCATGTCGCCCTGGGTGCTGAATTCGGCCTTCCGGCGTGAGAACGTCAACGCCGTCTATGTGCCGCTGCTGGCCCGCACGCTCGATGACCTGCTGGCCACCACCACCGACCTGCCGCTCGACGGCCTCAGCGTCACCATGCCTTACAAGCAGGCCGTGGTGGAGCACCTGGACAACAGCGACGTGTTGACGCAGCGCACCGGCGCGTGCAACACCATCGTGCGCGGCAAGGATGGCCGCCTCTTCGGCTTTAACACCGACGTCTACGGAGTGGCCGCCGCGCTCGATACTCGCGTGCCGCTGAATGGCGCAAAAGTATTGGTGCTCGGGGCGGGCGGAGCCGCCCGCGCCGCCGTCTTCGGACTGCGCGCCCGCGGTGCCGAGGTCTTCATCCTGAACCGCACGCCGGCCACCGCGCAGGGACTGGCCAAACAGAGTGGCTCGAAGGCCATCAAGCGCAGCGACGTGGCGAAGATGAGCTTCGACGTCATCTTCAACGCCACGCCCGTGGGCATGGCCAATGACAAACACACACCGCTCGAGGAAAACGAGCTGAACACCGTCTGGGTCTTCGATTCGGTCTACAACCCGATTGAGACCACCATGCTAAAGATGGCGCAGGCCAAGGGCCTGGGCACCATCAGCGGCGTGGAGATGTTCATCCAGCAGGCGGCACGGCAGTTTGAGATCTGGACAGGCAAACCCGCGCCGCTCGACGGCATGCGGCAGGTGCTGCTGCGCCAGCTCGGCGCCGTCGGCGTGGAAGGCTCGGCTCCCATTCCCACCGTGGTACTGCCCAAGAACAAGATTCTGGCGGCGGCCACCACGGCCACCGGAGCCGAAGGCGCAGAGGGCGTGATTGCCGCAGCCGAGGCACAGCCCGCATCCGCCTCCATGGTGAAGCCTGCGGCCACCAAGACGCCCGCCAAGCCCACGGCCAAGGCTGGTGCTCCCAAGGTGGCCGCCAAGCCCTCCAAGGCCCCGGAAAAGCCCCCTGCGAAGGTGCCAGCTGCGTCTAAACCAGCCGCAAAGGCGCTCTCCAAGGCCAAGCCTGTGCAAAAGCCGGCCAAAAAGACTTCTGCTCCGGCCAAGAAAGCCGCAGCACCTGCAAAGAAGGCGGCTGCGCCCGGCAAGAAGAAGCGCTAAACGAAGCAGTTCACAGCCCCGCCCTCCGGCCTGCCACATCGGCCAAAGGAGGGCGGGGCTCTTCTTTTCTCCACCCGACAGCCCGTATCACCCCCTCCAAATTCGCTTCTTCTGGCGTCCGACTGAGCCCGGTTCGTCACTATTTTCATCACTTTGCACCACAGGATGTGCAATCGAGAGTGCAAATGACGATTCTGATTCGCCATTCAATGTCTTTTATCACTCTTTCCATTGCCATTTTCCCCGTTTGGCTTTAGGATTTAAGTGTTACCCGTCATTGGATTTATAGCGATTTGGACTAGTAGAGCAGCGCAACTGAATAGAGTAGAGCAGGCATTCATCCTGGTACCTTTTATGGCTTACCTACCCAAGAATCACTGCCCTCAAGATTTTCATTTCAGTTAAACCTGTTTCGGATTTCCCGGCTCCGTATGTGCCGGGGATCGCTGGAGAGCGAAGATGGCGTGGTACGCGTACTGCATCAGCGAGCAGTCAAGCTTCCAACAGGGCCGGGTTCGCCGGCCATTCCTCATCGAATCCTTGAAGGGCATCAACCAGGCTCCTGTACGGGGTTTTCCCTGTGGAGAGTTCGTCGTCATCGTCAGTGAAATGGAGACGGGGCAAGCCCTGAACCAGCAGTCCGTCATGGAGCATGCCCGGGTCGTGGGCGAATGCTTCAAGGCGGCCACACTGCTGCCATTCAAATTCGGCACCGTCTTTGACGGCGACGAGGCGCTCCGCCAGGCCATCCGTAACAACAAGAAAACATTCGCCGAAAGCATCGCCCACCTGCGCGGCAAGGCCGAAATGCACATCAAGGTCACCGTCCGCGAGGGAGCGTGCGTGGCCGAACTGCTGGAGCTGCCGGCGCACAAGGCCGGCGGAGAGTACTTGACCCGCCTGAAGGAACAGGCCTCGCGCGACCGCGAACGTCAGTCGCGCGCCCGCGCCCTCAGCGTGCAGGTCAGCCGCCTGCTCGGCCCCCTGCAGGAGGAGATCAGCTGCCGCAAGAACGAGACCGGCATGGTCCTGGACATCTCCCACCTGATCGAGAGTGACTGCGTCGAGCGTTACCAGAGCCGTTACTCCAGCGCTTTAAGGCAGTTGAAAGGTGTCGAGATCACGCTCAGCGGTCCCTGGCCGCCTTACCACTTCATGCCGGAGCCGGGAAAAGTGCGCACGGTGGTCAACCACGCCTAGCGCAATTGCGAGGATTTCTCAAAAGGGCCGGCCAAGCGCCGGCCTTTTCGCGTGGCAAGCCGGGTGCCGACTGCGGGCACTCCGCTGGTGCCAGTTTTCTGTCACCTTGGTGGAATGAACTGGGATCGCTAAGGTATTCATAGGACGGGAGTTGGAATCTTGATAAAGAAATAAAGATTTTTTGCTTCGCCGCGCCAACTACCGCATCCAACGCGGTAACAAAGAGGCCACAATCACATGGAAGTTCCTCGCAAGTCGCTTTAACTTCACATGGCTGCCTCCACCACGCGGGGCAGCGTCAAGGATTCTGCGTAGTACGGTTCCCTCCCTCTTCGCCTCTTTCAAGAAGCGACCCTTCAAGGGTCGCTTTTTCGTGCTACCACGCGCTTCCAAATTGCTGAGACGTAGTGGACGCCTCCGGCAACCGGGCTGGCGGTTCGAATCCCTGTTTTTTCCTCCCAATGCCTGGATTGCAGGAGCATCCGATTCCCGCTTCTGAAAATTCCTCCCGGCAGCCCTGTTTGTCGGCCATGTGCCAACATCGGACGTTGACCGCCGCACGGTGGCGGAATAATATCTACTGCTTTGGCGCGCCGCGCACGGCAGAACATGGGCGCCAACGGATGGAAAAGAACTTATGGACCCCTCGAAGCTGCAACACTTCCGCACTCTTCTGGAAGACCGACGCCGAGCCCTGCGCGAGAGCGTGGCGCGCACCGAAGAAGATGGCCGCGCCGCCCAGACAAGCGACAGCGCACAGGACATTGTGGACCGCGCCAGCGGCAGCTATCAGAAGGAGTTTCTGTTTGCGCGCAGCAACACCGGCCGCGGCTCCCTGCAACTGGTGGAGCAAGCTCTGGCCGACATCAAAGACGGAGCCTACGGAGAGTGCGAGCACTGCGGCGACGAGATCAACCTGCGCCGCCTGGAGGCCGTGCCCTGGGCTCGCCACTGCATCCGCTGCCAGGAGAAGATTGAGCGCGGCGAACTGGCGGAGAACGCCGAGGACGAACAGGCCGAAGAAGCCGGCTAACTGGGCGTCTGGTCCTTGGGAGGAAAGAAGAGTTCCTGTAATTTGCGCCGCAGAATGGAGCCGCCAAAGGCTCCGGCACAACCGGGCAGCACCACCAGGAACGAGCCTCCGACGCTGGCGCGGGTGAAGTGCGCGGTCGGCATCCGCACCATGGCCACGGCGATGGCCAAAGGCACCGGCGCACCCACCAGCAGAACCCATCGCCACGCCCGATCCGGGCGCAACACGCCCAGCAGCATGGTGCAGAAGGTCACGGCCAGGGCGCTCAACAGGGGGTCAGGCTCCTCAAGGCTTTCCACCGCCACGTGCAGCAGGCCGCAGCCCACGCCAAGCGCAAGGGCGAACAGGTAGACCAGCAGGGCGTAGCGTTCCGGTCGCGCTTTGTTGATTTGCATTCCAGTCATGTGGATTTCGTCATAGATGAAATGTTTTGCGCAGAGTGAATTCATGCGGTCTCTGCCGGTTGCGTAGAAATTGTAACCCACGCCTGCGCGCTTGCCGGGCTGCCATGCTCGCAGCTATGCTTACGCCATGCATCACACTGAGGATTTTCTGAAAGTTTGGGAGATGGAGAGCGCTTCAACACTGAAGGTGTTTACGGCGCTCACCGACGCAACTCTTCCGCAGAGCGTTGTGCCCGGCGGCTACAGCTTGCAATCGCTCGCCTGGCACATCACCAACAGCATAGTTGCCATTCCCGCGCAGGGCGGATTCGTGCCGGCCCCGGAGCGCAAGCCTGCGCCGTCCACGGTAGCGGAGATCATCGCCGTCTACGCCAGGAACTCCAAGGCCCTGGCCGACGCCGTGTGCGACCAGACGACGGACGCCGCGCTGGCCGAGCAGGTCAAGTTCTTTGGCCGCACGCTGCGCCGCGGAGCCATTCTCTCCGTGGCCATCATGCACCAGGCGCACCACCGCGCGCAGATGACCGTGTTGATGAAGCAGGCCGGGCTGCGCGTGCCCGGCGTCTACGGACCATCCGAGGACGATACCAAGGCGGCGCAGAAGTAGCTGGGGCAACCCAACGGTAACCGTTACATCGGCTAGACAATATCGAATAGAGTCTCGTTGACTCACGCCGGCCCATGCATCACCATGAAGTGCGATGTCCATCAAATCTCTTGCCTATCGACTTGCGCCAGCATGGCTGATCCGGGAGCTGCGGCATCGCAAGCACCTGGCAGATCTGGCCACCGCGGTAGAGCCCGAGGAGGCTACAGTTCGGCAGGTTCTGCTTCCTGGCCAAACCGCATTGGACATTGGAGCCAACTACGGCGTCTTCACCAAGCTGTTCTCTGAGCTGGTGGGCCCGGCAGGAAAGGTGCTCGCCTTTGAGCCGGTGCCGGAGACCTATCGCACGCTGGCTGGCGGCGTCCGGCGATATGGGATGAGCAACGTGCGGGTCTTCAACAATGCAGTTTCAGACCGCGCGGGCCACCTCGCGATGACCATTCCGCGCCACAGCGACGGCTACGGGGACAATCTCTACTGCGCTCACGTTACGGCGGAACTTGGCTCGCCTGATTCGTTCGCCGTTGAGTCCATCACCATTGACTCCCTGCAACTGCCTGGCGTGGACTTCATCAAGATTGACGTGGAGGGACACGAGTTGGAGGTGCTGCGCGGGTGCCGGAATACCATCACCAGATGCCATCCCGTTCTGATGGTCGAAGTCACAACGCAGAACACCGTGGACTTCCTGTGCGATGAGCTGCACTACCCTCCGCCGGTCACCGTTTCTCCCTCCAATAAATTGTTTACCTACGCCTGTTGAATTGACAGAAAAAGCGCGGACACGGTGTCCGCGCTTTTAATTTCTCCTGCGCGCTACTCGTACTTGTAGAAGCCACGGCCGCTCTTGCGGCCCAGCCATCCGGCGTCCACCATCTTGATGAGCAGCGGACAGGGACGGTACTTCGAGTCGCCGAGGCCGCTCTGCAACACGCGCATGATGTCCAGGCAGACGTCGAGGCCGATGAAGTCGGCAAGTGTCAGCGGTCCCATGGGGTGAGCCATGCCCAACTTGAAGACCTCATCCACCGCCTCCGGCGTGGCCACGCCTTCCATCACGGTGTAGATGGCCTCGTTAATCATGGGCAGCAGAACGCGGTTGCTGACGAAGCCCGGCGCGTCGTTGACCTCGACCGGAGTCTTGCCGAGCTTTTCAGCCGTGGCCTTCACCGCCTGGTAAGTCTCGTCGCTGGTGGCGATGCCGCGAATCACTTCGACGAGCTTCATGACGGGCACGGGATTAAAAAAGTGCATGCCGATGACGCGGTCCGGCCGCTTGGTCTGCCCGGCCAGCTTTGTAATGGAGATGGAGGAAGTATTGCTGGCGAGGATCGTCTCCTGCGGGCAGAGCTCGTCCAGTTCGCGGAAGAGCTGCTGCTTGATCTCAAACTTTTCGCTAGCCGCCTCGATCACCAACTGGCAACCGGCAAGATCTTTGCGGTCAAGCGAGGGGCGGATGCGGGCCAGAGCCTGGTCACGCGCTTCGGCCGCGAGCTTTCCCTTCTCCACTTCGCGCCCAAGGTTCTTGGTGATGGCCGCCAGTCCGCGGTCGAGAAAGCGCTGATCCACTTCGACGAGTACGACGTTGTATCCGCTCCTGGCGCAGACGTGAGCGATGCCGTTGCCCATGGTTCCGGCGCCGATTACTCCAATGGTTTCAACTTTCATATGACAATCTCCGGTTCGGGATGAACCGGGAAGTTTATCAGTTGGAGCGCGGACGGGCGAGAGGTATTCGGCGGCCATGCAAAAGCCCCGGAGTGATCCGGGGCTTTGTTTGATAGCGGTTTGTGTGGGAGTGGCGGCCGCTACTTCTGGCTGGCCACGGCCAGGCGGGCTTCGGCGCGGGCCAGCGCGGCGGCGGCTGCCTCGTAGGCCGCATGGTCCTCGGCATCCTTGATCGCCTGCTGCGCGCGGGCGAGGGCTGCTTCGGCCCTGGGCACGTCAATGTCCTCGGCCAGTTCCGCGGTCTCCGCCAGGATGGTGACCTTCTCCGGCAGCACCTCGGCAAAACCCCAGGCCACGCTGAGGCGCGTGGTGGTGCCGCCGAGCTTGTAGGTGATCTCGCCGACCGCCAGCTCGCTGATAAGCGGAGCGTGGCCGGGCAGGATGCCCATGTAGCCGCCGCGGCCTGGGATCTGCACCTCTTCGGCGCGAGTGTTTATCACCAGCCGCTCCGGGGTAACAATTTCGAGTTCGATCGTATCTGCCATGGGTTTATCCGTGCTCCGCGCGCGAGCCTGCAACTGGCCCGCGCGGGAGCCGTTGATTCCTTACGCCTTGGCCTTCATCTGCTCGGCGGCTTCCAGCACTTCCTCGATGGTGCCCTTCATGTAGAAGGCCTGCTCGGGGACGCTGTCATGCTTGCCGTCGATGATCTCCTTGAAGCTGCGCACGGTGTCTGCCACCTTGACGTACTTGCCGGCAAAGCCCGTGAACTGCTCGGCGACGTGGAAGGGCTGCGAGAGGAAGCGCTGCACCTTGCGGGCACGCGACACCACCAGCTTCTGCTCTTCGCTCAATTCGTCAATGCCAAGGATGGCGATGATGTCCTGGAGATCCTTGTAGGTCTGCAGGGTGCGCTTCACGCTCTGCGCCACGTCGTAGTGCTCCTGGCCGACGATGCGCGGGTCCAGAATGCGCGAGGTCGAAGCCAGGGGGTCCACCGCGGGGTAGATGCCGATTTCAGTCAGCGCGCGGTTGAGCACCGTGGTGGCGTCCAGGTGGGCGAAGGTCGTCGCCGGAGCCGGATCGGTCAAATCGTCAGCCGGCACGTAAATGGCCTGCACCGAGGTGACCGAACCCTTCTTGGTCGAGGTGATGCGCTCCTGCAGTTCGCCCATTTCCGAGGCCAGGTTGGGCTGGTAGCCCACAGCCGAAGGCATGCGGCCCAGCAAGGTGGAAACCTCCGAGCCGGCCTGCGTGAAGCGGAAGATGTTGTCAATGAAGAGCAGCGTGTCGGCGCCTTCATCGACGCGGAAGCTCTCGGCCACCGTCAGTCCGGTCAGGGCCACGCGCAGACGCGCACCGGGAGGCTCGGTCATCTGGCCGTAGATCAGTGCGGCCTTGCTCTTGGCCGGGTTGCCGGCCTCGATGACGCCCGACTCCTGGAACTCCAGCCAAAGATCGTTGCCCTCGCGGGTGCGCTCGCCGACTCCGGCAAACACCGAGAAGCCGCCGTGCTGCTTGGCCACGTTGTTGATCAGTTCCTGAATGACGACCGTCTTGCCCACACCGGCGCCACCGAAGAGTCCGATCTTGCCGCCCTTGAGGAAGGGCTGGATAAGATCGATGACCTTGATACCGGTCTCGAACATCTCGGCGCGCGTTGACTGTTCGTCAAAGGCGGGAGCGGCGCGATGAATCGGCATCTTCTTCTCGGAGTTGATCGGGCCGAGGTTGTCCACCGGCTCACCGATGACGTTCATCACGCGGCCCAGCGTCTGCCGGCCCACGGGAACGCTGATCGGTCCGCCCTGGTCAATGGCCTTCATGCCGCGCACCATGCCTTCGGTGGGCTGCATGGCGACGCAGCGCACGCGGCCTTCGCCGAGGTGCTGCTGCACCTCCAGGATGACGTCAATGGGGGCCGGAACCGTAAAGCCGTCGCTGACGACGCGCAGAGCGGTGTAGATGAGCGGGATCGCCGCTTCGGTGAACTGCACGTCCACCGCCGGGCCGGCGATCTGAATCACGTGTCCAATGTTCTCAGGCATACTCGGCTTCTCTACTGCCGGAGCTTTGACGGCCCCCGGCCAGCGTTAAATTGGTAAAACCTTTTGGAGCCTTCCACCCTTGCGGGCGGCCGTCTCCGAAACTTGTTTACAGTGCGGCGGCTCCGCTGACGATCTCGATGATTTCCTTGGTGATGGCCGCCTGCCGTGCGCGGTTCATCGTAAGGGTCAGCGAGTCAATCAGGTCGCCGGCGTTGTTCGTCGCCGAATCCATGGCCGTCATGCGGGCGGCATGCTCAGCGGCAACCGACTCCAGCATGGAGCGATAGATCTGCGCGATGACGTATTTGGGCAGCAGCGCACTGAACAACTGCGCGGCCGGCTGCTCGTAGATGTAGTCCACCTGGCCGCTGACAAAGCCCGCGGCATGGCGATCCAACTCAGTGGTGTCCTGCGGCTGCAGGCTGACGCCGCTGGTTACAGCCGCTTCGCCCGCCGCTTCGCGCTCGGCCTGCGAGAGTTCAATCGCCTGCTCGATGTTGTGCTCGCCCAGCTTGCCCACGGGGAGAACCTGCTCCACCACCAGGCGCTGCGCGATGACCGACTTGAACTCGTTGAAGACCACGTACACGGCATCCACTTCGCCGCGGCTGTAACGCTCGATGATGTCTTCGGCGATGGGCGCCACGTGGTTGAACTGCGGAGCCTTCAGGATGCCCAGGTGTTCGCCGGTGACGCGCACCGGGCTCTGCCGCACGGCGTCGGCCGACTGCGCCGGATAGCGCCGGCGGAAGTAGTCGCGGCCCTTGCGTCCCACGCACTCCACGTCCAGGTTGAGGCCGGCCTTGGAATCCACGAAGCGCTGCGCCGCCTTCAAAAGATTGCTGTTGAAGCCGCCGGCAAGTCCACGGTCGCCCGTGACCACCACGACCACGATGTTGCGCTCCGGCCGCGTCGCCAGCAGCGGATGCTGGACCAGACCGGTTTCGGGGTCAATGACGTCGGCGCGCTCGTAGAGCGACTTCAGCACGCTGGTCAGCATCTTCGCGTAGGGTCGTGCTGCCAGGGCGCGCTCCTGCGCGCGGCGCAACTTCGCCGCCGAGACCATCTTCATGGCCTTGGTGATCTGCCGCGTGCTCTTCACGCTGCGGATGCGCCGTCGGATGTCCAGAACGTTTGCCATGCTCTCTCAGTCTCCGGGCGGCCTTAGTTGGCGGCCGCTCCGCGCTCGGCCAGGAAGCGCTCCTTGGCCTCCTTGATGGTCTTGACCAGGTCGGCCTTGATGTCGTCGGTCAGCGCCTTCTTGTCCTTCAGAGCCTGAATCAGCCCCGGGTTCGCGCTTTCCACGTAGGCGTACAGAGCCTTCTCGAAGGGCCGCACGTCCTCCACCGCCAGGTCGTCCAGGAAGCCGTTGGTGCCGGCAAAAATGGCCATCACCTGATGCGTGAACGGCAGCGGCTCATACTGGCCCTGCTTCAGCAGTTCCACCAGGCGCGCGCCGCGATTCAACTGCTGCTGCGTCGCCTTGTCCAGATCGCTGCCGAACTGCGCAAAGGCCGCCAGTTCGCGGTACTGCGCCAGCTCCAGCTTCAGGCTGCTGCCCACCTGCTTCATGGCCTTGACGGCCGCCGAGAAGCCCACGCGCGAGACCGAGATGCCGACGTTCACCGCCGGACGTACGCCGGAGTTGAACAGGTCGGCCTCAAGGAAGATCTGGCCGTCGGTGATCGAGATGACGTTGGTCGGAATGTAGGCCGAAACGTCGCCCGCCTGCGTCTCAATGATCGGCAGAGAGGTGATGGAACCGCCACCGTTGGCGTCGCTCAACTTGCTGGAGCGCTCCAACAGACGGCTGTGAAGATAGAAGACATCGCCCGGGTAGGCTTCGCGGCCCGGCGGACGGCGCAGCAGCAGCGAGATTTCGCGATAGGCCGCGGCGTGCTTCGAAAGATCGTCGTAGATGACCAGCGCGTGGCGCTTGGTGTCGCGGAAGTATTCCGCAATCGCCGTGCCCGAATACGGCGCGATGTACTGCAACGGCGCCGGGTCGCTGGCCGAGGCCACGACGACCACGGTATAGGCCATGGCGCCGGCTTCTTCCAGGGTCTTCACCACCTGCGCCACGGTCGAGCGCTTTTGCCCGATGGCCACGTAGACGCAGAGCAGATCGCCGCCCTTCTGGTTGATGATCGTGTCCAGGCAGATGGCGGTCTTACCGGTCTGGCGGTCGCCGATGATCAGTTCGCGCTGGCCGCGGCCGATGGGAATCATGGCGTCAATGGCCTTGATGCCCGTGGCCATGGGCTCGCGTACCGGCTGGCGGGCGATGACGCCCGGAGCGATGCGCTCCACGGGATTGAATTCGCTGGTGACGATGGGGCCCTTGTCGTCAATGGGCTCGCCCAGTGCGTTCACCACGCGGCCGATCAGGGCATCGCCCACCGGCACGCTCATGATGCGCCCGGTGCGTTTGACCTGGTCGCCTTCCTTGATCTCGGTGGCTTCGCCGAGCAGCACCGATCCCACCTGGTCTTCTTCCAGGTTCATCGCCAGTCCGGCAATGCCGTGCGGGAAGCTGAGCAGCTCGCCGGCCATGACCTTGTCCAGGCCATGGATGCGGGCGATGCCGTCGCCGACGCTGATCACGGTTCCAACTTCATCCACCGTGATCTTGTTTTCGTAGTTTTCAATCTGCTCCCGGAGGAGTTGTGTGATCTCGTCTGCTTTAATCTGGGCCATTGTCAGCTCTCAGCCTTGCCGGCGGGCGTTACTGCCCGCGCGGGAGAAAATCAAAATCAAAATCGAAACCATCCGCCGCGCCATCCTGATAAGAACCGCACCGCGTTATTACAAAATCCGCTGCAAAATCCGTTTAGTCTTCCGTCAACTGGCGGCGGATGCGCTCCAACTGCCCGCGCACGCTGCCGTCGTAAATCGTGCTGCCCACCTTCACCACCACGCCGCCCAGCAGGCCGGGATCGGTGGTATAGCCGGCGGCAACCTGCTTGCCGGTCAGCCGTGCAATCTCGGCCGTCAAGGCCACGCGCTGCTCCTCGCCCAACTCGCGGGCGCTCACAATGCTGGCCTCCACGCGTCCGGCGCGGCGGTTTAACTCTTCTTCCAGCTCGCGAGCGATAACGGCGATCAACCCGATGCGGTCCTGGTCAATCAACACGGCCACAAAGTTGCGAATGGGACGGTCGGTAACACCGACGCGCGCGCCCAGTGCGTCCAGCACCTTGCGCTTCTGCTCCACGGCAATCGCCGGGCTCTCCCACACTTCGCGCAATTCCGCGCTGATCTCAAAGGCGGCGGCCATGGCGTTCAACTGTTCCAAGGCGTGGGCGGTATCGAGCTTCGAGTCAGCAATCACATCGGCCAGGGCGCGGGCATAACGGCTACTGACAACGGAGGCCATTACTTGCCATCCTTTCCGAGCTGGGCGGCAAAGCGTGTTACCAGTGCCTTGTCGGTGGCGTCATCCACTTTGATCTTTTGCTCGGCCAGATCCACGGCCAGTCCGGCGGCAAAGCTCTTCAGGTCGCGCTGCGCCACGCGGGCCGCGGCTGCGATCTCCTGCTCGGCGGCCACCACGATGTTGTGTGCGTCCTCTTCGGCGGCGGCCTTGATGCGCTGCTCTTCCACGCTGAAGTCGGCTTCGGAGGTGGCCTTCAATGCGGCAATCTCCTCGCCAAGATGGCTCAGCCGTTCTTCAATCTCGCTGAGGCGGGCGCTGGCTTCGGCGCTGGCCTTGCGTGCCTCTTCAATGCCCTTCTGAATCTGTGCCGTGCGCGGGGCAAAGCCCTGCGGCATCACCTTTTTGACCACCCAGCCCAAACCGCTAGCCAGGATGGCAAAGTTGATGACCATGAAGATCCAGTAGATGGCTTCCTTGCTGAGGCCGGTGGCCTTGGCCACCTTCATCACAATGCCGGAGTACTTGAACTCGGCATTCTCCTCTTCCTCTTCCGCAACCTTGGTCGCGCCCTTGGCGGCCTTCGCAGCCTCTACGGGCTTTGCGGCTTCGGCTTCAGGAGTGGTTTGTGCGGGAGCGGAAACAGTGGGAGCGGAAGCAGAAGATGCGGCGGGTTGCGGAGCGCCTTGCGACCACAACAGCAGCGGCAACAGCAGAACTACGGAGGCTACAAAACAGGTACGAAGATTCTTTGACATTATCGCCCGCCCACGGTGGCCGGAGCAGAACCGGCGGACTTCAGTACGGCTTGAATGATCTGGCCGGCGATGGCCTCGCTGCTTGCGCCGAGGGTGGCACGGGCCGAGGCTGTATCAATCTCTAACTGCGCCTTGGCTGCCGATACCTGCTGCGCAGCGCGCTCGCGAGCGGCGGCCACGGCGGCCAAACGCGCATCCAGAGCTTGCTTGCGACGGTTGTCCAGGGCCTTAAACACGGCTAGGCGCGCCTCGCGCAGACGATCCTCGTACTCGGATGCCCGCTGCGAGGCCAGGGCGATGTCGGCCTTGGCCTTCTCCACCGCTCCCTGCGTGCGGGTGCGGCGCTCGGCCAGCACTGCTTCCAGGGGCTTATGCAGCAGGAAGGTGTACAGACCATACAGCGTCAGAAGCAGCACCATCGTGGGGATGGCGCCGAGCAGTAATTGACCTAGTTGCCTGAGGGTCTCTTCCATCTCAATATCGTGGGTGCGAACACCGGAGTATGCGCTGGGATTCTTTGGGAACTATTGAAGCTAACATTCCCTTGGAATCGCTGTCAATGAAACACTTACAAAGGTCGGCCTGCGGCCCGAATCGAACCGGAAACCAGCGGAAATCTGCGACCTGCGGCGACGTTTGCTTGACAGCCGCCCCGATGGAGCTACCATATCCCCATCGCCTCGATCCATACCGGATCGAATAGGCCTTTGGATGAGGAATTTACGTGCCACTCCTCACGCCATAGGCCTATTTAATTTTCTTATGAAATGGAAAGCAAGTAATTTCTTGCACGCGCGTCCGTTTGCCCTGCTTTTGCCTCAGGATAACGGCAGAATGCATCTCTCTTGAGCGCCAGGTAGAGATACTGCCCGCGCCTCAGGACTTCTTCTTTGCAGGGCGCCGCACCACGACTGGTGCGCGTGGCTTTTTCCTGGCCGGAGCCTTCTTTACCGGCTCGGCCACGCGAAACTCCGCCAGCCGCCGCAAAAGACTCTCCGGAGCGTTCACCTCCAGCTCCACCGCGATGCCGTCGCCGCTGTACTCCCGCCGCAAGATGACCGAGTGCGCCTCCAAACTGGCCAGGGCGCGGCCTTCGCTCTGCGGAATGCGCAGCCAGGCGCGCTCCACCGGGTCGCCGGTCAGTCGCTCGTCCATGGCGGCCAGCAGGCGATCCAACCCCACACCCTTCGCGGCGCTGATGTAAACCTTATCCCGGGTATCGCGCAGTGCCTTCTGCTCCGCCATGTCGAGCAGGTCCGTCTTGTTCAGCACGTGAATCTGCGGCTTGTCCTGGCAGTCGAGCTCGCGCAGCACATGCTCCACCTGCTCCATCTGCTCGGCCGCCGTGGGACTGCTGGCGTCTGTGATGTGCAGCAGGAGGCTCGCCCGCTCCACCTCTTCCAGCGTGGCGCGGAAGGCCGAGACCAGCGTGGTGGGCAGGTTGCGGATGAAGCCCACCGTGTCGCTCAGCACCACCTCTCGCCGCGAAGGCAGAGTGACGCCGCGCAAGGTCGGGTCGAGGGTGGCGAACATGCGTGAGCTTTCCAGCACCCCGGCCCGGGTCAGCGCGTTGAACAGCGTGCTTTTGCCGGCATTGGTGTAACCCACCAGGGCCACCACCGGCACCGGAACACTCTCCCGCCGCTGGCGCTGCTGATGGCGGACGCGCCGCACATCCTCGATCGACTCCTTGACGTGTTTGATGCGGCGATGAATCTTGCGGCGGTCGGTTTCCAACTGCGTTTCACCCGGTCCGCGTGTGCCAATGCCGCCGCCGAGCTGACTCATCGAGCTGCCGCGGCCGGCCAGGCGGGGCAGCATGTACTCCAACTGCGCCAGTTCCACCTGGAGCTGACCTTCGCGGGTGCGGGCATGTGCGGCAAAGATGTCCAGAATGAGCTGGGTGCGGTCCAGAACGCGGCATTCCAGGTCGCGCTCCAGGTTGCGCTGCTGCGAGGGGCTGAGGTTGTAGTCGAAGATGGCCAGCGAGGCTTCGGACATCTTGATGGCCGCCGCGACTTCCTCCACCTTGCCGCTGCCAATCAAGGTCGCCGCATCGGGGCGGTCACGGCGTTGCAGCATCTCTCCGGCAATCAAGGCACCGGCGCTTTCGGCCAGCTCGCGCAACTCGGCCAGGCTCTCGGCGGAATCAAACGGGACGGCGTGTTCTTCAGCCTGCAGGCGCACGGGCTGCGAGGCTTCTCGCGCCTGGCGGGCCTGCGGCGGAATGGGCTTTACGCGGCGGGCTTCGCCTTTGGATTCGGCGTCTTCACCCGGCTGGAAGCGGCGCGCGCGAAAGTCCACGCCCACCAGAAAGGCGCGCTCCCGCCGGTCCTCGCCACGGCGTGCGGCGGCTGCGACGGCCTGCTCCAGCCGGGTAGGGGAACGGCGCTCAGCGATGGCTCACCCCTGCGTGCCGGAGGGCGGTAGCGGAACGGCGGGCGCAGACGACACTCCGGCCGCCCCATGCGTGGGACGATCCAGGTGCGGTGCCCGCGACATGACGACCGTCGAGATGGCGTGCTTAAAGATCAACTGCTCCTGGTTGTTCGTCTCCAGGACCACGGAGTACTTGTCAAAGGAGCGTATGCGGCCACTCAGCTTGACGCCGCTCAGCAGGTAAATGGTGATCACGGACTTATCCTTGCGCGCCGTGTTGAGGAACGAATCCTGTATGTTCTGTGCCGGTTTGCCTTCCATCGGTCACTTTCTCCTTCCAAGAAAACAGCCATAAAGCCAATCTTGCAGCGCCGTCCCTGCTGTCCCACGGGCGCGTGCAAGCGGCCGGGCATGGGAACATCGCGTCACCCGGTCAGCCAATACGATACGGCGAAGACCGCGCAATTTCAACTTGGATGGAGTTTTCCGGCTGCCATTCTTCTGTAAATTGGCCTGCCGGGGGCCGGAATGACCCCGACCAAAAGAAAACCGGGGAGCCACTAGGGCTCCCCGGGAAGGTTTCAGGTCCTCGCGGACTAGAAGGTGTAACGCAGGGCAAAGCGGATCGTCCTGGGCTGCTGCCAGAGGTTCGCCTTGCCGTACTGATTGCTCAGAATCACACCACTGTTGGTGATGGTCTGCTGCGCGTTGTAGCCGTTTTCGTAGGCGTTGTACATCGGCGCGCCGTCAAACACAGAGTATCCGTGGGGATACAGAGCGGTGAAGGCCGGGATGGCGTTCAGACCCTGGTAGTACGAGGTGACCGCCTGCTGGTTAAACAGGTTGCTGATGGTGGCTTCAAACGACACGACCTGCGCGCTGTTGCCCGGATTGATCTTCACATCGTGCTTGAAGTTCAAATCCGACTGCGTGTACCACGGCGTGCGCTTGGTGTACGGATCGCCGATGGTGATGTTGCCACTACCATCCTGGGTGGCATCCACCCACTTGCCGCGGCCAAACAGGTACGTTGCTTCCACCGGGCTGCTGCTGGCAAAGCCAAGGTCAGCGTAGGTGGTAACCGGAGTGCCCTGGTAGGCAACCTGGAAGATACCCACGGTCGTGGACTGGCGCTTGCCCCAGTTCTGCGTGTAGTACACGTAACCCTTTAACGTATTGGGACGGTCGGTGGGAAGCGGACCATTACCGCTCTTGCCGTCGGCCGTGAAGTAGTAGAAGGGCTCGTCAAACGAGCGGGTCGTGTTGGGTGAGTTGCGTCCCGGATTGCCGCCGTCGCTCTGGTCCGTGGTGGTCAGGCCGGTGTAGTTGCCACGCAACGAGCTCCACGTGTAGCTGACCATGCCCATCCAGTGATGATCCAGGGTCTTGTTCAGGCGGAATTCCAGACCATCGTAGCTGCGGACGGCCTTCGGGTTGTTCGGGCAGGTCGGGCAGGTGCCGAACTCGCCAGCGATGTTGAACTGCTGTCCCGGAACGCCATAGGCCTGTCCGAGAGAGTTCAGGTACGTGGAGTATCCGTCAATCGTCTTGTTCACGCCTTCGCCAGGGTTGCCGATGGCGTAAATCTCGAAGAAGTACGGATCCGACAGCGACATGTCCTCGATGACGTGGTCAAGGCGGTGACGATCCCAACGAACTTCGAGGGAGAGGTTCTTCCTCAGCTGAGTATCCAAGCCTGCAACACTCTCGTGCTGCCGGTAGGGCTTCACGCCGTTGATGACGGGCTCCCACGGACGGTAGTTCACGTTTTCAATCAGCGACATGCCGGCCGGGGTAACACCACCACCCCAGTTGATTCCGGTGCTGGAACTGGCCACCGGGCAGACGTGATCGTTGACGAAGACCGGATCAAGGGAGTTCAGAGTAGCCGGCGAGTTGAATGCATAGGCGCAATCTTCATACCACTGCGCGCCCCAGCTGCTCTGTGCCACCAGCAACTTCATGATGTCGTTGGTGACGCCATAGCTGGCAAACAGCTTGTACTTGCCGTTCTGCTTGATGTCCCACGCGCCACCGAGGCGCGGTTCGATCTTGTCGCCCCAGCTGAAGTTGATGTCGTGACCGGTAAGGGCCACGGCGCCAGCCGGCGTCGGAAGGGTTTCCTTTTCAATACGGAGGCCGGCGTTGATGGTAACGCCCTTGCCCAGCGTCCAGGCATCCTGCACAAACAGGGCGTGGTTGTTATCCGTCGCCGCGCCGTGGGTGCCGAAGTCCTGGTACTGGATCCAGCCGTACTGGCCGTAGCAACCGCCGTAGGTCGTGGTCAGCGTCGCGCACTGGCCGGCGCCATAAGCGGTACCAGCCGAGTAGTTGTACTGGCCGATCACGGTGTTGGCGTATGGCACGTTGTTGTACTGGTTGATGACGTTCGACAGGCGGTTGAACTGGTAGCCGAACTTGAAGTTATGCGTACCGGCCAGACCGCTCTTGAACCAGGCAAAGTCCTGGTCGAACTGGTAGTGCTTGTTGGCGTTGACCTGGGTGTTGTTGGCGTTGAAGGCCGACGTCTGAGCGTTCGAGTACTGCTGCAGAGCGGTGGGGAGCGGATTGCCAAAGGCATCCGTGCCGCCGACTGAGTCTTCCTCGAAGAGGTAATTGGGGTTGGTCTTCTGCCAGCCGTTGTCGTGATAGTTCTCGAAGAAATATCCGAAGCGGGTGGTGGAGATCAAACGCGGAGTGATGGTGATGTCACCGCCGACGTTGAACGTCTGGTTCGGTGCATACCAGGCGATGCCGTGGTTGAAGCTCACCAGCGGCGTGATCGTCGAGTAGTTCAGGTATCCCTGCTTCGCATCAGCGTTCGGGAAACTGGCTCCCGACTGGCGCGCCGACTGCGAGAGCCATGAACCGAAGACGCGAATCTTCGAGGTCAGGGCCGCATCCAGGCGGATGACGCCGTAGTAGGTCTGCTGGTCCTGGTTGAAGGCCTGCACGCCCGCACCCTGGCTGGAAAAGTCGACGTTACGCACGCGCGAGTTGTATTGCGGCGCAAAGCCGGCAGAGAACCACAGGCGATCCTTGATGATGGGG
>Ga0181528_10000250_pt1 | contig 46220 bp, 30 predicted proteins | sample PEATcosm2014_Bin_47_FD_119742 | JGI IMG/M metagenome (GOLD analysis project Ga0181528, IMG submission 119742) | Peatland microbial communities from MTU Mesocosm Facility, Houghton, MI, USA - PEATcosm2014_Bin10_10_metaG | ecosystem: Environmental > Terrestrial > Soil > Wetlands > Peat | place...
GATGGGGCGCAAGCAGGCGTTCGCCTCGCTGGCAGGAGGGTGCTCGGCCGCCGATGCCGAATGCCTGCGTCAGATGCGCGAGCAAAGGAAGTATCGCGCGCTGGGCTTGACCTGGGCGGAATTCTGCAAGCGGCGGCAGGCGGAGCCAGAAGTCGGCAAGAACGAAGCGGGCAAGGACGAAACGGAGGACCAGGACCGGGCCATCGAGAAAGCGGAGCGCCTGCTGCGCGCTGCCGTGAACGAGATCGGCCGGGTGGAAGAAATGCCGCTGGACGCCATCCGGCGGCAGCAACTGTTCACCAGGCTGTCTGCCCAGATACGGCGGCTCAGAATGGTGCACGAGGTCTCGGTGCGGCTGGGGACGTAGGGCGGCGGAGTGGTAGGCCTCAACGCGGCACTGAAGTTTCGATCTGGAAGTGGGACAGTCGATCGCTTGCGTCGTCTGTCGAGCTTGCTGGGTCCGTCAGGCTTGACAGACCACGCGTTGCGATGGTCTGTCCTACCCCGTTCAAGCCAGCTTGGTCTTGCGGATTGGCAACTCGCGGATCCGCTTGCCTGTCGCGGCGAAGATGGCGTTGCAGATGGCCGGTGCGATGGGCGGGACGCCGGGTTCGCCAACGCCCGCGGGCGGAGCGTCGCTCGGGACGATGTAGACGTGCGTTTCGCGCGGCGCTTCGGACATTCTTGCCACCGGATGGTTGTGGAAATTGGATTGGGTGACGCGGCCGTTGCGGAAGCTGATCTCGCCCATCAAGGCAGCCGATGTTCCAAAGACCGCAGCGCCCTCGAACTGCGAGCGGACACGATCGGCATTCACGATCTTGCCCGCGTCCAAGGCCGTATCCACACGGTGGATCTTGATGGCGCCCTGGGCGTCTACTTCGAGATCCACGACCGAGGCCACGTAGGTCAGAAAGCTGCGGTGGGCGCAGATGCCGAGCGCGCGGCCCTTCGACGGCTTGCGCTTTGCCCAGCCGGACTTGTCGGCGGCGATCTCGATCACCCGCCGCAGGCGGCCGGTGTCGTAGGCGTACTCGTCCTTACCGTCGGAGCCGTTGGCCACGCCCTGCGCTTTGAAGTCGATCTTGCGGTCCGGGCCGAGGGATGCGAGCAGGTATTCCACCGGGTCGCGCCCGGCGAGATGGGCCAGTTCATCGAGGAACGAGTGCACCGCAAAGGCGTGGTAAATGCTCGCGACCGAGCGCAGCCAGCCGATGCGCAGCGGCGGGCTGGCCGGGCCGCTCTCGGCGCGATGGTTCTTGAAATCGAACGGCACGTCCGTCCAGCCGAGGCTGAGTTCAAAGCTCGGATAGATGGCCTTGGGATCGTACAAAGTCATCAGGGGAGGGAAGACGCTGCGCTGCAGCCACGCCAGCGGTTTGCCCTGATCGTCCAGGCCCGCTTTCAGGTACATGGCCGCGGTGGAGTGGTAGTAGTCGAAGCGGATATCGTCTTCGCGGCTCCACGCAACTTTGACCGGTTGGCCGCATTTTTTCGACAAAATAGCCGCTTCCGCGACGTAATCGGGCTTGGATTTGCGGCCGAACGCTCCGCCGAGCAGCGTCACATGGCAGGTCACGTCCTCTTTCTTAATGCCGAGCGCGGCGGCGACGGTCTCCTGGACCGCCTGCGGATTCTGGGTCGCGGCCCAGGTGATCACCTTGCCGTCCCGGAATTCGGCAACCGCGGCGGGCGGTTCCATGGAGGCATGGGCGAGCAGAGGCGTGGAATACTCCGCTTCGTGCGTCTTCGCGGCGCGGGTAAACGCCTCGTCGACATTGCCGATGTTGCGGACAACTTTGCCCGGCTTGCGGGCGGTTTCCATCAGACCGGCCCGGAAGGCGACCGAATCGGCCGTACCGTTCGGACCGGGATCCCATTGCACTTTGAGCTTCTTCCGGCCCTCCATCACGGCCCACGTGTTGTCGCCGATCACCGCGACGCCGCCGAGCGGCTTGAAGAGCCAGGGCGGATCGGAATGGTCGATGGTGACCACCTGCCGGACGCCCTTCACCTTCAGCGCCTCGGACCCGTCGTAGCTCTTGAGCCTGCCGTCGATCACCGGCGAGCGCTCGATGGTGGCGTACAGCATGCCGTCCATGTGGGCATCAAAACCGAAGACCGCACGGCCATGGACCATGTCGTCGAGATCGGTGATGGGGAAGTCCTTGCCCACGTATTTGTATTCGGCAGGATTCTTGAAGACCAGGCTCTTCGGATCGGGCGCGGGCTGAGCGGCGGCGAGGGTGGCCAACGCGCCGAAGCCCAGCGCGCGGCCGGAGGACGCGTGAACGATCTGATGATTCTTCGCGGAGCATTCGGCCACGGGTACGCCCCATTTGGCGGCTGCTGCGCTCACGAGCATCGTGCGGGCGCTCGCGCCCACTTCGTGCATGGTCTGGAGGAAAAGACGGATGGAGCACGAGCCGTCGGTGTCCTGCGAGCCAAGGCGCGCGTCGCCGATGGCCTGCTCGATATGGACCCGGCTCATGTCGGCGTCCATCTCCTCGGCGACGACTGCCGGGAGCGAACTGCGGACGCCGGTCCCCATCTCAGAGCGGTGGGCGAGGATGGTCAGCGTCCCGTCCGGACTCAGGCTGAGCCAGAGATTGGGATGCCAGTCTTCTGACGCATTGGCCTCGGCATTGGCGCTGGCGCCGTAGGAGACAGCAGCCAGTGCGCGCTGCGGGACGACTCGCGCGGCCAGGACGAATGCGCCCGCGGAAAACATCTGGCCGAGCAGGCCGCGGCGGCTGAGATTGCGGATTTCGCTCATCGTCCCGCCTCCTCCGCGACCAGTTCGGGCACTGGGGCGGATCCGGCTTTGTCGAGGTGGATCTGAAGGCCGGGCAAACGAGAAGTTGCAAGCTCTTCAAGCTCAGGTTCGGGCAATTCCGCGGAGGACGCAGTCTTGCCTGCGGCGGCGCTCTTGATCGCGGCGCGGATGCGCTGGTAGGTGCCGCAGCGGCAAATGTTGCCGTCCATGGCTGCGTCGATGTCGGCGTCCGTGGGATGCGGCTTCTCGCGCAGCAGCGAGGCGGCCTGCATGATCTGGCCCGACTGGCAGTAGCCGCATTGCGGAACGTTATGCTGCTTCCAGGCTGTCTGCAGCGAGTGCTCGCCGTTGGGGGCCAGCCCCTCTATGGTTGTGACCTTTTTACCGGCCACCGCTTTCATGAGCGTCTGACAGCTCCGCACTGCCTTGCCGTCCAAATGGACGGTACAAGCGCCGCAGAGCCCCAGGCCGCAACCATATTTCGTCCCGGTGAGTTGAAGTTCGTCCCGGAGAAACCAGAGCAGAGGCATCTCGGGGTCTCCCTGAAAGCTGCGCGAAATGCGATTGACCGTGAATTGAATCATGACGGTTCATAGAGGATAATCCAATTCGGCGACGGAAAACAGGGGCAGATGGGTTTTCCTCAGACGCCTGCCGTGGTGCGACGGCAGGCGAACAACAGGCGTGCCCGTAAAGAGCAAGCTTGCCGGTTTCACGCGGACCAGCATTAAGAGTGAGTGGGTTGGAGGGATGCGGCAAGAGCAGATGCAACCCGCGATGGACCGGAACCGGCGGAGTTGCCAGCATATTTCGGAGACTCAGACCTGACAGGCGGGTATGGAATCAGGCCTTCGGTGTGTTGATTCCTTGCCCTCCAGCTTACTATAGTGGTTCTTGGGTCTTTGCATTTCTGCATTTACGATCTTAAGGTCCGCAACGGGCAGACCCAGTCCGTTGAAGAACAACAGCCCCAATCCCCAGGGAGGATGAATTCGATGCTCCGAACAGAGGCCGTGTCCGCAATGCGGCAAACGGCGACTGGCAACGATGGCAGACGTGCGAGTAAGATCGTGCGCGGCCTTCTGACGTTTTTTGTACTGGCGATGCTATTGGCAGCGGTTTCTCTGCCGTCGATGGCGCAAACTCAGTCAAGCCCGGCGGCTCCGCCGGCTGCGACGACAGCCGCTGCACCCGACGCGGCCGCAAATCCGGCCACGACTCCGGCTCCGGCCGTGCCTTGTGTGCAAACCCCAGCGGCTCCAAAAACCTCTGATGAGGCAGGCGGCGGCGAAGCGAGTTTGAAGCTGCCCGATCTCGACAGCGAGCAGTTTCTGGGCGGATTTGGCGGCCGCGCATTGTTCCAGATCGGCCTTGTCGTGTCCTTGCTTGGACTGATTTTCGGCATGGTCATCTACTTCCGGCTGAAGAACATGCCGGTCCACAAGTCGATGCTGGAAGTCTCAGAGCTCATTTATGCGACCTGCAAGGCGTACCTGATGACGCAGGCTAAGTTCCTGGCGCTGCTCGAGCTCTTCATCGTCGCGATTATCATTTTCTACTTTGGATTCCTGCAGGCGCTGGCCGTCTATAAGGTCGTCATCATCGTTCTGTTCAGCGTGATTGGTATTTTGGGCAGCTTCTCGGTGGCCGCCTTCGGCATGCGCGTGAACACGTTCGCGAATTCGCGGACCGCGTTCGCGTCGCTGAAGGGCAAGCCGTATCCCTGCTCGGCGATCCCGACGCAGTCCGGTATGAGCATCGGCATGATGCTGATCTCGACCGAACTGCTGATCATGCTGGGCATTTTCCTTTTCATCCCCGGCGATCTGGCCGGTTCTTGCTTCATCGGTTTTGCTATTGGTGAATCGCTCGGCGCTGCCGCGCTGCGTATCGCTGGCGGCATCTTCACGAAGATCGCCGACATCGGCGCCGACCTGATGAAGATCGTTTTCAAGATCAAGGAAGACGACGCTCGCAACCCCGGTGTTATCGCCGATTGCGTTGGCGACAACGCTGGCGATTCGGTTGGACCCACGGCTGACGGATTTGAAACCTACGGCGTGACCGGCGTCGCGCTGATCACCTTCATCCTGTTGGCAGTCAAAGATCCCCACGTCCAGGTGCAATTGCTGGTGTGGATCTTCGTGATCCGCGTTGTCATGGTCATCACCTCGGCATTGAGCTACTTCATCAATAGCGCCATCACCGCCGCGAAGTACAAGACGGCCGACAAGATGGACTTCGAGGCTCCGCTCACCACCCTGATCTGGCTCGGCTCCCTGCTCTCGATCGCCGCGACTTATGGGACTAGCGCGCTCATGATCCCGAATCTGGGCGGCGACACGACGCTGTGGTGGAAGCTCGCTACCATCATCACCTGCGGCACGCTCGCTGGCGCCGTGATTCCCGAATTGGTCAAGGTCTTCACGTCGACCAATTCCGGCCACGTGAAGGAAGTCGTTTCCGCCTCGCGGGAAGGCGGCGCTTCGCTCAACATCCTCTCCGGATTTGTCGCCGGCAACTTCAGCGCTTACTGGCTGGGCCTGGCGATCCTAAGCTTGATGGCCATTGCTTTCGGTGTCTCCACGCAGTTCCCCACCGAGGTCATGGTGGCGCCCTCTGTGTTCGCCTTTGGCCTGGTAGCTTTCGGCTTCCTGGGTATGGGGCCGATCACGATCGCGGTTGACAGCTACGGCCCGGTTACCGACAACGCTCAGTCGGTTTACGAGCTCTCGACGATCGAAGAAATCCCCGGAATCTCAGAAGAGATCAAGAGGGACTTCGGATTCACGCCTGACTTTGAAAAGGGTAAGGATTACCTCGAAGAGAACGACGGCGCGGGCAACACCTTTAAGGCGACTGCCAAGCCGGTGCTGATCGGTACTGCCGTAGTCGGCGCGACGACGATGATTTTCTCAATCATCATTTCTCTCACCAACGGTTTGACCACGAACATGGACAAGCTGTCCATCCTGCATGCTCCGTTCCTGCTCGGCCTCATCGCCGGCGGCGCGGTCATCTACTGGTTCACCGGCGCCGCAACGCAAGCGGTTTCCACGGGCGCCTACCGCGCTGTGGAGTTCATTAAGAACAACATCAAACTCGAGTCGAGCGAAAAGGCCAGCGTCAAAGACTCCACCGCGGTGGTTGAAATCTGCACGAAGTATGCGCAGAAGGGTATGTTCAACATCTTCCTGGTGGTGTTCTTCACCGCGCTTTCGTTCGCGTTCCTGGACCCCTACTACTTCATCGGCTACCTGATTTCCATCGCGCTGTTCGGCTTGTTCCAGGCCATCTTCATGGCGGATGCCGGCGGCGCCTGGGATAACGCGAAGAAGATCGTCGAGACCACGCTCAAGGCCAAGGGCACTCCGCTGCACGATGCCTGCGTAATCGGCGACACAGTTGGCGATCCGTTCAAGGACACGTCTTCAGTGGCGTTGAACCCGATCATCAAGTTCACCACGCTGTTCGGCCTCCTCGCCGTCGAGCTTGGCGTTTCGCTGCGCAATCATGGCAACGCCTCGCTGACGCTGGGCCTCGCTGTGGTGTTCTTCCTGGTCTCGACCTATTTCGTACACCGCAGCTTCTATGGCATGCGGATCGAGAGCAAGTAGACCCGGTTCGAATAGCTCGGCTCGTTGAAAAGGGCGGACCTTCGCGGTCCGCCCTTTTTCTGTCGTTTGGCGCTTTACTGGAGCAGCTTGCGGATGAGCGCAGCGCAGAGCGCACGATAGAGAGTGCCCATGGGCCTGCGGCCCGCATCTTGCGCCGAGGTGGATATTGACGGGCTTCGCTCTCGACCTGACTTTCGACGGAGTCGGGATGGCCCGGTGGGCCACCGATGGGAATGAAAGGCGGATGACACCCGCGGGAGCGCGCCCCTGGGAACGCCGATCTCCAGATCGGCTGCGTCTGTCCGGCTCACACTTCAACCCTCGGCAACTGCCGGCAGGCTTCCGGGCGCGCGAAATGCGCATTGGATCTGCCGCTCACGCGGGCCATCGGAGCCGATCTGGAGATCGGCGTTCCCAGGAAGGATGACTTTCGCGGTGGACATCCGCGCGATTCCCAGGCTCGAACCGGCTCCCGGCGTGGCTGAGTCGAAAGAACCTGAAATGCACGGTCAACGGCCTACGCGACGGGCTTCTCGGTGTCCATGAAGTAGTAGCAGATCATGTGGCAGACGATCATGTGGCCGTCTTCGATGCGCCCCATGTGGGGATCGGCCACGTTGATCTCCAGTTGCGACATTGGACCGAGCCGGCCGCCGTCGCGCCCGGTCAGGCCAATCGTCTTTAACCCGGCCGTGTTCGCGAACTCGACGGCGCGCAGCACGTTCGGCGAGTTGCCCGAGCCGCTGATCGCGAGCAGCACGTCGCCCGGACGCGCGAAGTTCTTGAGTTGCTCGACAAACACGCAGTCGTAGGAGACGTCGTTGGAGTAGGCCGAGATCGTCGCGATTCCGTCGGTGAGGGCCTGAATGCGGAAGCGCTTCGGCCGGTTCCAACTGGCGCCCTTCAACATGTCGCAGGCGAAGTGCGAAGCGGTGGAGGCGCTGCCTCCATTGCCGCAGACGAAGATGCTGCGCCCTTCCTCGCGAGCCTGCTTGAGCCACTCGATGGCTTGCTCCACACGATCCAGCGGGATGGTGTCCAGGGCGCCGAGCAACTGCCCTTTGTACTCACTTGCAAATCCGGTCATCAGTAGTTTCCAGAGCCCCTCGGGCTACTGCCTGCACTTTACCATACGGGCATTTCCGGGCATTCTCGAACGTCTGCTTAGTTAGCCCTGCGGTGCCCTGGAGCGCCGCCCCACCACGCCTCAGCGAATCGTCCGCCGCGCCAGGCCGGCGTTGCCGGAGGCGTCGTAGACACGCACGGTCACCAGGTGTTCGCCCGGCGCGGGGGCGCTCAGGCGAACCGTGAAGCGTTCATGCCGGCTGTCGGCCACGCCATCCGCGCACTCCATGGCCCGCCAGGGACCCGCATCCAGCGAGACCTCGGCGCGGCGCACGGGCGAGAGGGCGTCTTCGGCGTCCACTTCAATCTCGAGCCCTTGCGCGGTCACGCGCGGCGCGGCCAGCGTCACACGCGGAGGAGTCTGGTCGAGCAGCACCGGCGGGCTTTCGAGATCCGACTCGCGGGTCTGTGAAGGCGGGTTCGATAGCCGGTCACTGGCGATGACGCGGAAGCGGTAGCGGCCGTCGGCGAGAGCGTCGGCTTCGAGCGCGAAGGTGTTGTCGGTCAAGTCCTGCTTGAGCGTCTTCCACTCGCGTTCACCCTCTCCACGAACCTGCAGGGTATAGACCAGCCGGTCGTTGTCCGGATCGTCGGCCTGCCAACTGATGAACAGTTGGAGTACTCCGGCGCGATTCACCTGCTGAACGGGCGTCCCGCTGGTCGTGTTGGGGCCGGAATCGCCGGAGTCGCTGACCGTCACGCTGTAGGTCGGCGCGCCAGCGGCCGCCTGTGTCGAGCCCGGCTTGGCGGGCACCGCGACCCATTGCGGCGTGACCGTAATGGAATGGACGGCCGGGCGGTTGTTCTGCGGCAGGTAGGAGAGCGTCACCGCATCCAGGGAGACTCCGTCGCTCGAAGAAGATGGGGCCGGGCCCTGCAGCTCGACCTTCCATTGAACGTAGCGGCCGGCAGGGCTGGACGTTTTCGTCCCCTCGGGATCCGTGAGCGGCTCCGACCATTCGCTCCAGGTCTTGTCCGGACGTGGCGCGTTGCCCGAGCGGGTCCGGAACAGAAACTTCCCGCCGGCGAGGTCTCCGCGAAAAGCCAGCCGGCCCCAGCGCGCGACCGAGCCCGCGTCAAACACCGGCGCTTCGAAAGTGCCCGACTGCTCGCGGGCGTCGCGCAGGGCCATCAGCTTGGCTTGCGTTCCCGTGGCGACAATCAGCGCGCCGGGAGAAGCGAGGAGGCGCGTGGCCTCGCCCTCGCCGGTCTCGACAATCAGCGCGCCTTTGCCGTTGGGCGCCACCGAGTACACGCGTCCACGCAAATCGGTGGACACGAAAAACGTGCCATCCTGGATGGCCAGGCCCAGCAGATTCTCTTCTTTCGAACTCCACAGCGTTTCGATGTTCAGATCCGGCGTGATGCGGTAGAGCGCCGACTTTTCCACACCCGAGACTTCGACGCCGGCCGCGCCCGGCAGCGCCTGCGAGAGGTCGGGTGCGCCGGGCTGCGCCTTGGGAGGCGCCTTCAAGTCGACCCCGGCTTGAGCGGGTGTGGCCTGGGGCACTCCAGAACGCGTAGCCGAGTCCGCCGTGATGGTGATCGTCGTTGTCATGGGCGGCACGCTGGGCATCGCCGCGGCCGCCGCCGCCGCTGACTGCGCCTGTCTCTGCGCAAGCCCGCCGCCGAGTGCGCCGACCAGCAGCGCGCCATCGCTTAGGACGGCGATCTCGCGGATCTCGGGCAGTGTGGAATGCAGCACAATCGAGGCCCGGTCCTTGGCCGTAATGCGGTACAGATTACCGTTCGGCTCGCTGCCCGCGAGCAGCGCGCCGGAGGCGTCGAAGGCCAGCGCCGTGACGTGCGACTGGCCGGTCTCGTACCAGACTTCTCCCTTGCCTTGAGCGCTGATACGCCAGAGCTTGCCTTCGTCGCCGCTGCCGGCAAACAGAGAACCATCGGCAGCGGTGGCGAGCGACCAGACGTACTTCGCTTTGGTGTCGAACCACTCTTCGGCCTTGCCCGCCGCGTCCACGCGCCAGATCATGCCGCCCGGCGAAGTGGCCGCATATACGGCTCCCCCGGGGGCGGGCGCCAGCGCGAAGATCTCGGGCTGCTGCGCGGTCCAGACCTGCTGGGCTTTGCCTCCGTCTACAGCGATGCGGAACAAGCGTCCCCGGTGGCCGGTGGAGAACCACAACGCTCCGTCGGAGGCCCTGACAACGGACCAGACCGCCGCTTCGCCCGTCGCCGCCAGAAGGTCGGGACGCGGAGCGAGCGCCAGGCGGCCGTCGCGCGTCAGTGCAATTCCGCTGAACCGGCCCTTCAAAAAGTCGGCCCAGGAGTTGCTCTCCCACGCCGCCGGGCCGCTGGCGCTCGCCAGGCAGGATGCCGCGCACAGCAAGGCGGCGGTTCGGAGCGTGTGCGCCGCGCGCGAGCCCCACAGATAAAAGACCTGCATCCTCAATCCTTTACTTCGACCTGAACCGTCTTTGAACCTGTGAAGACGAAATCGCCGCCCGGGAGTTCAAGCTCCGCCACCTTCGCCCCCGGTGTTTGCAAGAGCGTGGAGCGCGCCAGCAGCAGCGTCATGGAAGCAGGCGGCGCGGGCAACGATTCTCCCTGGACTGTCCATGTGGGCGACAGGCGCCACAGCCGCACATAGGCCTTGCGGCTGGTGCGCAGCCCGTTGAGAAACTCCACCAGTTGTTCGGCATTGCGCGGCGGCACGCCGAGGAATTGCCGGTACTCCACGAGGTTGGCGGTGGGCCCGTCGGCGACGGTGATGTTGAGCATGCCCGCCGGCGCTCCCGAAGGAACGGCATACGTCGCCGATTGCTCCACTTCGACGCCGCTGTCTCCGACAAATCGCGCGAAGACCTCGAAACTCTCGCCCGGCCGCACCTCACGATGCGACGTCCAGACGCTGTCCAGACGGAGCTCGCGATGGTCGTTGGAAACGTTGATTTCGACGTTGATGGAACGTACGTTCAGCGCGTTGAAACCGCTCGTCGTGATGGCCGCGACAGGCGCGGCGAGCGCCGCCGCGACGACCTGCGGAGTCCCGGTCTCGGCGCTCCATTCGTTTTCGAATTGCACGTCGGACGCGCCGTCCAGAGCGATCCGGCAAGAGGCCTGGATCGTGGACTGGCCGCTGGTCCGCTCCGTGGCGTCGATCATCGAAAAGACCGCCATCTGGCTGATCAGCGGCGTCAACAGGCGGTCCCGCACCATCTCGAAGTGGTACTTGCGGTCTCCGCCGTTGCCATGCACGCTGATGCTGACCGGGATCATGGGAACGCGCTCCCCGATCCGTCCGCTGATCGCCGTGCTGTAGTCTCCCAGGATCGCGCCCAGCCATTCGCGCGATGTGGAGATCTTGAAGCTGGAATTGAGGCTGGCGAGCAGCGTGACCACCTCGGCGCGCGCGAAGGGCAGCGCGGTTTCACCCGCGCCCAGGAAGCGATGGCCGAAAGCGAAGATGCGGTCTCCGACCACCTGCGTGACCGTGCCGTCGGCGCCGGCGCTGAGGTCGCCCGTGACCAATTGTACGCTGATCATCGAGCCGGGTTCGAGCTTGCCTGGAGCCAGTTCCGATGCTTTCGAAGAGGCCCCGCCAGAGGCGCCCTGGACCGGTTCGAGGCCCGCCGCGCGCAACTGCGGCGCGAAGTGGTCGAGCGTCGAACGGGTGAAGCCGCCCAGCCAGAGCGGCGTCGAAATCTCGAGCAGCCGCTCGGAACCGGCCTGGACCGATACTGGGGCAGGGAACTCGGCGCGGTATTCGAAAGGGTTCGCGCGCGCAACGGTCCGGGCGGGCACTGAAGCGGTGCGCAGCATCTCCTCGATGGGACGAATTCCGGCGATCGCTTCTTTGGAGAATGGAAACGACAGGGCGACGGCTCCAGCGAGCCGGCCGTCCAGGTAGACCGGGCTGCCGCTCATGCCCTGCATGACGCCGGTTTTCTCGAGCGGTCCGCCGGAAAGACGGGCCAGGATGATGTCCTGCTTCGGCCCGGCGTTCTCCAGGACGCCGAGGATCTCGACGTTGAATTCTTCAATCTTCGTGCCGGAGAAGACCGTACGCCCGACGCCGCGCATGCCGGCCTTGATCTCGCTCAGCGGGAAAATCGCCGGCGGACCGGGTGGAGTCTGGGCAAACGAGACGCTCAGGATGCAGAATGCGACAGGGGCCAGGCGGCGTAGCACTGTCTCAATTGTAATCGCGAAACCTCCATGTTTCTTTGAGCTTGCGGTATAGTACGAAAGTAGGCCGTCAATTCGGGCGCGGTAGCCAAGTGGTAAGGCAGAGGTCTGCAAAACCTCCATCACCGGTTCAACTCCGGTCCGCGCCTCCACCCTCAGACCTTCTCTCCGAAGTTTTCCCCTCATCGATCCGGTGTTAGCTGGCGTGAAGACTGGGTTATATTGGCTGAAGAACCCTCCACGTGGGGCGCGGTAGCCAAGTGGTAAGGCAGAGGTCTGCAAAACCTTTATGCGCCGGTTCAACTCCGGCCCGCGCCTCCAATCCTCTCTTTCTTCTTTTCGATATATTGCCGGCAAGTAATTGAAAATAAATGAGATGCTGCGGTAGTTGATTACTGCACGGTTTCACGTGGATTCCCACCCAATCTCTGGAAATCCCCCGATTTCCCGGTCGCCGTGGGCCCAGCGTGGGCCTGGGAGCGCATTGACTCCACGTACTGGCGCTTGTTCTCCTGACGAATTCTGTCGATGCGATCCATCTCTGACTGCTGATGATCCTGGGTACGATGGACATACTTCTGAATCTGTCTAAGTGAAGAATGGCCCAGAACCGAAGCGAGGGTCGGAAGGGGCATGCCTTGCTGAGCCGCCCTGGTTGCGAAGGTGTGCCTCAGGTCGTAGAGCACTAGCAAAAAGGGAGCCCCCCCGGCTTTGCCGGGGGATATTTACTTAATGGTCCTGCAAATCAATGAATTAGGATGCTTTTGTCGTGAGCGCTGCGTGCACCCCAGGGCAGCGACGCTGGAGTGGCCGGGCTCCGCAGAATGTGCAGGGTTGTCGCGCGGAAACTTCACCGTCGTCGCCAAAGAAGCCCGGGCCGGAGGAACTGCTGGCGGCCACAACGCCCGCCAGGGTCGCAATGACGTCGCGACTGTCGAGATTCTATTGCCGGCGGACAATTCCATCAACGAGTTGCAAACTATTGGGTAAGATGGCAGCCATGAACCAATCTGTGTTGTGCGTTGGGAAGTTCGACGCGGATGGATTAGACAAGCTGGAACGGCAACTGGCCATCCAGACCGCTTCGATCAGGCGCTTACGGGACCAAAACCTTGATCAAGGGACTGAGGATGAGGCCGAAACCGCAGCGATGGACACTGCTACCCGCGACGTTATCGCCACCTATGGGCGTGGGATTACCATCGCGCCGCAGGCGGAGTCCCGTCCTCTCATCCCCCTCTTTGAAGCGGACGGCCATGCGGTTCCGGCGGCGTTGAAGGTCGATCACGAAAAGATGGGTTACGACTTTTACTCCGTAGAAGTCATTTTCACGATTCTGCTTCCTAAGGACGAGTACGCGTCTAGCGCGACATTTGATCTTGAGATAACCGACGATGCCACGAACGTGGCGCGGAAGACGCGCCCCATTCAATTGTTCCCGGAAAGGCAGGATAAAGACTACTTCCGGGCAGACTTCGAAGGCGCTGTAGGTATTGATGCGGACATGAAGCTCTCGCTGCCGCTCTCGGTCGCAGGAACGGTGGTGCCGTTTTTGCAGCTTACTCCAGAAGCAAAACTGAAGGCCAAGATGGTGGTGGGTCCCTTCAGTTTTCCGTTCCGAAGGGCCGCGATCGAGGTCACTGGGGAACAGTCGCAGAAAGTTCACTGGGGATACAATCTGCAGAGCACTTTGAAGGGAGCGAATACTTTCAAATCGATGTTGATTCTGAAGGTGGCGAAAGAGACCACAAGAGTCGGATTTGAGGCGGATTTGCAGATCGTTCCCTGCAAGTCGTCGTGGTATTTGATTCGCCAACATCTGCCACCAATCCCAGTGCATGCGCAACTGGTTGTGGAGCTGGCGCGATGAACGACGGTCCCGCCGAGCTTAACGCCGCTTTGGATCGGCTGGATGCCCTCTTCAGCGCGGCACAGGAACCTGAGGAGTATTCTGCGGTGCACGACGAGGCGCTGCAGCTCAGCCATCGAAACAACGGAGTGACTGCCTTTCGGGCAGCGATGATTGCCTTTGATAGTGCGTATTGGGCGGCGCAGGCAGGCGACAAGAGCCAGCTAGCTGCAAACGTCCTGGGACTGGTAGATGAGCTCGCGGGCCTGCCAAGTTCGCTTCCGGAGATCCTGCCCGTGGCGCCGCCAGGCTTGATGGAGCGATTTGTCAGCCTTGTCGATGCCGTGGTGCGGTTGACGGTAAAAGAGCCGGCGGAGAAATGGAGCGATTTCGCGCGGATGATCGAGCAGAGCGTTCCGGTGGACTTTCGTTTCAGCCCGGAACTCTCTGGGGTGGATTGGAAACGGCACACCCTGAAGGCTGCCGGATCGCTGGCAGCGGCTTCTATGCTGCATGGCGATGCGGAGATCGGCGAAGCCCGGTGCAGGAGCGCATTGCAATTGCTTTTGGATGCGGGAGACGAGCTGGACTATTGCCGTTTCAGCCAGCAAATTTATGACTGGGCCAAGGAGTGCTGGGTTGAGCGGCCGGAACTGGTGGTGACGATCGCCAGCCTCCAGACCGTTATTCTGGGACACATAGACAAGTTACGGTGCAAGCACCGGTCGCGGGCCGGACGGCTGTGGGTGGCGCAACTCTTTGATGCAATGCTTGGCCGCTTCCAACGCGACATGGCAGAACCGGTGCTTCCGGCCATTTCTGAGGAGAATGCAGCGGCGGCTGCACCCCTCTTCGAGTTTCTACGAGACCGACTGTTCCAGGCTGTGGAGTGCGGGAAATCGCGATTGCTGTTGGATCAGGTGACTTGGGGAACCGCACCGATAGCGGAGACGGATAGAGCTGCCAAAGCCGGTGCGCAAGAGCGAACGCTCCTGGCCTTGAAGCCAAACGCGACCTCGGATGAGTCGATGGTGCGGCGCGAGATTCAACTATCCAGCCGGTTGCCGATGGTGACCTGGCAGAGCCTCTCGGTGGCTCCCATGGAAGCCGTAAGAGTGCAGGAGCAGGTCGACAATCTGGAAGCGCTATTCGGGGCCAGTGAAGGACTGCAGGGAACGGAACGCACCGCGATGCTTGAAGCGGTCATGGAGGAATTGCGTGAAGGCGAGGTGATCGTCGAATACGCCATTCCCCGGGATACACTCCATCCGGCGCCTTGCATCTACGTTCTGGTCATCACAAAGAATTCGTTGCAGCATACCGTGATCCCTCTCGAGATTCTAAAGACTCCGCCGTTCTACCACGGCGTCATCGGCGCGCTGAGTGTAGGAGGCGCAGAGCCCGTTGAGGTGAGCCCGCTGGGGGAGTTGGTGTTTCAGATGCGCATTGCGATTCAGCGTGGAGATACGCACCAAACTCCGCTTCTTCTCAGGACGCTGCACGGGTTGCTGATCGAGCCTCTAGCGGGCATGGGAGTGAAGCCGGACGAGATAGAGCACCTGCACCTGATACCGAACTCCATATTGCACGCGATTCCGTTTGGTGCGTTGAGGGATGGAGCGGGTTCCTATCTCATCGAGAAGACGGCCCTGTCCGTGGCTCCCAGCGCATCGGTGTGGCTCGAACTGCGACAGGCGTGGACTCAAGAAATAAGCAGCTTCACGGGAATCGGGAATCCGCAACTCGACCCGGCACGGTGGCGGTCTCTGCCAAACACGGCTGATGAGGTCCGATCGGCGTCTGAGAAACTCAGCCCCCTTCCATGCGAATTGTTATTCGGAAAGGATGCAAACCTGGATGCTGTGTCACGAAGCGCGCCAGGATCTTCCATCTTGCACATGGCTTCGCACGGCGATTTCCCGGAATCGAACGCGATCGATATGCACCAGATTCTGCTTACTCCGGGAGAGGCGGACGATGGGCGCCTGACAGCGGAGTTTGTACGCCAGTTGAATCTGCGCAAGACGGGCCTGGCAGTGTTGAGCGTATGCGGCGGAGGTCTGCACCGGGTAGGACCCGGAGATGAGTTGTATGGCCTTGTGCCGGCGTTTCTTGAAGCCGGTGTAGCCAATGTGTTGACGACGCTGTGGTCGGTAGACGATACGATGGCGAAGCTGTGGATGCGGGAGTTTTATAAGACCGTGGCAAAAGCTGGTCCGGCAAAGGCCTTGAAGGCGGCATGCCAAGCGTTCATCGCAGATGGAGCGGAAGTGCGAGACTGGGCAGCTTTTGTGGCGATCGGGGGCAATTAACGAGGAAGCAGGTCTGGGAGAGAACATCTCATCTTCTTCCCAGCCAAATCGGGTTGGCAGATTTGTAACCCTCTCTGTCGTTTCGAACGGGCCAACCGGAGAATGCCCCCGATCTGGTACGGCTGGGTGGGCCGGCCAACGTTGAACTCTCAGTCCCAGACTCTTGCTCGTCGAATCGCTACCGATATTGACGGATATCGCCGCGTCTGGCTTTACACGACAACCTCGGCTGCTGGAGCCGGACTGAGGCCGCGCGCAGGAGGCGCCAGATCGCGTGTCAGAATTGAGGGATGTACAAGCTCGCCTGCGTCATTTTGCTGAGCCTCACCACGATCAGCGCGGCCTCGCTCCTGCCTCCCGAGGAGGATCGTAACCTGGCGCGGGAGATCTACAAGGAGATGGTCGAGAGCAAATCGGGATTCACCACCGGAGAGACCACGAGCATCGCGAGAGCGATGGCGGAGCGGCTCAAGTCAGCCGGATTCCCCGATTCCGATATTTGGGTGGGCGGAGCCAAAGACACCAAGTACAACCTGGTGGTCCGCTATCACGGAACCGGCGCGCGCAAGCCGATTCTGCTGCTGGCTCACATCGACGTCGTCGAGGCGAAGCGAGAGGACTGGAGCATGGATCCGTTCCAGTTCATCGAAAAGGACGGCTACTTCTATGGCCGGGGAACCGCGGACGACAAGGCGCAAGCCGCCGTCTGGATCGCGAACCTGATCCGCTATAAGCGGGAGGGCTTTCGGCCGGATCGCGACTTGATCGTCGCGCTGACGGCTGACGAAGAGGGCGGCGGCCCCTACAACGGCGTGGACTGGCTGTTAAAGAACAAGCGCGAGCTGATTGAGGCCGAATACGCTTTGAACGAAGGCGGCCGTGGCGAAAGTCTCGCTGGGAAGCGGATCGCAAACGACATCGGGTTGGCGGAGAAGACGTACGTCGATTTTCGTTTTGAAGTGCGCAACAAGGGCGGCCACAGTTCGCGGCCGGTGCCGGACAATGCAATCTATCACCTTGCGGGCGCGCTCTACCGGCTGTCGAGCTTCTCCTTTCCGATGCAATTGAACGAGGTCACGCGAGCCTACTTCGGCCAGCTGGCGAAGATCGAAAAGGGCCAGTTTGCCGCCGACCTGGCACAAGTGGCCGAGGGCTCGCAGGAAGCGATGAAGCGGATTGCCGCGCAGTCGCCCGGAATGAATTCGATGCTGCGGACGACTTGCGTTGCCACGCAACTGGAAGGCGGGCATGCGCCGAACGCCCTGCCGCAACTGGCTGCCGCCAACATCAATTGCCGCATGTTCCCGGACGACACGGTCGAGTCCGTTCTCGCGGCGCTCAAACAGGTGGTGGCGGACGATCAGGTTGCCGTGACCATCAACGTGGCCGAAGACAAGGCGCCACCCTCGCCCATGAGGCCGGACATCATGAACGCGTTCAACCAGGTGACCGATTCCATGTGGCCGGGCGTGATCACGCTCCCCAGCATGTCGACCGGTGCATCCGATGGAAGATACCTGCGCGCGGCGGGCATTTCGACCTACGGCATACAGGGATTCTTCCTCGACCGCAACGACGTTCGCTCCCACGGCCGCGATGAGCGGATGGGCGTCGAATCGTTCTATGAGGGGCAGACATTCCTGTACGAGCTGGTAAAGAAGCTGTCTAAGCCGGGGGAGTAGTCGAGGCCCAATCACCATCGGCTTGTCAGCCTTCGACATGGAGAAGGGCCACCGCAAGATGGATAGCCGCCGCCGTGGATCACTAGTCTGAGATATGGCGGTATCGGAGGAATTGCCCGCTCCTGCATTCGGTGGAGCCCTGCCGGTTGGTTAACTGAAAGATGTCACGTTCGGCTTGGGCTGAGTAGGCCGTCCCATGCTGCACTCCCAGCCCAAGGCATTTGCTTCCCGAGTAGCTCCCGATATTACCCCTTATCGCCGGTTGTCACGGGGCACCCCGTTAGTGTCTTGTTGGGAGGTGCTTCGGGCGTGCCTACTTTCCTACCACCAGCACGACGAAGGAACCCGGCTTCATCGTCCGCTTGGCGCGTCCACCCGGTTCGGCCGGCGGAACCACGTCGAATTCGGCGGCGGGCAGGAAGACCTTTTTCGTTACCGGGTCCAATGCCAGGGTCTTGGCACTCTGCTGCGTTTGGACCGCTCCGACGTCTTCATACGTATCGGCTGATACTTCGTGGAAAACGGCGAGCGTTCCTTCTCCGCTGGACGCAAATATGAGCCGCGTATCCGGGTCAAACGCCGCCGCGTCGACACCCTTACCGATCGGGAAATGAGCGACGACTTTCCCTGTGGCGGCATCCATCATGACCATCTGTGGCTCCTCACGGCAGCCGATGAACAGGCGATTGGTGGCAGAATCGATGGCGAGCCCGGTTGGAGTTTTCGCAACGCCGATTGGGAATCGATTCCTGATGGCAAGGGACTTCGCGTCGAAAGCCACCACCTCCGCCTTATCTTCAAGATTGACATAGAGCAGGCCGTCGCGACCGCTCACCATTTGTTCGCCGGCGCCTTCGACCTTGACCGTGCCGACGACTTCCAGTGTCTCGGCATCGATCGCCGTGATGTCGTCCGAGCCATGGTTGTTAGTGAACACACGCTTCGACGCTGCGTCGTAGTAGATGCCGTCCGGGCCCTTGCCCACGTCGATCTTCTTGATCAAGTGAAGGTCGGACGGGTCGAAGACGGAGACCTTGTCCTCTTTTCCATTGCTCGTGAAGCCATGCTTGAACACCGAGGCGATGGCGATCCCGTGGACTCCAGGCGTATTCGCGATGGTGCCAATGAATTGCCCGTTGTCGGCGTTCAACACCTCCACTTGCGTGGCATGCGAGACATACAGTCGCCGCGCCGTCTCGTCCAGCGTGATGTAGTCCCACCCGCCAGCTCCCGCGATTGGATAGCGCGCCTGGATCTTATAATCTGTTGCGCCCTGCGCGAGCAGCGCCGCGGCGAACAGCCCGACTGCGGTCGTTCTGATGTAGGTCATACTGAGTTGTTCCTCTTCTTAACTATTCGCGGGCGCCTGATCGACGTAGGCCGATGATTTTCCGCTCTTCCGCAATTCAAAGCCGTCGATAACCACGCCGTCGGCTGAGCGTGCGACATAGTTCAGTTTCTCCGGCGCGACTTCGATCACCTGGTAGCACTGCATCTTATCGATTACCTTGGCCATGAGCTTGCGATTTGGTTCGTCGATCTCGTACATCTTGGGACCGCTCACGGAGATCGCGTAAATGATGCCTGGCGCGCTGGGGTCCACGACTCTGCCTTGCATGACCTTGTGACTGCGGCTGTAAAGATGATCGTGACCGAGCAGGACCAGATCGACGCCGTATTTCTCGTAAAGCGGACCGAGCGCCGCGCGCATCTCCTGATAGTCGCGGCCTTTGGCCATGGCGTAGAGCGGCTGGTGCTGCAGCACGATGGTCCAATGATTCGGGTTGTTTGACAGAGTCTTGGTCAGCCAGGCGAGCTGGGCATTCCAAATGCGTTGCTTGGCGGCCAGGTCGAATGCTTCGTTAGCGAAGACATTCACATCGACGACGACGAAGCGCACGCCCTGGTAATCCATGAAGTAGCTTTGGCCCTTCATCTCGGGAGCGTCGGGCCCATTATCGGGCAGGGCGAACAGTTGGTGCCATATCGGTGACACGCTGAGCACGGACTTTGCCTCGGGCGAGCCGGGAGTGCGGTGCAGATCGTGATTCCCGACCACCGGGAGGCTCGGGATTGTGGCCGTAACGAATCCTTGCGCGTCGCGCCACTCGTTCCACAAACGGACGTCATGACCTTCCGCGACCAGGTCGCCCGCGCTGGCTATGAAACGTGCGTCCGGAGCCGCGGCATACGCGGCGCGGATGGTTCGGGACCAGAGAGACTTGATACTGTTCTGCGCGTCTCCGACGTACAGGAACCGGAAAGGCGCGGAGGTGGCGTCGGCCGTGCGGAACGCGTTCCACTCGCTCCAGCTCTTGCCGTCGCCGCCGCCGACGCGGCACAGATAGCGCGTGCCCGCATCGAGGCCCGTGAACGTGACCGCGTAATGGCCGGGCTCGTTCGCGTCCGCCGCCGTCACCACACCCTGCACGGTCGTGGCGGACGCCTCGAAGTTCGGATGCGCCGACATTTTGGCCACCTGGCCCTGCGCCGAGGTCAACGTGGCCGCAGTCTCCCACGTTACCGCCTGAGTCGTGGCGGGATCGCCAGACCAGGTGAGGATCATGCGCTCGGGGACGTGTCCGGCCTGTGCGGGAGTGGTTGGCGCGCCGAAGAGACGAACTGCGGGGGACGCACCGAATACGGCAAGACGCAAAGCTACCCGGCGTGAGAAAAGTGGGGTGTTCACTGTGACGAACTCCTGTTTCGATAAGAAGAACTGCGATCCGGCGGCGAGGCGCGAGCTCTCCGCGTGGAAGCGGTCCGGTTAGAAATCCGTTCGGAGCATGAACTCGATGCGACGCGGAGCGCCCGAGCCGGTCGCGCCGTCGTTGACGATGCTCGTGATGCGCCCGAAGCTGGACGATGACGAGGTGCCTGAGGGGTTCGAGAAGATCGGATGGTTGGCCAGGTTGTAGGCCGTTGCGCGCAGGTTGAACGCCACTTTCTCCGTGAGTTGGAACTTGCGTTGCAGGGTTGTGTCGAATTCCAGGGCGCCTGGGCCGTTGCCCATGTAGCGTCCCAGGTTGCCCCAGGTGTACGTTGCCGGTGTCGAGAATGCCGCCGGGTTGAACCAGTTGTCGATGGTCTGGTTCGCGGCGTAGATGTCCTGCCCCAATACATAGTTGGGCCGCTGGCTGGAGGTGTTGCCATCCAGCATCACGGCCGCCTTGCGGCTGGTGGTGATGTTGACCGGCAGACCCGTGCGCGCGCTGGCGATGCCCGCGAGTTCCCAACCGCCAAGTACGGCGGCGGCGGGCCCGCTGCGGGCGAAGGCCTTACCTTTGCCGAACGGCAGTTCATAAACGGCGTTGGTCGTGAAGTAATGCCGCACGTCGATGCTGGTGCTGCTGCGGTCGCAGGCGCGGCAGGACATGTCCTGGAAGCTCACGGATTCGCCGGCGCCGAGGGAGGCGTCCGTGATGCCGTGCGACCACATGTAGTTGCTTTGCAGCATCAGGCCGTCCTTGAAACGGCGATGGATCTGTGCCTGCAGCGCGTTGAAGTTGTTGTTGCCCGTGTTGGCCTTCTCCCCGAACGAGCTGAACTGCGAGAGCGGGCGCAAGCGGGTCACAGGGTCGAGCAGATTCTCCGTGTACTTGTCGAACAGGTGGTGTCCTTCGGAGCCCAGGTAGCCGACTTGGGCGATAAAGCCCTGGCCCAAGTCCTGCTGAATCATGAAGTCATAGTTGTTGTAGGAGCCGTCCTTGCGGTCGCGAGCGACTGCCTTCGGAGAGTAGAGCGCGTTCTTAGGATTCACGAACGAGTCGAGCGGGAAACTGAGGTTCGGGGTGTCGGAGCTGGTCCACGAGTAGCGCGGCACGAAGCTCTCAGCCGGGTCGCTGAAGTCGTCGTTCTGGTTCTGGCCGTAGTAGATGCCAAAGCCCGTGCGAATGGTCGTCTTGCCATGCAGGAATGCCGGCGCCCAGGACAGGCCCGCGCGCGGGCCGAAGTCCGTTGTGTTGGGGGCATAGTAGGGAGTTCCGGGCGGGCAGAAACCGCCGCAACCGGTGATATCGACGACGGCCGAATGGTTGTGGATTTCATGCACGACGGAGTAGAACTCATAGCGCAGGCCCAGGTTGAACGTCAGGTTTGGAGTCACCTTGAACTCGTCCTGCGCATAGCCCATGTACATCGTGTGGCGGCTCTGCGCGATGCCCTCGCCCTGGAGATAGCTGGCGGAATCGGCAACGTTGTTGATGAAATCGCTATTGCTGGCGTAGGTGATGGATTGCGTGGTGATGGTGTTACCCGAATTGTCGAGCATGACGCGGCGCACATCGACACCGGCCTTGAAAGTGTGGCGACCGGCAATCTTCGTGATGTTCTGGATAAACGAAAGCGTCGTGCCGACCTCGGTGTCCAGGGAATTGCTGCTCAATCCGTCAAAGCCGGAAGGGCTGGTGGCAACGGGGGAGGTGCCATAGGTCCAGTTGTGGTAGTCGACGTGATTCCAGCCGAACTTGGTCTCGCTGATGAGGGTTGGCGAAACCAGCTTCTGATATTCGACGGCGAGGTTCTGTGGGATCACAGGTACAACATTGCGCGTGCCGAGAGCGTCCTGCGGAGTGTCCGCGTAAGCGTTATCGATGTTGTAGCGCACGTACATCGAGTCTTTGTCCGTGAAGCGGTAATCGAAGCGCGCCAACCCGGAGTCCTCGCGAATTGCGTCGTTCTTGACCAGGGTCACCTGGTCGGAGATGTCGTCCACCGGCGATTGGCCAACCGGATAGGGACTGACCAGCGGGGCCATCGCGGGCGACTTGGCCAGAACGCTCGCGCGGAACGCAGCGTTGGGAACGAAGTTTATGAAGCTATGCCCCAGGTGCTGGTCGAGCCCTTCAAAGTTCGTGAAGAAGAACGCCTTGTTTTTCACGATTGCGTCACCCAGGCTGGCGCCGAACTGATTCAGCGTGAACGGCGGGAGTGTGGCTCCGTCAAAAGGCGAGCGCGAATCCAGCGCATCGTTGCGAACGGCATAAAACGCGCTGCCATGCATGTCGTTGGTTCCGGTTTTGGAAACCACATTGACCTGCGCGCCGGCAGCCGAGCCGCTCTCGGCGGTGTAGACGCCCGTGGTGACGCGGAATTCGGAGATTGCGTCGATGGCAACCGCGAGGCGCGTGTCGGATTTCATGGTCTGTTCCTGCACGCCCGTGGCGTCGATGCCATCCAGAGTTACGTTGCCGTCATCCAGCGAGTGTCCGTTGAAACGCACGTTGCGCTGCGATCCGTCGCTGTAGTTGATCGCGCCGTTGGCCAGCAAGGATAGCTCGGCCCAGTTGCGGCCGCTGATCGGCAGTTCTTGCATCTGCTTCGCATCGACGACTTCGCCGACTTCCGCGTTGGCGCGGTTCAACCCCTCGAGCGAGGCCACGACTTCGACTCTCTCCGTGGAGGAGCCGACTTCGAGTCGCGCATCGACCGTTCGAATCTCGGAGAACTGCATGACGATGTCACTCACCGTCACAGGTCGAAAGCCATCTTTGGCGATCTGCACTTCGTATGCGCCGACCGGCAGTGAAGAGAATTCGTAGATGCCGGCGGACCCGCTCAGCGTCTCGCGATGCAGCCCGGTTGCGGGTGATTTCAGGGCGACGTGCGTGCCTGCCACGACACCGCCCGACGCATCGGTAATTGTGCCACGAATGGTGGCGCGGTCCTGGCCATATGACAGAGTGGCCAGTAGAAGCGCCGCCAAAAAGAACAGTGAGCGTTGAATCTTAGCTTTCATGTGAACCCCTGAAGGACTATCTGCCGACTGCGAGCACGCCCGTTTGCGGCAGAAGCGGCGGGCCGAGAATGAGAGGAGACCTGGAATCTTGATCCCTAAGCGAGACATTGGTGAATGGCTTCACTTGTCAGGATTGACCACGCAAATCAATGGGAGATTAAGGTCTCAATACAACGCCGTGAATCATTGTGATGGATGCCGTTAATCGCGGCGCTCCAGTTTGAATTCATGCTCCAGCAGCAGTTGAAACCTGCACGGGTGTCCTTGTGGTTACCATGGCGATCAGACGCACGAGTGCCGCTGCACCGGCGGCATTATTCAACGTTATATGGGCAAGATCAGCGGACCGCTGCTGGACCGCATCGACCTGCACATCGAAGTGCCAGCGGTGGCGTACCAGGAACTGCGCGGCAAAGAGACGGGCGCTACCTCGGCCGAATTGCGCGAGCGGGTTCTGGCAGCCCGCGCGATTCAAATGGTGCGCGGGTCGATCAACGCCACGGCCCCGGCCGGGAAACTACGGGAGATCTGCCCGCTGGACGCCGCCGCAGAGAAGACGCTCGAAATGGCAGTGCGTCGGCTTGCGCTGTCTGCCTGCGCTCACGACCGCATCTCAAAGGTCTCCCGCACCATCGCCGACCTGGGCGGGAGCGAACAGATTCAGGCTAAACATATCGCCGAGGCGATGCAGCACCGGTCGCTGGGCACGAGTATTGGAAGTGAGGCGCTGTCGTCGCGCAGAGCCAACAATCCTGCGACGAGTAAAGTCCCGGGGAGCCGTGAGCGGATCCGAAGCAGTCCGGCTCGAGAATTGGGCTTTGAGCATACTCTCCCTGGATTCTGGATTAGACGTATGTTGATAAATAGCGCATGCGTACTCCTCGCGACCGACTGAAGGCTCTCTTTTATGTGTGCTTCGCATTCGCGGGCTCCCGCCCCGGCGCCGGCGAACGACGGCCCTTCCCGCAGAGGCTCGACGAACACCGTAACTCGTGCGACCTTGGAGAACAATCCGCAGCGGGCTTTGCTCCGCATGATGCGGTGCAGTAGAGACCGTTTCCTCCTGCCTGCCGCTCGCCCTTCGCTTTCCCCAGGGTTGGCGCTGCGTTGTCGCGCAAACTAAGTGAAGGCCCAGCCTGCGGCCCGGACAAAGTGGGGCCTAGACATCGTTAGGACTCTATGTCCTTCGACGAGAGGCGGAGAGCAGACGCCCGAGAAATCATCAGGAGTAGCGGGCGAATCTACGAATCGGAGCAGCGTAGGATCTCCCACGTACGCAAAACTTGATATCGACCGCCATAGCCGGACGAGTACTTGAGATCAAAGAGCTGGGACCCCTTCATGCAGAACGGCGCATCGAGCACGAAAACGCCACTTTTGAAAGGAATGCGAACGTTCGGTCCATGCGGAATATCGATGTTCTTGCGGACGCCGGGACCCACGTAGAGATGCTCAGTGATGAAAGCTCGCCGGTAGCTGCGGAGGATGTTGCGCAAGGCCGCGCTGACTTCCGCGTTGGTCAGATGTTGCAACACCTGGCGCACAACACAAGCGTCAGCCGGCGGCAAAGAATCCTGCGTTATGTCCGCGCAGACAAAGCGCACTTTGTCTGAACCGAAACGTTGTTGATTCCTTTCAACGACCTCCTGGACTACGTCCACCCCGATGTATTGGGAGACGCCGGGCGCAAGACGAATACCGACATTACAGTCGCCGCAACCCAGATCGGCGAGGGACTGGATGTTACGTTCTGCCAAGATCTCCATAAGACGCGCGGCGTATTCCTCGGCATATTGCCCGTAGGAGCCCTCACCGGAACACACGTCGCCGGAGAAGGATCCCCAAACATTGTGTCTATAAATACTGCTAAAGACCTCTCGGATACTTTGCTTACTATATTCGTGTTGTGTTCTGGTGATTTTCCACGCACGGTACCGCATGAGCAGTGCTTCTGAAATGAGAGCCCTGCCAAATTGCTTAAGCTTGCCACTGAGATTCATAGACTTCTTGCTGCTCGTTTCAACGTGTTGGGGAACCAAGAAACGAAGTTGAACTTGCTGCTTCATCGCTTTTGCTTAATCTAGCCGAAAGCAGGGTCATCTCGACACCTCTCTTGTGGTCAAGATTTCTACGTTAGTTCTTCGCTACGCAACTCAGTTAATGCCGGCAAATTCGAGTCCAGGAGAGGACGACTTGAGAATACCTCAATCGTCCTGACGATGAATCCTGCGAAACATATCCGAACGGGTCCGGCTCGAACGCATGATATCTATAACGCGAAATAAGTGTCTGCGGAGTTTACTTGCTTTGCATGACTGCACAATGTCGCTCCGTGGATTTGGTCCTTCCCTGTCTCCAAGACTGCTGAAGAGCATCTCATCGGCGATACTCGTCACCGGCGGTTACCGCCCGAGGTATGCACGGGCAGAATAAGTCCTGCCACACTAGATTTCAATTCGCAAACTGTCTTGCGCGTGATCCTTATGTCGCGCGCACGTCACGAATGCACGGACATCCGGCTTCGCCCTCAGGTTCCGGCACTCCGCAGGAGACGATTCCGATCGCGGGAGTAACAATCCGGCGCTGGAAGGGGCATAGCAATTGAATCTGAAGATTGGCTGAAAGATTCCGCGCCACTGCCCCACGCCCTCGTTCGAGTGGCAGACGTTTCAACATGGCCGCGACAGGCGAGTTGGCGGGGTGAGTTGCAGGTCCGAGGGAAGACTGCTCTGCACCCGGGGCGAGCACAGTGCTTCCAAGGGTGGCGTCAAACCCGGCCGGCGTTTTTGTCGTAAACGTGTACACGTACTCGCCCGGGTTGACTTCCTGCAATGTTCCGCCCTGATCGTAAGCTGCCTGCACGGCGGAAACGCCGTTGGGCGCCTGCTTGACCGAGGTCGTGTAGGCGACGTATTGTTCCTGTGCCTTCGGCAAGACGGCGATCACCAGCCCCACCTCGATGGACCCAGCCGTTTGAACTCCCGTTATGTTCAAGGGCCCGCCTGCTGGATCCTTCAGCGCGAAATCCACCCGGATGGTTCCGTCCGGGGCGATATTCGCGCTCTTCATCTTGGCTACGACTCCCGGCGTGAACGACAAGTCGTGTGCTTGCAGGACATAGTTCGCCTTGTCATGCACAGTAAAAGGCGATTTCGAGGCGCCAGCCACAAGGATTGCCAGCAACAAAGCCGCAAATCACACTAAGTACCGCTTGCGAATTGTTGGAATTCTCTGCATAAGTACCTTACCTGCCCGTGGGAATCAACCTCTGCTTGCGCGTGGCAATTGAGCAACCGAAAAGCTAACGGTCGATCTGTTGCAAAACTAGGCATTTGCGGGCAGATTGCGGACAATCGAGTGCGTGAAGTTGCGTAACTGCGGTCCTGTAATGTGACATTTGCCGCTGGATCGGCGAGTAGAAGCTCAGCCGTGATCAATGCCCCAATCGATATCTCCCCGTGCCCTTCTTCCCTGACTCGATGTCCGGTCCGTTTGTAGCCTCGCTGCTTGCACAGTGAACGTGGTTGCCAAACAGAGGAGACCTTTCGGAACGAGGGGAATCCTCGGAGGGGCACTGCAATTGGCTGCCGATATCACCAGATATCGCTGCGTTCGCCCTGCGCCCAGGTCCTGAAGTAGAGGTAAACAGCGTGGTCGTTGGACATTGGGCGACACCACCGTCCCGGTCACGACATTCTCGATGGAAAATGCCGGAAACGACTCTCCCAATCGGTCAAAGGACTAGCCCGCGGCATCGCAATCGAAGGCCCAACCACGTGCCCATGCCGGCCTAGCACCTTTGCGTCTGAGGGCGGAGAGAACCCGACGGGGCTCCCCCAAGTCGCTCCAGCCCAGGTCGTCGCACGGCAGTACCGCGAGTTCGTCGGGACAAGCGGCAAGCACTTCATCGGAAAAACTGCTCGAACGAATGCGCGAATAGATTGCAAGCAGGGCTGATGGTTCCGCCGGGGTACTAAACGCTGGACGATACGATTCAAACGAATCGAGTAGCTTTGGAAGCGCCCGGCGAATGAGGTGCAAAAAGGAACTCACTCTGCCAACCATGACAAAGCTGTTCCAAAGGCAACCGCGCTTCATCAACGCCGAAGCAAGGCTGAGCGACGGTTTCTCCCAGAAGCGGCCGACTCTGAGGACTGGGTCGGCGCCAATCCCCGTAGGGGTGACAGGTTCGATCCAGCCGTAAGCAACTTCTGGTGCATCTGGCACTATGCCCAGCAATACCACGGGTCCGGGAGGGCATTCGGCCGCCTCGAAGGCCAACTTGACACAAGCGGTAAACGCTTCCTCGTCGGCAAAATGATGATCGCAAGGGAAGAACGCGACAACCCCTCCTGGGTCCAGTTCGCGCAAACGCATCAGGCTATATACTATCGCCGGCGCCGTGCCCTGGTTCCGGGGTTGGATCAGCAGGGACGAGGTGCGCGATGCGAATCGCCGATCGGCGTAAAAACGCTCGTGCGATTTCGTCACGACCACACAGGTGCGCTCGGGGGCGACCGATTTCCAGGTCCTGGATCGCGTCTGACCCAAAAGGGTGTCGTGCCCCATGATGGTGCAGAACTGCTTAGGCCGGTCGTCTCCCGCAATCCTCCTCGTGAGTGAGAGTAGGCGCTTCCCGTCACCTCCGGCGAGAATCACGCCCCAGCGGTGCTCGGATGCCTGTCTCCATCCGCCATCTATCGGAGTCGGCTGTGGTGCGCTATAACTACCGTTCATTCAACCACGCTTCCCTTCCTGTCCGTGCGATATCCGAATCCCCGACAGAGCATGCGCGCGGGACGTCTGCAGTTCCGAACGGCACCCTCATACGCTGCGAATTGATTCTTTTGGGCGGCCCTCTGTATCAGCGACAGTTCGACCAGCGACACTACGCCGCCCCGTCGAATTGCCTCATCCGAATTGACTGCCTGGCGGCGGGCCGGGTGCCCAATCTTCTTTATCAACGCGAGCTTGACCCGAGATTCGGGCTTCCAGGCGAGCGCCCTCGCGCTGCTGCGCTTGCTTTACAAGATCTTTTTCATCCCCATAGTCGAGCGCCCATTCGGTTGGGAATCTATCCCTTCGCGATGCCTGGTCCGGATGTTGTTTTGATGACCCCACGATGCCTCCTTTAAGCGGCAGTTTCCTGTCCGCAACGACTCTTCCGCCGGGAGTCGATCCTCTTCTGCAGGCCCACGCTGGCAGCTGCGGGCAACCAGTTACGAGTAAGCGGGAGGAGCAATTTCCGCCCTCTTCAATTGCAGGCCACTGGGAACCCGCGTCTCCCTGCGCGATTATCGGCGGCGGGTCCTATGTCGCAGTCGCTAAAACATGGGCATGCTTCCTTCCGGCCCCACGAATAGGGCCATCACGCCCATGCGGGTCCAGCGATACCTAAACTCTTGGCCCGGAGTTCTGCAATTAGGAACTGAACCTGCGCTCTAGAAGCCCGTGGAAGGAACTCCCACCGCTCCATTGAAGAAGGTTCCTTGAACGTGATCCAACCGCACAATCGTCGATGTGCGGGGACTCCCTCTAGTTCAACGCAAGTGAATGGCCGGAATCGAAGAATCCGCCCTCCTCCGAGGAATGGTTTGAGTTCTATTGATTCGAAGGCACTTCAGATCGCTCCAACAAGACCCTCGCGTTGCACTGCCGCATCGCTGGCTGACTCTGGTAGCCAAGCGAGCAGTAGTAATGACACGCCTACGACTTAAATGGATACTCAGGTTGGTAACTCTTACCGTGTCGGTTTGCCCCCAGTCGGACGAGGGCACCAAGAACGGCTCTGCCGCACTTTCGGGTCGGATACAGGTTGAGGTGGAGACCGCCCATCGCGATACGCAAGCTTGCAGGGATTCGGATCTGCCTCCCCTTCGGGTTCCCGTCTTAGTTGCTCCGGCCGATCCTCCAGAAACTTCTCCAGTTCAGTCTTCAGGTCGGTGACATTTCGCTTGAACCATGCTCGACCGTTGCGGAAATGCTTGACGCGGTTCAGGAGCTTGCCCGCCAACTCCCTTTAGCCTTGCTCCGACCAAGCCAAAGTGCAGAGGTCAGCGCCGAGTCGTTGTGCAGCCTCTTTCTGCGAAAGGCCCAGTCTCGCGCGATGCCGGACCGCAGCCAGCCCCGCCCGTTCGCTTGAGGCGGCGGATTGTAGCAACGTGAATCGGCACATTTTTCAGGCGGTCCATGATTGAATCCCCACCCAAACTTCTCTGCCAGAAACGGCCTTTCATAACGGGCGTGCTTGGTCAAACAGCAGCCGCCCTTCAACGAGTTGACTCTGAGGCGAATCTGATCAAAACTAGGGCCAAAAGAGGCGATCCCGCCTGGTTGCTCAATCCTTAGCACCCAGGCCGGTAACCAGTAATCCACCGACTCAGGATCGTGATGCTACCCGCCGCCGTTTTGCTTGATGGGCTCTAAGCCCTGAGTTAAGGTCCGCATGGCGATAATGCTGGATGACGCCACCGACCCCCAAGGTCTCCGATCTATGCCGCGCCTGTCGAGGGTGACCTCTCGGAGACTGCCGGCCGGCGGCCTTGAAGCCGCCGCGACTCACTCCGTTCCAGTCGACCCTCCGCGAGGCAAACAGCGCATGCTCGTTTGTGTTTTCAGTGCTGGTCGGGGTGTTCTTTGGTTACTACCCGGCGCAGAAGGTGGCGTCCTTGGATCCGATTGAGGCGCTGAGGTACTAATGGGCTGACTCAAATGCCTCGTTGGGGAGTCCGTCATAATCAGTCAGTGGGGCGGGAAACAAAATGCGATGGATTTTAATTGTGTCGATGGCTGCGGCTTTGGCGACTCGCAGTTTGGCGGCAACCGACGCGCAGTGCAGTGGAATATTGCAGCGTGCGCTGGATGCCAGGAATCCGCAGACAAGGAAACAGGCGGTCGTCGCGCTGAGTCTGACGTCTGAGCGCGGACCGTTGTTTAACCAGCTCGAGCAGATGTTGCAGGACAAAGACGTCGATGTGCGGCAAGCCGTGGTGGCCAGCTTGGCGGACGTGAAGAGTGAGCGCGCCACGGCGGCGCTACACAAGGCCATGGAGGACGCCGTGCCTGAAGTGAGTTTCGCCGCGGCCAAAGCACTGTGGGCTCGTCATGACCCCATTGGTAGGGCCGGGCTGTTGGCGGTTCTCGCAGGGGAAAGCAAGAGCTCATCCAGTTTCTTCTCCAAACAGAAACGCGATGCCCTGCGCATGATGCACACGCCGCGGACCGCGTTCCTGTTTGCCGCGCAGGCGGGTGCTGGCTTCGTTCCGGTGCCTGGATTGGGCGAAGGTATTGCTTCCATGCAGGGGATCCTCGCGAACTCGGGAGTCCTGGGACGCGCCTCGGCGGCTTTACTGCTGGGTGCTGACAGGGATCCCGCAACCATCGACGCGCTCAGGGACGCGCTGTCCGACAAGGATTCGTCGGTTCGGGCCGCTGCGGTGCATTCCATCAGTCTGCGAAACGACCCTGCTTTGAAGAAAGAACTGGAACCGCTCTTGCAGGACGACAATGAGTCCGTGCGCCTGCGTGCAGCCGCGGGTTACCTGAGATTATCCGCGATTGAGGCCGGAGCCAGGATGAAGAAGCGCTCGACTGCGGTCCCGTCGCCTGGCGCGCAAGACCATAAGAAATAGTCTGAATGCGCTGATTGTGATCAACGTACCGGAGCCTCTCACTTCTTGGCATAGAGGGGAGCCCTGCTCGTCGGCTGAACTTTAGGGTATCGACAATGACGGAACGCGGGAATCCGGTGATGCCGGCGTGCTGGTCAAACAGTTTGGTTGATCATCGCAGATTCGTGCAGAGAGGCGAGCCCCGTTTCGAGGCGGTCGGTGATGGCTCCTGGAGCATTACTCGCGCTGGCACCGGTTCCCGCCGTCAAAGTCCAGCCATTCTCCTCAAGTACAACTCTTAGCCTAAGGCTTGTCTTGCCTTTAGCGATGCCCGGCAAGGCGCATGGGCATCGTCGGACGGCTTGTAGTCCCCACCACCCCCGAGGTAAGGTCCACATGGCTGCCGATATTGCCCAATAACGCTCATGACTACGAGGAATGAAGTGAATGAGTTGGCTGTAGTGAACCGCGCTGCGGATTGGCAACGGCTGAAGGCGTTGGGAAAGCAGATCAATCAGCCCAGGCTCACGTGGGCCCACTGTGTGCCTAGATAAGTCAGTTGCCCATAATACCTTGACGCATAAGGAGTAAGCTGCAAAACGGACAGGTCTGCAAAACCTTTATGCGCCGGTTCAACTCCGGCCCGCGCCTCCAGCCCTGATAGACAACCAGGGCCTTCCTAATTCCCAGTCCAGCTACCCTCACAAACGCCAAAACTACAGATGGCTCTCCGATTGGTGTTCTGATATGGGGAGGCGGTTTTTGTCCAGCTATGAAGTTTCCTCGCTCGATCTTCCGTTCCCTTTACGTTCAAGTGCTGCTGGCGATTGTTGCAGGAGTCCTGCTCGGTGTGTTCGCGCCCGCGACCGGGACCGCGATGAAGCCGCTCAGCGAAGCCTTCATCAAGCTGATCAAGATGATCATCGCGCCGATCATCTTCTGCACCGTTGTGCTCGGCATCGCCGGAACGGAAGACCTGAAAAAAGTGGGCCGGACCGGCGGGCTCGCGCTGATCTACTTCGAGACGCTTAGCACGCTTGCGCTGATCCTGGGGCTCACCGTCGTGAACGTGATCCGGCCCGGCGTGGGAATGAACGTCGATGTGCGCAGTCTCGATCTCGGCGCGGTTTCGTCCTATGCGGCTCCGGGAAAACTGCAAACCACCAAGGATTTCCTGCTAAACATCATTCCAAACACGTTTTTCGACGCCTTTGCGAAAGGCGAAATCCTGCAGGTGCTGTTCCTCGCCGTGCTGTTTGGCATAGCGCTGCAGAGGCTCGGCGCGCGGGGGAACCCGCTGTTCAAGGCGATCGAAAAGTTCGCCGGAATCCTCTTCGCCATCGTTAAGATGATCATGCACGCGGCGCCCTTTGGAGTGTTTGGAGCGATGGCGTTCGCCATCGGTTCTTATGGCCTGCGCAGCCTGCTTCCACTGATCAAGCTCCTCGGAACTTTCTATGGGACTTGTCTTGTTTTCATCTTTATCGTGCTCGGACTGGTCGCGCGCCTGCACGGTTTCAGCATCTTCCGCTTTCTGCGCTACATCGGCGAAGAACTGTTGATCGTGATGGGAACGTCGTCGTCCGAAGTCGTGCTGCCGCGCATGATGGACAAGATGGAGAGTCTAGGGGCGGGGCGCTCGACGGTCGGCCTCGTGATCCCGACCGGCTACTCCTTCAACCTCGACGGGACTTCCCTTTACCTCACGATGGCGGCCATATTTATCGCCCAGGCGACGAACACGCCAATGACCCTGGTGCAACAGATCACGCTGTTGGCCGTGCTGATGCTGACTTCCAAGGGCGCGGCGGGCGTAACGGGAAGCGGGTTCATCATCCTGGCGGCGACGCTGTCCGCGGTCGGCAACGTTCCCGTCGGCGGACTGGCGCTGATCCTGGGCATCGACTTCTTCATGTCGGAAGGGCGGGCGCTCACCAACGTGATCGGGAACGGCGTGGCCACCATCGTGGTGGCGCGCTGGACGGGAGATCTGGATCTGGCTGAACTCGACCGGCGGCTGAGGGCGGGTCCGGCTCCAGACGCCCTGGAGCCGGTCGCGGTCCCGAGCCATGGTTGACAACGACCGAAGCCGATCTGGAGATCGGCGATCCCAGGGGGTCAGTCCCGGAACCATTCCGATGGTTTCCAGAACGGGCCGTACTGCTCGTACCGGCGCAGCAAGCGTTCGAGGATCTTCCGCTTGCCTGTTCTGGAGGCGTAAAACATAGGCCCTCCGCGCCACGCGGGGAAGCCGTAGCCGAGCACGTAGACCATGTCGACGTCCACCTCGCGCTGCGCGACGCCCTCTTCGAGTAGTCGGCCTCCTTCATTGATGAGCGCGTCGAGGCAACGCTCCACAATCTGCTCCGGGGAGAAGCGGCGTTGCGGAATTGCCATTTCAGCGGCGTACAAACGAAGCTGCGCCTCAACGTCCGAATCCGGCTCCGGCTTGCGATCGGCGCAATAAAGGTGCCAGCCGGCGCCCGACTTCTGACCTAGACGCCCCTGCCCGACGAGCCGGTCTTCAAACGTCTCGGCGTCGAGATGTGCGATCCCCGCTTTCAGCGCCATCTGTTTCATTCGCCAGAACACGTCGAGCCCCGAGAGGTCGCCCACGGCCAGGGGCCCCATGGCCATGCCCCAATCCACGAGCGCGCGGTCGACGTCCCACGGCGCCGCACCTTCTTCGGCGATGGATACCGCCTGCGCCCGGTAAGGCTCGAACATGCGGTTTCCGATGAATCCGAACGCGTTGCGAGAGACCACGGCCGTTTTCTTCAGGCGGCGCGCCAGCGCCATGGACGTGACGAGCACCTCAGCGTCGGTGGCGTCGCCGCGTACCACCTCCAGGAGTTTCATCACGGGCGCGGGGCTGAAAAAGTGGAGGCCGACCACGCGTCCCGGCCGCTGGGTGCAGCGCGCGAGCGCGTCAATGTCGAGCGTCGAGGTATTGCTCGCCAGGATAGCGCCGGGCCGCGCGACCTCGTCCATCTCCACGATGACGTCCTTCTTCAAATCGAAATCTTCAAACACGGCTTCAATGATCAGGCCGCAGCGTTCGAAGCCGCTCCAATCCCGGACGGGCGTAATCAACGCGAGACGCTTCTCCGCCTCTTGCGCCGTGATCCGCCCTTTTGCGGCCTGGCCCGCCAGCGCTTTGCGGATGCTCGCCATGCCCCGCGCCAGCGCATCGGGATCCGCATCCCTGAGCAGGACGGGGATGCCTGCGGCGGCAAAACACTGCGCGATGCCCGAGCCCATCGTGCCCGCGCCCACGACGCCCGCAAGCGGGATCTCAAGCGGCTTGATTTCCTTGGGCAAATCGGGAATACGGGAGACGGTTCGCTCGCCGAAAAAAACGTGGATGAGCGCGCGCGACTGTTCGCCGTAGAGACATTCCGCGAAGAGCCTGGCTTCGACGGCGAGCCCCTCTTCAAAGGGTAGCGACGCGGCGGCGCAAATCGCGTCCACGGCGGCCAAAGGGGCAATCTGCCGGCGCAAACGGCGGCTGACCTCCTCCTTTACGCGTATGGCGAGCGCTTGCGCCTGATCGGGACGGAGGAGATTGGCCGTCAGGTCGCGGGTGCGCCGGGGTGGCGGCGACTCCAGGAGGAACGTGCACGCGGCTTGCACCAGGTCGCCATCCACGACGGAGTCCACCAGGCCCAGTTCCTGTGCCCTGGTTGCGTCAATCGGCTCGCCAAAAACGCACATCTCAAGCGCGGCTTCGACGCCTGCCAGACGCGGCAGGCGCTGCGTTCCGCCCGCGCCGGGAATCAGACCCAGCTTCACCTCGGGCTGGCCCAACTTCGTCATCGGGGAGGCGATACGGTAGTGACCGGCCATCGCGAGTTCGAGCCCACCGCCCAGCACGTTGCCATGCAGCGCCATGACCACGGGTTTGCCGGAAGACTCGATCTCATTGAAGAGCGGGTTCAGGGCAATCATCGGCCTCTCGCCCGCGACGATGCGGCCAAACTCCCGGATGTCGGCTCCGGCCACGAACGTGGACCCGGCGCCCACGACCACGATGGCTGCGACGGAATCGTCGCTCTGGGCGTCGCGGACAGCCGCGGCAATGCCCTCGGCCACGCCGGGAGACAGTGCGTTCACTGGTGGATTGTCAATAGTGACGACCAGGACCTGGTCCTGGCGACGAGTCGAAACGAGGTCACTCACTTAGAATCGCCTCCAGTCGAATCGTAGCCCAACGGGAATCTGTCTGCCGGGGAATGTCGCGGCGCAACGCCGGGTGGCCAACCGACTGTTTGTTGGCGCGCGGACTCGGTTGCATTGTTGGGCGGACGCCCACGTCGGCCTTTGGTGGGGAGCGCTGCGGAGTTTGCAGAACTACTCCTGTAAAGCGGCAGGGCCGGTCGGCGAACAGATACCAGTGGTCCACCGAAAGATGGGCGACCAGGGGGTCGCCCGCGGACGAGGGCGTCCGCCCCACTCCCGCCGGGCCGTGCCATACTGTCGGGCGTGAAACGCCATCCCTTTAATCTGGCTCAGACCCGTGCGCTCATTCCGCAGATGCCATTCAACCACCACCTGGGGCTCCATGTGCTCAGAATGTACAAAGACGGACTCGCCCTGGAGTGTGCAATGCGTACGGAATTGCAGAACGGGCACGGCACGCTGCACGGGGGCGTCACCGCCTCGCTCGTCGATGCGGCGGTCGGCATCGCCGCTATCGCGCTTTCGGGCGGACGCCGCTTGAGCACGGTGGACCTGAAAGTGACGTACCTGCGTCCCGCGGTGGAAGGTAAGCTGCACTGTCGCGCGCATCTTATTAAATCGGGCAGGACACTCGTGTTCGGCGAGGCCAAGGTCCGCGACGAGAGCGGCCGGGTGGTGGCCAGCGGGCAGGCGACTTACATCTACCTCGAAGAGAGCGCTGAGGACTGGCGGCCGCTCCCATAAAACCAGCGTCCCTGGGAACGCCGATCTCCCGATCGGCCCCATTTGCCGCGTGAGCGGCAACCCGGTGGGAGCCCACAGCAAGCCGCTGCGCCTGGAGCACCATCATTAGCACAGAGCCGCGAATGTCAAAGAGCGGCCAACCGCCTGTTTGCGCAAGGGGCCGCTCTGTGACCTTCGCGGCTCTGTGCTGGGGTGCGCCGCAGGCCCCTACGCGGTAGCACCCACATCCGGTTGGTGGTGTCATTTGCCGAGACACGCGCCCGCTGCTGATGGGTGATACCACCCATGCCTCAGGATTATCTCGTTTGGCGCCGCACAACTGCAGGATTCTTCATCACAATTCAGACGTTAGAGTGCGGAACTCAAATTGCATGTCCTATGGAGTACGGAAGGAGGGGCTCTCTTGAATCGAGGCTCCGTTGTCGTCGTCACCGAACGCTGTAAGGGCTGCGGGTTCTGTGTGGAGTTCTGCCCCACCCATGTCCTGAAGCTGTCCTCGGCGTTCAACGCCAAGGGCTACCACCCGCCACACCTGGTTGACGGAGATAAATGCTCTGGCTGCAATCTTTGCGGTATGTATTGCCCGGATTTTGCGATTTTCGGTTACCGGGAGCCGCAGCCCCGGCCGGCGGCTCAGGCGCAGAGCCAACCTCGAAAGGAAGCCTGACATGGCGACAATCGCAGATTCGCTTCATACCGGCAGGGAGATGCAGCACGCCGATCCGCGGGCGGTGCTGACCGGCACGCATTTTATGAATGGCGACGCCGCGGCGTGCGAAGGCGCGCTCGCCGCAGGGGCGCGATTTGGCGCAGGCTATCCTATTACGCCCTCTACCGAGATCGTGGAACGGTTTGCCGCCCGCGCGCCGCAAGTCGGCGGCCTCTTCATCCAGATGGAAGACGAGTTGGCGGCCTCTATCACTTTGCAGGGCATGGTGTGGGCTGGCCAGAAGGCCTTCACGTCAACATCCGGTCCCGGCTTCTCGCTGATGATGGAACACATCGGCTACGCCGCCATGACGGAAACGCCTTGCGTCTTCTTCAACGTGCAGCGCGGCGGGCCGTCCACCGGTTTGCCCACGCTGCCGGCGCAGGGCGACATGATGCAGGCGCGCTTCGGCTCGCACGGCGACTACAGCCTGATCGCGCTGGTGCCGAATTCGCCGCAGGAATGCTTCTGGCTGGCCGTGAAGGCCTTCAACCTAGCCGAGCAATTCCGCGTTCCGGTGATGGTCATGATGGACGAGTGCGTCGGCCATATGACCGAAAAAGTCGTCATCCCGAAGGCGGAAGAGATTGAGATCTTCCCGCGGCGCAGCCCTTCGAAGAAGCCCGGCGAATTCCTGGCCTATGGCGAGATCGGCGAGGACCTGGTTCCGGAGATGGCTAGCGCTGGAAAAGGTTACAAAATCTACGTGACCGGCATGACGCACGACAAGCGCGGTTACCCGCTCGGCAATGCGGACGCCCAGAGGACGCTGATCACGCGCCTCTTCGAGAAGATCAGCCGGGCTGAGGACGAACTCACGTTGATCGACGAAGACCATATGGACGACGCCGACGTCGCCGTGGTCAGCTATGGCATCACGTCGCGCGTCGCCGAGCGGGCAATCCAACTGGCGCGCGCCAAGGGGCTGAAGGTCGGCCGGATGCGCCTCAAGGGCGTCTGGCCGTTCCCCGAGAAGCGCTTCCGCGAAGTTGCGCAGCGGATCAAGGCGTTTGTCGCGCCCGAATTGAACATGGGCCAGGTGGTGCTCGAAGTAGAGCGCTGCGCCGGCGGACATTGCCGGACCATCGCTATGCCGCACCCCGGCGGCACCGTGCACCGTCCATTGGACATCCTTGCGGCGATCGAGAAGGGGGCGAGAGCATGAGCACGCTGACTGAAATTGCCGCTCACAATCCGGTCGAAGACTATCTGCGAATGGACCGTATTCCGTCGATCTGGTGCCCCGGTTGCGGCATCGGCACGACGGTGAATAGCTTCGTGCATGCCCTGATCCGAACTGGCACCGACATGAAGAAGCTCATCATGGTCAGCGGCATCGGCTGCTCGGGCCGGGTGGGCGGCTATATCGGAACCGACCATTTCCACACGACGCACGGCCGCGCGATTCCGTTCGCCACGGGGCTGTCGCTGGCCAATCCGGAGTTGAACGTGGTGGTCTACTCCGGTGACGGCGACCTGGTCTCTATCGGCGGCAACCACCTGATTCACGCCGCGCGGCGCAACGTGAACCTGCTGGTGATCTGCGTCAACAACATGATCTACGCGATGACTGGAGGGCAGGCGGCCGCGACCACGCCTCCGTCGTCAATGTCTTCCACGACGCCGTATGGCGCCTTCGAGCCGGACATCAACATCCCGCAACTCGTCGACGCGGCGGGCGCGACGTACGTCGCCCGCTGGACAGCCTTCCACGTCAAGCAACTCGAGACCTCGATGGCCGAGGCGCTCAAGAAGAAGGGCTTCCGGTTCATCGAAGTCGTGACGCCCTGCCCGACCCTGTTCCAGCGCAGGAATAACATGGGCGACGGTCTGGCGGCGATGAAGGACTACAAAGAGCGCAGCAAGATCCGCAACGGCGCGGCGACTCACGAGGTAGCCATGCTGCCGGGGCAGGAGATCATCGTCGGGAAGTTCGTCGATCGCGAGCGGCAGGATTACCTGACGCTGATGCGTGCGAGGCTCGGAGCGAACTTCCAGGAGTGGATCGACGCTCCGCCGCAAGTGGAGCACGAAGAAGGGGAGGGTTGTGGCGAATGCTGAAAGAACTCCGAATCGGGGGATTCGGCGGGCAGGGCGTGATCCTGTCGGCGCACATCCTGGGCAAGGCCGCGGCTCTCTACGATGGCGGCTACGCCACGATGACCCAGAACTACGGTCCCGAAGCCCGCGGCGGCGCGGCGAGCGCGGCTCTGATCGTCAGTGACGAGCCGATCCTGTACCCCTACCTCACCAATCCGGACATCCTGGTGGTGATGTCGCAGGAAGCCTACACCCGCTTCACGCCCGACGTGAAAGAAGGCGGCATCCTGCTGGTGGAAGAGGACCTGGTACGGCTGGAGAACTTTCCGCAGCATCTGCTGGTCTATGGCATCCCGGCAACGCGCCTGGCCGAGAAGCTCGGCAAGAAGATGGTGCTGAACGTAGTGATGGTCGGCTTCCTGTGCGCCATCTCGAAGGTGGTTTCGCTGGAGTCCTGCCGCAAAGCGGTGAGCGACTCGGTGCCGGCGCGATTCCGCGATCTCAACCTCAGCGCGTTCGACGAAGGCTATGCCTATGGACTGAAAGTGCTGGAGTCCGGCCCGGTCACTGAAGAGACCGACGGCGAAGGGAAAGAAGAGTTGGAGTCGGTGGATTAGCAGAGGCCGCCGAGGCGTTTCCAGGAGCGCCGCTTAGATCGTCAAATCCGCTGGTGGGTATAATTAGGCATGTCTGCCGTATGCGATTTCGGCAATACGCAGTTCGACGAAGCCGTTTGGGCGGCGTGTCACAAGGCCTTTGCCGAGGCGCTTGCCTCCGGCCTTACGGTCTTCTACATTGACGGCGAAGGTCTCAATGTGATGGAGCGCGCCGACGGTAGGAGATTTGAGATCCGCTGGCTACCCGGCGCCCCTTCGGGCGAAAACTACGAGATTCTCCGCGAATTGACGGCGCGCGCCGCGTAAGGTAGCGTGCCAACCCTCACAATCATTGCTGGCCCGAACGGCTCTGGAAAATCGACGCTGACTTTTGGGGTGGCAGCCCCTCATGCCGTTTCGAGACGGACCTTCGCAACGCCGCCGCCCGCGTTGCCAGCCGCAACGGAGTTCGGATTCACTGCCCGTTCCGAGACTGACTTTTGAAACATCGAAGCCCCCGATTTGGCGGGCTCCTCAGTCTGTTTCCGAACTTACCCTTTGCGAAACAGTTCAATACTGGTCCTCCACGCGCGCGGTTCGCCTCCGCACGATGCGAAGTATCGTTCAGACTCAGAGAGCCTTCTTTGCCCCTCGTGAGCGGGTAAGCCCCGCGACGACGCAAGTGCAGCCCATTATGAACCACACGACACCTTCATCTGAAGGCATGGGGTGACGCGCCATTTGAAAAACGCCCGGAAAGAACCAATCACGAATTGCTGCCGCGAAAAAGACTGCGGCCGCTGAGTAGTTCAGCGTGTTCGCTTTCACGAACTGCATCCTATCTCAACGCGACGGTCGCCGCCAATCGGCAGGCGCACGGCGGGCTCGCTGCCATTGGAGAAGTGCTCGATTCGCCGCGCGCTGCGTCCCAAAACTTACCCCTTGTGAAACACGGCCGCAAAACTCAGGCGGGCGAAGCTTCACGCCTTGGCCGTCCACCCTTCCGGCCGTTGATTTGCGAAGCCTTGCGCTTCTCCAGGCTCTTTGCCATCCCGCCACGCCGGCCAAGCGCAGCCATCCAGCGCCTGGTTCCGTAGACGTTTTGAAGCAGTGCTTGAACGTAGAGGTCGAGGTCCAACTCGGGCCAGTGCAGGCCCGTGCCGCCGCCCAGGATCTCGACGTGGGCGATCTGTTCAGACGTGGCTCCTTCCAAGCCCTCGACGTTTTCACGTGCAACCAGGTGCCGGCGGCCGTCACTCAGCCTGAGAACCAGCATGTCCAACTCGGGGCTGGACCGGTACTCCACCGCGGTAACCAGCGTGGCTTCGCCCTGCTGCTTGGCGTTTTCCAGCGCCTGGTCGATTTCATCGTTTGTGGTGATGACCTTATGCCTTGCCATGAATCCCCTCCCATAGGGCTACCAGCGCCTCGAAATTCTCTGCCGCGAAACCAGGATCTTCTTCACGTCGGCGCGTTTTGCATTGAAGGGACGAATCGCGTCCCCTCGTTTGGCCAGCGCAACGTTGCCACTTGCCAGCAGGTCGACGATCACTTCCGTTTCGTCGGCAAAGCCATGCACGTGACACGGCCGGTGGTCGTTGGAATAGACGACAAACGTTATGGCGCCGAACTGACGTAAGCCCACGGTTACATTATAACCCAAGCGCGCTTAGGTATACAGAAATCGAGTCGGGCCTTCTCCGACTGTAGACTGCGGCGAGTCGATCCGGCGCACCGTGTGGGGCCGGCGTTCCGAAGGAACAGGACCGGATGGTGGATGAGTTCCGCGCCCTGATTCTGGGCCCTTGAAGGCAGCCGATCTGGAGATCGGCGTTCCCAGGCGAACGCTGTCTCATGATGGCCGCCCCTGGGAGCGCCGATCTCCAGATCGGCACCTATTGCCGCGCGAACGGCAACATTTGGGAATGACGCTCGACGGCAGTCCAGCGCATCAATATCCACTGCTCCCTCATGCACACGGCTCGATTTCGGGCGTTCCCGAGCCCAATAGTTCATCCGCCTTTGAAGCTACATCTGGCGTGCCGGTAAAGACCAAACGGCAAGCTCTTGCCGTTTCGGCCAACGCGACGCAATTCTGCCGGCTGCAGTCAGGTCTTACGCGGGTCACAGCGTGCACCGATTCCGGCGACTCCGGGTTCGGTAGCGGCTTTGGTATTACTCGATGGTCAAGCGGGCTCAGCGCGGCTGTAGCCGCTTGGAGAGTCTCTGCGCCTGCGCGTTCAGCGCCTGCACCTGCCGCAGATCTTCCTCGGCGCTTTGCACCAGACTTTGCAGGCGCGGCAGATCGGTGGAGAAGTTGGGGGCGCTGCTGGAATCGCGGTAGCGGTCCAGGCGCGCCGACAGCGACCGGAGCTGGTCGTTCACATCGCGGTATTTGCGCTGCAAATTGCTTAAATACGTCTCGCGGCGGCTCGCGATGTCGTCCAGTTCGCGCAGCGTTGAAGCCGTCAGATTCAGTTGCTGCTTAACCTCACCCGTCTCGCTTTGAGCACGGCGGGCAAGTGCTTCCGCTGAATCGGCGCGCGCGGCTTTCGATTTCAACTCCGCATCCATGGTCTCGTTCAACCGGCGCAATGAGTCGACCTCATCGCGCGCCTCCGCGGCAGCGGTGGTGAGCCGCTTGTTGTCATTTTGAAGTTGGCCGATGTTGTAGTCGAGCTGTTGCGCGCGTAGCTGCAACGCCTGCAGTTGGGCCTTGGTGTCGGTGAGTTGCTGCTGCGTCAGAGCCAGCCGGCGCACCGCTTCCACCACCGATGAGGCCGCAGGGCTGTGGGGCGGCGGCGGAAGTGCGGGATGGACGCCGTTGGCTTCGAGCTGCTTGCGCAGAGTCGCGTTCTGATCCTCCTCGGTCTGGAGGCGCGACTCAGCCTCGATGTGCGCTTTCCGAAGCTGCGTGAGTTCGCCTTCCACGATGCGCGTCTGTTTACGGCTGCCCAGCCAGAGGACGAGGAATAGACACGCAATCAGGAGCGGCAAAATCGAAGAAGTCAGACGAGGCCAGCGATTCATGACAGGCTTCCTTTCGCATGCGGGGCGAGGGTGTACTTTGTACGGTACTGGATTTCACGGCCTTCCACGGAGAGTTGCACGGAATACGTCCGCTTGGTGCCGGCGGGCAATTCGAGATCGACAGCCCAGTGGCTCAGAATCTTCTTGAATATCTGGCTGACATCACCGGCGATATCGCCGGGCGCGCGGCTGAATGAGGCGGAACCGCCGGTCGCTTCCGCGATCTGCTGCAATCCCGCCTGATAGGCCTCGTTCAGCCGGTCGCGGAGCCAGGCCAGATGATGCACGAAGACGGGCACGTCGGTCGCGTTCAACGCTGCCGCGAGCTTGGCAGTCTTCTCGCGAATCAGGGCTTCGGGAAAACGGCGGCTGAGATCGCGCGAGTCGCTCGGATTGACAACGGGATTCGTGTAATCCTCGCGGTAGTTGTAGATATTCGAGTCGGTGAGGAAGAGCAGGGCCGTGCGAATCGGGGAACGGTGCAGGATCCGATCCGCCAGTTCCGCGGCGGGCTGGACAGCTTCGAGCAGGCCGGCCCGGCCCGTGGTGTCCAGAGCATCGAGTTGTGAGTTGACCCCGGCGCGATCCGGTCCGGGATCGGTCAGCACTCGCAGTCCGTCCTGGGCCCGCAGCAGCGCAACCCAGACGTTTGAACTCAGCGCGGCGATTTCCGTTTTGAGGGCCTCACGCGCAGGCCCGATCAGCGCCATATCGCCGGTGAGATCCAGCACTACGTTCAACAGAAGCGGCGACGCGGGATCGCGCACCGCGAGCACCTTCGCCGCTTCCCCTTCCACCGTTGCTTTGATACTGCCGGCGTCGAGAGGAGGATCACCCAGCCACGCCGTGACCCGGCAGCGCCCGCCAGGCGCCGCGTTCGAAGAAGCACCTTCGGAGGCCGTCAGCGACGCTGCGGCCAGCAGGCCCAGCAGTTCCCTGCGCAGCATCTTCACTGGCTTACACCTGGCCTCAACACATCAACCTCAAAAGCTCAGCCTCAAACCAAGCTGCACCACGCGTCCACCTCGCGATCCGATGATATGCCCAGCATTTGCGTTCGGCGAGGCAACCGATCCGATGGTCGGGTCGGGATCGTTCCAAGTCCCGTGGTTCAGGAAATTGAAGGCCGACATGGTGAACTCCATCGTCCGGTCCTGGTCGACGGCAAAGCGCTTCGCCAGCGACACATCATGATTCTGCAACCCGGGATTGAGAATGGAAATCGTGCGCGGGGCGTTGCCCATCGTGAAGTCGGCAGGCTGGGTGAACGCTGCCGGATTGAACCATAGATTCGGCCCCTGGTTCGAGACCCTGGGATCGACGCCCGGCACAACGTCGGCGCGCAGCATGTTCAACACGCCACCCGTGTTGTTGTAAAGCGCGCGGAGCGCGATCGGTCCGCCGTCCTGGAGGATCGAGATGTCGCTGACCGACCATCCGTCGACGATATGACGCCGCCAGTCGCGGAAGTTCAGGAACGGTTTGTTTGTGCCGATCGGCAGATCGTAGCTCAGGTTCATGGACAGCCGCTGTGGAGCGTTCCAGGGCGTCAGCGACCACTCATTGTGGCTGTTGAAGTAATCCTGCTTGCCGTAAGGACCGCTATAGTCGTCCCATTGCCTGGAAAACTCGTAAGTTGCGCTTACGGTCAGGCCCCCGGAACTGCGCTTCTCGACGCGGAGCCAGGCGCTATTGCGGCGGTAATTCCCCTCCGGCCAAAGACTGGAGACATCGAAATCCAGGTATTGCGGGTAAGGCCGCAGGGCGTTGCGGAAGTCGAGATCGTTGAGCAGAACGCCATACTTCAAGTTGTCGGGCGAGATCGCATTGGGACTCGCCGCATAACTCCCAACGAAGAGGTTATGCCCCCAGGCCGTTGTGAGCCCTCCGGTGAGGATCACTTGCAGCGGCACCTCGCGTTCATAAGAAACGCCCGCCGACTGGTAGATCGGCGTCTTGCCCGTCCGCTCAACCAGAGCTGCGTTGGTGCCATTGGCCGTGGCCGGGTTCAAGTCCGGCAAGGAAGTTCCGGCGGGCACGCCCTGCGCGAGAAAGAACGCGGGCGTCGTTTCGGTATTCGGAGCGGCGAACGTCTGCGTCGCGTTGAACCCCTGCGTGCCCCATTGGGAGCCGTAAAGGGGCGGCGCCTGGTAGCTGCGGGCGTAGTTTGCACGGACGACACTCTTGCGGTTCCCGCCGGGGCTCCAGGCGAGCGAGGCGGAAGGATCGATCACAGAAATGTAGGGTTGAAAACTCGTCGGCGCGCCGTTCAGCCCCGCGAAGATCTCAGCCCCAGGCAAGCCGTTCGCGGGGTTGATGGCGTTGAGATCGACCGTGGACTGGCGGTTGTACTTCTCCGTACGCGGCGAGGTGGTCTCGGAGGTTGCGGCGAAGCTGATGGTCAGACCGGTCATTGGCTCCCAGGTATCCGTCGCGGACAACACATATCTGGAAGACCGGAAATAGCTGGGTGAGGTCACATCGGTCACGTCGCCCGATTCCACCCCCCCCAGCAGGAAGCTGGCGAACTCGGAGCCCGTACCCGTGATGCCTGGCAGATCGGTGTACCCGGTCCCGAAATAATAGGTCCCTGCCGGCGCCGACGGCTGGTAGGTGTCCACCTGCTGCCTCTGGAACTGTCCCGCAAAGCGCAGGCTGTGCTTGCCGAGCTTGAGCGAGTGCGCATCGGTGTAAGTGAATACATTGTGGGCAGTCCGGGCATTGCCGCTATAGCGCCCGAGTGGGAGGTAGCCCCCAAAGCTGATGCGGGGAAAGACCTGGGCGGCAACGCCGCTGAGCCCGAGCGCGGAAGCGGGGTCGACCGAGCCCGAAGAGTTCTGGCTCACGTTGGTGACGAACTCGACCGTCGACGTATTTACGCTGCCGGGTGAGAGCGTGTAAACATGCTCGACGGTGATGCGCTGGTTCGAATAGTTTCGGTCGGGCGCGCCCGGATCGGCGGCGTTGTCGATGTAGTGCGCCGCACCCGCAAAGCCGTTCGTGTAACTGCCGCCCACGCTCAGACGGTGCTTCTCGTTGAAGCTGTGATCGATCTTGGCGATCATGCCGTTGGCCGTGTTGGTCTCAGGCGAAACCACGAAGTAATTGTTCTGATAAAACGGGCCGACGGCGGTGTTCGGTAGCGGAATGTAGGACGCAATCCGGCGCGAAACGGGATCGATCTGCGAGGCAGGGATGATCCGGTTCGGATAGGCCGAGCGAAAGTACTGCAAATTGCTGGTCGAAACGGCCTGCGTGGAATCGTAGTTCGGATTGGGCGCGGTGGTGTGCGGATCGTAGATCTGGAGCAGCGCGCCAGAAGCGTCCACTACCCTGGTGTAGTCCCCACCGAGCTGCTCCGCCAGCGGCACCGTGCGCAGATACGAGCGGCCGATCCGCTCACGCACACCCTCGAAGTTCAGCGAGAAGAAGGTCCGGCGGGAGCCGTCGTAAATCTTCGGGAGGAACACCGAACCCGACAGGTTGAAGCCGAATTGATTGCGCCGCAACAGGTCCTTCGTGCCGCCGTTTTGCGAGATTTCGTGCGGCACGGCGTCCAGGATGTCGTTGCGAAAATTCTCGTAAACCCGGCCGTGGTACGAGGAGAGTTTTACGCCCGTGCCCGAGGCTTTCTTCGGACTGTCGGCGCGATAGCCGAGCGCTCGCGTGGCTATCTTGAACTCGTCGGCTGCCGCCTGCAGTTCGGCGGTTTCCGTGGAAACGCCCGCTTCGGGGTGGGAGGACCGGGAGGGGGCCTGTCCTAAACTTGCGGCGGCGCAAAACAGAGCGAAGATCGTCGCCGCGAGAGCGGCCCCAGAGTGCTGATTCGGTCCATACATCCAGTGTTCCTCTATTCTAGCGTCACCGTCCCGGGAGCACTTGCGACTGTACGCAGGCCCGTTGCGCTGGCGCTGATTCCTGCATTCATCTGCAGGCCGACTCGCCCATTCTGCTTTACTGCTTCGTATGGACTATGCTGTAAATACGGATGCGGATCGAATGGGACCAGGCAAAAAACGAACTCAACCAGACGAAGCACGGTATCGACTTCGAAACAGCACAACTCGA